>WNGM01004307.1_pt1 | contig 17720 bp, 15 predicted proteins | sample 5400571 | NCBI WGS metagenome assembly WNGM01 (sample SAMN13153378, study PRJNA577476) | soil metagenome | isolation source: 100 cm soil or saprolite under Garry oak tree replicate 2 | place: USA:California | collected 2016-06-15 | reverse complement strand
TAGTCCAGGTCCGCCTGGAAGAGGCGGGTAACCTCACATTGCCGCTCCCAGGCTTCTTCTGCGGACCGCATGATCCCCTCCCAGGTTTTCAATTGCATCCCTTTGCTTTCAAAATAGGCTCTCAAACGTTTCTCATAGGCCTCTTCTGACACTAAGATTGATACCCCATTGTCCGTCTTACCTATCCATCCGCGGCAGCCGGCGTTCCACCTCAATCCTCTCATCAACCTGCTCCTTTCTTATCTGAATCAACCGTGCTCCTCCCTAAAAGCTCATGCTGCATTTTCACGGTCGCCCCGGTTATCTCTTCTGTCCTTCCTCTTCAACATCTGAAAGAAGGTTAGGAAGAATGTCTCACAAGTTTTGAACACAAATGTGAAACTTGTGAAAAATACCCACATATTATTCACGTTCTTTCACACTTCTGTGGATACAGGACTCGACATACAGGCTATTAGACGCTATAATGGTAAGAGCCCTATGACATAAGGAAGGAAGATGAACAATTCAGCACAATCCTGGCGCGAACTCTTGGGAAAGCTGACGGAGAACCCAGCCGAAAAGCAACGCGTAGCCGAGGCACTTGGCGTGAATGCTTTCACTGTGACTCGCTGGGTCACCGGTGAGTCCGAGCCCCGCCTCCATAACCTCAAAAGACTGCCCGATGTGTTTCCGCACTACCGGGCCTTGTTTTCAGAGTTGATTCAAGCTGATCTTGCTCCAAACGTTGCCCTACGTACTATTCCTCCTTTTGAAGGAGCGAGACTCGAGGTGCCTTCAGAGTACCTGGTTCGCACGCTGGCCACCTATGCAACCACAAGCGGTCCATTTCGGACCTGGTCAATACGCAATCTGAACTTGCAGCAGGCCATTGAGCTGCTTGACCCTGATATGGTTGGCATGGAGATTACAGTTGTGCAATGCGTTCCTCCTGTACCAGGACAGTTGGTGCGGAGTCTGTGCGAACGGATAGGTGTAGGAAGCGCTCCCTGGGACAGCGGTGTGGGGAGGAGATTGCTCTTTCTAGGAGCGGAGTCGCTGGCAGGCTGGGCATTGGGACGAGGGCAGCCTGGGGTCGTGCAGGACTCGGAGCAAAAACTAGGGCCACTCCCTTTCAGACCCGGCGTGTATGAGAAAAGTGCTGTTGCCTGGCCGTTTCAACGCGAGGGGAAGTTTGCAGGTTGCCTCGTGGTTGTCTGCACCCGGGTAGACTACTTCACGCCGTTGCGCCTATCTTTCATCGAGGTGTACGCCAATGCCCTGGCCCTCTCCTTTCGCGATGAGGAATTCTACCCTTTGAGCCAGATTGCCTTACATGAGATGCCCATACTCTCTGTGGAGGAGCAGCGCACATACACAGCTCAACTTCGTGATCGCGTGATGCTCTTGAGAAGAGAATATGGGTACCAACTCTCCGAAGCAGAGGCAGAGAGACAGATTTTGCAGCAGATGGAAGCCGAATTGTTACTGTTACACACTGAAGCAAGAGAGTAGAGGAGCAGTTGAGTATGCCAACACCCACGAACCCGTCGGAAAATCAGAGCACCTACTTTATCAACCCTGAAGAGGCGGCTGAAACAGCACGCTTGCTCCAGCAGGATCGTTCGATCACCAAAGAGATGGGAAGCCTTTTCCCCGTGTCGCTCGATCTCTCGCACATACATACTGTACTCGACCTTGCTTGCGGTCCCGGTGGTTGGGCATTCGATGTTGCTCGTGCCTATCCTCAAATCGATGTGGTTGGAGTTGACCTCTCAGAAAAGATGATGCGGTACGCCCAGGCCCACGCCCGAGTACAGAGCCTGGACAATGCTAGCTTTCAGGTGATGGACGTCCTCAAACCGCTCGCCTTCCCCGATGAAGCCTTCGATTTCGTCAATGCCCGCTTGCTTTCAAGCTTCATGCCCACAACTGCCTGGCCAAACCTGGTGCGGGAATGCCTGCGCATCACACGACCAGGGGGGGTCATCCGGTTGACCGAGGCAGAATGGGTCTTTAGCAATGGGCCGGCGTCTGAGCGATTCGCTAACCTGCTGACACATGCTATGTGGTTGGATGGAAAATCGTTTGCTCCAGATGGCAAGCGATTTGGGGCCACGCTCATGATCAGTCAATTCCTGCGCGATGCAGGCCTGATTAATGTCCAGCGACAAGCATACGCCTTAGAGTATTCATACGGAACAGAGGCCCATGAGACGTTTTATCACGACGCGATGGCCTGGTGTCAGTTGTTGTTACCTTTCCTTTTAAGGATGGGAGTGACCACGCAGGAGGAATTTGATCACATCTATCAGCAAATAGGTGTAGAGATGCAGGAACCTGAGTTCCGTGGGATCTTCTTCTTACTCAGTGCCCGGGGGGAGAAACCAGAAGGCTGAGGAGATATTTACCCTCTCCCCTCCCATTGGAGTTCTTGTGAACTATGCTCTTGATAGCAGCTTTGCAGCTGATCCGCAGCGTGTTTTAGGGAGAGTCGTGCCGCAAACAGCTTTTCGCTCAATTCTTGTCGCCGTCCCACTGCATTGAGAGCATCTGGACTGAGGCGCATCAGGGCAGTGAAGTAATAATTCGCGACTTCGCGCCTCAAATTCCACTGCTGTAAAAACGAGTCACATGGATGCTGTGTATGCTCTTGCATGTTCTCTCCTTTTTCTTTGAGCAGCGATACTGGACAGATTACTGGCATTTCTTGCCCTCGAGAGCAGAATACCATGTGTGATACTGAGGTGCAAGTCATAATGCCCCGGTGCGGCGATTTCCTCAAAAAAATATTGACAAGGAATACCTGGAGGAGTATAATCGCCTTATTAAGGAGAGGTCGCATAGTGGCCTAGTGCAGGTGTTTGCTAAACACCCAGGGTGTTACAGCCCTCGAGAGTTCGAATCTCTCCCTCTCCGCCATTCTTGCGAAATATCTAGGGGTGTAGCTCAACTGGCAGAGCAGCGCTCTCCAAAAGCGAAGGTTGCGGGTTCAACTCCTGCCACCCCTGCTAAATCTCATAGTCAGCAGCCCACTTTACTGGGGTGCCCTCATATACGTATCGTGTCTTGCGCAGCCTGAGAGACATATTTGACCTTGCAGCCTCTTCGACAGCCACCATATAGACTTTACCTGTATCAGGGCTGTACACCCCGAAGTATTCGGCTCTTCCCTCGTAGCCAGATTTTTTGTTCCCCCTCTTTCCTGATGATACAGTTGAGGTGTTGAACTCAATACAACTTTGATCCTTGCTGAGCCAGGCAGACTTGCACTGGATACGAACAAGGTAATTTTCTCGATGAACAAAAAACCCAAAGAGCCTCTCTTCTACAGCCGTATAGTACGCCAAGTCATACGGAAGACTATCAGACCAGGGGAGTAGGACCTCGTAGCCTCGTTGCACTAAACGGTTCAAAACAGCAGTATGCGCCATAAGCCCTTTTTGTGATGTGTCTCTCATTATAAACCCTCTCCAAACAATGTGCTGACACCCGAAATATCTTTGTTGTATCCTCCGAAGGGGAATGGTTTACTGCGCCGAGGTCAGGGTTTTTCCTAAAAAGGGAAGAGGTCGCTTGCTGTAAAGTGGTGAATCTATTAGCTAATGCGCTTGTAAGTCATCTGTCAACTTCTAGACCGGAAGCTCCACAAAAAACGTGCTGCCCTCGCCTACACGAGATTCACACCAGATACAGCCACCATGCCGTTCAACAATATCTTTACAGATGGCAAGGCCCAGACCCCAGCCGCTCTTTCTAGCGGTCTGAGCATCGGGCGAACGATAAAATGTCTCAAAGATATACTTCTGTTCCTCTTTAGGAATGCCCTGCCCACTGTCATGCACCTCGATCACCACTACTTTATCACGTTGGTGCACACTCACCTGTACAGGACTCTCATCTGGAGAATATTTGATGGCATTACTGACCAGGTTGGTGACAACCTGGCCCAGGCGCTCGCAATCAGCGTTTAGCATCACAGGCGCAGGAGGAACCACTAACTCAATGGTACGCCCGCTGAGTAAACGTTGATCCTCCACTACACCGCTACATATCTCTCTTACATCGCAAGGACTGGAACGCAACTCAATCTTGCCTGAGCGCATGCTGCTAAGATCGAGCAGATCATCTACCAGAGCAGTTAAGCGATACGTCTGCTCGTCAATCCTCTCCAAAGCAGTACGTACATCTGAGAATTCACCCGGCAGTTCTTTCTGCTTTGACAGGCGCCGCAGCATCACCTGTGCCTGGCCGCGAATCGTGGTAATGGGAGTTTTCAATTCATGGGAGGCCATAGAAAGGAACTGATCCTTCAGCTGATTCGCCTCCTCAAGCTCTTGATTAGCTTGTTCAAGCTCATCGGCGTGTGTTTGTAGCTCCTGCTCAGCAAAGAGAGCGCGCCTGCGCGCGACTTCACGTTGTCCAGAGATAATAGCAATCACAATGCCAGCCAGGAAGAAGGGCAGAATTTGCAGCGCACCAGGCCAGATGGCCAGATTGAACTGTCCAAAGGGGGGTAGGTAAAAATAATCAAGAGCCAGGGTACTAAGAAGGACAGAGAACAGCGCCGGACCGGTTCCCCAGATAAGCGCTATTAAGACAATGGCAAGAAACAAAGGTGCGCCAGGAAAGTAGAAATTACGGATCAGCATTTTCTCCAGCAGCACCAGGGATATCGCCAGCCCAACAAGAGGTACAGTGAACAAAGAACCAATCAGTGGATGACGCCACCTTGGTATCTGGGCAATATAGCGTTTGCGCATCTCGGCCCTTTGCTGAAGACGCACAAACACAAGAGGCCGGTCATTACGATTAAAACGTTTTGCCCTTATCTTCACGCACTCTCTCCTGCACAGGTAACCTGGCTTGCAATGCAAGTATAGCATGAGTATTGTTTAGTTGCAAACTCTACTGTTTCATCCTGGCTCCCGTTATCTGAGCTTGTTCTAAGATCAGAAATTTCTCTTGCATCTCCGCATCGTGCATAGCAACAAGAATAATTTCAGGATGTTGGAGCGCGAAGTGATGTAGTTTAATCAGTGTCTGGCGAGCAGTAGCATCATCGCTGGTGATACGTGACCACATAAAGGGATGCATAGTCGCGGGGCGCAGGTAGTTCTGCGAGACCCATGCAGCATCGCCCAGCAGGAATACACGAGGTCCATTGGCACGATTAATGAACATACCCGTATTGCCTGCAGTATGCCCCGGCAAAGGTACCAGCACTACAGACCCATCTCCAAAGAGATCAAGGCTAGAACGAAAGCCCTCGTAGGCTGGACCCGCGCAATCAAAGAACTCTATAGGATTATCGCCCATTAATTGCCTCACCAGGCCACCATTTGCATCAAGCAGACCGAGGCGCGCCGCTTCATATTCAACACGATTGATGCGCAGCAGTACGCCAGGAATATCAGGGATACCGCTCACATGATCCCAATGGAGATGTGAAAGAAGGGCAAAATCTAAATCAGTTCTCTCCATTCCCATGCTTTTGAGATGACTGCTCAGCGGCTGTTCAAATTGGAAGTTTCCGAGTGTCTTACGAAACAAGAGAGACCGATCAGCTACAAAAGCGGAGATATCAGAGCTCAGTCCTGTATCATATAAAAACGTTGCCTTGGGATGACGTACTAAGACAGCGCTATGAGAGATGATACGAGGAAAAGGTGAGAAGGCGCCACGTACTGCCACAAATTCGGGAATAGCAACACTGCCACAGCGCAAAAACATTACCTCTACTTGAGGAAACGTTGAGGTAACTAAAGGTGGAGCAGGTTCTTCTCCTTCATACCAGTGAGCAGTAGCAAAGCGTTGAGGCAAAAAACTCTTGATAGCCAATGCTGCACCAAGAGTTCCTAATGTTATACTACTGAATGCTACAAGGTTGCGCAGCTTCATGCGTCTTATCCTCCAATAAATATAGCTACTCTTCCAGCTTGATAACTCGACCTCAAAAAGTGCCAGGGAGCGAGGCTAAGAGCTGAACTGCTGCTGTGCTAATGGCAAGGTAAACCAGAAGGTCGACCCCTGACCGGGAGTGCTGGCTACCCCCACGCGTCCGCCATGCCACGTGATAATCGTTTTGCTGATATACAACCCAAGCCCCAGTCCAATACCAGAACCCGTCTGCACTTCGACCCCTCGCACCTGGTGGAAGCGTTCCCAAATGCGTTCCTGCTCAGCAGGCGGCAATCCCGGGCCCTCGTCTTGCACAGATACACGAGCAACCGGCCCCTCCATTTCCAGGGAAACGGTTACAGGCTTATCCACTGAAGAATATTTGAGAGCATTGGTCAGATAATTGGCCACTACCTGTCCAATGCGATCAGCATCAGCTTCGATAGGCACAGCTTCCTCAGCCGGCATCTCCACAAGAATAGAGCGCGTAGGATTTATCATGCGCTGTTCCTGGATGGTCTCCTGAACAACAGTTTCGAGGTCGCATAGTTCTGAACGCATCTCGAGTTTCCCAACCTGGATACGCGATACATCCAACAAATCGCTCACCAGGCGATCCAGGCGGTCAGTCTGGCGATTCGCGTTCTCCAGCAGGTCGGGTAGCAGTCGATCGATTTGTGTTTTCCGGTCACTTGTTAAACGCTGTAATCGACGTTCCGCCAGCTGGACATTTCCCTTGATGGCCGCCAGGGGGGTCTTCAGTTCGTGACAGGCTATGCCAAGGAATTCATCCATGCGCCGGTTGGCCGCGCGCAGAGCTATTTCGTTGGCACGTGACTCCTCACGTTCGTGCAGCAGCCGCTCACGCTCAATTACTAAGCCTGCCAGCTTCGCTACAGCACCCGCAAGCGCCATCTCCTCCTGCGTATACTCATGCCTTATACTCCCATTATCCAACGAAAGGATACCTACAAGTTGATCGCCTATACACATTGGAGCGATTAGCAGAGTCTGTATACCATAAGGGTTAGGTTGGTCACTGAATGGAGGCTGAGTCATATCAAGCTGTAAGACCTCATTCGCTCGTAGACGCGAGATAAGTTCAGGAGTACGACTATCACTCAAACGGCTCTCTTGTTGCTGCTGTTCAGCCCACCATTGAACTTCCTGTTCAGGAGAAAGACCAACTATTGCCATTGCCCGTAGCACGGTCGTCTCCGACTCTATTGTCGTAATGCCAACACGTTGACAGTTCAGAATATCACGCGTTAATTCTGCCAATCGCCTGGCAACTGTGCTCTCTGCTACAGTCTTTTTCTCTTTTAATAATGATTGCAAATGAACTTCGGCTGCATTATCAGGAACAAGCACCAGCACCTCCGCCATGGCCAGCAATGCCTTCAATGCTTCATGTGTACGTCGCTCCAACCCGCGTCGCTCAGTAACGTCTCGCATGATAGTGACAGCGCCAACAATATCCCCGCCCTTACCAAAAACTGGAGAGCCAGTAATGCTCAGCTCTATTTCTCGCCCATCTAATACGTACGATCTGATGTCGACAGCATTCGAGCCTTTTAACATCTCTCCGTTCAGTATACGAATCACTGGCCATTGCTCCTGGGGCAGCGGTATACCATGATCATCAAGCACTTTAAAGGGGAATAGACGCTCTCGTAATAACGAGAACCGGTCATCTAGCATACTTGTAGAATAGTCAGGCTGGCTATTGACTGCAAGAATTTCACGGGCCATAGAGTTCATTTGCTGAATACGCCCCTCGCTGTCATAAACGATGACACCATCGACTATCGCCTCAAAAATTGCTTCAAGCTGTTTGGCTCGTGCAATTGCATCGATGCGCGCACACTGTTCGGATTCATACAAATGGGCATGATCCACAGCCAGTGCAATACGATCAGCAGCGCGTTGAAGTAGCCGCACATCCTCCTCGGTAAACTGACGAGGATTCAGCGTACCAACGTGGATGACCCCTATCACCCGATCTTCTACAAGCAAGGGTACGCCTAGCAAAGATCGCAGTTTCTCACGTAGAAGTGGGGTAATGATTTCTGCTTTGGATGGATCAGTCACAATTAAAGGTTCACGTTGAGCCGCTATTTTCCCCGCAAAACCCTGCCCTACCGGGACGCGAACTTGTGAGGCGACTTGCTCCTCAGGCCCGATAGCGGTGTATACTGTTAAGTACTGCCCATCTTCAGTAACCAGCAAGATTGCGCTATTATCAACATCAATGACCTCACGGACACGAACAAGCATTTCATGCAATAGTTTATTGAGGGTCAAATGTGCCAGCGCGGTATCGGTAATGTCCTGTAAGGCTTGCAGCCGTTTTGTCGCCGCCTCAGCCATAGCGCGAGCAACCCGCTCACTAGCGAGAAGCTGGACCCGTTCTTCCTCGACTCGTTTGAATTCAGTAATATCCGTGCAGAAGCCAATCCACTCACGAATACTGCCATCTTCGTTAAAAACAGGAACACTACGCACTAAGAAGCTACGATAGACGCCATCGTAACGCCTGAGAGCATACTCTGTTTCGTAGAGGCTCCTGGCTGCTATAGCATCCGACCAGATAGAGACAGTGCGTTCACGATCGTCAGGATGAACAGCATCCAACCAACCCCACCCTTTGACTTCCGCTTCGCTCTGACCCGTATAGGAACGCCATAATGGTATGTCTTCATCAACAAGGCCATGAGCAGTCGTTGTCCAGGCAATCTGAGCCGTGGCTTTTATCAGCGCGTGAAAACGTTCCTCACTCTGACGGAGCTTCTCTTCTGTATTGTCGAACACCCTGGTTCCAGAGTTGTTTGCCTGCATAACACTTATATTGGCACCTATCTGACCCTCCGTATTTATCTGAGTGATTTCATCCGCTTGTGTGCGCTCCAGGTTCATTTATACCTCCACGGCAGCTCATCCTGAACTTCCCAACCTGCTCTAGATGAGAAATGTCCAGCACCATTGCTATTGTTGTCACATGGAAAAATTCCAGGCTCCAGCTTTTGCTGGTATTTAGTAGAAGCATAATTGTTCAGTACAAGTAGCCAGTTTTTCTGTAATGTTGAACCACCGTTCCTTATGGAGGCGCAAGGGATAGGGGCTTGTTTTCTCCGTTGATAGATGGTAGACTATCAACATGGAGTACCAACATGAAAGCCATTGCGTGCATCTGGTGGTCTATCATCTTATTTGGTGCCCAAAAAGACGGCGGAAGGTGCTGGTTGGGCCTGTTTCTGAGCGGTTGAAGCAGATCATTGAGCAGGTGATCGAAGAAAACGCCTGGAAGCTGCTCACCTTGGCTATTCTGCCCGATCATGTCCATCTGTTTCTGCGGGCCAATCCCTATACCTTGCCCACAGATATCGCACGCAAAATCAAAGGACGTTCCTCGCATCTGCTGCGAGAGGAATTTCCACACTTGAAGCGGATGCCGTCCTTATGGACGAGAAGCACCTTCTATTCAACAGCAGGCCATGTCAGCAGCGAAATTATTGAGCGATATATCGCACAACAATCTACGCAATAAGGCGACCAGGCCGGGGGAGCCCATGCAGAAAAAGCACAAGCAACAAGAGACCAGCGAGGAACAAGTCAGAGAGCCCAGGAAACGGACCCCAACGTTTCTGCTCGAACTGCCGCTTCAGGTGACACCAAGGCAGGCGGCCCGCCTCCGGGCACACCTGGAAGCGGGTCGCCAGTTCTACAACGCGCTTCTCTCCGAAGGCAACAAACGCTTGCGCCAGATGCGGGCTGATCCCTCGTGGCAGGCGGCGCGAGCTCTCCCAAGAGCCCAGAAGCAGGAGCGAGCTGCCACCTTTGGCCGCTTACGCGAACAGTATGGCTTCTCCGAATATGGTCTACATGAAGCGGCCAAAGGGCTGCGTGTCAGTTGGATTGCTGACCACTTGGATGCCGTGCTGGCCCAAACGCTCGCGAGTCGGGCCTACCACGCCCTCAACCGTGTCTGCCTGGGAGAGGCTCGCCGCGTCCGCTTCAAGAGCCGGGGACACGGCCTTTCCAGCCTAGAGAATAAACGGAACGATACTGGACTGCGCTTTGTGCTCCAGAAACCAGAAGAGGGCAACCAGGGCTACCTGATCTGGAAGGACGATCAGCTTCACGCTCTCATTGACTGGAAGGATCCAGTGGTCAAATATGGTTTAGATCATCGGATCAAATATGCGCGACTAGTGCAACGTAAAGCTAGTAGCCCCCATGCGCAAGGAGCCGATGCCCAGAGCTTTTGCTACTTCGTCCAAATAGCCCTCGAAGGGGTGCCGTATCAGAAACCGAAGCACACCGTTGGCAGTGACATCATTGGCGCGGACCTGGGGCCTTCGACCATCGCTGTGGTGGGACGCTCAGGAGAAGCGAGCCTCTCGCTCTTCTGCGAAGACCTGGAAAGAGATGAGCAAGCGCTTCGTCGACTGCAACGGAGAATGGATCGGCAGAGGCGGGCAGCCAATCCAGACAACTACGATGAGAAGGGCTGCATCAAGAAGCAAGGAAAGCATAAGCTCCACTGGAAAAGCAGCAAGAGCTACGAAAAGATGCGACGGAGGAAAGCCGCCAAAGAACACCGGCTCGCCGCTCACCGCAAAAGTCTGCATGGGCGTAAGGTCCATGATCTCGTGGCGGCGGGCAACACCATTATCATCGAAAAGATTAGCTACAAGGCGTGGCAGAAACAGTACGGCAAAAGTATAGGGCTTCGTGCCCCAGGGATGTTTATAGCACATTTGAGGCGCACCGTTGCAAGCACGGGCGGCACCCTGGTGGAAGTTCCTACCCCTTCCAGCAAACTGAGCCAATTCTGTCACGGCTGTGGCAGGTGTGTGAAAAAGCCGCTCTCCCAGAGGTTTCATCAGTGCAGCTGTGGCATTGGGCCAGTGCAGCGCGACCTCTACTCGGCCTTTTTAGCCGCCTATCTCAATCCAGCAGACCCCATCCCCTCGTGTGCCCAGTATGTCATTGCCTGGGAAGGTGCGGAGGCGCGCCTGCGGCTCGAGCACTCAGAACAAGGCTTTAAGAGATTTGACGCGCTGAATGCTCATGATCTAGAGCTGCTATCAAATCTTGAAACGCACGTACCAGCAAATGATTGTACAAACGGTAATAGATGACATTGCCTTCCCTGCGAGAGGCGATCAGCCGGGCCTCAGAGAGCCGGCGTAAATGCCCCGATGTCGTAGCAGGAGAAAGGCCTAACTCTCTGGCAATATCGGTTGAACGTCGCTCCAATGGAAGTCCAGGCGTATCATTAGGGATAGCCAGCAGTTGGAGAATTTGCCTGCGGCTACGGTCACACATGAGTGCAAGGAAATGGTCCACAAATTTATCGATATCAGGTGAGTTCCGTGTAGGTTCTTCGGCAGTAATCTGTGTAGATTGCTCGGGTAAAAACGATGAGCTGCTCATAGACATACAAATATCCTCTCTCATCTGTGTGATTTGATGCACAAGTTCTGTCCAAACCTGGCAAAAATAACTGATCCCTTATGGATTATACTATACTCCAAACACAGGTGTAAAATAGCCTTTTTTGGTACTGAACCACAAAAAGGAGCGCGATTTCTCGCGCTCCTTTTTGTGGTTCAGTATTCGCCTGGCTTACGCAGCCTGCGACTGCATAACTTCCTGCGCCTCGATAGCCATTTGACCATCTCGTACAGTTAGCAAGGCAGTCTGATCGGGGGCAATTTCCCCGGCCAGCAAGGCATCGGCTAACGTATCATCGACGTAGGTCTGGATAGCACGGCGTAATGGTCGTGCACCATACTCCTCATCGAAGCCTTCACGCAGCAGGTAGTCGCGCGCCTCGTCACTGACAACCAGGTCAATCTTCTGCTCACTGAGCCGCGAACGAACCTGGGCCAATAACAGATCGACAATCGTGTAGAGTTCAACCTTACCCAAAGAGTGGAAGACCACAATCTGGTCGATGCGGTTGATGAACTCAGGCCGGAACATACGCTTCAAGCCTTCCATAGCCTTTGAACGCATGACTTCGTGTTGCTCATCGCGCTCTTCATCGCCCTTGCGCTGTGAAAAACCGATACGAACGGCTCGCTTGAGTTCGGCACTGCCAGCATTACTGGTCATAATCACCACAGTATTCTTGAAGTCTACCGTGCGACCCTGACCATCGGTCAAACGTCCATCGTCCATGATCTGCAACAGTGCATTGAAGACCTCTGGATGCGCCTTCTCAACCTCGTCCAGCAGAATGACGCTGTACGGGCGACGGCGCACTTGCTCGGTCAGTTGACCACCTTCGTCATAGCCGACATACCCTGGAGGGCTACCGAACAAACGAGCAACGGTATGCGGCTCCATGTACTCCGACATATCCATGCGGATCAGGCTATCCTCACCACCGAAGAGTTCAGCGGCCAGCGCTTTCGCCAGTTCCGTCTTACCCACACCCGTTGGGCCAAGGAAGAGGAATGATCCAATTGGACGTTTGGGGTCCTTCAGACCGGCACGCGAGCGACGAATAGCACGAGCAACGGCACTGATAGCTTCATCCTGGCCGACGACACGCTTGCGCAGGTCCTCTTCCAGGTTGCGCAGATTCTGACGTTCACTCTCCAGCATCTGGCTTACAGGCACACCTGTCCAGTTCTCAACAACCTGGGCAATCTGGTTAGGAGTGACGATCAAGTTAGCCGTATCCTTAGCCTCTGCACGGGCTTTGGTTAGCTTTTCCTGCGCCAATAGTTCCTGTTGGCGCAACATAGCAGCATGCTCGTAGTCCTCGGCGTTGGCAGCAGCCTCTTTCTTGGTCTGGATGTCGGCAAGCTCTGCCTCCAGGTCAGCAACCAGCGTGGGACTGACAATACCCTGCTCGGTCGCATCCAGGCGCAAAGCTGATGCAGCTTCGTCCATCACATCAATAGCTTTATCAGGCAAGAAACGATCATTGATGTAGCGATCAGAAAGCTTAACAGCGGCTTCGATCGCCTCATCGTTGATGCCTATTCCATGGTGCGCTTCATAGTTGGGGCGCACTATACGCAGCATCTCGATAGCTTCCTCCGCCGATGGCTCACCAACCATCACCGGCTGGAAGCGGCGCTCTAATGCGGCATCTTTCTCAATGTGTTTCCGGTATTCATCCAGGGTCGTGGCGCCAATACAATGTATTTCACCCCGAGCCAGAGCTGGCTTCAGCATATCGCTGGCACCAACCGCACCTTCAGCTGCACCGGCGCCTACCACGGTATGCAATTCGTCGATAAAGACGATTACATCTTTGGCCTGGCGCAATTCTTCAAGAATTGTTTTGATGCGCTGCTCAAACTGGCCACGGAACATGGCACCGGCAACCATGCCGCCAATATTTAGAGATACAATGCGCTTGCCGCGCAGTGCCGCCGGGACAATGCCTTCATCGATACGACGGGCTAGTCCTTCAACGATAGCAGTCTTACCTACACCTGGCTCACCGATTAGAACAGGATTGTTCTTCTGACGACGTCCTAATACGGTCATCACACGGCGCAATTCACGCTCACGTCCGGCCGCGGGATCCAGTTTTCCCTCGGCAGCTTCGGCAGTGAGATCACGCCCATATTGATCCAGAGTCGGTGTTTTACTATTTTTAGCTTGCCGTTCGGCGGTAGCAGTGTTTACACCACCGGCAGCAGAGGCAGAATTGTTATTGGGAACGAAACCGAAGGGAGCACCACCCGGTACACCTTGTCCACCTGAGCCGCCCATCTGTTCCATCGCCGCGTTCATCAATTCGTCAACACACGACTGGCACAGATAGTGATGCTCAATTTGTCCATCGACCATCTGATCTACACGCACACGGGCAGGATTTTTTTGACAACGTTCACACTTCATTAACTTATATGCTCCTCATTCTAGAGGCGATTGCTCGCTCTCGCTTTAGCAAACTCACGAGGTGATTGCTAGATCATAGCACAAAAATCTCGCTTTGTCTAGCACTCCTCCATCGGGATTGCTAATTCACTATATTAAACATCGCGACGGCATTCCTTATTCCCAGAATCGTCTCTCTTCTCTTTTCAATTCCTCACTGTCCTGAAAAGTTACTTTGCTGATTTCATGCAAAAAGCACGAGGCAAGAAATATTTGCAGTCTTTTTCATACTGAAAAGGAGGGCACTCTTCCCGTACTTCCATTGGCAAGCCATAGATGTGGTATATTCAAGGGAAGAACGTATAGTTTGCATTTACGGGAGGAACACCTATGGATTTTGCCTATTCAGAAAAGGTCAATCAACTACGTAAACGTCTGAGCGATTTTATGGAGCGCTATATTTATCCCAACGAGCAAACGTATCGCGACCAGATCGCCACTTCGGGCAACCCTCATCACCACGCTGAAATCGTGGACGATTTGAAGGCTAAAGCTAAGGAAGAAGGGCTCTGGAATCTCTTCCTACCCGACGATGAGTATGGTGCTGGCCTGACCAACCTGGAGTATGCTCCTTTAGCAGAAATTATGGGCCGGGTGAGCTGGTCATCCGAAGTATTTAACTGTGCGGCTCCCGATACCGGTAATATAGAGATACTGGCCCAGTTCGGCACGCCGGAGCAGAAGAGGCAGTGGCTGTTCCCACTGCTCAATGGTGAGATTCGCTCGGCCTTCGCCATGACTGAGCCAGATGTAGCCAGTTCCGATGCCACCAACATCCAGTTCTCCATCCAACGAGAAGGCGATGAATATGTCTTGAATGGCCGCAAGTGGTGGATCTCCGGCGCGGCCCGTGAACGCTGTAAAATTTTCATTGTCATGGGCAAAACCGATCCCAATAATCCCGATAAATACAGGCAGCAGAGTATGGTGCTCGTGCCGAGAGATACTCCCGGCTTCACCGTTAAGCGAAACCTCACCGTCATGGGCTACGTAGATAATGAAGGACACTGCGAGTTGACCTTTGAGAACGTGCGCGTTCCGGTGAGCAACTTATTGGGAGAAGAAGGCAGCGGCTTCGCCATTGCCCAGGCACGCCTGGGTCCTGGACGCATTCATCATTGTATGCGTGCAATTGGGGGAGCGCAATATGCCCTGGAACTCATGTGCCAGCGCGCCACTGCCCGCGTAGCCTTTGGCAAGCCGCTCGCTGAGCAAGGGGTCATACAGGACTGGATTGCCCAATCGCAGTTGGAGATCGAGCAGGCGCGCCTCCTGACGCTCAAAGCAGCCTGGATCATCGACAACCTGGGCAAAAAGGCTGCGCAGAACGAGATCGCCATGATTAAAATTGTGGCACCCGAGGTGTTTACCAACGTAGTCAACCGGGCCATACAGGTTTTCGGCGGTGCAGGCGTGAGCGACGATTTCCCGCTGGCTTCGATGTGGGCGCATGGCCGCACCTTACACCTGGTCGATGGCCCTGACGAAGTGCATAAGCGCTCATTGGCCAGATCGGTAATCCGCCAGTTGACCCGCTAAGTCAATGCATATTTCTTTCTAGAAAAACACGAATACATATGGAAGATCCTTTTCTACTTCAGCGCAAACACGCTGCTGAATTGTTTATTGTACGACACGGTGATGCTATTCCCGGCGCAGACGAAATTATTCCCAGCGGCATCTATGATGATCTGCCGCTCAGCCGCATAGGACGTGAGCAAGCAATAGCTCTCGCCGAGCGACTAAGCGACACACACTTTGATGCCATGTACTGCAGCCCTCTGCGACGCTGCCTGGAGACCGCGGCTCCCCTGGCCGAGCGTTTAGACCTGGCGCCGGTTATCGTCCCGGATTTAAAAGAGATCAGGCTTGGCGAGGTCCGTCCTCTACCTGCCGGTGGCGAAGGTTTAGATGCCCTGACTAAGGCATTACAAGATCGGCAGATCGATATCGTGCGTATATCCGGCACAAGTGGTAATTGGGATGCTATCGAGAATAGCGAACCATCCAAAGCCTTCCGGAAGCGCGTGGTCACAGCTCCCCATGGTGGAGTCGTGAATGCCTATGTCGCTGAAGTGCTTGGGCTGGAAAAAGATTTCTTCTTTCCCGCCGCCAATACCTCGATTACCGTGGTACGGGTATCAGGCAAACACCGTGTACTTTTCGTTCTGAATGACCTGGCCCACGTAAAAAGACATGGGTAGGCACAGAAATGTAGCATCCTGTCTGGGTGACAGGTAACCAGGTAAGAGGTTCCATGCCCGACTACATCTGGGGTCGCAACCCTATTTTAGAAACGCTGCACTCGAAGAGGCGCATCAAACGAATATTGCTGGCTGAAGGTCAGCGTGAAGCGCCAGCCCTCGCGGCCATCCTGCATGAGGCTGAAAAGCGACACATTCCCATTGAAATGGTACCACGCTTCCGTCTCGATCAGCTCAGTCATGGAGCAGTTCACCAGGGCTGTCTAGCGCTTGTCGAAGAACGAAGATATGCCAGCCTGGAGCAGATTCTTGCCTTCGCTGAAAGCAAAAATGAGGCTCCTTTTCTGCTCATCCTCGACGCTATCCAGGATATCAACAACCTTGGCTCTTTGCTCCGTAGCGCCGAGGCAGTAGGAGTGCATGGTGTCATCTTGCCCGAGCATCGTGCGGCTGAGGTCAACGCTACAGTCGTCAAAACCTCGGCAGGGGCCAGCGAACACCTGCTGATCGCGCAAGAGACGAACCTCACACGCGCCATTGATTTCCTCAAAAAACAGAATATCTGGGTGGTTGGACTGGCGGGTGAAACCCAAACAGAGTATGACCGGGCGAATCTGACGGGTGCCCTTGCCCTCGTGGTTGGCAATGAGGGAAAAGGCATCGGTCGCCTTGTACGTGAACATTGCGATCTTTTGATTAAGCTGCCCATGCGCGGGCACATCAACTCGCTCAATGCAGCGGTAGCAGGCAGCATTGCCCTCTATGAAGCTTTGAGACAGCGCGAACAAACGAAATAAAAAGATAACTATTTAGAATTTTTCGCGGCAAGCAGTGAGGAGTAAAGAAGAAAACAGACCTGCATAGTTACACGAAAAGGGAAAAAGTATGATAGAGATGAGCTTACCAGGCGGATTGGAACGCCGCAGAGAAGATTACAAGCTGATTACCGGTCTGGGCCACTACGTGGATGACTTGAAACTGCCAGCAGGGCGCCCCCCGGCATTGCACATGGTCGTGGTGCGCAGCCCGTATGCGCATGCCGAGATTCAGAGCATTGAGGTGGACACGGCACGAGCGCTGCCTGGTGTCGTAGCGGTTTTTACAGGCGCGGAACTCGTGAGTGGCATGCGCACCATGGATAGTGTGCCTATTCCAGGCCTTAAAAAGCCGGAGCGGCGGCCGCTGGCCGAGGGTCGGGTGCGTTACGTAGGTGATCCGGTGGCGGTTGTGCTGGCCGAAAACCCCTGGTGGCGGTTGTGCTGGCCGAAAACCCCTATGTCGCCATGGACGCCCGCGACCTGGTTGAAGTAGACTATGCGCCGCTGCCTGCAATGACCGACCCGGAGATGGCATCGGCCCCAGAGGTTCCACTTCTTTACGAGGAGTTTGGCTCTAATGTTGCCTTCCTTACCCGGGCGGGCGGGGGCGATGTCAGGGCCGCTTTCGAGAGCGCGGATCGTACCCTGCGCCTGAGGGTGGTTAACCAGCGCGTCGCGCCCAGTACCATGGAGCCACGCGCCTGCATGTTCGACTACGATCCGGCCAGCGGCGAGCTTTCGGCGTGGGTATCATCTCAAGCTATCTATCGGGTACGGGATACCCTGGCCAGTTTCCTGGACCTCGATCGCAGCCGTATCCACGTGCACAATGCCGAGGTGGGTGGTGGCTTTGGCGTCAAAACCGGCTTCCTGGGCGAAGAAATTGTTGCCGCGGCACTCGCTGTCA
>WNGM01004945.1_pt1 | contig 17741 bp, 14 predicted proteins | sample 5400571 | NCBI WGS metagenome assembly WNGM01 (sample SAMN13153378, study PRJNA577476) | soil metagenome | isolation source: 100 cm soil or saprolite under Garry oak tree replicate 2 | place: USA:California | collected 2016-06-15 | reverse complement strand
GCCGCGACGCCTGGGACGAGATCCTGCAATATCAGCTCGATTACCGCTACCGACCCTGCAATTTCGTGGAGATCATGCCGCGGCTCGACGAGCACCTGCGCCGCGGATGACAATAATCAGATCTGTCATGGCCCGCGGAGGCGGGCCACCCAGTAACCCCGGTGATTACTGGGTCGCCCGGACAAGCCGGGCGATGACACGCTGAATGACGCTACAGCGTCAGCTCCCAGTTCTGCCCGATCAGCTCCGGGCCGAACATGCGGTGCTTTTCCTCCTGGACGAGGCGAAAGCCGGCCCGCTCATAGATATGGCGCGCGGCGTGCAGCACGTGGTTGGTCCACAGCGCCAGCGTTCCGTATCCGGTCTGTCGCGAGAACCGCACGCACTCCTCGACCAGCCGCGCGCCGATGCCGAGCCCGCGCGCATGCGGCTCGACCAGCAGCAATCGCAGCTTGGCGACTTGATCCGAATGTTTCACCACGAACACCGAGCCGACCGGCTCGCCGTCGATCTCGGCGATCCAGCAGCGCTCGCGGCTCGCGTCGAAATTCTTGATGAAGGCGGCGACGATCTCGGCGACCAGCGCCTCGAACGCGAGGTTCCAGCCGTATTCCTGCGCATAGAGCGTGGCGTGCCGGCTCACCACCCAGCCCATGTCGCCGGGCCGATGCGGCCGCAGCAGGTAGGGCGGCTTGTCGCGCGGCGCGCCCAGCGTCGCCTCGATCGCGGCCATCGCCGCGATCAGCCGCCGTTGCTGCGCCTCGCCGAGCTTTTCCAGCATGGCCGCCACCGCCTCGCGGGAACGCAGGTCGAGCGGAAGAAATGCGCCGCGGCCTTCGGGCGTGAGCTCGAGATGGGTCTGGCGGCCATCGAGTTCGGAAGGCGTTCGCGCGACGAGCCCGCGCGCTTCGAAGGAGCGCAAGATCCGGCTCAGATAGCCGGGATCGAGCCCCAGGTCCTTTGCCAGCTCGCTCGCCGTGGGTGCCGTGCGGTTGGCGAGCTCATAGAGCAGGCGCGACTCGGTCAGCGAAAACGGCGTGTCGAGCAGCCGCTCCTCCAGCACCCCGATCCGACGCGTGTAGAAGCGGTTGAACTGCCGCACCGCCGCGACGTCGCGCTCCAAACCGGCTGCCATCGGCTCGTCCCCGCAAGGCTCCCGGGCCCGCGGACATAGTCAAGCATATATTTGACGCAGTCAAGCAATTGCCGGCCGCGCCGGTAGTGCCAGGCAGCGCAGCACGATGGTTCGGCGCGAGCCCAGCCGGTGCAGCAGCTCGATTTCCGGATCCTCCTCGTTGCGGTGGCCGCCGAGCTGCCGATAGAGACTTTTCGCGATCAGCAGCCCCTGTTCGGAACCGGCCTGCCGCCCGAATGCGAAGCGCAGCAGGGCGAAAACCTCGGCAAACGTCGGCCGCATTCCGCCGCCCGGACCCGCGGGTCGAAAAATCGCGGCCCGAGCATCCGGAGAGGCTTCGGCATCGGCGATGAAGCGGACGGCTTCCGCCACCCAGGAATGCTCGAGCACCATGCCGGCCCGCAGGAACAGCAGCCATGGGCCGCGCGCCGAATGGGCTGCGGCCTTGAGCCTCGCGCCCAGCGGCCCTGGCGCGACCATCAGCCGGCACCCGGCGATATCGGCGACTTCCGCGGTCGCATCGCGCGAACCCGCATCGGCGACGATCACGTCCCGCAGGATGCCCGCCGTTACGCCGGGCACCAGGCAGGCCAGAGTCTGCACCAGCGCGCGTTCCGAATCACTTGTGGCGATCACGGCGCTCAGCATGACGTCTCGATGGCTCCGGTTCGGTCGCGCCGACCTTGGGAGATCTCGCGTTTAGCCCGAAAGCCAAGCAGTATCAATTCGTTATGCCAGCAGAAAATGCGGATATTTTCGGCAATATCGTTCTTGTTTTGTTCGCGCGATTGCGTTAGCATCCTGCCATGGCTCGCTCCTCTGCCCTGCGAAGCCCGTCGGCGCGCTTCAACGCGCCGGCGGGCGGCTTCGCCCCCGAGATCGACCGCGAGCGCCGGCGCGGCCGCGGCGCGCTGTCGAACGCGTCCGGGCGCTACGAGCCGAAAGCCCGCGTCGGCTTCGACGACGGCTGGCAGAGTCTCGAGGATTTGCCGCCGTTCGCCACGAGTGTGACGGTCGATGCGACGCGCAAGATCATCACCCGCAACGACTCGCCCGATATCGGCTTCGATCGCTCGATCAATCCCTATCGCGGTTGCGAGCACGGCTGCGTCTATTGTTTCGCGCGCCCCACCCACGCCTATCTCGGGCTCTCGCCGGGGCTCGATTTCGAAACCAAGCTGTTCGTGAAGCCGGAGGCGCCGGAACTGCTCGAGCGCGAGCTTTCCGCGCCAAACTATCAGCCGCGCACGATCGCGATCGGCACCAACACCGATCCGTACCAGCCGATCGACCGCCGCTACCAAATCATGCGCCGCATTCTCGAAGTGCTCGAGCGCGCCGGCCATCCCGTCGGCATCGTCACCAAGTCGGCGCTGGTGTTGCGCGACATCGACATTCTCTCCCGCATGGCCGAGCGCAATCTCGCCAAAGTGGCGCTTTCGGTGACCACGCTCGATGCCAAGCTCGCGCGCACCATGGAGCCGCGGGCGGCGACGCCTTCGCGCCGGCTCGAGACGCTGCGCCAATTGTCCGCGGCGGGAATCCCGACCGCCGTGCTGGTGGCGCCGATCATCCCCGCCATCAACGATTCCGAGATCGAGCGCATTCTCGACGCCGCCGCTGCCGCCGGCGTGCAGGGCGCCGGCTACGTGATCCTGCGGTTGCCGCTCGAGGTGCGGGATCTCTTCCGCGAATGGCTGATGTCGAATTTTCCCGACCGCTATCGCCACGTCTTCAAGCTGATCCGCGAGATGCGCGGCGGCAAAGACTACGATTCGACCTGGGGCCTGCGCCAGACCGGCTCCGGCCCCTATGCCTGGATGATCGGCCGGCGGTTCGAGATCGCTTGCGAGAAGCTCGGGCTGAACGAGCGCGAGGCCCAGCTTACGACCGAGCATTTCCGGCCGCCGCGCCCGAGCGCCGTGCAGCTCGATCTGTTCTGACGCCGGGGATCAGAAGTCGGCGGTAGGGTGGGTCAAGCGAAGCGCGAAACCCACCATAGCCCGCGTAGACGGCGGGCTTCGCAGCGCTCAGCCCACCCTACCGGCTCCCTGATCCGGCCATTGCCCCGCCGTATTGCCCCCGGCAACATGGGGCCATGAGTCGGAACGGTTCGCCCGCGCCTCGCCTGCCGCTGCCGGAAGGAGATGTCCGTCCGACGTTCCGCCGGGAGCGCCGCGCCATCAACCGCGGCATCGCGCCGGTCGCGGGCTGCGACGAGGCGGGGAGGGGACCGCTCGCCGGGCCGGTCGTCGCCGCCGCGGTCATCCTCGATCCGGCGCGCATTCCCCGCGGGCTCGACGATTCCAAGAAGCTCACCCCGGAAACGCGCGAGAAGCTCTATTGGAAGATCTGCGCCAGCGCGCAGGTCGCGGTGGCGTTCGCGCCGCCGACCCGGATCGATTGCGACAACATTCGCCAGGCTTCGCTGTGGGCGCTGGCGCGCGCGGTGCGCGCGCTGCCGACCAGGCCGCGCCTGGTCTTCGTCGACGGCTGCGATCGCATCGCGGTTTCCTGCGATTGCCAAGCGGTGATCGGCGGCGACGGGCTCGTCGCCTCGATCGCGGCGGCCTCGATCGTCGCCAAGGTCACCCGCGACCGGCTGATGGCGCGGCTCGGGCTGGCGCATCCCGGCTACGGCTTCGAGCGCCACATGGGCTATAGCGTGCCCGAGCATTTCGAGGCGCTCTCGAAGCTCGGCCCCACCATTCATCATCGCCGCAGCTTTGCGCCGGTGGCGGAATTGCTGGGCCTCATCGTTCCGGCCGAGGAGCCGCCGCCGGAATTGCCGCTGTAGCCGCTTGCTCCTCCCTCTCCCCGCTGGGGAGAGGGATGGGGTGAGGGGGTTCGGGCATAAAGATGTTGAGATGGTTACCCCCTCACCCGCCCGCTGCGCGGGCGACCTCTCCCCGCCGGGGAGAGGTGGAGTTTGCCTCCGGTCCGGCGCACACGTAGGACTTTCCGGTTGCAATCAGCGGAACTCGGCGACATTGGACGACGAGCGCTGCGCCCGGGACACGAGTCAGGAGTAGGTCACGCGTATGGCTTCTCTCTCGAGCGACACCCTTGCGGCCCGCCCGGTCTCGTCCGGGCCGATGCTCTATGTGTCGCTGCTGGTGGAATTGCTGCGCTCGCGCCCGGAGCTGCTGTTCTGGATGGCGACGCTCGCGCAAGCCTTGCTGTGGACCCTGGTCCCGACGCTGACCTATTCGGCTCCGCCCGGCAACGTGCCGCTGGTGCTCGCCGCCGGCCACGAATGGGTGGCGGGCTCGCGCCTCGGACCGCCGCTCGCCAATTGGCTCGCGGAGATCGCGTTCGATCTGTTCGGGCACCGCCTCTTCGGCATCTATCTGTTGTCGCAGGTCTGCGTCGCGACGAGCTTCTGGGCGGTGTTCGCGCTGGGCCGCGCCATCGTCGGCGCGCATCACGCGGTGATGGCGGTGCTGCTGATGACCGGCATCATCGCGTTTTCGCTCCCCACTCCCGAGTTCGGCGCGCCGGTGCTGGCGATGCCGCTCACCGCGCTTTCCCTGCTGCATTACTGGCGGGCGGTCGGCGAGGACAGGCGACGCTACTGGCTCGTGCTCGGGCTCGATCTCGGCCTGCTGCTGCTGACCACCTATGCCGGATTGATCCTGCTGGGCCTGCTCGCGCTGTTCACGTTCTCGACCGCGCAGGGTCGCGCGAGCTTGGCCAATCTCGAGCCGTGGCTCGGCGGCATGGTCGCGGTGCTGATCGTTTTCCCGCACCTGATGTGGATCGATCGGACCGGCGGCGCTTCCGCGGAGCCGCTTCCCGACGCGTCGAGCCTGTTGATTGCCGCGGGACGTCTTGCCGGTTGGCTGCAGTCGGTCGGGTGGCTCGTCGCGTTTCACGCCGGCGCGCTCGTGCTGGTCGTGGTCGCGGGCGGGCTGAAGGTCGATCCGCGCACCGCGGCGCCGGTGTTCGAGCGTGCACCCGTGCCGCCGTTCGCGAAACAATTCGTCTACACGTTTGCGATCGCGCCGGCGCTGGTCGGCACCTTGCTTACCGTGCTGCTCGGCAAGCCGGCGCCGATCGGCGGCACCGGGGGGCTGGTCATGCTCTCGGCGCTCGGCGTGATCGTCGCCGCGGGCAATGTCATCCGCCTGTACCGGCAGAGCATTCTCGGCCGCGCGTGGCTCGCTGTGCTCCTGGTTCCCCCGGCCGCCGTCATCGGCGCCTCGATCCTGCTGCCGTGGACGCTCGGCATCGGCTTCGAGGTCGATCGGCCGGCAAGCGCCATGGGCGAGTTCTTCACCGACACGTTTCACCGGCGCACCGCGGCGCCGCTGCGCATCGTCGCCGGCGATGCGGAGGTCGCCGGGCTCGTCGCCATGGCGTCTTCCGACCGGCCGAGCCTGTTCCTGCCCGAAAAACCCGAGCTGACGCCCTGGGTGAGCGATGCCGACATTCGCCAGCACGGCGCGATCGTGCTGTGGCAGGTCAGCGACAATACCGGCGCGCCGCCCGCCGCGATCAAGTCCCGCTTTCCCGATCTCGTTCCCGAGGTGCCGCGATCCTTCGAGCGGCCGGTGCAGGGCCGGCTGCCGCTCTACCGCATCGGCTGGGCCATGATCCGCCCGCAGGCGGCTGGCGCGGCGCCTGCGAAGTAGCCCGGATGGAGCGAAGCGTAATCCGGGTGGGTCGCTCCCGGATTGCGCGGGCTTGCGCCCGCTCCATCCGGGCTACGGTCAAACCGGGCTAATGATAGCCCTCGCCTTCGCGGACCTTGCCGCGAAAGATCCAGTAGACGAACACCACATAGGCGAGGACCAGCGGCAGCAGCGCCACGGTCCCGAGCAGCATGAAGATCTGGCTCGCCGGAGGCGCCGCGGTTTGCCACACCGTGAGCGCCGGCGGCACGAGATAAGGAAAGCTGGAGATCACCAGCCCGAGATAGCCGAGCAGGAAGAGGGCGATGGCGGCCACGAACGGCAAGAGCTCGCGTCCCGCGTCGAGCCAGCGCCATGCCGCAAGCGCGACGAGCGCGGTGACGAGCGGGACCGGCCACAGAAACAGGATGTTGGGAAACGAGAACCAGCGCGCCGCGATACGCTCGAATGCGAGCGGCGTCCAAAGGCTCACCACGGCCATGAACGCCAGCACCGCAACGAGCAGCAGCTTCGCGTGCGCTCGCGCGCGCTCGGCGACCGCGCCTTCGGTCTTGAGCACGAGCCAGGTGGCGCCGAGCAGCGCATAGCCGGCGAGCACGCCGAACCCGCACAGCACCGAGAACGGCGTCGCCCAGTCGAACGCGCTGCCGGCAAACGCGCCGTTCTCCACCTTGATGCCTTGAATGAGGCCGCCCAGGATCAGTCCCTGGCAGAACCCGGCGACTGCCGAGCCCGCGGTAAAGCCGAGGTTCCAAACCGGTTTGCTGCTCAGCGCGATCCAGCGGAATTCGAACGCGACGCCGCGGAACACCAGGCCGAGCAGCATCAGGATCACCGGAAGGTAGAACGCCGGCATGATGATCGCGTAGGCTCGCGGGAATACAACGAAGAGGCCGACCCCGCCGAGCACCAGCCAGGTCTCGTTGCCGTCCCAGAACGGCGCGACCGAGTTCATCATCTGGTCGCGCTCGCGCTCGCTCTTCGCGAACGGGAACAGCAGCGCGATGCCGAGATCGAAGCCGTCGAGGATCACATACATCGCCACCGCGATGCCGATCACCGCTGCCCAGATCACCGGAAGGTACCATTCCATGCTTCGTTCCTCGCGCCGCGCGGCGACGTCGTTCGATTACGGTTGCGGTTGCGATCCCAGGATCTCGCGCCCGGCGTCGGCGACCGAGGCCAACGGCCGCATCGGCGTGCCGGCCGGCGGCGGCTCGGCCGCGCGGCCCTCGGCGCCGCGCGCGATCAGGCGGTTGATGTAATAGATGCCCATCGAGAACACGATGCCGTACACCAGGATGAAGAGCAGGAGGCTCACCGCGACGCTTGGTGCTCCGACCGGAGAGGTGGCATCGGTGGTTCGCAAAATCCCGGTCACGGCCCAGGGCTGCCGCCCGGTTTCGGTGACGATCCAGCCGGAGATCACCGCGACGAAGCCGAGCCACCAGGTCTGCGCAGCGAGCCACAGGAACCATCGCGTCTCGAACAGCCGGCGGCGCCACCACAAGCGATTGGTCTCGCTCTTCGCGTCGGGCCAGGCGAACAGCACGAGCTTGCCCGGCTTCGAGCCGTCCCAATGCGCCTCGATCGCCGCGATCTTGACCGGCTGGTGGGCGAGCGTGTTGAGCCCGTGCTGGTCCCCGAGCAAGAGCTGCAGCGGCGCCAGCACCGCCAGCATCCCGATCGCCATCCGCAGCATGGTGCGGCCTTCCGCGATCCGGCGTCCGGCCGCGACGTGACGCGCCCCGACCGCGAGCACCACCATGGCGGTGGTGAGATAGGCCGCGGTCACCATGTGGGCGAAGCGATAGGGAAAGCTCGGGTTGAATACGATGGCGATCCAGTCGGCCGGATAGGCGATGCCGTCGCGGATCTCGTGCCCGGCCGGCGTCTGCATCCAGCTGTTCGCGGACAGGATCCAGAACGCCGAGAGCAAGGTGCCGAACGCCACGATCACGGCCGAGAGCGCCTGCAGCCACGCCGGAACGCGGCCCCAGCCGAACAGCATGATCCCGAGGAACGTCGCTTCGAGGAAGAACGCGGCCAGGACCTCGTAGCCGAGCAAGGGTCCGAGCACGTTGCCGGTGACCACGGAGAACCGGCTCCAGTTGGTGCCGAACTGGTAGGACAGCACGACGCCCGACACCACGCCCATGGCGAAGGAGACCGCGAAGATCTTGGTCCAGAAGAACGCGAGCCGATGAAAGCGCTCCTCGCCGGTCGCGATCCACATCAATGCCAGCGTCGCCACATAGGCGGAGAGCCCGATGGTGAAGCTCGGAAAGATGATGTGGAACGCGAAGGTGAAGCCCGCCTGGATGCGGTCGAGCAGAACGGGATCGAGATTCATCGCAGGCCTCGCAGATCGGCCCTTCCCTGACGGGCCGCAGTATAGACCCGCGCGCCGGAATCGCACAGCAGGGCTTCGACCCGAGGCTCTGCGACCGTGGACAAGTGGCAAAATCCCGAACGCGGAGCAAAGTTCACGGGCTATTCTGCGGTGATCGTGCCGCCGGTTCGGCGGCACATCTCGGGAAATCGCCATGAGCGACACCATCGGCGAAACCACCGCCGCGGCCGGGCACGTTTGCGCTCTCGATCGTTACTTCGGGCTGACCCGGAACGGCACCCAGCCGCGCACCGAGATCATTGCCGGCGTCACCACCTTTTTGACGATGGCCTACATCGTCTTCGTCAATCCGCAGATTCTCGGCACCGCCGGCATGGACCAGGGCGCGGTGTTCGCGGCGACCTGCCTCGCCGCGGCGGCCAGCACCTTGACGATGGGGCTTTATGCCAATTACCCGATCGCGCTCGCGCCCGGCATGGGACTCAACGCGTTCTTCGCCTTCACCATCGTGGTGACCTACAAATATTCCTGGCAGCAGGGGCTCGCGGCCGTGTTCTGCTCCGGCGTGCTGTTCCTGTTGATCTCGGTCTTTCCCATCCGCCGATACGTCATCGATTCGATCCCGCACAACCTCAAGCTCGCGGTCTCCGCCGGCGTCGGCCTGTTCCTCGGCATCATTGCGCTGGAGACTTCCGGCATCATCGTCGCGCATCCGGTGACCCTGGTGACGCTCGGAGATCTGACCAAGCCCGCCGCGATCCTGGCGCTCGTCGGCTTCGTGCTGATCGCCGCGCTCAATCAGCGAAGGATCATCGGCGGCACGTTGCTCGGCATTCTGGCGGTGACGCTGATCGGGCTTCCGCTCGGGCTCACGCATTATTCCGGCGTGGTCTCGATGCCGCCATCGCTCACGCCGACGCTGCTGCAGCTCGATTTCTCGCGCGCCGCCGAGCTCACCTTCGTCATCATCGTGTTCAGCATCCTGTTCGTCGACGTGTTCGACAACGCCGGGACCCTGATCGGCGTCACCCACCGCACCGGGCTGATGCGGGACGGCAAGCTCGCCCGCATGAGAGAGGCGCTGATCTCCGACAGTTTCGCGGCGATCTTCGGCTCGCTGATCGGCACCTCGACGACGACGAGCTACATCGAGAGCGCCGCCGGCATCGCGGCGGGCGGCCGCACCGGCCTCACCGCGGTCGTGGTGGCGCTGTGCTTCCTGCTCGCCTTGTTCTTCGCGCCGCTCGCCGGCATGATCCCGGCCTATGCGTCGGCGGCGGCCTTGCTCTATGTCGCCTGCATCATGGCGCGCGGGCTCGCCGAGATCGAATGGGACGATGTGACCGAATCCGCGCCCGCCGTGATCGCCGCGGTCACGATGCCGCTGACCTATTCGATCGCCACCGGCATCGGGCTCGGCTTCATCACCTATGTGCTGGCCAAGTTTTTCGCCGGCCGGTTCTCCCAGCTCTCGCCGGCCGTGATCGTGCTCGCGGCGCTGTTCGCGCTGAAGTTCGCGGTGTCGGGGTGAGGGCGGTGCGGCATCCATCGAATTGCCTGCGGGCGCCACGACGACTATATTTTCACTGAGATCGACGGCGCGGCGTGGAGATTTTTCGCTGATTGCGGCGCCCGCAACGGCAATGTGAGGAGCGATGCCGACGAAAGCCCGGGGAGCGATGCTGACGAAAGCCGAGATCGAGCAATATCGCGAGCTCGGCTACCTGGTGGTGTCCGGCGTGTTCGATGCGGAATTGCTGGCCGAGATCCGCGGCGCGGTCGACGCGATTATCGCCGATGCCGGCAAGGTGACGACCCACACCGACGTCTACGACCTGGAGGAATCCCATACTCAGCAGGCGCCCCGGGTGCGGCGCATCAAGACGCCGCACAAGCATTTCCCGTTCTTTGCCGAGCTCACGCGCAACCCGCGGATCACCGGGGTCTTGGCGCAGCTCATCGGCTCCGACCTCCGCCTGCACGGCGCCAAGCTCAACATGAAGTCCGCGGGCTACGGCGCCGCGGTCGAATGGCACCAGGATTGGGCGTTCTACCCGCACACCAATGACGACGTGCTGGCGACCGGGCTTTATCTCGACGATTGCGACATGGCGAACGGGCCGCTGCTGGTCGTTCCCGGCACCCACAAAGGCCCGGTCTACGATCACCATGCCGACGGCTATTTCGTCGGCGCCATGGCTCCCGAGATCGAGGGGCTCGACTATGCCAAAGCGGTGCCGCTGACCGGCAAGGCGGGGTCGATGACCATCCACCATGCCCGCCTCGTGCACGGCTCGGCGCTCAACACCTCCTCGAAGCCGCGCCGGCTGCTGTTGCACGAGTATACGGCGGCCGATGCCTGGCCGCTGATGGGCGTCGCCAATTTCGACGAATTCAACGGCCGCATGGTGCTGGGCAAGCCGACGATCGAGCCGCGCCTGACGGGCGTTCCGGTCCGCATGCCGCTGCCGCCGGCACCATTCCAGGGCTCGATCTACGAGAACCAGCGCGCCGCCGCCAAGCGCTTCTTCGCCAGCGCGGCGGAGTAGCGGACCGGGTGAATTCCGGTCCCTAGCCCAGCCGCAAACTCGGCGAGCTCCCTCTCCCCGCCGGGGAGAGGGTTGGGGTGAGGGGCTCACGAGCCATCGAGGGACCAAAACCCCTCACCCCGCCCCTCTCCCAACGGGAGAGGGAGCAGACCCAGCCAGCCTCTAGGATGTCTTTCGTCGTGAAGACGGCTGAGCGTGCCGCTAGCTCGCGGGCGCCGGCCGCGCCACGTCGTCGGGATGCTCGGAGGTGATATCGCCCCGGTGCGTCTCGGGCCCGATCCAGACCGCCCCGGCCGTGATCAGCGACAGCACGATGATGTAGACCGCGACCCACCACGGTTTGCCGCCCGCCGCGGCGAGCAGCCATGCGGCCAGGAACGGCGCGGGGCCGCCGGCCAGGATCGAGCCCAGCTCCCGCGCAAACGCAAACCCGCCGAACCGCACGCGCGGTCCGAACAGCTCGGAATAATACGCCGCCTGCGGCCCGAACATGCCGGAGACGCCGATCGCGCTGGCGCCGATGAAGGCCAGCCAGATCAGCCACGCCGCCTTGGTCTCGCACAGGAGGAAGAACGGGAACGCCCAGGCCGCCGAGAACAGCGCGGCGCCGAGATAGACCGGACGGCGTCCGACCCGATCGGAAAGCGCCGAGAACAACGGGATGGTCGCCAGCGATAAGAATTGCGAGAGGATCACGCCGAACAGCGCCTCGCTCCTGGGCAATTGCAGCTGCTGGACCACGTAGTTCAGCCCGAACACCGGGAACAGATAGCCGAGGCCGTTTTCCGCCATGCGCGAGCCGATCACGACCAGAAAGCTTCGCGGATGCCTGCGCATCGCGTCGAGCACCGGCGCTTTCAGCGGCTTTCTGCGTTCGGCGACTTCGGCGAAGACCGGCGTCTCCGCGACGCTCACCCGAATATAGAGCCCGAGCGCGACCAGGATGGCGCTGAGCAGGAACGGGATGCGCCAGCCCCATGCCAGGAAATCTTCCTTCGGCAGCAGCGTGACGAGGGCGAAGACGCCGGCGGCCAGCAGATTGCCCATGGTGACGCCGATGGGAGCCCAGCTGCCGAACAGGCCGCGCTTGCCCTCGGGCGCATATTCGACCGCGAAAATCACCGCGCCGCCGTATTCCGCGCCCGCGCCGAAGCCCTGCAGCAGCCGCAGCAGCACGAGCAGGATCGGCGCCCAGATGCCGATGCTGGCATAGCTCGGGACGAGCCCGATCAGGAAGGTCGCGACCCCGACCAGCAAGAGCGTCACGACCAGCATCGGCTTGCGCCCGACCCGGTCGCCGAAATGGCCGAACACGAGCCCGCCGAACGGACGGGCGAAGAAGCCGACGCCGAAGGTGGCGAACGCCGCCAGCGTACCGATGCGCGGATCGAGCTTGGGAAAGAACAGCTCGTTGAACACCAGCGCGGCCGCGGTGCCGTAGATGAAGAAGTCGTACCATTCGAGCGCCGAGCCGACCGCGGAGGCCAGCATCACGCGGCCCAGCGATGATTTCTCCCGCACAACGCCGGCGCCGGTCGCTTCCGCTGTCATGGTTTCTCTCCCCGATGGTTCCGTTATTGGTTGCTTTGATCGGCCGGATGCTAGCCAGCCGTCGGGAACACGGCAAGCCGAGTTGCCCTCTTCACCTCCCCTTGCAAAGGGGAGGTCGACCGCGAAGCGGTCGGGTGGGGATCACGACCCCCTCCCGGCTCGCTGCGCGAGCCGACCTCCCCCTTTCAGGTGGAGGTGAAGCGCGGTTGCCGCGCGGGAATTACCAGACGCCCCCGGCGCATTCGCGCCGCCTGATAAAGACCATCGGGGGGAACTCATGAAAACATGGCGAGCGATCAGGAAATCCGCGTGCGGTTGCGGTGCCTCGGCTCAGCCCCCCGGGAAAGGATTGCCGAAGCGGCGCTCATAGGCGCGAATGTAGGCCTCGGGGGAGGGTTTCAGGTGACGCCGCGTCAGCGCAATCAGGTCGTCGCGGCGCGCGGCGCGCAATGCTCTGACCATTTCGACGTGGTCGCGGCGTGCACTGTCGAGCGCTTCCGGGAAGGCGTTGGCGTAGGAGCGAATGCCAAAGACTTTTTGCGCGAGACGCTCGATGGTCTCGATCAAGCACGCATTGCCGCACAGACCGAACAGAGTCTGGTGAAAATGCAGGTTGGTGTAGAATACCGTGAGCATGTCACCGGCGTCCACCGCGGCGCTGTGCTTGCTTTGCAGTTCGTCGAGCTTGGCGAGGTCGCTCGCATCCACGGGAAGCGGAAGTATGCGCGCGGCCATGACTTCCAACTCCTCGCGAACCGCATAGATCTCCGTCACCTCCTTCGGAGTGAGATCGCGCACCATCGCGCCGCGATTGGGAATGCGCTGAATGAGCCCCTTCTTTTCCAGCTCGAACAGGGCGAGGCGAACGTCTCCTCGATGCGTGTTGAAGTGCTCGCACAGGTCCTGTTCGATCAGGCGCTCGCGCGGGTGGCGCCGGCCGAGGACGATGTCCTCCTCGAGGCTCGTCGCGACGACATGCGCGATACCCGGCTCGCGCGCGCGGGCGGGCGAGATCGTTTCCGACGCCTGCGGCTTCGCCGCGGTACCCGCAAGTCGTCGCACGCGCTTTGGTCCGGCGGTTCGGCTGACGGTCATCGGGAAATCTCGATCTTCGGTCGTGGCTGCCTGGAATCTCAGGGGTTGCGGCATGCGGTTCCAGCAAATGGCTTAGCCGAAAGGCAGATTGTATACAATATTAAAAACTTTATTGTATACGACGGCAGCCCGCGCTATGCTCGATGCTGCGCCCGTCTGCGGCGCCAAGGCCATCAACGGGAGGAACGCAATGACCACAGGACGACGGATCGGCGGCTATGCCCTCGTCGGCGCATGGGCCGCGACGCTGGCTTTCGGCGCGTTCGCAACGCGGGCAAACGCGGCGGAGACGCTCAACGTCTGTCACGGCGGGCATCCGATCATGGAAGCCAGCATCAAGATCCTGGAGAAATGGGCCAAGAAATTCGACGTCAACGTGACATCGACGACGATCGCCTATGCCATTTTCGTGCCGAAGATCACCCAGATCCTCACCACCAACAGCCCGCAGTGCGACATCGTCTGGCACAACGACGACTGGGGCCAGCTCTGGAAGCAATATCTCGTCACCACCGACGACGTCCCGGGCGTCGCCGATTTCCCCAAGCCGCCGCTCGACGCGTTCTGGAACGACGACCACAAGCTGACCGTCGTGCCGATGGTGCATACCGTGGGAACTTTTTTCTACCGGACCGATCTGGTTCCGGAGAATGAGGTGCCGAAGACCCTCGATGAGCTGGTTCAGGTCAGCGAAAAATTGCAGAAGGCCGGCAAGGTCAAATGGGGCTACGTCGGCGGCATGGCGATGAACAACACCTGGTTCAGCCTGTGGTGGTCGATGTGGAACAATCAATGCGACATACTCAAGCCGATCTACGCGCGCACGGTCAAGGAATGGGCGGCAGATAACTGGACGCCAATCATCGATCAGCCCTGCCATCAGGAGATCGTCGAATATTGGTGGGACGCCCTGCACAAGAACAAGATCAGCCCCGAGGCGATGACGACCTACGGCCGCAATGAGGCCAACGCCATCTTCGAGGCCGGCGACGCCGCCTTCACGGTGGCCGACTCGACGTTCTATGGCGAGTTCAGCGACAAGAACAAATCGCTCGTCGCCGGCAAGGTCGGGATGGCGAAATTCCCGTACGGTCCGCGCCGCCAGCAGCCGATCTCATGGGACGACATCTGGGGCTGGGCCATTCCCAAGGCGGTCTCGCCCGAGCATCAGAAGCTCGCCAAGCAATTGCTCGGCGCGATGCTGACCGACACCGATGGCCAGATCGGCATGTGGGACGCGACCGGCGGGCCGCCGCCGAGCGTCAAGGCGTTCGAGGTGCTGCAGCAGAAAGACCAGGTGTTCCGCAACCTGCAGAAGGCCGTGTTCGAAGGCGAGCACGTGCACTCGGCGTACTATTTCACCAACTGGCCGCAGCTCCACAAGGCCTATTCCGACGTGGCCATCAAGGCGCTGACCGGACCGCGGGAGGCCATTCCTCAGGTGCTCAAGGACGGGGTGAAGACGCTCCACGACGTGGCGATCGCTCAATAGCCCGATGGCCCGTCCCGCGCGGGAGCTCGTTGTCGCGTCGACGGCAGGCGGCGCTGCGCGGCGCCGCCTGACCGCGCTCGGCGAGAAGGAGCGCTTCATGCTGCTCCTGATCGCCCCCGCGGCGGCCGTGCTCGTGCTGTTCCAGGTGGTGCCGATCGTGATCGGCGCCAACGCCAGCTTCCGTGACTGGCAGCTCTACAATCCGAAGGAGACCTGGATCGGCTTTCAGCACTACGCCTCGATCCTGAGCGATCCGGTCTTCCTCTGGGTGGTGCTGCCCAACACCTTCCTGCTGATGTTCGCGACCGTGGCGATTTCGCTCGTGCTCGGGATGGCGCTGGCGCATCTGCTCAACTGGAGCTTTCCCGGGCACCGCTTGGTGCAGACCGTGATCCTGCTGCCGCAGATGATCGCGCCGGTGATCGCCGCGACCTCGATGCGCTGGACCTTCAACGATCAGTTCGGGGTCGTCGCCGCGTTCCTGCGCCAGGTGGGGTTCGGCCAGATGTCGTGGCTCGCCGAGCGCTGGCCGAGCTTTCTCATCGTCATCTTCACCGACGCGTGGATCTGGACGCCGTGGTTCGCGCTGATCCTGCTGGCGGCGCTGAAAAGCCTGCCGCGCGAGCCGTTCGAGGCGGCGCAGATCGACGCGGCCGGCCGCTGGCGCACGTTTACGCACGTCACGCTGCCGATGCTGCGCCCGGTGATCGGCGTGTGCGTGCTGATCCGCTCGATCGACGCGTTCCGCACCTTCGATCAGGTCTGGGTGATCACCGGCGGCGGTCCCGCCCGCTCGACCGAGGTGTTCAGCATCTATGCCTATGTCGAGACCTTCCTGAATCTCGATTTCGGCCGCGGTTCCGCCGCCGCGATCATCGGCGCCGTGATCATCCTCGTCGTCGCCTGGCTCATGTACCGGACGATCGACCGGCTGACGAACATCTCGCGATGACCCCCGCAAGCGCAGCGATCGAGCCACGCCCGGGGCGCCGCATGATGGATGCGCTCGCGCCCGGCGGCCGCATGGCGCTGCTGGTGCTGATCTTCGCCGCCATCCTCCTGCTGTTTCTCGGCCCCGTCGTCATCATGGTGGTCACGTCGCTGCGGCCCGGCTGGGCGGTCTATTACATCTATCGCGGCACCGCCTTCACCGTGCAGAACTATCTCGAGGTGTTCGCCAGGCCCGCCGTGGTGCACGCGTTCGTCAACAGCTTCATCCTGGCGACGCTCGCCACCTTGTTCTCGCTCGGGGTCACCATCACCAGCGGCTACATGCTGTCGCGCTTCCGGGGTCCCATTCCGCGCGGCTGGTTCGGAACCATCTATTTGTTCCGGACCGTTCCCTACATTTCCTGGGTGCTGCCGCTCTATCTCGTCGATTATTACCTCGGCATCTACGACACCTATGTCGGCATCCTGCTGCCGCATATCGCGGTGCATATCTGCTTCTTCTCCTGGATCATGAAGGGGTTTTTCGACGGCATCGATCCGTCGATGGAATATGCGGCGCTGATCGACGGCTGCACCCGCTGGGGGGCGTTCCTGCGGGTGGCGCTGCCTTCGGCGGTGCCGGCGATCACCGCGCTCGCGATCCTGTCCTGGCTCTACACCTGGAACGAGTTCCTGTTCGCGCTCATCCTCACCGGGCACAACACCGCGATGATCACCGTGACCATGGCGCAATTCGTGACCGAGCTCGGCACGCAATGGAATCTCATGAGCGCGATGGCGGTGCTGGCCATGGGGCCGGCGGTGCTGGTGACCTTGTTCGCGCAGCGATACGTCATTCGCGGGCTGCGCATCTGACCGACCGGTGAGCCGGGACACCGGAATTTTGGGCGGAACCGTCGCCATGGCGAAAGTTGCATTGGAGCAGATCGGCAAGTCCTACGGGGCGGTTCCGGCCGTGATCGACCTCGATCTCGAGATCGAGGACGAGGAATTCGTGGTGCTGGTCGGTCCCTCGGGTTGCGGCAAGTCGACGACGCTGCGGCTCGTCGCCGGCCTCGAGGAGGTCACGTCGGGCACCATCCGCATCGGCCAGCGCGTGGTGAACCGGCTGCCGCCGAAGGACCGCGACATCGCCATGGTGTTCCAGAACTACGCGCTCTATCAGCACATGACGGTCTACGACAATCTCGCGTTCGGCCTGCGCAACCGGCGCACCGGCGAGGAAATGATCCGCCAGGAGATCGCCCGCGCCGCGGAGATTCTCGGCATCGGCAATCTATTGAAACGCAAGCCGCGCGAGCTCTCCGGCGGGCAGCAGCAGCGGGTGGCGCTCGGGCGCTGCATCGTGCGCCATCCGCAGGTCTTTCTGTTCGACGAGCCGTTGTCCAACCTCGATGCCGAGCTCCGGGCCCACATGCGCATCGAGCTCAAGCGCCTGCGCGAGCGCATCGCCGTCACCTCGATGTACGTGACTCACGACCAGGTCGAGGCGATGACGCTCGGCGACCGCGTCGCGGTGATGCGGGACGGGCGCATCCAGCAGGTCGGCACGCCGCTCGAGATCTACAACCGGCCGAAGAACCGGTTCGTGGCGGGCTTCATCGGCGCGCCGGCCATGAATTTCCTCGACGTGAGGCTCGAGGACGCCGGCGGCGAGCTTTACGCGGTCGCGCCGGGCTTTCGCATCCGCGTGCCCAACGAGCGCGCGGGCCTGCGCAATCTTTCCGGCGATCGCGCGATGCTGCTCGGCGTGCGTCCGGAGCACACCTTGCTCGGCGAGCCGAAGCCGGAGCACGGCACCTCCTTCGATGCGGTCGTCGAAGTCACCGAGCAGCTCGGCGCCGAGCTCCTGCTCGGCGTGCGCGCGGCCGGGCGCACGCTGATCGCGTCGCGCATCGACCCGGAGATCGAGCTTCATCCCCACACGCCGGTGCGCATGTCGCTCGCCCCGCGGGGCTTGCATTTCTTCGACCGGGACAGC
>WNGM01001689.1_pt1 | contig 17781 bp, 16 predicted proteins | sample 5400571 | NCBI WGS metagenome assembly WNGM01 (sample SAMN13153378, study PRJNA577476) | soil metagenome | isolation source: 100 cm soil or saprolite under Garry oak tree replicate 2 | place: USA:California | collected 2016-06-15 | reverse complement strand
TATAAAGACACGTTCCACTTGCTGTTGTTTCAGAACACTGTTGTGGTTTTGTGGGGTGGGTCCGTTTTTGATGATCATTTTGCAGGGGGTGGGTCCCTTTTCATGCGCAAAGTGGGTCCCATTGATATGAGCAAAAACACTTTGTGGCTTAACCCATTGCTACTGTTGATGAAGTGATACAATATCGCAGTATGGAGGAATGGAATGAGTGAAGTATCTCAGAAGCTGACTGTCCTTGAGGGGTTAAAGCCCAGTTCTAAAAAGATATCTATTCAAGAACGCGCTATTAAAGTGGGAGATTTCGTTGTCATCAACGGCTATCACGTCAATCGAGCGTTGCTTAAAAAGCGTTTCGCCGAGGGTGGCTACCAGGCTTGTGAGACAAAACACTTTCTGCTATTTCAACGTGCTGAAGCCCCTGGTACTATCATCGTGCACTGGTTTGCTCCTGAAGAGATGCATGCTGATCTCAAACATTATCTCGTGCAAGAACTCAAGCCATTTGGGATTATCACGCATTCACAGCATTTTGGAGAGATACTGAGCGGGATTGTAGGTTCATTCTATCCTGATGATGTGCGTCGCTCCTGGCGCTTCTTTGGAGAAAATACCTTGCAACGCTTTCTCACCTTTTTAGCGACAGCATATACTCCGCCTCTTCCCGATTATGCGACCATTGGTATGTTCGCTACTTTGTACCAGCGCGTTCTAGAACTTCGCGTAGGTGATCGATTTCTTGATGCTGGTTGTGCATCTGGCTTCTTACCTCTGCTGGTCGCTGAACGTATCCCGTTTTTGACTGAGGTGGTAGGTGTCGATATTGATGCGGGGGCTTTCGAGGTCGCTAGAGAACTGGTCGATGAGAAGCAGTTGAAGCAGGTAAAGTTCGCTCAAGCTGACTTGCTTTCTGAGGACATTATCAAGCTGGGGACCTTTGATACAGTGGTAGCGCTCCATGTGCTTGAACACTTTAGTGAGACTGATATGAATCTGGTTCTCACAAATCTTTTGAAGGTGGCATCTCAGCGCCTTATTCTCGCCGTGCCATATGAATCTGGAGAGCCTGAACTAGCTTACGGGCATCAGCAGATTTTTTCGCGTGTGATGCTAGAAGGCGTTGGGCGGTGGTGCCTTGAGCAATTAGGTGGTGCTGGTAGAATATGGTATGAGGACTGTGTAGGGGGCCTGCTCCTGATAGAACGGAATGGCTAATGTGTCAATTTCAGTGGCCATGGGATTTTCTTTCCAATTATTTCAGTGATCAAATGTGCTCGGCGACCATTCCAAGATGAGAACAAACAAGGGGTTTTAGATGGATTGGGTTATCTTGCTTACTGCTATTACTGCCGTTGGTGCGGCTGGTGCAGCTAGTGCGGCGACATGGCAAGCCTGGGAAACACGAAAGCAAGTGACCGAGTCGAGGAAACAAGGCGAAATGGCAAGGGAGCAGTTTCTTCAAACGCGCTACGATGATGCACGCCCAGTACTTATTATCCTCTCTAGCTCGCAGAGCATTCCCCTGCAACAGGGAAATGAATCTTATCTGAATTGGGATAATCAGCCCCCAGTTATCGATGTGTGCAATGTTGGCAATGGGCCTGCATTTAACATCAGAACTGTGATTTATGGTCCAGAAGCTACTGCTGTAGCTGATCCTTCAACCATGCTAAACGGCTTAGAATGGAAATATCTCAGCGATGCGAAAGAAAAAGAGGAAAAAGAAAAGCACTGGTACCACTGGACAACCGACGTGGTTAGTCAGGGAGAACAGAGGAAGTTCCAGTATAGTCTTGCTGGTGTCTATAGCCCTATCAAGTTTTCTGAGGCAAACAAGTCTATCGAATCGAAGAGTCACAAACACAAGTATCGATTCTACGCACCTAAACAGCCATTGTCTTCTCCTAACTCAACAGAACCATGGTACATTTGCCGGGTAACGATTACGTATCATGATATCTTTCGCCGTAAGCACGCCAGTATTTATGATCTTGCTTTCCCGCAGAAGTGGCAGGTGGTAGCCTTGATCGACGATCTCATAAGCGATCTGGATGATTTGGTAACGTGAATCTGTTTCGGGATGGATGTCATCTTCAAAAAATGTAGCGCTGGATAGAACCGCTCGTTTTTGTTGGTCGGCTCTATCCAGCGATTTTTTTGTCTTAGCAACTCAACTGCGGTAGGCGTCGGCGCGCATCAGCAATAAAAGTCTGTACTTTTACGTCTCTTGGGAATCCTTCTATCAAGTCGTATTGGATGTACTTCGCAAATTGTTCGTGCATAAGGGTTGCATTCATTGTCGTAAGCACGGGTATAGCTTTGTCAGCAGCTTCCAGGCTTTTGTCTCTTTCTCTGAGTCGCGCTTGGGCGCTTGCCAGTGGTACTAATGTAATGGCATGGCGTAAGGTCCAGTGTTGAGGAAGTGAGTCGAGCGCGCTCTGGAAGTGCTTAGCGGCTGTTGCGTAATCTCCGTTTGTCATTGCGCAGTTACCCGCTTGTTGGTGCCACTTTGTCCTGTCAAACTCTTCGTTTGCTATGATGTGGTCTAGCAGCTCCTCGGACGCTTCGAGCTTCTCTTCTGCGACTTGCTTATCTTTTAGCTTTGTAGCATTCTCGGCCCAACATGCGAGTAGATGCGCTTTCAGTCGTAGTGATGCTTCATCTGATTGTTTATCGAGGATGCGCAACGCTTCATGAATTGTTTCGATTGCATCAGTGTATTGGCTTTGCTCCTGGTACACATAGGCTTTCCAACTGAGGCTTTCGGCGATATTCCAACTATTATGTGTCTCTTTGGCTGCAAGGTAACCATGTTCATGTACTTGTAGAGCATCCTCGTAACGCCTTTGAAAGTACAATGCTGCTCCCATTAAGCGATAAGCACCTGAGTATAGAAAAGGTAAGGCACCAGGATAGAGAATAGAATGGGATTGCTGGACCAAGGTCAATTGCGACTGACTTACGGCTAGCACCTGGGCTGTACCTGCCGTATGAAAAAGTGTCCAGCCTGCTACAATACCTTCGCCAAGTGCCTGGGATAGCTGGGCCCGTTCTTCAGCACTTGGATACTCATGAGCAGGAATATTAACGCTGCCCAGTAGCAACATACCTGCACCTAGTTGTAATACCTGTCGGCGATTTATTTTTGCCATAGCTGTTTCTCCTTGAAGCACAATCTGTAGTGCTTTCATGATATCTTGCTGCGTCCATCCTAAATGTGTAAGCGTTGCTAATTGTCTACCGCTCAGGGAAAGTAGATGTGTAGCTAAGGCTTCTGATGCTTCTGCTTGTTGATTATTGAGTATGACGTCAATGGCTTTTGCGCTGGCGGAAGGGCCTGGAATAAAAGATGGGTACGATACAGCTGCATTAGAAGCAAGAGGTAGAGGCCCATCTATTATTTCAAGAAATCCGAGTTGATCTGCTGTTTTACCATAGAGCAAACAAAGTTTGGCCTGGTAGAAACGACTTGGTTTACGTTCCCCGCGCTCCCACTTACTCACCATGTCAGCAGTGACACCAGGAATATCTTTCTCCTCTTCACATAGTTTGCATAATTGGTCTACGACCTCTCTCAATGACCAACCACGCAAAAGCCGTTGCTGGCGCAAGAGTGTATTCGGTTTTGCCTTGTCTATGGACTCCATACGTTCCGCTTTCCTTTCTCGACGCAGCTATTGTCTAAGCTCTGGCTTCCTGACTTGATTGTACACAAGCTGAGATGAACTAGCAAGAGCCACAATGCGCTGTCTTGGAACAGACTATTACGCGACTAGTCAGAGATATCTCTTCAACCTAAGAAGAGGGGTACTATTGCCTCTGATAGCAAGTTGACCTTGCTGAACTGCACATTGATCGGCCTGAAGTGAATACGTTTTTTTCTGGCTTCCTGGGCAAACTACCAATACACAGGTCGATCTCTATGCGAGTAGCACATTAGTACGAAAGTGGACAAGTGGAAAGGAGATCGATGCCAAAAAGACAGACTCTTGTAGAGCGTTTCGGCAAATTGCCTGCTGGCATGTCAAAGGCTGATGCGGACGTTGTTTTGCAATTTCTGTATGGAGCTTTTGACAAGCGAGCAGCAAAACAGGTTCGGATATTGCATCCCTATCTGGAAACGAATGAGGATAACGCTCCACCTGAACTAACGGTGCTTGAGTTTTGCCGTTGGCTTCAGGCTGTTGCGGCATGAAAATTGGAGTATTGGCAAGCCATTAGAGATGCTAGCGAGTGTCTGATCCACACTCGCTAGCGGTTGAGACCTATTGGCAAGCCATGTGAAACGGGATTGCTAGGTTCTCGGTGTCATGATAGGACATCGAGCCTAGCGTGTCAAACCAAACAGAAAAAAGGAGCAAGGCTCGATGTCAACACACGATGATCAGGATGTGTCCTTGATGGCGCTCGACCAGTATATCCGCGAGGTGCGCTGGCTGGAGCCACTGACCGAGGAGGAAGAAGCGCAATTGCTGGCCCGTATTGAACGGGGCAAGGACGAAAAGAGGCAGGCACAGCCCAACGCCTGGCGGCTTTCCTTAGCACGAGCGGCACGGGAGCGTTTGGTGAAGGGCTATTTGCCCTGGGTCATCCACCTGGCCAAAGAGTATGTCTCGCGAGCCAGAGGCATGCAGCTGCTCGATCTCATTCAAGAGGGCAACCTGGGGTTGCTGGCGGCCATTGAACACAATGATATCTCCAAAGGCTATCCGCTGCGTGCGCTGGTGACGGCTTATGTGCGTGGGGCTATTCTCGACGCCTTGCGGGAGCGCGATGGCATGGTACGTATTCCTGATCGCACCGTCAGGCAGTTGCGACTCCTGCGCAAAGCACAACGAGAGTTGCTCCACGAGCTTCGTCGAGAGGCGACGTATGCCGAACTGGCGGCACATATGCAGCTGTCGGTGGAAAAGGTGTGTGAGTTGGTGTGCTACCAAGAGCGACAAGAGGTGAGCAGTTTGGAAGGGCTGGTGCAGGCGCGTGCGAGCGAAGAGGAACCGGCATTTGTGAGCGCGTTTGCCGCTACAGCTGAACAAATGCGTGTGCAGCCGTGGAGTGAGCTCATCGAACAGGCCATGCAGACGATGCTCACCGAACGCCAGCGCACCGTGGTGCAATTGCGCTATGGCTTTGGCGAGGGCGGTGGCTCGATGCGCACGCAAAAGGAGGTGGCGGAGTTAGCCGGCATCGCCTGGATCACGGTGCTGCGAGACGAACGGCGAGTCAAGGCGGTGCTGCGGGAGGCCCTGGCGGTGGTTGGGATAGGCAGCGGTGAGGAGGAGGTGGCCTCATGACGCGGTTGCTGAAGCGCTTACGCCGACGAGGCAGACGTGCTCGGACGTGGCGCATTGCCTTCTACGATGCGGTGGGAGGCTGCGAGGTGGTAGAGGTGGTGCGCACGTACCGTCCGACACGCAAGGCCAGGGCAATACTGCGCAGCGCGTTCATCCGCTTTGAAATCGAGCAGGTAGCCTAATGGCGAGCCAGGAAGGTTTTCTCGACTACGGTTCTGGTCGCTACAAGCTCGTTGGGCGTCCTGCTCAAGATGATTCCTACCTGCATGCGGGTGACTGGCTACAAATCTGGGGAGATCGAGGGTGGGTAGCTGTGCACGTGCAGGCGGATCTGTTGGGTCGTTGGTACTTTCTGGATGGCACTGGTTCATCGGTGGAGGTGTGGGTAGGCATGCGTGCAAGGTTGGTGGACGAATGGCAAGCTATGTGAGGGTTCAGGACGTGGGAGAACCCCTCTCACATCCTGCAACGTGCGGTAACGGTGGGGGACAATGGGTGGAGCGGTGGCCCGCAGGGGGAGGCCTCATCTCTCGCCCGTCCGTTCCTCCGCTGTTACGTTTCCTTCTGGCTGCACTCTTCCCATCAAAGGGTGGCGGGGTGTGGCCTGGCTATCCTGGTGGGGCGGTGAGGACGCGCCGGTGGGGAAGGGGCCCCGCCGGACGCGGCCTCACCGCTTGGATTGCAGTGGGCGCGGACCAAGTATATCGCGCCCTTAGAATTACAGAAATTAGAGAGGGCTAGATGGTGGTTTCGGCAAAAGTTGTTGGGCGTGGGGTGGATACCCTGCTGTTAAATGTGTACTACCAGGGCCAGGATGGCAAGCCGTTGAAGGCTGATCTGTCGTCGGGCCTGGTGGAGGTGTTGAATGGGTGGAAGGACCAGGCGATAGCGGCGGAACGTCCGATGGTGGTGCCGTGGGCCTTTCACGGGATGCATCTGCACATGCATCCGCATGGAGCGGGTCGCGGGCAATGGTCGTGGCTGCTGACCTCTGATCTGATCAATCTGTGCATCTCGCGGGGGCGCTTGAACTGCCTGGCGATGGTGCGCTTCTCCTCGGAATACCTGTGGTCATGTGCCAGTCTCTTAGATGCCATCAAGCAGGTGCGGCGGTTCCTCTGTGACATCCTGGGAGCTTCGGTGTACCTGCAAGTCTCCGAAGCGCATCTCTGCGCGGATGTCGCCAGTTGGGATGTCAATGGAGTGGATTATCGGCGTGATTTTGTGTCGAGGTCGCGCAAGCGCGCGGGCTATGAAGTCGCCGATGGAGCGGTCGAAACGCATGCTTATGGGCTGCAACGTTCAGGTCTGGCGTTCTCCAAGCATGGGCCGATGTCGTGTAGCATCTACGATAAGACGCGGGAAATTCGGCAGAAGTCGGGCAAGACCTGGTTTGAAGACCTGTGGCTAGCCAACGGGTGGAATGACACTGGGCATGTGTGGCGGGTGGAGTTTCGTTTCAAGCGGGAAGCCCTGCATGAACTCAAGATCATCAATGGCTTGCATGGGATTGAGAATGCTTTTGATTTGCCTGGCTGTCTCCTTGACCTGTGGGCCTACGCTGCGGGTCATTTAGGCGGTGGTGCTGATGGCTGGCCCGATGGCTGGTTGCGGCTGGTCATGCCTTCAACTGATGATCTGAACCGTTCGCGCTGGCCGGTTCATCCGCTCTGGGCAGAGGTGCAACGGGCCTTCACGATGGCCATTGACCCGCCTGAGCATTTTCATGAAGTGATTCGTGAGCGCAAGCAGCAATGGAACACGGACAAAGCGATCGAGGCAACGATGGGCTTTGCCACCTCTCTCGCGGCGCATGTGGGTGGTGATCTGGCGAAACCGGAAGCGGATTTCTCGCTGTTCTTGCATTGGTTACAAGAGGCAGGTAGCGACTACTTGAACTTCAAGAGCCGCGACTTTGCGGTAGAGGTGCAACGTAAGCGGGTTGAATTTGGGCTAGAGGTAGAAGGTGAAAACTCGGCGTTTAAACCTTGACTTTGGAAAGGTAGGTAAACACGGCAAAAATACCAACGAGTTGATGAGGAGCGGATAGTATAAAGTTTAAGGAATTACGTATAGGCGAATAGGAGTACTTATATCAGTTCGTCAAAATGCTGGTATTGATATACCAGCATTTTTGTTTTGGAATGCTACACGGCAAGCCATTAGAAGAGAAACTGGCTGGTAAGAGTGATATACTATAATGGCTCAGTGAAAATAGAGCGGGATGTATAATTGGCTTCTATCACTATGGATAGGGTATGCTTGAAGATTTACTCAAAACGTTTACCGATCGTCGTGAAGCCATTGCGCTCTTTGAGCGCATTCGACACCGTGATCCTCATCAATTCTGCTGGCCTCTGCTTCCTATCCTAACATTCATTGCTCCAGGGGGGAGCGGTAAAAGCACGCTAATCGAATATCTGATTTCAGGACGATGCTATAACAATGGCAAGGCTATTCTTCCCTACGCGCATATCGACTTCACGCGTCAGCTCTATTTGAGGGAAATGCTCTCGATCCTGATTGAGCTCCGTGACCAGCTTCAGAGCCATGCTGATGAACACGCTAACTCTCTCACTTTTCCTCGTTTCGATTTGGGCGCGGCAATTGCCATGAAAGCCCCACTGGGAAGCAACCTGCCTTCTCTGGGAAGAGATGAGATACGCCGTGAATTGCAGTTTGCACGCTCTGCCTTTCAGTCTCTTAATGAAATGGGAAACGCTCTTGGCAATATTTATCCCTATATTCCTCCACTCTTGGTCGGATTGAAATGGCTAGGTCAGACGGCAACAAAAATACCGGCATTGCGCGAGGCACTGCTCCAAATTGAATACCAATCGAACTGGAAGTGGTATCTCACGCCAGGTGCGGATATTGGCTTTGGCACTACTGCCGAGCTGAGCCAAGTTCTGTTACGCCTTCACGCCCTGAGCATATCGAGTCGTATAGAGAAGGAAGGGCGAGATCACTTAGTCAATCATGTTCTGCCTGCTGCGTTCATTGCTGATCTGCGTGATGCCCTTGATGGCTCGTCTCATCCGCGTACCTGGAATGTCACTACCAACATTGTCCTGTTTCTGGATGGCTTCGAGGCATTGCTAGAGAGCTCAGCTGTTACAGCTATCCACTTGCTCGAAGTGCTAGCACTCAGCAAGCACCGTAGAGAGGGAGAGACCGATCCTCTCCTGCTTGTTCTTGGCAGTAAAAGACGTCCACTGCAACATACAAATGATGAACAGCAACCATCACTTGCGCAACAGACGCAGATACAGGATGATTTTGAGGCAAAGGAATACGCGAATGGACGCTATGGACAATGGTTGCAACAGCTTCCACCAAGTAGACGGCGTCTACGGCTCAATGACCTGTATCTTCCTCTGTGGCTCTATGACTTCGGGAGAGAAGACACGCATTCGTATCTCTCATTGCTGAATAGCCTAGAATCTACACACATCTTCTCAGATCTTACACTGGTTGATGCTATACATCGCGCTACCCATGGACATCCGCTCTATCTGGCTCTTGCTGCTGCTACTGTGTTAGAAGCCGAACCTGGCAAACTTCCTGGGCTCCTGCGTGCATTTGAGCAAGCACCAGTGCCAGTAACACCTTACGTAGAACAGGTATCGGGTCATCAGGATGAAGTTGTGGGCGATTACCTGCTCTCTCTGTTCCTGAGTCAACTGAGTGAGGCTGAGCGTGACGAATTGATCTTCTGTGCTGTGCCGCGAATGCTCGATACCACAACCATAAAAGCTGTGTTGCAGTTATCACGTGATTTAGATGCTCAGAAGAAATTTGATCGCTATCGACTTTTCACGTTTGTGACTGTTCGCAGCATCGATAATAAGGTCATTCTGCACCCTGTTGTACGAGGTCTTCTCCTGCAAAGATTGCGCCCTGACAGGAATTCTGACAGTGACTATCAGAGAACACATCAGCTTTTGCGAGTGCATTTTCATATTTATGCCAGTAGAGGAGAACAGCAGGCCGCAGTGGAGGAGGCATATCATGCGCTGGCACTGGGAGACCCTGAACCTGCCATTCGTTTGGGTATCCTGGTCCAACGCATCAATTTGGAAACATGGGAATTGTTGCTGGAAGCGGTGGCGCAAGCACCTACTGACCTCATGTCAGCAGATATAGAGCAACAGGCATATACTTCACTTGCTCAAGCTAACCAGTATCATGAAGTAGAGGATGTTGTCACGGCATTGATACTTTACAGTTGGCTTCTTTCTGCGTCTCAAAGTGTTCCACGAAAAGCTGCCGAGATTCAACACAATCTGGGCCTTGCCTACAGGGAGTTGCCAGCAGGAGATCGACAGGAGAACCTGCGTCGAGCCATTGCTTGCTATGAAGCGGCGGTACAAGTGCACACACGCGAGGCCTTTCCGGTGGAGTGGGCTATGACGCAGAACAATCTGGGCCTTGCCTACAGGGAGTTGCCAGCAGGAGATCGACAGGAGAACCTGGATCGAGCCATTGCTTGCTATGAAGCGGCGTTGCAAGTGTACACGCGTGAGGCCTTTCCGGTGGAGTGGGCTGGGACGCAGAACAATCTGGGTATTACTTACTGGAGCTTGCCAGCAGGAGATCAACAGGAGAACCTGGATCGAGCCATTGCTTGCTATGATGCGGCGTTGCAAGTGTACACGCGCGAGGCTTTTCCGGTGCAGTGGGCTGGGACGCAGAACAATCTGGGCCTTGCCTACAAGGACTTGTCAGCAGGGGATCAACAGGAGAACCTGCGTCGAGCCATTACTTACTTTGAAGCGGCGTTACAAGTGCGCACACGCGAGGCGCTTCCAGTTGACTGGGCTATGACGCAGAACAATCTGGGCACTGCCTACAAGAGCTTGTCAGCAGGAGATCAAGAGGAGGACCTGCGTCGAGCCATTGTCTGTTATGAAGCGGCGTTACAAGTGCATACACGCGAGGCCTTTCCGGTGCAGTGGGCTATGACGCAGTACAATCTGGGCACTGCCTACAGGGAGTTGCCAGCAGGAGATCGACAGGAGAACCTGGATCGAGCCATTGCTTGCTATGATGCGGCGTTGCAAGTGTACACGCGCGAGGCCTTTCCGGTGCAGTGGGCTATGACGCAGAACAATCTGGGTACCGCCTACAAGAACTTGCCAGCAGGAGATCAACAGGAGAACCTGCGTCGAGCCATTGTCTGTTATGAAGCGACATTACAAGTGCGCACACGCGAGGCGCTTCCAGTTGACTGGGCCAGGACGCAGAACAATCTGGGTATTGCTTACCAGAACTTACCAGCAGGAGATCGACAGGAGAATCTGCGTCGAGGCATTGCTTGCTATGATGCGGCGTTACAAGTGTACACGCGCGAGGCCTTTCCGGTGCAGTGGGCCACGACGCAGATTAATCTGGGCACTGCCTACAGGGAGTTGCCAGCAGGAGATCGACAGGAGAATCTGCGTCGAGCCATTGCTTGCTATGAAGCGGCGTTGCAAGTGTACACGCGCGAGGCCTTTCCGGTGCAGTGGGCTATGACGCAGATCAATCTGGGTAATGCCTACTGGAGCTTACCAGTAGGAGATCGACAGGAGAACCTGCGTCGAGCCATTGCTTACTATGATGCGGCTCTGCACATCTGCCGCTTGCTTCATTTGGACTATTATGCACAGGTAATCAGTGGAAATTTTGAGATAGCGAGAGACGAATTACGAGGCTTGGATCAACATTGATGATGAGGCTCGAGTGGTCAGTCCGGTGCGTTTTTGACAACGAGATGGAGCCTTTAGTGCTCCATGATCATCTCATTGGTGTCAGTATCAAAATGGACTTACAGCTAGTATTCTGCAAAGATAATGTGGTATTACTATTGTCGAGGCAATAAGCATATGCCTTTTTTATAGAAGAGCTGGGTAGTGGAAAGTATGCGTACCTGCCTCTTTTGTGCAGACCTTTTTGAATAGTTGTGTGCGCTGCCTCCTTTACCTGATTTATGGCGAGCTTACAGTGTTATTGTAAGTACCTGCCTTCGGATCAAGCTGCTAACCCTCATCATCTGTGTAATCTCTACAGGCCTTCTCAACTCTCAATTTTCTCCTCGCTTTGTCCGGGGAAAGCATAGCTAATTTGACAATGCAGGCGTGGAAATGTGGCATTGCTATTGTACTGTTTCCTGTGGTATACTGCTACCCGGAAGCAATGAGCAACCGGCTATGTACGGTTATGACCGAATAACTTTTTCGCGCTTTTACAATTGTTATTGATATGAAATGGCTTCCAGGGCTGCTCTACATCAACCGACCGGTGTTTTTCCGATCAACTGTCTGTTAACCGGTAGGTTACAGGTTCGAATCCTGTTCGAGGAGCCTTCTTCATTAATAAAGGCCACCCATTTCGGTGGCCTTTTGTCATGTTAAGCAGGAGAAATATTTTCATGAGTCAGACGCGTATCATTATACGACCACTACGCCTTACAGATGCTCACGATATCCACGAACTTATGCACATGCCCAATGTTCTTTGGGGTACATCACTGCTTCCCTCGACAACCACTGATACATGGCACAAAATTATCGAAAGCTGGGTGCTGGATGAACGCATGCATGTCTTCGTAGCCGAGATACAAGGGAAAGTGGCGGGAATAATTAACCTGCACGTTGGTACAGGCCGCGAGAGTCACGTTGGGGATATCGCTATGGCCGTTCACGATAAGCACCAGGGACAGGGCATTGGCAAAATGTTGATGCTTACAGTACTCGATCTCGCAGATAACTGGCTCAACCTGGTACGGCTCGAAATGGATGTCTATACCGACAACGAGCGTGCAATGCGCCTTTACAAAAACTTCGACTTTGAAATTGAGGGCCGTAAACGCCTTGACGCTTTTCGCGGGGGCAGTTATATTGATAGTTATATATTGGCACGTTTGCGTCCACGTGTTGGCGAACAAAGTAACTGGTCTGCCGGGGAGACGGCATATCCGAAGAAGCAAAACAGCTATGCCGAAACATTAACGCGCGTTCCAGAGTCTCCAATACCATCACCTGGCAGCGAACAAGAGGAGTCGAAGACAAATAAGTGAGGTAAACTTCGTTGGTCGACCAAGTCACCATCAATTATCAGCATTTCTTTCAAAAATTGCTGGAAGCTGCTCCCTGGCCAGTAATTATTGTTGATCGTAATTTGTCTATCCGCTTCTATAATCAACTTGCCGTTCATTTGCTAGAAGCCACAGAGCCATTACTGGGCATTAAACTGGATCAGCTTATACAGGATCAGGCCATTTTGCAACTTGTGCAAGAGAGCATACTAAGCGATCAACCCCGCAAAGGTGAGCTTGTCAAGACTAATTCTTCTACTGCCTGGAAAGTCTCGGTAACTCCGCTTGAACATGCTCCTCACGAGGTGGAGGACCAGGTTCAGCGTGAATCGATAGAACAGCCAGCGCAAGCCTGCTTTTATTTCGCCATTGCTATCGAGGATTTGTCCGAATTACGCCGGCTGGAACGTGTCCGTCGTGACTTTATCACCAACATATCACATGAATTACGTACTCCATTGGCCTCTGTACGTCTACTTGCCGAGACCCTGGAAGACGCCATTGATACCGACCGCGACAAGGCACAAATATTTCTCGAAAAGATTGAAACCGAGGTACAGCATCTCAGCGCCCTTGTCTCAGAGTTACTTGAACTTTCGCGTATCGAGTCCGGCTTGCTTCCCATGGTGATCGAGCCTGTGGAGGCAGGACAACTGGTGCGCGAGATCATGGCACGCATGCTGCCACAGGCTCAACGCCATCGACTGACACTACGTACCGAAATACAGGACGAGCATGTTCTGGTAGCCGCTGACAGCAAACAGATTGCCCGCGTGCTCGTCAATCTTGTTCACAACGCCATTAAATTTACTCCTTCTGGCGGAACAGTGACAATAGGGACTGTATTAGAGCAAGGAGGGCAAAGACAACGCTTTCTTGTGCGTGATACCGGCGTTGGTATTCGTCCAGAAGAACTTCCTCGTATCTTTGAACGCTTCTATAAAGCAGACCGCGCTCGCTCGAAAACTGATTTTATTGGGCCAGGTGGTGGTGGTAGTGGTCTGGGCCTGGCGATTGCCCGGCATGTGGTAGAGGCCCATGGAGGCCGCATCATAGCAGAAAGTATACCTGGGCAGGGCAGTACTTTCACGTTTACTCTGCCCGTAATCGTTCCGAGCAATTCATAAAGGAAATCCATCATGAAGTCAGAATTAGAGCAGCGTTTGTATAATAGCAGCAAGGAACACCTTATTCAACTTTTACACGAGCTGGCTATCCGCCATCCTATTTTATATGCAGAGATGGAAAGTATTCTGGAGAGTCTCGCCAGTGATGCTAGCCCACCCGAAGACTTACCTGAGGATACCGGGGAAGAGGTAACAGAAGATTGGGATTTTAGTGGAGATGAGCATGCCAGTCTACCCTCATTCCCCCAACCTGTACCACTTTCCATAGATAGTGAGGCTCAGCGCCAACTTGTTGAGAGGTATGCTTCACAACTGGAACAGGAACTGTCACCGCAAGCACTGGCAAATGTCTTGACTGAGCTTATTGAAGAGGCAATTGCGCACATAGGACACAACGACTACCAGGGCGCGCTTGACCTCTTCGCTCTTTTGTTTGAGGAGCGGTTACGCGAACAAAGGCCAGCGCTCACAGCTATCTTTGATGAGATGATTGATGCTGCTACACCTTCTTTAGAAGCTTTGCTGGGTGAGGCCAGTAGTAGCACACTTTTTAATGTGGATACTGTGACACTTTCACCACTCCTCACTCCTGATGTCCGTCACGGCTGGTTAGAACGTCTCTTTGCGCTATGGCTCAAACGCCTCGATACCCACAGGGTTGAGGAAGATTTGCCAGAGATCATGCTAGATGTGGCATGGAGCGAGGATATGCCGCTGCTGCGCAACCTTGCACAGAACGAACTGCAAAAACAGCCACGGAGTGAACACAGCAACATTGTTGACTTCACCAGCCAGTACCGCACCAAAGCGCTGGAGAAGTTCTTAAAGGAATTACCGCGAACTTAATTTGTTTTGACATTTTCGACAACAATGCGTAACACATGTATGACAACAATTCATAAATTTAAGCATTTCTTTATGCCTAATATGTTGCACTTCGTAAATCTCTATGGTACTATTGAGTACAGGTTACCAATCCCTATTTGGTCAGAGCTGCTACAGGTTTTGCTTCGTTCCTGTTGGTTTACCATTGCAAAAATGAGCGTAACTCTCGATATTTGTGGGCAGAGAGTACCCACTTCGTACAAATGTATGCAGAGCGGGTACGGGGATAAGTAGTAGTGTGGCAGAGAGAAAGAGGAAAGCAGTATGAGTAAACTGGTCATGATCATTGACGATTCACTCACCGTTCGTAAGATCATTGAAACCAGCCTGAGACGCGAGGGGTTCGATTGCGTAAGTTATGCAGACGGAATTGAGGCTTTACGTGCACTCACCGAACAACGCTTAAAACGCATACCCGATCTGGTGATACTTGATATTGGTCTTCCTAAGATGGATGGCTACGAATTTGCTCGCCGCTTAAGAACAAAGCCTCAGTTTAACAGTACAATCATCATTATGCTTACGAGCCGGGATGGAGTAATAGATCGTCTCAAAGGTCGGCTCGCGGGTGCGAAAGATTACATTACCAAGCCTTTTAGAACACAAGACGTTATTAATGTACTACATACACATTTAGGGGTCCCGACATATTCTTGAAACTGCGTCAGACAGAAGTACCCTATACAAAGTAGATGAACGAGCACCCGACGATTATTTCTACATCCCATTGGCGAGCAACAGAAACCGCTAGTTCGCCGATTGTCGGTGCTCAGAGGAGGAGTCTGACTACGCAGCCAGGACAGAATCTCGCACAGTTAAGTGACGAGGAATTTTGGGACTATGCACGCAAGTTAGCCCATCAGATGCCTGCTGCTGCACAGCCTGAAGAATGTGTAACCTGTAAGTTAAGTAGAGGAGATTGCCTGATTCCTCTAACAGCGCTCTACGAGGTCGTGCATCCCCCTCACCAGCTTGCCCTTTTGCCTGCTATCCCGGAATGGATGCCTGGCATTGTTGCCTGGCGCGGCGAGACAATAGCTGTAATTGACCTCGATGCGTATCTTTCTGGTTATCCTGCTGATCTTTCGGATGAAGGTATACTGCTCGTTGCAAACTATGCCGGTCTACCAGTTGGTCTACTTGTACCCACTATTGGACAAACAACGCCTTTGCAGAGTGGAGGGGTATATCAACTTCCCTCCTGGTACTTATCCTCGCGGGCAGCGTTCGTGAAAGGTCTGCAAGGTGAGGCACCCGTGTTGGATCTACCGTTACTGCTTGCCCATGCGGTACAACAGATAGAAACTGCGGCCTCTTATGGATGATACTTTCAATCAAAACGAACTATCTGCCGAAGATCTGGCAGTATTGCGTGCCTTCGATGCTCTGGATATGGAGAATTGGGGAGCAGAGCGCCCCGATACATCGACACTCCAGCCCACACAGCCTCTTGCTGATCAGGATCCAACCATTGCAACTACTCAACCTGAGCTGGCCTATCTGCTTTCCCCGGAGGATATGCTTACCCTCTTTACCACTGAAGCTGATGAAGATTTGACCACGCTGCGACGAACATTGCAACAACTAGAACCGGATGACCAATTAAATATTGCACGTTTGCAGACGTTACAGCGGACAGCGCATAAGATGAAGGGGACAGCGGGAGCGGTTGGTTGCACCGCTATGTCAAGCATTGCCCATCACATAGAAGAGTTGACCAGATTGATAATAAGCGGTAAGGTTGTTCCTTTTATAGGCTTGAATGCGCTTGTACAAACGGTACACGCACTGGAAGTGACGCTAAATAGCTTTGTCACTCATGGTCAGGAAAGCACTACTCCTCTGGCCGAGCTTGAGGCAGAGTACAAAGCTCTTAACATAGACATCCAGGCTGCTATCATCCCCAAAAACGCTAGTGATGAAGAGAGTACGCCTGTGCGTATACCATTCAAAGCTACAGAGGAGAACACATCTTCAGAGAGAGCGACCAGACCTCTCCAGGAACATCCCGCTTCCGCACCTTATGTGCGTGTTGATATACATCGCTTTGAGCAGCTTGTTCTACATACCGAACAATTGGTGGAGCTAAGTGCGCCGCTCGAAAATGCACAGGCAGAGGTTGAAAAAGCGCTCCACGAATTACACGCGGCCCAGGGACGCTTGCATTACTTAGAAACATTGCTGTCCACTCCGTTCATGGCGAAAATGTCAAACAATAAATCCGGCCAGGCTGGAAATGATGAACGGCCTACTTCATCGCTGGTAGCACGTATCCTGGATGAGGCTGCTGAGCGTACCGGTCATAACTACCAGCGCAAAATCAAACTCCAGCCCCACGAGGCAGCGCGCTTGAGATTGGACCAGAGCTTGGCGTGGGATGAGTTGGAGATTGATCATTTTACAGAAAGCGATGTGCTTATCCATTCATTCAGTGAAGCTATTGCTGATGTAGCCACAGCCGCTTCTCAATTACGTATTGCCTTTGCTCACCTCAACCGCATCACGCAAATGCATATGGGCCAGGCAGCCAATGTGCGCAACGATACGCTTTTACTCAGGCTAGCTCCGATAAGTACACTACTGCCACGTATCGAGCGCGCTGTGACCATGAGCGCCATAGCCCAACAGCGTCAAGTGCAATTTGAGGTAGAGGGTGAGATGACGGAAATTGACCAGGATATCCTGGAAGAGCTAAAGCATCCTCTCCTGCAACTCGTCCGCACCTGTGTGGCTCATAGCTTTGCTGCCCCATCACCCTCGACAGAACAAAGCGAGGACGCTGGCGACCTCCGGGTGCGCGTCTGGCTCTATGCTCGGACTACCGGTAATGAAGTATCCATTGAGGTCGGCTTCTCGATGCCGGTAAATGGAGGAGCTGTGGACGAAGTACAAGAGGCTATTCGTCGTTTAAACGGCTCCATTTCTGCACGGCGGAATGCCGCTGGCGGCATCAGTTTTTACCTGCGTCTTCCTCGCTCGCAAGGACCTGTCCAGGGCTTGCTCGTGCGCGTGGGGAGCTACCGTGTTATAGTGCCATTTTCACAAGTCCAGCGCATAGACGATGGCCGGCAGGACCTCGCTGAACCTCCCGCCAGCCTGAATACCCTGCTCGGTTTTCCTGTAGATCAAGCGCCTCCAGCAACTGTGCAACCTGTGTTGATACTTCAACCTGGCTTAACCCCGCCGGCTGTACAGGTCGATGAAGTTTTGGGAGAAGTCAAACTGGTAGTAAAGCCGCTTAGCGGTCACTTGCACCGGCGGGGTATTGCCGGAACGGCTATTGATGGCCTGGGCAATGTCTTGCTCATGGTTGATCTGCCCGAACTGGTAAGATACCGGAAGGGTCAGCAACCCGCGTCGAAAACAGAAGTAACGCAGAGCGATAGAAAGCACCGTTTTG
>WNGM01005645.1_pt1 | contig 17789 bp, 17 predicted proteins | sample 5400571 | NCBI WGS metagenome assembly WNGM01 (sample SAMN13153378, study PRJNA577476) | soil metagenome | isolation source: 100 cm soil or saprolite under Garry oak tree replicate 2 | place: USA:California | collected 2016-06-15 | reverse complement strand
GCGCCCCTACAACGTGCCGGTTTCCTTCCGCGAAGCGGCTGCGGAAGTCAGGCGGTGCGCGGGAACCCAATTCGATCCCAGCCTGGTGGAAACAACACTTGCCTATCTCGACGATCACGTCCCGCCGCAGTTGAAGTGACGGCCTCAGAAAGCGAGAGCCGCGGGTATTGTATCCCGCCGTCGTTGTGGCCGCGAACCACCAGAATTTTGCTGTAAACACATTCCAGTTGAACCGCATCGGGGTTATCTGTGATAGTACCCTCACCTTCTAAGAGGAATCGCGTTACCACTTGATGATGTTAATGGCCCACTCTCCAAATGGCGTACGGGTAAGTCCAGGCGGCTAGAACCGACCGTAAGTCCCTGATGGTACATGTAAAAGCGGCGGAGTGCGCTTTTGGACAGCACATTGCTCGTGACTATCGGGTCTTCGAAAACGGGAATTTTTCCCATATACTTAGATACCGTGAGCACGCCCAACATTTCCAAAATTGACACAGCGTCCCGAAAAGACGGGCAACGCAAAACCAAGGTGCTTATTGTTGATGATGAGCCGGCGATTCGCGAAGTGCTCGAGATGATCTTGCAGGAGTGGGGCTACGATGTGCGGCTCGCCTCCGACGGCGTCGAAGCAAAGGATCTCGTCGAATCCTACGACCCTGAGATCGTTATTTCCGACGTGGTTATGCCGCAGCTTTCTGGCCTAGACCTTTTGCGCTGCCTGAAGGCAGGCAATTCCAGTCGCCCGGTCATTCTCGTTACAGCGCACGCCAGTATCGACCTCGCCGTCGAATCGATGAAGCAGGGCGCCCAAGATTTCATCACCAAACCCATGGATTATCCCAAGCTGCGCGCAATCCTGAAGGCTGCGGAGTCCGATATCGAGATGCGCCAGACATCACGTAAGCTCACCTCACAGTTGGAGCGCGGGTCGGGTTTTGGCGAATTCGTCGGAAGCAGCAAAGTAATGCACGAGGTTTATGATCTGATTCAAAGTCTTTGCACGACGGACGCGTTCGCCATCATCACCGGAGAAAGCGGAACCGGCAAAGAACTCGCGGCCAGGACCATCCACCGGCTTAGCAAGAGAGCCGCTGGCCCCTTCATCGCAGTCAATGCCGCAGCGATCCCCGAGACCCTTATCGAAAGCGAAGTCTTCGGACATGAAAAAGGGGCGTTCACCGGGGCCGTAGGTACACGGCCGGGGTGTTTCGAGCTGGCAAACGGCGGAACGTTGTTTCTGGACGAAATTGGAGAGATGCCCATGCCGCTGCAACCGAAACTTCTACGCGTTTTGGAGGACGGCAAGGTCCGCCGTCTCGGCGGCAAACAGGAATTTGAATTCGACGTCCGGGTAATCGCCGCAACAAACCAGGATCCACGCGCGGCAATCCGCGACGGCAAGCTCCGGGAAGATCTCTATTACCGTCTCACCGTATTCACAGTACATCTGCCGCCACTACGCGACCGCAAAGAAGACATTCCGCTTCTGGCGCAGCATTTCATCGGTGAATTCAACAAGAAGCACAACGTCAATGTCGAAGCGCTCCGCGACGAAGCACTGGAAATGCTGATGACATACTCATGGCCCGGAAATGTGCGTGAGTTTCGCAATGTGCTGGAGCGCGCCCTGATTCTCGCGCGCGGCGAGTGGATCGAAACCTCACATCTGCCGCCTTACCTGCGCAACCCGAGCGCGGAATCTTCAACGAAAATCGTGCTTCCTTTGGGCATCACCGCGGCCGAAGCCGAGCGCGAATTGATTCTGAAAACCCTTGAAAAAACCGGACACAACAAGGCCGAAGCCGCGCGCCAACTGGGCCTGGATGTGAAGACCATCCGGAACAAGCTCAAAACGTACAAGATCGAGGAGTAATGGTCGGCTTATCGCTGATAGCAGCGATCGCAACGGCTGCTTTTCTGGTTATCCGGCTCTATCACCTCAAGAAGCAAAATCAGCGCATGTCAGCGCGGCTCGTTGAGATCGATCAGATGAAGAAGAACTTCATCTCACATGTGTCCCACGAGCTGAAGGCGCCGCTGGCATCAATGCAGGAAACCACACATCTCATTCTCGAACGTATCCCCGGCCCTCTCACCGATAAACAACAGCGCCTGCTCGAACTGAATTTGCAAAGCGGAAAGCGCTTGGCGCAGATGATTGGAAATATTTTGGATCTGTCGCGGCTCGAGGCCGGCATTGTCGACTACGAGATGCAGTCCTGCGACCTGGCGGACCTGATCCACAGCGTTGTCATCGAGATCAGTTCCGAAGCCCGCGGAAAATCGTTACGGCTCCTCACGAATATCCAACGGGAACCGCTGCTGGTTCAGTGTGATCCGAACCGGATGGTCCAACTATTCAGGAACCTTCTCGATAACGCGATTCGCTTTTCGAACAAAGATGGTTATGTGGGAGTAGACGTACGCTCTCTCGACCAATATCCGGCGATGCCCGAGGCCGCGCGGGCTCGGATGCCGGACAGAGTCATGTCCACTGGTGCGGCTCTGATTAGAATTTCGGATTCCGGTCCGGGCATTGACGATGCTCACAAAGAGAGTGTCTTCCATACATTTCATCAGGTGCAGCACGGAAAAAAAGGCGTTGGAGAAAGCCTTGGCCTCGGACTCGCTATATGCCGCGCCATCGTGCAAGCGCATCGCGGCACGATCTGGACGGAGAACAATGCTCAGGGCGGCGCGGTCTTCTGTGTGTTACTGCCGCGTGCGGTTGCAAGGAGCGAACAGCTTTTCCGAGCGTCTTGAGAAGACAGCCACAAGACGCGCAAAAAACGCGAATATTTTTGAGTCTCTAGTGCTTTTTTGTGGGCAACTATTTTATCCGAAACAACCAGAACGCAGTGTAGTTCCCGATGGCGTGAACAACTTCCAAATCCAGCGTTGGAATGCGGCTTACTTCTCGCAGAGCCTTGTCATCCGCAATGCACAAAACGCGAGTGTCCGTCCTCGTGATCTGGGTCAACTCCTCGGACGAAAAAATGCTGCGCACGTGATTGGAACGGTAATATTGCAGCCCGTACTCCGCCCAGCGCGCGGGCTTATACATCAAGACGATTTCATCGTCGCGTACCAGTTGCTGCAATGCGCTCTGCCATGGACGCATCGTGTCGGTAAGATCGAACCGCGGAAATACCATCGTCGCTGCAGTGACCACAAGAACGACGATTGCCGTCGCATTGAACGCGGCAAGCAAAAGGGGATCGAACCATACCGCGAGGGCAAATAACATTGCGCCCATTACGAATGTAATAACTAAAATCAACGTACCGCTGACGTGCGGGTCCACGTTCAAGGTATTCCCAAAAAAACCGAACGCCACGCCGATGAACACCATGGTACCTGCTTCCATAAATACAGCGACCCGATAGACGAGAGAACTGGGTTGCACCAACTCTTTGCCTATGAGCAATGCCAGCGGAGGCACTATCGGCAAGATATAGCCGGGCAGCTTCGACCCGGAGAAAGAAAAGAAGACCAACGGCACCAAAGCCCACCACAGCAGGATATGATCGTTCCTCCCGAACTTCCTGCGTGCGACTGAGATCAAGAGGAAAGTCCACGGAAATGTAAGCAACAACAGCACGGGTAGAAAGAATAGAAATGGACGGTCGTGGCCGTAGATTGTTGAGGTGAATCGCTCGACGTTGTGATTAATGAAAAAGATTTGAAGGAATTCCCGGCCGTTCAGCATCGTGCAGAACAGATACCACGGCCCCGCGATGGCCAGGGTAATCCACAGCCCCTTCGGATACCAGTCGCGCCACTCCCGCCACCGGCCTCGCAACACAATGAAGCCGCCGAGCGATAGCGCCGGCAAAAGGAGACCGACCGGTCCTTTCGCAAGAACGGCCAATCCGAGCGACGCGTACGATGCACACTGCCAAATCCGGCGTCGTGGTGTAGGGTCATTGTAGGAGAATAAAAAGAACACAAGGACCGCAGTCAAACACGCTGTCAGGAGCATATCCATAGACGCGGCTCGAGCAAATGCAAACGAACCGATCGAGGTTGCCGCCACGAGCGCTACGAGGAAACCTTCGGCGCGGCCCCAAAGTTTGCGTCCGCACCAGTAGATTAAGAAGACACAAAGCGTGGCGCTCAGAGCAGACGGGAATCGCGTGCCAGCTTCATTGAATCCGAATATCCTGTATGCGAGAGCTGCGAGCCAGTACATCAACGGAGGCTTCTCGAACCAGGGCATGCCGTAAAGCCGGGGCGTAATGTAATCGCCCGTCAAGACCATTTCGCGGGCGATGGCTGCATAACGCGGCTCATCCGGTCCCACCAGTCCAATGCTGCCGAGGCCGTAGAAGAACAGAGCATATGAAAGGAGTGCCAGCACAGCGGTGATCATGTGGTCGGAATACAGACGCGGCGTGGGTTTCATGTCTGTCGTCTCAGGACAAGTATGCAAAAATAGCACGGATGCGTGGAGGCATTAAAGAACTCGCCGAATACATATTCGCCCGGGTTTTAATTCGGACCTTCCGTTGGATGCCGCGCAGTCTTGCACACCTGGCAGCGGAGATGCTCGCCTGGTGCGGATTTCATCTTGCACGCCGGCAGCGGAACACAGGTGCGCACAATCTCCGCTTAGCGTTCCCCGATTTAAGCGTGAGCGAGCGGGATCGCATCCTGCGCGGATGTTTTCAAACTCTCGGAAGATTGCTTGTGGAGTTCACGCATTTTCATGAATTGAACAAAGGGAATATTTCCCAGTACGTCGTTCACGATGGGCTTGAAAACTATTTGGAAGGATTGAGCCGGCGACGCGGCGTCATCTTCATGACCGCACATTTCGGAGCATGGGAACTGAGCTCATTCGCGCATGCCGTCTACGGATTCCCGCTGAAGTTCATCGTGCGGCCCATCGATAACCCTCGCGTTGAGCAGTTGATCGCGAGTTACCGCACGCTGAGCGGCAACATTCCCATAGAACGCAGAAGAGCGAGTCGCGATATTTTGAAAGCTCTAAAGCAAAATGAAGCGGTCGGCATCCTGTTTGATCAAAACACAACACGAAACGAAGGCGTATTTGCGGATTTTTTTGGGATACCGGCGGCGACTACTCCATCCATCGCGTTATTTGCGTTGCGGGCGGGGGCGGCAGTGATCCCCGGTTTCTTAATTTGGGACAGCAAAGTTAAACGACATCGCCTCCGTCTCGATCCGCCCGTTGAGTTGGTCAATACCGGCGATCTTTCTCACGACGTCCTGGAAAATACCAGGCATTTCAACAAAATTCTCGAAGCCTATGTCCGGAGGTATCCCGATCAGTGGTTGTGGATCCACCGGCGGTGGAAGACCAGGCCCGAAGGCGAACCCTCGATCTACTGATGAGATTTTAATGAATTGCCTGGCCGTAGACCATTGTCTCCAGCCGCGCAATGCGGTCTTCAATTGGAGGATGCGTGCTGAACAGATTGACGATACCGCCTCCGCGCAATGGATTCACGATGAACATGTGCGCGGTCGCAGGATTCGCGTCCAGCGGCACTCGTTGTGATCCGGCGTGGAGCTTTCGAAGCGCATTCGCCAGCCATAAAGGATTTCCGCAAATGCGCGCACCCGTTGCATCGGCTTCGTATTCTCGCGAGCGCGAGATCGCCATCTGAATCAATCCGGCGGCAATAGGCGCGATGATAACCATCGCGATCATCCCGATGAGACCTCCGCGTCCTTCATCATCGTCCCGGCGTCCGCCTCCAAAGATCATCGCCCACTGGGCCATAGTCGCGATCATGCTGATCGCGCCCGCGATCATCGCGGCGATCGTCCCGATCAAAATGTCGCGATTGCGAACGTGACCGAGCTCATGAGCCATCACACCCTCTAATTCTTCTCTCGTGAGCAACCGTAAGATGCCTTCGGTCGCGGCCACCGCCGCGTGATTCGGATTCCGCCCGGTAGCGAATGCGTTCGGAGCGTCTGACGGAATGATGTAAACCTTGGGCATGGGCATATTCATCTTCAATGCCAGGTCGTGAGTCACACCCCATAACATCGGTGATTCGGCTTCTGTGACTTCCCGCGCGTCGTACATCCGCAGGACGATTTTGTCGCTGAACCAGTAGCTGAACATGTTCATCGCCATGGCGAAGATAAACGCGATCACTATTCCCTGCCTGCCGGCCAGAGCACCACCCACAAAGATAAGCAGGACCGTAAGCCCAACCATCAGGACGATTGTTTTCGTCGTATTCATTGAATCTCTCCTAAACTACGCGCAAGCAACTCGACCGGATGCGCGACCTCAAGCTCGATACCAAATTTTCGAGCGCCGTACTTGAACTGAAACATACATCCGGGATTCCCGGTCGCCAATATATCTATATGCGCTTTTTCGATCTTTTCCATCTTTCGATCAAGGATTTTCATCGACAGCTCATTCTGAGTAATATTGTAAATTCCGGCGCTTCCGCAGCACTGGTCCGCACCCTCAATCTCCACAAATTCAATCCCTGGAATGGCTTTTAGCAAAGTCCGAGGCTCCGTGCGAATTCTTTGGCCGTGGATCAAATGGCACGGATCGTCGTAGCCCACCCGCCGTTCCAATGGCAGCTTTAGACGCGCGAAAATACGAGTTGAGACCAGAAACTCCGCAATGTCCTTCACTTTGGCGGAAAACCGTTCCGCGCCATCGATCAATAGCGAGTATTCCTTCAACATAGCACCGCAGCCTGCGGCATTAATAATGATGGCGTCCAAGTCTTCAATGGGAAAAGCGGCAATGTTCTTCCGAGCCATTTCCTTCGCGGTGTCCCGCAGGCCTGCGTGATTGGCCAATGCGCCACAGCAGATCTGCTCGCCGGGAACAATGACGTCATATCCGGCAGCATTGAGCAGCCGTATCGATGAACGATTAATTGAACCGAGCATCGAGTTCATTACACAACCGGTGAAAAAGGCGACGGTCCCCTGTTTTCTGCCTTCCGCCCGATAAAAACTGTCCAGCGTGACTCCGCGCTCGATGCCGATCTCGGGCATCAGCGCCTCAGCGTCGGCCATGCGCGGCGCAAGGAACCGAAGCAATCCAGTCTCTCTAATCATGGCTTGAATGCCGGAGACGCGATACAGCTCAAGCAAACGGGATGCGATTTGAAACCGCCACGGGTATGGGAAAACGTATTGCAACATCCAACGAGAAAACCAGTGAGCCGGGTTTTCTTCCACAATTTTCCCGCGCATCTCTTCCATCATCTGGCCAAAATGCACGCCCGACGGGCACGCTGTCTCACAAGCGCGGCAGTCCAAACAGCGGAACATATGTTCGATAAATGAATCGGTAATTTTTGTCCTGCCTTCATCCAGCGCGCGCATGAGGTAAATACGGCCGCGCGGCGAATCCATTTCCGTGCCGAGGACCCGGTATGTGGGACAGGAGGAGAGACACAAGCCGCAATGGATGCAATCGAGGTAAAGCTTATTGGTTTCGTTCGCCATCCACGTGCCGTCCAGCATTCAGTCTGCCTTCGGGATCAAAGGCGTGTTTCATTCTATTCATCAAATTGTATTCGGCATCCTTCAGTCCGAACGTCGGTAGGTCTCGCCGAATCTCCAAAGGGGCTCTCTCGATGACGGCTCGATATTTCTCGCGGACCCGCCAAATGTCGGCTGCCGTCCAGACCTCAGCCAGAACGATGCCATTCAATGCATGCGCTATCCAGGCCGGCGGCCGATACTCCTTTATTATTTCATGTGCGGAGGACGGCAGTCCGACGATCCTCAAGACAATCGGGGCGAGGCGATCATATCTCGATCGAAGTCTCTCCCAGGCGGCGCTCTCTTCGCCGCCTTCCAAAATCGTCCAGTCGGCCGGAGGAAGATTCTTTAACTGCCAATCCACGGCACTGGGATGTTCTCCAAGCCGCACCCATATTTCGTTCTCCGGCCCGACCCACTCGCAGGCCACGGGTTCGATCGCGCTGTGGCGAATGGAGGCGACAAGCTGAGCGGCACCAGAAACATCAGCGGCTTTGGCAATACTTGTCGCCATCGACCCCGTATACAGTTTATGCAGGTCGTATCCTGTCACGTTCTTGACCACGCGTCCCCCGGCCTTCGAAATCCGGCCAGTCACTTCCACGACCTTCATTCCAATGATCCAATCCCGAATCGTCCCGGCGGCGCGGAATGGCCCTTGCGCATTCGCAGCTGCAATTGCCCCTATTGTTGCATCGGGACCATTCCAAGGATCCAGCGGCAGGAATTGATTGTTCTCGATCAACGCTTGTTGGAGCTGCCCAAGTGTGACCCCTGCCTGTACATGGACCGTCAGATCCGCAGGATTGTATTCCGTAATTCGGCGGAGGCCCGATAGATCAATGGCGCAGTCAGCACTGCGAAGGAGATTGCCGAAATACGTTTGCGTACGGGCGCCAAGCGGAACGATCGAACCCTTTTCGTTGGCGATGATTTCCGAAAGATCCTCGATAGATTCGGGTCGAACGACTTTCGCGAGTGGGATACCGTCAATGAGTCCCTCTCCCTGCGGGGAGAGGGCGGAGCCGTCGTTTGAAGGGGCGCCGGGTGAGGGTCTCAAGTTTTCTGCCAACCTTCAACCCTCACCAGGCCCGCCTTCTCTTGAGGCTTCGCCCTGACGGGCTCGCGCTTCGCGGCGCCGGCCTCTCCCAGAGGGAGAGGCGAGAAGTATTTCTTCGACATGTTTCCCAATTTCCGCGGTACTTGTGGTGCCATGTTTTCCGATTTCGCTGCAGCCGCGCCGCGTGGGAAAGATCTTCGCCGGATTCAAAAGGCCCGTAGGATTGAATACGCGCTTGACGCGCATCATCGTGTCCAGATCGGGTTCGCTGAAGACAAGATCCATGAAATCTTTCTTCTCGTAGCCGATGCCGTGCTCACCACTAAGGGAACCGCCGACAGCGACACACAGTTTCATGATTTCTTCACTCATGCCAAAAATCTTGTCGACCTGATCGGGATACCGGCTATCAAACAGGATCAATGGATGGAGGTTCCCATCGCCGGCGTGAAAGACATTCGCGACGGCGAGGCCGTACCGGCCGGACATCCGATCGATTGCGACAAGCACCTCGGGCAATCGCGTCCGGGGAATGACAGCATCCATAGTGATCATGTCGGGAGCGAGCCGGCCCATTGCTCCGAAGGCGCCCTTTCGGCCCAGCCAGAGTCTGGCGCGCTCGTCGTCATCTTTCGCGACACGCACCTCATAGGCATTGTTGCGCCGGCAGATTTCCACGATGGCTTTAGCTGTTTCATCCAAGCCTGCGCCAAATCCATCGACTTCGATCAGTAGCGCAGCGACGGCGTCAAGCGGGTATCCCGCTTTGTATACCGATGCTTCGACTGCCTCGATCGTCTTTGCATCCACGAATTCCATCGCCGATGGGACAATCCCCGCTGCAATGACATCGGAAACCGTCTGGCTGCATTCCTCCACCGAATGAAACGCCGCCAGCATTGTTTTGACGGCTTGTGGCTTCGGCAGCAGACGAACGGTGATTTCGGTCACAATGGCGAACGTTCCCTCCGATCCAACAATTACCCCAATAAGATCCATCCCGATCATTTCACCGGCCGGATTCCCGAGACGAATAATTTCGCCTTCGGTGGTTACGGCCTCGATCGCCAGGATGTGATTGGTCGTCATTCCATACTTTAGGCAATGCGGCCCGCCGGAGTTCTCGGCGACATTTCCGCCGATACTGCAGGACATTTGACTCGACGGATCCGGCGCATAGTACAACCCGTAAGGAGCAGCAGCTTGAGAGATGTGGAGATTGACGACGCCTGGCTGAACCACTGCAAAGCGGTTCTCAAGGTCGATAGTAAGGATGCGATTCATTCGCTGAAGTTCGATGAGAATTCCGCCTTCGGCAGCAAATGCTCCGCCGCTCAGCCCCGTCCCGGCGCCGCGAGGCAAAAACGGGATTCCGTATTCATTCGCGACGCGGACGATTTGAGCCACTTGCTCGGTTGTCGCCGGAAACACGACGATGTCCGGTTTGTGCTTGAAGAGAGGAAGACCATCGCATTCGTAAACGAGCAGCTCGGTTTCGTCTTCCACAATCGATGCCGGTTCGAGGATTCGCCGCAATTTGGCTGTGATTTCCGTCCTCACGGTTTGGATTGCTGCTCCTTGAGCTTTTTGATCTGCTCCCTCACAAATGCCGCCTGTGGATGATTCGGATTCGTCTCGACAAGTTTCTCCCAATATTGCAACGCTGATTGCGGATCGCTCTTGCCGTGCAGCATAGCTACGCCGAGATACAAAAGAGTTTCCGCGTCATTTGGTGCGGTTTGAAGCGATCCTTGAAACGTGGCGATTGCCTCATCGAAGCGTTTCAAAAAAAGCATCGCCGTGCCCATGTCGGTACGAACACCCAAGGAATCGGGGTGGATTTCCAGGGCTCTCTTAAAAAGATTGATCGCGTCGTCGTAGTTCTTCTGCTCGAAGTTGATATTGCCCAACTCCACGATCGAATCGAAGTCTTTCGGGTCCTGTTTAATCTTGGAAGTCAGTTCCTTCACCCGCTCCAGGTTGAGAGGCGGGGGTGGGGGTTCCGACGCGCTATTGCCGGCTGATAGGTCAGTCGGAACATTCGGATCCACAGGCACAGGAGTAGCCCGGACAATAGCGGGAGCTCGCTGTTTTTCCCAAGTGTAAACACCGGCAAATCCCACAGCGAAACCCACCAGCAGGAAGACCAAAACCGGCGCGCGCATGCCCCGATCATACCATTATGGGCTCATGAACGGCGCGAACAACGCCCGATACATTTCATCGGGGAAAGGCGGGCCATAATAGCGGGAATGAACAAGGTCGATTATGGCCACATTGAATGAAAAGTTGATTGGGAGCTCAATCTCCACCGCCAGCACTACCGAAAACCCTGCGAATTGTTTACCAATCTGCTTCAAGAGTGCATTGTCCAAACGCTTTATATAACTTACGCGCACTGCTCTTCTACTGTGTTCGAGAATCATGTGTGCTTCATCATTCTCCGTGACAATCCAACCTTGCTTGAGCAGCGTATCGTAAGCGGCTCGCAGGATCGAACCGGCAACATCGAAAGGCTGTGTCGCCCGGTGCTGCTGATCGTACAACCGCCGGCGCGAAGGCTCGCCGAGTACACTATAGGCTTCATTTATCGAAGACATAATCGAAGCAGCCTCCGGCGTGGCATTACGGTCAGGATGGTATTGCATCGCCAGCGAGCGGTAAGCCCTATGGATTTCGTCGAATGTTGCCGTCGAGTCAATTCGCAGAAGTTCGTAGTAATCCATTGAGTCATTCACCCCCTTCGAAATTGCATGTACGGTACGCTTCGCGGATCGAGAGATCACCTTTAAGGGCCAATTCAACAGCCTGACGAGTCAAGGAAATCAAACCGTCCAGGCGCGCTGCGTCCCTGATGTCAAACTCCGATCCGGCCAGAATCGTGCTGCGTAATCGCGGAGTGATTTCCATCAGTTCGTACATGCCAATGCGTCCGCGGTTGCCCGTGAATCTGCATTGAGCGCAGCCCTTGCTCTGGAGCAGTTTCTCCTGCTGCGGTTCCTGAATTGAAAGGTGCTTCAAATAGATCGGGCGGGGGAAATCCCGCTCGAGGCATGCTGGGCAATTGAGCCGAGCGAGGCGCTGAGCGACCACCGCGATGAGCGCCGATGAGAGCACCGGCCGCCCGACGCCAAGTTCGGTCAACCGAAGCAAAGCCGAGATTGCATCCGCGGCATGCAGTGTCGACATCACCAAATGCCCTGTCATCGCCGCGTGAAAGGCCGTCAAAGCCGTATCGGCATCCCGAATTTCGCCGACGAGGATGACGTTGGGATCCTGCCTCAGGATGGCACGCAACACTTTCGAAAACGTCAGGCCGGTCTTCTCGTTGACCTGGACCTGACTGACGCCGTCGATTTCATATTCGATGGGATCTTCTATCGTCACGATGTTGATCGGCTCCTGGCGAATTTCATTGACACAAGCGTAGAGCGTGGTTGTCTTTCCACTACCTGTTGGCCCAACGGTGAGCAACATCCCCTGCGGTCTGCGGATCAGCCCGTGCAACTGTTCTTCGACTTTTGGGCGAAAACCAAGCTGAGCGAGTGTCATTAGTGAGCGGCCCCGCCGGAGGATGCGGAGCACGATCTTTTCTCCCCATCGGGTTGGAAGTACCGATACGCGAATATCCGGTCCTGCCGCTTCTTCGGCGGTGATATGCCCGTCCTGCGGCACCCTTCGCTCGCTGATATCAAGACGCGCCAGCACCTTGATACGCACAACGAGGTTTTCGTGCATCCAGCGCGGGATCTCCAGCGACTCCTTTAGCACTCCATCGACGCGATAGCGAACCCGCGTGGACCCCTGGCTCGGCTCAATGTGCACGTCACTCGCATCCGCGGCGGCGGCTTCCTCGAAAATCATTTTCTGAATGCGCACGATCGGTGAAGATGAATCAACCGTCTGCGGCTGTTTGTCGCGATAAACTAACGCAGGTAATTGGGACATCGCTTGCTGTGTGGGGGCAAAGCTGAAGGGCGTACCTATGACACCACGAGGCCGCGCGCATGACAAATGAAAAAAGGATTCCCCTCGTCGCAGAGGAGCGGAATGAAATTGGGGAGCAGGTCCCTCTCCCTCTGGGAGAGGGACGAATCTTCCGCAATTTCAATTCATTCACACCTTCTGCGAGCAGGGGAATGCGCGGGACTCAACCAGATTAGTGTACGCTGTAAAAATAATGATTTACGATGTCACGGTACCCATCACAAATACGATGCCTATATGGCCCGGCGACCCGCCGGTCGAACTGGTACCGATGTCGCACGAGTCACGAAACAAGACTCACATCGTCAACCTGACGGCTATCGCAATGGGTTCACACACCGGCACTCATATCGACGCTCCGTTCCACATGATCAAGAGCGGAAAACGGCTGCATGAATTCTCGCTGGAAATCTTGGTGGGAAAAGCAACCGTCTTCGAGGTCCCTGGAGTCCGTTCCATCCGTCGTGCCGATCTCGAAGGATTCGACTGGACATCGGTTGAGCGCGTTCTCTTCAAGACAGATAATTCTGCGCATTGGTGGGACGGAAAATTTTACGAAGAGTTCGTTTACCTTGACGCCGGCGGCGCCGAATTTCTCGTGGAACGCGGTGTAAGGCTGGTGGGCATCGATTATTTATCGATCGACAAATTCCGATCCGATGCGCATCCAGCGCATTTTATTTTCCTGACTAAAAATATTTTGATTCTCGAAGGCTTGAATCTAAGCGCTGTGCCGGGCGGCCAGTATACGTTGTACGCGTTGCCGTTGAAGCTGGAAGATGCTGATGGTGCGCCCGCTCGCGTCATATTGGTGAATTGATCATGCTAATCCAAAGCATCAGGGCGAGAGAGGTTCTGGATTCCCGCGGGAATCCGACCGTGGAAGTGGACTGCGTGCTCGAAGCCGGATTTCGCGGGCGTGCCATTGTGCCTTCCGGGGCATCGACGGGCGAGCACGAGGCGTTGGAATTGCGTGATGGGGACAAGAAAAGATATCTCGGAAAAGGCGTCATCAAGGCCGTCCGGAACGTCAACGAGGTGATCGCACCTGCCTTGGCCGGCCAGGATGCCACGCTGCAATCCCACATTGACGCGATGATGCTGGCCATGGACGGTACGAAAAATAAAGCAAAGCTCGGTGCCAACGCCATCCTTGGGGTCTCGATGGCCGTGGCGCGGGCAGCCGCAAAGGCGCATCAACTGCCGCTTTATCGATACATCGGCGGTGTCAAGGCCAGCCTACTTCCTGTCCCGATGATGAACATCATTAATGGCGGCGCGCACGCGGATAACAATATCGATCTGCAAGAATTCATGATCGTGCCCGCCGGCGCTCCGAGCCTTCCGGAAGCCCTGCGGATGGGAGCCGAAGTATTTCACAATCTCAAAAAAATCCTTCACGACAGTGGACACCAGACAGCCGTGGGCGATGAAGGAGGGTTTGCGCCGAATCTGAAATCGAATCACGAGGCGATCGACTTGATTCTGAGAGCTATTGAAGCCGCCGGTTACAAGCCGGGGGATCAAATCTGGGTGGCTTTGGATGCCGCGTCGAGTGAGTTCTACGACAAGAACGGTAGATACATTTTCAAGAAATCCGATAAGTCTGCCAAGAGCGCAGCAGATATGATCGAACTCTACGCTGACTGGGTGACGAAGTATCCTATCGTCTCGATCGAGGATGGCCTCGCCGAGGACGACTGGGATGGCTGGCAAATGCTCACACGAGAGCTGGGCAGGAAGGTACAACTCGTCGGCGACGATCTTTTTGTCACCAACACGGAACGCCTCGCGCGCGGCATGGGAATGGGCGTCGCGAATGCAATCCTCGTTAAGGTGAATCAAATCGGTACGCTCACCGAAACCCTGGATGCCATCAATATGGCGCGAAAGGCGTCTTACGGCATCGTCATCTCGCATCGGTCGGGTGAAAGCGAAGACACCTTCATTGCCGATCTCGCGGTTGCGACAAATGCCGGGCAAATCAAGACCGGTTCGATGTCGCGAACCGATCGGGTGAGCAAGTACAACCAGCTTCTGCGAATTCATGAGGAACTCGGCGATCAAGGCATCTACGGTGGACGCGCCGTCTTCGCGCGGCCCTGAGACAACTGTAGCGGCGGTCTATTTCTTGAGGCTGCGCGCTATCGCGCTTGCGCTTCGCGGACCGCCGGCAGTCCAGCAATTTAGGGATCGCCGGCGGTCATAGACCGCCGCTACAGTAAACACCAACGTGAGTTCTTGTCTAAAGTTCAAGCGGAGTATATACAGAACCCTTCGATGGACAATACGCCGGATACGGGTGCCGAGGTCCGCCGGTTGGAAACGCTGCTGGATGCGGCGAGGCTGCTGAACTCGACGCTCGAACTGAAGGAACTCACACAAATTATATTGGATGTTGTTCGTGCCGAAGTCCCGGTCGACCGGATATCGGTATTCGTAGTCGATCGTGGACGAAATACCCTGCACTCGCTGGTCGCGCAGGAAGTCGAAGACTTTGAAATCACGTTGCCCATGGGCGCCGGAACAGCCGGAACAGTGGCAGCGACGGGCGAGATCCTGGATATCGCCGATGCTTACGCCGATCCCCGCTTTGAATCGCGCTTCGATCAAATTCTCCGGTACCGTACGAGAGACCTTTTCGCCCTGCCTGTCTACAACCGCCAAGGTGAAATCGTCGGCGTTTTGGAACTCATCAATCGGCAAAGGCCGATAACTGCCGCTGACCGGGAATTTCTTCTTGGAATTTCCGTCTATATCGGACTGGCTCTTCAAAACGCCTGGGTGCACAGGCAAGTCCGCGCGGAAGGGCAATTCGAACAGGAACTCGTTGCATTGCGAGATAATCTGGCCGAAGCAGAACAAATTTCATTGACCTCAGAGTTGCTGAGCCTGGTCCTGCAGGAAATCAGCAATCCGCTCGCAGTCGCGATCGGATATGCCGAACTGGCGAGCGATTTCGAACCGCTGCCCGAGAAGCTCAGAACTTATCTCGAGAAGATTACGCGCGGCCTCGATCAGACAGCGGCGGCGGCTCGCAGTTTCCGGCAGTTCATCGAAAGTGGGCAACAGCGGGGTCCATTACCGTTGAGCGGGATACTGACCCAGATCAGCAACTTACGCGCCCAGGAGTGGTCACGTCTGAAGATCGAGGCATCCCTGTTTGTTCAACAGGTACCCGATGTATTCGCGAGTAAACGCCAGATGGAGCTGGTCATTCTCTATCTGATCAAAACTGCGGAACGCGCTCTGCTCCAATCAGAAACCAAGCGAGAGTTACGGATGGTTTTGTCGGCCACGGGTGAAAACGTACGCGTGGAAATCTATAACAGCAGCCACGTCCAAATACACCTGATCGAGCATCCCCTCTCGCAGGCGGCTTCCAGCGGGAGGCCGGAACTGGTCGCCGGCGGCCTAGACCTGGCCATCGCTTCTTCTATCGTCCGGCAACATAATGGCCGCGTCCGAATCGAACCCCAGGCCGGCGGTCACAATGTGATCCTGGAACTTCCTGCTTATTCCGCCGATATGGTGCCGGGGAATGAGTGACTTCGACCTGAACTGCGGTCTTATTGAAGATAGTCTATCGTCGCCCGTGATGGTCGTTATTTAGCAAGCGCGGACCATCCGTTTCCAGACAGCGAGGTGATTCCTCTAACGGTTCGGTTGACGGCTTGACAACACGGACCGGCATTGTCCATGGAGCCGTCAGAACCTTCGGGTCAGCGACGGTTACCTGGTAGGCCAGATTCTCGCCCACGCGCCACAACCGTTCGGTGACGCGCATTCCATCGGAATGAAGGTATCCTTCCTCACCGAACCAGGTGTCCTCGACAAAATTCGTTGACTCGATGACCAACGTATTCCCCTCCCAATGCCCAACGGAGTCACCGTAATGCGATGGATTGGCATCCTTACGGTGCGGCCGGCCATCGGTTGGAATGACGCGGTATGGATCACCGGAAATGTCTTCGTACAGAAAGATCATTTCATTGGACTGTTGAATGATTCGACGCGGCGGTCCGATCCTGGGAGTGCCAGGTCTACCACAGTAGAAGACGGGATCCAGTTTGCTCTCGTTGTCGGAAAGCTGCTTTACCTTCGCTTGAAATTCCGGTTTGTAGGAAGGCGCCGGAGTCGACGGCAGCGCACCGGAGACGTCGGACTTTACCGGCCTGCGGCCGCTTGCATCAATCTTTTTGATTTCAACATTGCCATTGATTTCCTTTTTCAAGGCGGCTGGAGGCAAATCGATGGAAAAGAGCCACAATCCGCTCAAGTCCGGATGAGTGGCTGCCGGTTTCTGTGCACCAGCCAGCGTGGGGAGCAACAAAGCTGCCATCACGATCGAAAAGAAACGATTCATCTCCTGGTTCTCCTTTTTTGCGTCGGCCACCGTTTATTTACGGCTGCGCCTTTTCAGGCTTGCGTTCGCAACCGCTCACCCCAGATCGCTCTGGTACACCACCTTCTCTTGAGGCTGCGCGCTATCGCGCTTGCGCTCCGCGTCTTGGGCCTGCGTATTTCTTTTGAGGCGCGCCCTTGTTTCAGGCTGCGCCCTTCTCTTGGGGCTGCGCCCTGCCGGGCTTGCGCTTCGCGCGCTTGCGCTCCGCGCGACGCATCTTTAAGGCTGGCCGGTACGCCAAGCCTTTTGTTTAGCGCCGAAGCGGGAAATTCAGGTTCAAAGTCTATTCTGGACAACCCCAAAAAATTCGGGTCGGCGCGAATTTCCCCAGCCCCCGCCTTCAGCGTTCATCGGCTGCATTTGTAAGTTCCAAAGAAACACCGTCGGCAAATGTAATCTTTTGCAAGTATCCGTACAGGGAACGATCTTTGGCGCCGACGCCTTCGACCTTGACCGATTGTCCAATAGATTTGGCGAAATCAGCCCGGCCAACGCCGACACGGCGGAACCATGCTGGCGGATTGCTTTCAAAAACCCAGCTTTCCGCTTTTCCGTCTTCAGCTTTTGCGTCGATGTAAACAACAATGTGTGGATTGATCCAATCGATCTTCGTCAGCGTGCCCGTCATCCCAATCCGCTTGGACATATCGAATATTGCCGACGGGGAGTGATGCGCCCACAAAGAGACAGTCGCAAGAAGACTCACCAGCGCCAGCAGGACACCACAAATTTTTCGTGTCACAGTCATTCTCCTTTAAGAATTGAGAAGCAGTTTATCACAGCGGCTGTTCACTCACCCTCGTATGGAAAACGATGGATGGCCTTTACACAGTC
>WNGM01013078.1_pt1 | contig 17792 bp, 20 predicted proteins | sample 5400571 | NCBI WGS metagenome assembly WNGM01 (sample SAMN13153378, study PRJNA577476) | soil metagenome | isolation source: 100 cm soil or saprolite under Garry oak tree replicate 2 | place: USA:California | collected 2016-06-15 | reverse complement strand
TCCTGACGCACGGCGCCTCGCCCCACCCGGACCTGGTCGGGGCGGCGGAGACGAGCGGCATCCCGCTCCTGGTCACGGCACGATCGACCGCGCGCCTGATCGACGTCCTGGGGCGTCACTTGGAGGAGCGCCTCGCTCCCGTGGTCACCATCCACGGAACTCTGATCGACATCTACGGCGTCGGCGTCCTGATCCTCGGGGAGAGCGGGGTCGGCAAGAGCGAGTCGGCCCTCGAGTTGATCCTGCGGGGTCACCGGCTGGTGTCGGACGACGTCGTCACCCTGCGGCGCGTCGGCGCGGTCCTGAACGGCATGGGACCCGACGTGAGCCGCTACCACATGGAGCTGCGTGGTCTGGGGATCATCAACATCAAAGATCTCTACGGCGTCGCGGCGGTCCGCGAGCGCAAGGACGTGGAGCTGGTGGTGCGCCTCGATCGCTGGCAGGACGGCAAGGAATACGACCGTCTCGGCCTGGACGAGAGGACCCACAGGATCCTGGGCGTCGATCTGCCGATGCTCGAGATGCCCGTCGGGCCGGGCCGCAACCTCTCCGTGCTCCTGGAGGTGGCGGCGCGGCACCACCTGCTGAAGCGCAAGGGATACCACCCGGCCCGGGAGCTGGCGGGCCGCATCCAGGAGGCCCTGGAGAAGAGGCGATGACGGCGCCCATGCCTCCGGAGCCGGACGCCGCGCTGGAGATCGTGGTGATCACAGGGCTCTCGGGCGCCGGCAAGACCCTGGCGGTCCGCGCCTTCGAGGACATGGGGTACTTCTGCATCGACAACCTGCCGGTGGCCCTGATCCCGGTCTTCGCCGATCTGTGCGCGCGCACGCGACACGAGATCCGGCGGGCGGCCCTGGTGGTCGACGTCCGGGAAGGGACGTTCCTCAAGGAATTCCCCGTGATCTACGACGCGCTGCGCCGCGGTGAGGGGCGCCGACCCCGTCTCCTGTTCTTCGAGGCGGACGATGACGCGCTGATCCGCCGCTTCTCGGAGACGCGCCGCCCCCACCCTCTGGCGGGCGAGGGGACTCTGGAGGAGGGGATCCGGCGGGAGCGGCAGGCGCTCGCCCCCCTGAGGGATCGGGCGGACCTGATCATCGACAGCAGCCGGTTCAACGTGCACCAGCTGCGCCGGTACATTCAGGAACAGTTCGCCGCCAAGCCGGGCGCCTCGCCGCTGGCGATCGCCGTCGTCTCCTTCGGATACAAGCACGGCGTGCCGTCCGAGTCGGATCTCCTCTTCGATACCCGCTTCCTGCCGAACCCGTTCTTCGTCGACGACCTCAGGGCCAAGACGGGCCTCGATCGGGAGGTCGTCGCCTACCTGGAGGCCGTCGCCGAGTACCGGGACTTCGAGCGCCGCATTGTGGACCTCCTGGCGTTCCTGATTCCGCGGTACATCCGCGAGGGGAAGAGCTATCTCACGGTGGCGATCGGCTGCACGGGGGGACGGCATCGCTCGGTGGCGCTGGCCGAGGCGGTGAGCGCCGCCCTGCGCGATCACGGCTACGCCGTCAAGGCCTCGCACCGCGACCTGGAGAAGGAGTGAGGGTGGGGGATGGCGCGGCTCCGCGCGGGCTCCGCCCGGGCCTTCTGGTGGTCACGCACGGAGGGCTGGCGTTCGAGCTCGCACGGGCGCTCGAGAAGATCGTGGGAGAGACGCGCAACCTCCGCGCCCTGTCGATCGGCTGGGACGACGACCTGCACGAGGCGCGCCGGTCGGTCGAGCGAGCGATCGCCGAGGTCGACGCGGGGGGCGGGGTCCTGATCCTCACGGACATGTTCGGCGGGACGGCGACCAACCTGACTCTCTCGTTCCTGCGACCCGGTGTCGAGATCGTCACCGGTGTCAACTTGCCGATGGTCGTGAAGTTCGCCAACCTGTCCGCCGACATCACGCTGAAGGAGGCGGCCGCGGCGGTCAAGGAGCAGGGGCAGCGCGCCATCGCCCTGGCGACCCACTATCTCGATCCGTCGCCCGGCCACGACCCCCGGACGGGTTCCTAGAGGGACGCGCGTGATCCGGGAGGACGTCGTGATCGTCAACCCCCTGGGGCTGCACGCGCGGGCCGCGGCACGCTTCGTGCAGGCGGCCGGGCGCTTCAGGAGCCGCATCGTCGTGTCGCGGGACGGCCGGACCGCCGATGGAAAGTCGATCCTCGGCCTTCTGGCCCTGCTGGGAGGGCAGGGGGCGCGCCTGACGATCGCCGCGGACGGATCGGACGAGCAGGAGGCGCTGCGGGCGCTGCTCGACCTCGTGCGCGCCGGCTTCGGGGAGCCGCCTTGACCTTACGAAACCAGGAGACGGAGGAGAACCTGCAGGGGATCGGGGTCTCCCCCGGGATCGCCATCGGCCGGGCACTGGTCCTCGAGGGCCGCCACGTCGGAGTCGTGCGCGTCGATCTCGAGACCTCGCAGACGGCGCGGGAGGTGGCGCGCTTCCGGAGCGCGGTCCGGACCGCCTGGCGGCAGATCCGGGAGCTGCGCGACCGGATCCGCGTCGAGGCCGGAGAGGCCTACGCGCGCGTCTTCCAGGCCCAAATTCTGATCCTCAAGGACCGGGCCCTCCTGCGGGAGGTGGAGGCGCTCATCCGGCGCGATCCGGTCAACGCCGAGTGGGCGCTGCGCACCGTCATCGGCCGGTACACCGAGGTCTTCGCACAGCTCGCCGACGCGGCCCAGAGGGATCGCGGGTCCGACATCGAGGACGTCGAGGCGCGAGTGCAGGCGGCCCTCTCGGGGAGGAAGGGGCGGCACGATCTCGCCGGCCTGAACGAGGACGTCATCGTGGTGAGCGCCTCCCTCGCCCCCTCCGATGCCGCCGGGCTGAACCGGGATCACGTGGTCGGCCTGGCGATCGACGGCGGGGGCCCGACCTCGCACACCGCCGTCATCGCCAGCGCCCTGGGCGTGCCGGCGGTCGCCGGCCTGCGTGACGCGAGCGCCCGGGTGCGCTCGGGCGATCTCCTGGCCCTGGACGGATCGAGCGGGAGCGTGACCCGCAACCCGTCGGAGGCCGATCTGGAGCGCTGGCGCGAGGCCGCCGCGCGTCTGGCCCAGCGCGAGCGCGACCTGGCGGCCCTGCGCGACCAGCCCGCGGCGACCCTGGACGGTGCGCGGATCGCGCTCCTCGCCAACATCGAGTTCGAGGACGAGACGCTGGCCGCGCGGCGTCACGGCGCGGAGGGCATCGGCCTCTATCGCTCGGAGTTCCTCTACCTCGGGTCGGCCCCGGCGCTCCCGGACGAGCAGCGGCACTATGCGGTGTACCGCGGTCTGGCCGAGCGGGCGCGGCCGCACGAGGTCGTGATCCGCACTCTCGATCTCGGCGGGGAGAAGGAAGCGGCCAGCGTCCCGGCACGGCGGGAGCTCAGCCCGGCGCTGGGGCTGCGTGGGGTGCGCCTCGGCCTGAGGCGTCCGGAGATGTTCCGCGTCCAATTGCGCGGGATCCTGCGCGCCGCGGCGCACGGCAAGGTGCGCATCCTTCTGCCGATGGTTGGCGGCCTCGAGGAGCTGCGCCAGGCGCGCGCCGCCGTCGCCGAGGCGGCCCGCGAGCTGGCGCGGGAGGGGATTCCATGGTCCGAGGTGCCGCTGGGCGTCATGATCGAGGTCCCCGCGGCCGCCCTGATCGTCGATCGGCTGGCGCGGGAGGCCGACTTCCTCTCCCTCGGCACGAACGATCTGATCCAGTATACCCTGGCGGTCGATCGCGGCAGCGAAGCCGTCTCGTACCTCTACCAGCCGCTCCACCCGGCCATCCTCCACCTGGTGCGGAGGGTGGCGGACGAGGCGTCGCGGCGCGGCCTGCGCCTGTCGGTCTGCGGGGAGATGGCGGGCGACCCGGTCGCCGCCGTGGCTCTGATCGGGCTCGGGGTCACCGAGCTCAGCATGACGCCGGCCGCCATCCCGGCCGTCAAGCAGGTGATTCGCGGCGTCACCCTGCGCGAGGCGCGGGCCATGATGGTCGAGGAGGTGGAGGAGATGGTGCGCCGGCGCGTCCTGTCCCTCCTGCCGACGGAGTTCGCCTGTCCGATCTAGGAGGGACGATGATTCGCCGCGTGCCGAAGCCGTGGGGCGAAGAGATCATCTTCGCCCATACCAACCGATACGCCGGAAAGGTCCTCAAGGTGCGGAAGGGGGAATCGTTGAGCCTCCAGTACCACGTCCGGAAGGACGAGACCATCTATCTTCACGAGGGGTCGCTGAGGCTTCTGCTCGAGATCGACGGGACGATGGAGGAGAGGATCCTGGCGCCCGGGGCCGCGGAGCGCCTGCCGCCGGGGACGCGGCATCGGATGGAGGCGCTCACGGACTGCACGATCTTCGAGGTCAGCACGCCGGAGCTGGACGACGTCATCCGCCTCCAGGACCGATACGGCCGCGTGTGAGCGCTCCGCCTTGACACGCGGGGAGCCCTCTCCTACGATACGGTCGCTTTTGGCGGCACGGCGCCGCAAGGGCTGATGGGCAAAGCCAAGGCGGACCTGGCGGATGCGGTGTACCGGAGACACGGCGGGCTGTCGCGACGCGAGTCCCGGCGGTTGGTCGGGCTGATCTTCGACAGAATCCGCGGCGCCCTGGCGGGAGGCCGGCCGGTCCTGATCAGCGGCTTCGGGACATTCAGGGTCCGGCCCCGGCGTCCGCGTCTCGGACGGAATCCACGCACCGGCGAGATGGTCCCCATCGTCGCGTCCCGGCGTCTCGCGTTCCGCCCGTCCCGCGTCGTGTTGACCGACCTGAACGGGGCGCGAAAGGTGAGCCAGGATGTCTGAGGAGATCCCGCGCAGGCTCTTCTACAAGATCGGCGAGGTCTGCCAGCTCACCGGCACCCAGCCCTACGTGCTGCGCTTCTGGGAGAGCGAGTTTCCGCAGCTGGCCCCTTCCAAGAGCCGGTCGGGCCAGCGCCTCTATAGGCGGAAGGACATCGACCTGGTGCTCGAGATCAAGAAGCTCCTCTATCAGGAGGGATTCACGATCGCCGGGGCCCGCAAGAAGCTCGGGATGCCGGAAGGGCAGCACGTGATCGACGACCTGTTCGATCGCCCGGAGCCTCCTGCGGCCTCCGCCGAGAAGAGCACGCTGCGGTCGGTGACGGAGGACCTGCAGGAAATCCTGCGCGTGTTGGACGCGACCGACCGCCGCCTGCGCGGCCCGCATGGCCGGCGTCCGAAGTAGCGCCTGCCCGGCGGCCGCGAGGAGGCGTCGCGCGGCGCCGCCGGCGCTCGCGGCCGTCGCGTCGTTTTGCCTCCTGATGGCCGCGGCTCGCGCGGCGCCCGGGGGTGCGCCGCCCGCCGCCTTCGATCCGGGGCTGTCCGACCCGCGAGCCATCGCCCTCGCCGACCTCGTGATGCAGGCCCTCGGCGGAGAGAAGGCCTGGCACGCGACGCACTACGTGCATTTCGCGTTCGTGGTGGAGAAGGCAGGGAAGACGCTGGCGCGCCGCGTCCATCTCTGGGACCGCTTCGCGGGACGGCTGCGCTTCGACGACGTCGACAAGGACGGGGCGCCGGTCGTCGTTCTTCTCGATGTGACGACGCGACAGGGCGAGGCGTACCGCCGCGGAGCACGGGTCGAGGGCGCGGCCGCGAGGCCTCTCCTCGACGAGGCCTACGAGGCCTGGATCAACGACACCTACTGGCTGCTGATGCCGTACAAGATGAAGGATCCGGGCGTCCATCTGCGCGACGCCGGGGAGGAGGCGATCGACGGCCGGATCTACGACCGGGTCCTCCTCACGTTCGACGCGGTCGGGCTGACGCCCGGGGATCGCTACTGGGCGTACATCAACCGGGTCTCCCACCTCATGGACCGTTGGTCGTACCTCCTCCAGGACGATCCTCCGAAGAGCGCGCCGACCGTCTCCGGTCCCCGACAGGATCGCCGGACCGTAGCCCCGAGCCCGCGTCCGGCCCCCGGGAGCCCGTCCGCGAGACCCGGAGGGGCCGCCTAGATCACGTCGAGCAGGCGGCCGACCTCCTCGAACGCTCCGAGCGCCTCCTCCAGATCCCGCTTCGTGTGGGTCGCCATGACGATCGTCCGCACACGCGACTTCTCCTCCGCGACCATCGGGAAGAAGATCCCCTGGGCGAAGACGCCGCGCGCGAAGAGCTCGTCGGAGAAGCGCGCCGCCTTCGCTCCGGAACCGATGATGACGGGCGTGATCGGCGTGACCGAGGCGCCGGTGTCGAAGCCCAGCCGCTTGAGGCCCTCCTTGAATTGGCGGGTGTTCTCCCACAGGCGGGCCACGAGCTCCGGCTCGTCCTCCATCACCTGGACCGCCGCGGCGCAGGCGGCGATCACGGCCGGAGGATGCGACGAGGAGAAGAGGAACGGACGTGCCTTGTGGACGTAGAACTCCATGAGCGGGGTCGAGCCGCAGACGTATCCTCCCATGGCGCCGAACGCCTTGGACATCGTGCCGATCTGGATGTCCCACCGGCCACGGAGATCGAAGTGGTCCACCGTGCCCCGGCCGTTGCGCCCCATCACGCCGGTGGCGTGGGCATCGTCCACCATCGGAATCGCGTCGAACTCCTCGCACAGGGAGGCGATCGTCCTGAGGTCCGAGAGATCGCCGTCCATCGAGAAGACGCCGTCCGCCACCACCAGGATCTTCGAGGTGCTCTTCTGGCGGGCCGCCCTCAGGATGTCGCGCAGGTGACCGTAGTCGAGGTGTCGGTAGATCGCCCGCTCGGCCTTGCAGAGGCGGCAGCCGTCGATGATGCTGGCGTGATTGAGCTCGTCCGAGACGATCAGGTCACCTTCCTGCATCAGGGTCGAGACCACGCCGACGTTGGCGGTGTACCCCGACTGGAACACCAGGGCCGCCTCCGTTCCCTTGAAGCGGGCCAGCCGGCGTTCGAGGTCGAGGTGCAGCGACATGGTCCCGGCGATGGTGCGGACGGCCCCCGGCCCGGCCCCGAACTCCTCCAGGGCGCGGCGTGCGGCCTCGACGACTCTCGGATGGGTGGTCAGCCCGAGGTAGTTGTTCGACGAGAGCTGGATGATCGTCCGCCCGTCCATCCGCACGCGCGGCCCGGCCGGACCCTCCAGGACCCGGGGCCTCCGGAAGATCCCTCTCTCCTTGAGGGCGGCGATCTCGCCGTCGAGAAACGCCTCGAGCCTCCGGTTCATGACTCCTTCAATCCGCGGCGACGCGCAAGACCACCTTGCCGCTCGCGCGCCCGATCATCTGCCGAAAGGCCTCCTCGTACCGGGCGAACGGGAAGGTGTGGGTGATGACCGTCCGGATCTTCGATCGCACCTCGGGCCGCGCCAGGAGCGACCGCGTCCGAGCCCAGGTGCCGTAAATCTTACGCCCGATGATCCCCTTGAGCGTCACCCCGCCGAAGATGACGTCCTCGGAGTACCGCTCGAGGGTTACGGCCCCCTGGCGCGGCAGACCGAAGAGGATCACCTCGCCGCCGCGCCGGACGGCGCGCAGAGCGGCGTCGAGAGCGTCGGGATGGCCGCTCATCTCCATGATCACGTCGGCCTCAAGCGGCGCGGCGGCGTCGCGGATGCGCCCGACGATCCGCTCGCGCTCGCGGGCGCGCGCCGCGCGATCGCCGGGCGGGGCCGGCTCGGTCTGGAGCGTGACGTGCGCGCCCACCCGCGACGCCAGGTCGAGGCGGAAGGGGCTCGGGTCGACCGCGAGGATGCGAGCGGCCCCCTCGGCCGCCGCCACGATGATGGAGAAGAGGCCGATCGGGCCGGCGCCGAACACCACCACGCAGCGGTCCCGGACGTCGAACTCGGTGGCGGCATGCACCGCGTTGCCGAACGGCTCCTCGATGCAGGCGACCTCCACGGGCACGAGCGACGGGTCGTTGAGCCAGGCGCAGGGGGCCGGGATGGCGACGTACTCCGCGAACCCGCCGTCGCGTTGTACCCCGATGATCGTCTCGCGCGTGCAGACGTGGTACTGGCCGAGGCGGCACTGATAGCACACCCCGCAGACGATGTGCGACTCCGCCGAGACGAAGTCGCCCGCGCGGATCGGCTCGGCCGCCCCTTCGCCGACTCCCTTCACCTCGCGCCCCACCTCGACCACCTCGCCGCAGAACTCGTGACCGATGATGAGCGGACGGCGCAGGTTGTCGGTCGCCGCCAGGATCTTGTCGCCGATCGAGGCGTCCCAGTCGTAGATGTGGGCGTCGGTCCCGCAGAGCGAGGCGGCGCGCACCCGCACCAGCACGTCGTCCGGGCCGCAGGCGGGGACCGGAACGTCGGCCCAGTCGAGCGCGCCCGGCCTGGGCGCCGTCTTGCGAATCGCCTTCATCCGACGCCCTCAGCCGGGACGAGACGGGCCCCGGGGGATGACACGCCGATGGACGGTTGAACGGAACGGGCGGATTATAGCGTCAGGGCGGCGCGACGGGCAACGACGCGCGGTGCCTCCATCGCGTATGATGGAACGGTGCCGGGGAACGTTGCATTCCTCGAACCGGGGGCGCCTCTCCCGGCCCCGCGCGCGGGGGGACCGGCCGGGCTCGTCGCCGTCGGGGGGGATCTGCGTCCCGAGACCCTGCTCGACGCCTACGCCAAAGGGATCTTTCCCTGGTACGAGGAGGACCCGATCCTCTGGTTCTGCCCCGATCCGCGCATGGTCCTCCGGCCACGGGATCTCCGGATCAACCGCTCGCTGCGGCGCACGCTGCGGCGAGGGCGCTTCGAGGTGCGCCTCGACACGGCGTTCGGACAGGTGATCCGGGCCTGCGCCGGGGCCCGTCGGCCCGGGGCGAGAGGGACCTGGATCAACCGCGACATGATCCGGGCCTACGAGCGCCTGCACGCCCTCGGCTTCGCGCATTCCGCGGAGGCGTACCGCGAGGGACGGCTGGTGGGCGGCCTGTACGGGGTGGCGATGGGAGCGGTTTTCTTCGGCGAGTCGATGTTCACGGGGGAGGACGACGCCTCCAAGGTTGCGCTCGTGTGCCTCCGGGACCAGCTTATGGCATGGGGCTTCGAGATGATCGACTGCCAGGTGCCGACGCCGCACATGGCGCGCCTCGGGGCCACCGCATGGCAGCGGCGCAGGTTCCTGCGGGCCCTCCAGGAGGCCCTCCGGGCGCCGACGCGCCGGGGCGCGTGGACGATCGATCCGGCGATCGCGGGGGCGGGGGTCGCGACGTGACGGACGTCAAGCGCGAGAGCGATGTCGAGATCCTGGAGAGGCCCCGCGAGCGGGTCAAGGAGCCGGAGCTCTTCCGCGTGATCCTGCATAACGACGACTACACGACCATGGAGTTCGTGATCGCGGTCCTGGAGGCGATCTTCCACAAGAGCCCCGCCGAGGCGTACCGTATCATGATGACGGTGCACCTCGAAGGACGCGGCGTGGCCGGCGTCTACCCGCACGAGGTGGCCGAGACCAAGGTCGAGAAGGTGCACGAGACGGCCCGGGCCGGCGGGTTCCCCCTGCGGGCCAGCCTGGAGGAGGTCTAGGGGATGTTCTTCAGTGCCTCCGTGGAGCGCGTCCTGACCACCGCCTACCGCGAGGCGACGGCTCGGCGCCACACCCACGTCACGCTGGAGCACCTGCTCTACGTCCTGGCGCACGACCCGGAGGGAGAAAGGATCCTGGCCGCCTGCGGCGGCGACGTGGGGGCGCTTCGGAAATCCCTGGCGGAGTTCCTCGACCGGTCGGTCGAGGGGTTCCCTCCCGCCATCGAGGGGGAGCCGGAGCAGACGGTCGCCTTCCGGCGGGTGCTTCAGACCGCCGTCCTGCACGTGCAGAGCGGGGGCCGGGACGAGGTGCGCGCGGGGGATCTGTTCGCCGCCCTGCTGCAGCAGCCCAGGACGCACGCGGCGCGTCTCCTCGCCTCCCAGGGGATCACGCGGCTCGACGTGCTCAACTACCTCTCCCATGGGATCACCAAGGTGCCGGTCGGGCCGGTCCGCGCCCCAGGCGAACCGGAGGCGCCGGCTCAGGCCGGCACGGGGGAGGAGGGGCCGGCGCGGGCGCGTGAGCCGCTGTCCGCCTACACCCTGGACCTCACGGAGCAGGCGCGCTCCGGCCTTCTCGATCCTCTCATCGGGAGGGCGCAGGAGCTGCAGAGGACGCTCGAGATCCTCTGCCGCCGTCGCAAGAACAACCCGGTGTTCGTCGGCGAGGCGGGGGTCGGCAAGACGGCGCTGGCCGAAGGGCTGGCACAGAGGCTCCTCGGGGATGGAGAGCCGGTGCCGCAGCCGCTCCAGGGCGCCGAGGTCTTCGCCCTCGACACCGCCGCCCTGCTGGCCGGGACGCGCTACCGCGGCGATTTCGAGGAGCGCCTGAAGGCGGTCCTCGGGGCCCTGATGCGGAGGCCGAAGCCGATCCTGTTCATCGACGAGATCCACGCGACGGTGGGCGCGGGGGCGACCACGGGGGGGACCCTCGACCTCGCGACGCTGATCAAGCCGGTCCTGGCGGCGGGTCAGCTCCGCGTCGTCGGCTCCACGACCTTCGAAGAGTTCAAGCAGATCGAGAGAGACCGGGCGCTGTCCCGGCGCCTGCAGAAGGTGGTGGTGGACGAACCGTCGGTCGAGGACACCGTCCGCATCCTGCGGGGCCTGCGCGCGCGCTACCAGGAGCACCACCGGGTCACCTACAGCGAGGCGGCCCTCGAGGCGGCGGCGCGACTCGCGAAGCGGCACCTCCGGGACCATCGTCTTCCCGACAGCGCCATCGACCTGCTCGACGAGGCCGGGGCGTCCCTGCGGCTCGGGCTCGCGGAGGGCCGCCCGGACCGATCGGGACCCGAAGGGGGTCCCGTCGCGGCGGACACCGCCGGCCCGGCGGGCGGCGATCGTGGCGCCGTGGTCGAGGCGTCCGACATCGAGAGGGTGGTGGCCCGCATGGCGCGCATCCCGGAGGGGCAGGCCTCGGCCTCGGACCGTGAGCGCCTCAAGGGGCTGGAGGAGGCACTACGGCGCGTCGTCTTCGGGCAGGACGAGGCGGTGCGTCAGGTGGCGGCGGCGATCAAGCGCTCGCGGGCCGGCCTGGGGCAGCCCGACCGCCCGGCCGGCTGCTTCCTGTTCACCGGGCCGACCGGGGTCGGCAAGACCGAGCTCGCCCGGCAGCTCGCCCTTCACCTCGGGAACGAGTTCATCCGCTTCGACATGAGCGAGTACATGGAGAAGCACGCCGTTGCCCGTCTCATCGGCGCCCCCCCGGGATACGTCGGGTTCGATCAGGGAGGGCTTCTGGTCGACGCCGTCCGTAAACACCCTTACAGCGTCGTGCTCCTCGACGAGATCGAGAAGGCGCACCCTGACATCTTCGGCATCCTGCTTCAGGTGATGGACCACGCCACCCTGACCGACAACACCGGACGGCGGGCCGACTTCCGCCAGAGCGTGGTGATCCTGACGTCCAACGCGGGCTCGCGGGAGATGAGCGAGGCGGCGATCGGCTTCGCGCCGGCCGAGGCGGGCGGCGGATCCGAGCTGCGCGAGACGACGGCGCGCAGCCGCGGGCGCAAGGCGATCGAGAGGCTGTTCAACCCGGAGTTCCGCAACCGGCTCGACGCGATGGTCTCCTTCCGCCCGTTGACGCTCCCCGTGATGGAGTCGATCGTCGAGAAATTCATCCTGGCCGGCCCCTCGCCCGCATGATCCAGACGGAGGTGCGCGATCCGTTGACCGACGAGATCCTGTTCGGTCGGCTGAAGAACGGCGGCACGGTACGCATCGCCCTCCAGGGCGACCGGCTCGCGCTCACCGTCGAGCCGGCGGCCCCGCCCGCCTAGGCGCCCGCCCGGGTCTCGAGGACGGGTCGACCTACTTCACGATGTCGAGCAGCTCCACCTCGAAGACCAGCGTCGCTCCGGGCTTGATATGCGGAGGCGCGCCCCGGTCGCCGTAGGCCAGCTCGGGCGGGCAGACCAGGCGGCTCTTGCCCCCGACCTTCATCATCGGCAGCGCCTGCGTCCAGCAGGGGATGACGCTGCCGAGCGGAAAGACCGCCGGCTGGCCCCTGTCGATCGAGCTGTCGAACACCGTGCCGTCGATCAAGGTTCCCCGGTAGTGCACTTTCACCTGATCGGTGAGCTTCGGGGCGGCGCCGGCGCCGGCCTTGATCTCCTGGATCACGAAGCCGGCGGGCGCCTTGACCGCGCCCTTCTCGGCCGCGGCCTTCGCCAGGAACGCCTGGCCGGCCTTCTTCTCGTCCGCCGTGCCGACGCTGGCCCGCGCCTGGGCCAGATCACGGATCTTCGGCCCGAAGGTGGCGAGGTCGACCTTCCGCTGACGGTGCAAGGAACCGTCGGTGATTCCGGCCTTGACGATGTCCAGCTCCGCCTCGGTCAGGTTGAAGCTGGCGAGGTTGTCGCTGACCGCCAGGCCGAGGGCGTAGAGCGTCTTCTGGTCGTCAGTCGAGAGCTGCGGCTCGGAGCCCGCTCCCTTGGCGCAGGAGAAGGCGGTCAGGAAAACGAGGAGCGCCAGGGCGGATGCTGTCTTCATCGGTCTCACTCCTTTGGTTGCGATGCGACCCGGACGGGCGAGGGGAAACGGCGACTCTAGCAGCCCTCCGGCCGTTTGCCAAGAGGCCGCCGCCTCGCGTTCCATCGATCGGGTCGGGTTTCGACGTCCACCGTCGCTCGATTTTTGGTAGAATGCGCCCCGCGGCGGCTCCCGGAGGACGGCGGGGAGGGCGCCGATCGAGCAGGCCATTGACGGGGCGTAGCGCAGCCTGGTAGCGCACCTGCTTGGGGTGCAGGTGGTCGCTGGTTCAAATCCAGTCGCCCCGACCAATCCATTCAGGAGCCCAGGATCGCGGCCCGGAGGGGCGGCGCGCGATGAGTGACGTGCCGATCCTGATCACCAATGATGACGGCTTCGGTGCCGAGGGGCTCAGGGTCCTGGAGGAGACACTGGCCGATGTCGGGACGGTCTGGGTCGTCGCACCCGATCGCGAGCAGAGCGGCCAGGGACACGCCCTCACGCTCCACCACCCCCTGCGCTACGAAAAGCGCGGTGTCCGGCGCTTCGCGGTCCAGGGGACCCCGACCGACTGCATCTACCTCGGGGTGCACCGGATCCTGGAGGCGCGTCCAAGGCTGGTCGTCAGCGGCATCAACCGCGGGATCAACATGGGGGACGACCTGACCTACTCGGGCACCGTGTCGGCGGCGTTCGAGGCGACGCTCATGACCGTGCCGGCCTTCGCCATCTCCCAGGAGATCGGCGAGGAGGGAGTCGGCTTCGAGGCGGCTGGCCGCTTCGCCCGGACCCTCGCGCGCGAGATCCTGCGGCGGGGCCTGCCGCCGGACACTCTCCTCAACGTGAACGTCCCGAAGTCTCCGCCGCGCGGCGTGCGCGTGACCCGCCAGGGGAAGAGGCTCTACCCGGGCGGCGTGATCGAGAGGGTCGACCCGAAAGGCAGGGCGTATTACTGGATCGGCGGAGCCCCCGCCGCGTGGGAGGACGACCCCGCGAGCGATTTCGCCGCCCTCGCGGAGGCCTTCGTCTCGGTCACCCCTCTCCATCTCGACCTGACGAACTACAAGGTGATCGACGAGGTGACGCGCTGGAACCTCGCACCCTGAGACCCGACCCGGCCTGCGGGCGGCGCCCGTCCTCGCGGCCCCTGAAGGCCGTCCGGCCGGGATCCTACGACCGCCGCTGCCTGCGGATGGTGCAACAGCAGATCCTTGGACGCGGCATCGACAATCCCCGGCTCCTGGAGGCGTTCCTGGCCACTCCCCGTCACCTCTTCGTCGAGGAGGCGCTCTCGGAGCGGGCGTACGGAGACTCCTCGCTCCCGATCGGCTGGGGCCAGACGATCTCGCAGCCCTACGTGGTCGCCCGCATGATCGATCTCCTCGAGATCCATCCGGGAGACAGGGTGCTGGAGATCGGCACCGGGTCCGGCTACCAGGCGGCGATCCTCTGGCGCGTGGGCGCCGCTTTGCGCAGCGTGGAGCGTCTGGAGCCTCTGGCGAGGCGGGCGCGGGAGAATTGGGCCAGGGTCGGAGCCGGCCCGATCCCTTTGCGCGTGGCGGACGGATCTCTCGGCTGGCCCGCGGAGGCCCCCTTCGCCGCCATCCTGGTCAGCGCCGCCGCCCCCGCCGCCCCGCCGAGCCTCCTGGCGCAACTCGTCCCCGGCGGGCGCATGGTGATCCCGATCGGCGACGCGCTGCAGCAGACGATCAAGCGGCTGCGACGGACGGCGGGCGGGGCCGCGGTCGAGGACCACGGCTCCTGCTCCTTCGTCCGCCTCGTCGGCGACCAAGGGTTCAGCGCGTGATCACCGATCTCCTCAAGCTTTTGGCCGCATTCATCGTGGCGACGATCGGCGCGCTGGGGTACTTCGGTGTCTTCCTGACGATGGCGATCGAGAGCGCCGCGATCCCGCTCCCCTCGGAGGTGATCATGCCGTTCTCCGGCTACCTCGTCTCCACCGGGCGGTTCACGCTGCACGGCGCCGCCTTCTGGGGGGCGGCCGGGTGCGTGTTCGGCTCGCTCTGCGCCTACGGCGTCGCCGCCCGGGGCGGCCGGCCGCTCGTCGAGCGCTATGGTCGATACGTGCTGCTCTCGCGGCGCGATCTCGATCTCTCCGAGCGCCTCTTCCGGGCCTACGGCAGTCCGATCATCTTCTTCAGCCGCCTGATGCCGGTGGTTCGCACCTTCATCTCCCTCCCCGCCGGGCTGGCGCGGATGCCGCTGGGGCGCTTCTGCACCTACACCTTCCTCGGCTCCTACCCGTTCTGCCTGGCGCTCGCCTGGCTCGGACGCGAGCTTGGGGAGCGCTGGCCGACCCTGGAGGCCTCGTTCCGGAAATATGATCTCGTGATCGGCGCGGCGCTGGTGATCGGCGCCGCCCTCTGGGTGCGGCGCCACCTGCAGGGCGAGCGGGCGCCCTCGGGGGTCGACGAGCCGTGACTCGGCCGCAGGGCTACGTCTGGATCGACACGGAGGAGGCCCTCGTCGAGGCGGCGGGGCGGCTCGGCCGCGCCGCGGCCCTGGCGGTCGACACCGAGGCCGACTCCTTCTATCACTACTTCCACAAGTGCTGCCTCATCCAGGTCTCCGACGGGGAGGCGGTCTTCCTGGTCGATCCCCTCGCCCTGAAGCGGCTCGAGCCGCTCGGCGAGGTGCTGGCGTCGCGTTCGAGCGTCAAGGTCCTGCACGCGGCCGAGCAGGATGTCCTCTACCTCCGAAGAGACTTCGGCTTCGATCTCCTGCCCCTGTTCGACACCATGATCGCGGCGCAGCTCCTCGGCCGCCCGAACGTGGGGTTGGCCGGCCTCCTCGAGATTCACTTCGACGTGAAGCTCGACAAGGGGTGCCAGCGCGACGACTGGTCGCGCCGCCCGCTCACGGAGCGCCAGAAGGACTACGCGGCGGAGGACGTGCGCCATCTGATCCGTCTGCGCGACCTCCTGCGATCGGAGCTCCTGGCGGCGGGGCGCGTGGCCTGGGCGCAGGAGGAGTTCGACCTCGTGGCCCGGCGCGCCTGGGAGCCGCGCACGGTCGACCGCGAGGCGTTCTGGGGCGTCAAGGGGGCCCGCGACCTCACGCCGCGGCAGGCGGCGATCCTGCGGGAGCTCTTTCTCATGCGGGACGAGCGCGCCCGGCACGCCGATCTCCCCCCGTTCCGCATCGTGTCCGACGAGACGCTCCTGGCCCTGGCGAAGCGCGCGCCGCGCGCCGGGGAGGAGATGGATGGCATCAAGGGTCTCACCCCGCTGGTACTGCGCCGCATCGGCGCCCAGGTGCTGGCGTCCGTGCGGCGGGGGATGGCGCTCCCGGAGCCCGAGCTGCCGACTCCGCCCCGGGGGCAGGGCCGCCGGAAAAGCGCCGCGGCACAGGGACGGCTGGAGCGCCTGCGGGAGTGGCGTAAGGGGCGCGCCGCCGAGCTCGGTCTCGACCCGGGAGTGCTGTTCCCGCAGTCGACGCTCGAGGCGCTGGCGATCGCGGGACTCTCCAGCCTGGAGAGTCTCGAGGCGGTCCCGGGCCTGCGCGAGTGGCGGCGGCGGCTGATCCTTCCCGAGGCCGCGAAGCTTCTGGCCTAGGAGCCCCCTGGGAGAGCGCCTTGGACGAGGAGCCGCGCTGGGAGACGCTCCTGGCCCCGCTCGGGGCGGAGGTCGTCGCGCCCGTGCCTCCGGCCCGACGGCGCGCGGCGCCCGGAACGATCATCGAGCGGGCGATGCGCGCGGCCGGGCTCGTGCGGTTCCTCCGGGAAGCCCGCCATGACGGGGGACCGGTGACCGTCGTCGTCAACGATCCCCACCGTGGCACCGACACGCGCCGGGCGCTCGACGCGCTCATGCGCGTCGCGGCGGGGGCGGGCGGGCCGGTCCGCTTCAGGCTCCTGGTCGCCACCGGAAGCCACGTCTTCGGAGCGGGGTCCCGGCGGCGCCACGAGGAGAGGGTGCTCGGTCCCTGGAGAGGTCGATTCGTCGAGCGCCTGTGGCACGACGCGCGCGACGCGCGTTCGCTCGTGCGCGTCGCAGGCGTCAGGCTCCACCGCTGGGTCGCCGAGGGGACATCCATCGGCATCGGGAGCCTCGAGCCGCACTATTTCGCCGGCGTCGCCGGAGCCCACAAGTCCCTGACGATCGGCGTGATGGCCCTGAACGACATCGAGGCGAACCACGCTCGAGCGCTGTCGGCGCGGTCGCGGCCCCTGGCGCTCGAGGGGAATCCGATCCACGAGGGGATCGCGGCGCTGCTGCGCCGCCTGGAGGCGAGCCGCGGGCGGCTGTTCGCCGTCGACGAGATCCAGTGCGGCGGCCGCGTCGTCGCCTGCATGGCAGGAAGGCCGCTGGCGGCGCTCGCGGCGGGGCTGCCCCTGGTGCGGCGGATCTTCACGCGATCGCTTCGCCGGCCGGTCGATCTGGTGGTGGCCCGGGTCGGGCCGCCCCTCGACCGCTCCCTCTACCAGGCCGACAAGGGGATCAAGAACGTCGAGGCGGCGGTGCGCGACGGCGGTACGATCCTGCTCGACGCCCCCTGTCCCGAGGGGGTCGGGATCGACCGGTTCCTCCGCCTGCTCGCCCGGGCCGGGGATTACGCCGCGGCGATCGCAGTCCTGCGCGCGGAAGGGTACACTCTGGGCGACCACAAGGCCGTGCGGCTGCGGCGCCTGACCGGGACACGCCGGGTCAGGCTCGGGGTCGTCTCGCGCTCCCTGCCGGAGGAAGCGGCCCGGATCCTGCACGCCTCCCGCTTCGACGACCGGACCTCCGCGGCCGCCTGGGCGGTGCGCACCCTCGGTGCCGAGCGCCCCGGCGTCCCCGTGCGGGGGCTGATCGTCGAGGACGCCGGCAACATGGCGCTGCGGATCCGGGAACGAGAGAGTCGCCCGCGTCGTAAGGTCAGGGTGGAGCCGCGAGCGGCGGGGCGAGGGACGTCGCGTCCGGAGTGGGGGTCGGGCCTCCGATGAGCCTGCACGAGAAGCCGCCGATCATCGCGGGCGCCGACGGCAGTCTGCGCCGCACGGTCTTCGAGGACCTCAGGCGAGGCGGCCTCTCGAGTGCGCTGCGGCGCGATCTGCGCCAGATCACGCGCTTCTATCTCGACGAGGACCGCCAGGCGCGTCTGGCGGCGATGGGGCGGCTGCGGCGCGCGTTCTGGGTCGTCCTCTGGGTCCTCAAGGGCCTGCTGATGAAGCTCTCGCCGCCGCGCCGCCTCCTGGTCCTGCTCGCTCTCCTGATGTGGCTCCTCGGGACCGTCGAGGTCGGACCGGCGGGCGCGGGCGTCCTGGTCGACCTGCGTCGTTGGAGCTTCGTCCTCCTTCTTCTGGTCCTGATGCTGGAGCTGAAGGAGAAGCTCCTGGCGCGGGACGAGATCGAGGTGGC
>WNGM01001685.1_pt1 | contig 17811 bp, 15 predicted proteins | sample 5400571 | NCBI WGS metagenome assembly WNGM01 (sample SAMN13153378, study PRJNA577476) | soil metagenome | isolation source: 100 cm soil or saprolite under Garry oak tree replicate 2 | place: USA:California | collected 2016-06-15 | reverse complement strand
TTCGTGGTAGACTCGTTCATGATGATGGTCCTCCTATCTCAGGTCTTCTTTCCCTTGATAGGAAAGATCCATCATCGTTCGTTTCGCAAGTCCTTGTGCTTTGACAGCTCGCTGTCACTATTTTGGACAAAATTTAGGTTAGTAGTAATCACCATTACTCTTTCTCTCACTTCTAATCGGGATTACCGTACTGTAAACCGCAGAATAACTTTAATGAGAATCAAGGGCTGTGTGAAAATGGTGATCCTGTTGCTCAATTGTCTCTCAATCCTCAACCCGAACTTGTATTCCTGGCCCGTCTCAGCTCAGCGAACGAATCGAGCAACAGGATCACCAATGTTTATTTTGGACCAGGCTTCAAAAGCCTCGCATCAGACTGCCTCCTCTTGACCTCGTAACCACAGAACAGGAAAGCATTTGACACTACACCACTATCGCACGGAAACCTGAAAGCTCCCAGGTCATGATCCGCATTGTGATGGAGCGGTCCTAACTCGATGTCGAGGACTCCGTGGTAGAGTCCTGGCCAATCGGCACTCGCGATGCAGTCGATAGCATACACCTTATCATCATCCTCGCGGTCCTCCTTCCTATGCCCGATCCTCTTGCCAACCAGGAATTCGACTAGCAGGTGGTGACTTGGCTCCGCCTCGGGGGCCTCGAAGAGGAGTTCTAGCCGATTGATGCGCAGCTCACGATGGCCGGGAAGGAAGGGGAACATGTTGCGACCGAGCCGGAGGCCGAGCAGCCTGCGCGCTCCTTCGCCGGTCAACACGCTCTGGAAACGGTGCCATGCCTCCGGTAAATCGTGTCTGAAGTCGAAGAACTGCAAGCCATCTCCGGGCAAGTGGTGCTGCGCGTTTTCGTTAGCCGCACGACGCAGAACCTCTCCTCCCTCACGTGCTGTGTAGTTCAGATGCAGGATCACGTCCGTGATAGTGGCTACGTCGAACTGGTTGTTCTCCTGCGGCAGTTCAATGCGCCAGCGACTAACCGCGCCCATGAACTCGAATGGCAGGTACCGTTCGTCCCGGAAATTGAGCTCAAACAGGCCCGAGTCGTTCTGCCCACCCGAGGTTGCGATAGCCTCGGTGGCGGCGTATTGGGTGACGATGCGCGGGTCATCGTTCACCGGTCGGTAGCCGTTGTCGAACTCATCGTCATCGCAGCATGAGATGAGCGGGTCGCGCAGGCGCGGGTGAACCCGTGTCATACTGTGCAGAAGGGTGAGGCGGCAATGCACGCCGGTGTAGGGGCCGACGACGCAGGGGATGGTCAACGATACGTTCCTGATGCGCCGCATATGGTGGCCGGGATAGTCGAGGTCAAACATCCATTCGGGGAGCTCGATCTCGCAACAGCCGGTCGCTTTGAGGCGCAGGAACTCCACCGGAAAATGCAGGCGCAGGGAGAAATGTTTCGTCAATTCGTGCTCGCGCACGTTCTCGTCGAGGTATGCCTTCTCCATCTGCCGCAGCGCTAGTTGCAGGCGTTCGCCCGCGAGCAGGCCCTCGTGCAGGTTGTCCCATATTTCGCCAGGCAGGAACCTGCGCGCGGTGTGGCCGCGTTCGTGGTTGAACGCTCGCTGGGCCTGCTGGGCGGCGCACAGTGCCAGTTCGTACAGCCTGGTGTAGAGTATGGAGGTTTCCTGTTGCAGGAAGAGGTAGAGCGCGTGGTTCGTGAACTTATCGCGCAGGAAATCCAGCACTTCCGCGGCATTTTCCATTTGCTGCTGGTGGTTATTGAGTTCGCGCAGCGCGACATCTCGCCTCCGTTCGGCGGCAAAAATCTGGCGCGTGATCTGCTCGATCTCAATGGTGAGAACCTGGACCTGGAAGTGCCATTCCTGCAAGCGCCGGTCCCACCCTGCCTGCGTCAGGTCGAGCGATGCCGTCGTGCTGGCAATCTCAGCAAGGGTATTCGATATGCGGGCCGCGGCAGCAAAGAGCCCGGACAGTTTGGTTCCCAGGGGGAATTGGTCGTAGGAGAGCGGGGAGCCGCCGAATCCGGCTTCCCCAAACCAGAAGTCCGGGATGATGTTCATCGCCTGACCAATTCCCTCGGAAATGTTGCCCGCCGCCCGTGCAGCAGTAGAGGTACCCATGAGGGCTTCGTACTGTACCTCATTGCTGATCAGCCCATTTTGTATCAGGTTGGTGTAATAGGTCAATCGTGTCTGAGTTTCCTCCTTCGTTTTCTGCAACGCCTGGACCTGCCAATCAGCTTCTCGCCACTGATTCTGGCGAATTTCCAGGGTGAGATCCAGGAGTTGACGCTCCTGGATGGCGCGCAGCGAGGCGAGGTACTCGGCATCACCCTTCTCGAACGCGGCGAGCAGGGCCGCGCCGAACTCCCTCACCTGGTTGGCGATCTCCTGCGCTTTCTGTATGAGGAACATGAAGCGATAGGGGCTGTGAGGGCAGCATCGCTCCTCTTCATCCGCGCACATCTCGATTTCGGCAATCGTTTGCCAGCCGTTGCGCAGCGGATCGTTCCCCCAGTAAGGCATATCGCGGTCGAGGCGTCCATTGCGAAGCCTGCGCGCATCGAGGCAGGTATGGATCAGGGCCAGCCGGTCGTCTACCAGCTCATAGAGGTCCAGGAGCCGCGGATTCAGCGGCGCGCATTCCGGGACGAAGGTGAGAACCACCTGGGGTTTCTGCCCTTTCTTCCCGTAGCTAGCCTCCATGTCCTTCACGGAACGAGGTCGTCTCCCCAGGATACGTGCAGCAGTATCGAAGATCAGCCGCGCCTGCTGGAAAGCCTCCGGTGACTTACGGCGCATTAAGGCATCGCCCCATTGCAGCAGCGTTTCCAGGTAATGCAGGGCGACGGAGCGATTCCGCGCCACCTCGTCCGACGTGGTGATGCTCGAACAGCAGGATAGGTAGCCACGACTATATCCATTCCCTTGCCCTGGTTCTAGAATGGCTACCGATTGCCCAGGAGCGCTACCAGTGCCGCCGTCCGGTTGCTCGGGATTGTTACCCGACCCGCTTGCCGCTTGCCCAGTGATCTTCCCGCTTTTACCTGCTGTAGATGGATTCCCGGATGTTAGCGCTGTTTCCCTACCCGCAGGAGTGCTTCCAGATTCGCCGGTTGAGCCTCCTGCGAGCGGGCTCAGAGCCTCGACAACGACTCCTGTGGGACTCGTTGATTGCACTCCGATAGACACTCCAACCGGATTTTCTGTGGTGCCTCCTATAGTGACCATTTGCTCCTCTACGCACCATGAACAGTTTTCCCGCAATGGGTTGAAGGCCAGCTCGTACCACTTCAGAGCCTCCTCGAAGCGGCAGTTCGTGCGCAAGGCGCGGGCGACGGCCAGTGCAGAACCGAAGAGCGACCGGGGCAGGATCGGTGCGCCCGGCTCGAAGTAGGCAAAGTACGGGTAGGCTGCCAGCCCGCCCGGGTAGGAATTTGAGCCGACCGTTGGCGCAACCACCAGCGGCAGGGTCATGGCAGTATCGGTCACGAGATCGTAGCGGAAGCCGGGTTGCTGTGACGTGTTGTAGCCGCCAGGAGCAATACCACCATCTACTTTGAAGGTGAGCGAGTCGGCGGCCCTGCCCAGCAGTTCGAGTTTAGCAGCAGCCGGTACCTTGTTGCCTTTGCTATCTATGGTCACAGCAATGGGTACGCCTTCATCTGACCGACGCGGCTGCTGGAATTCGCCGTTGTGGACGCGGCACCACGCCAGGTGTACCATCGGCTCCCCATCCCAGTGGAGCAACTTCGGCAACGCGTCCTCGGTTTCCCAGTCTCCCTTGGCATCTTGCGTTTGCGCCTCATAGAAACTCGAGTCGAGCAGCCAGAAGTAGTACTCATCGACGACGGCAGGGTGCGATTTGCCGCATTCACAGCAACACCCGGCTTCATTATCCTTGTGGCGTGGAGTGAACATGCATGAGGCTGGTGGTTCAGCAGCTGCGGCCACGCGAAGGAAGCGCACGTTCAGCCGGATAGCGGCCTCTATCCACAATGGCAGCGACTGCGCGGCGCCGGGCTGTGAGGGTGATGGAATGGCTACCGCCTGTATACTGGGTCCATCGGGGTTGCCATCGACTTCCACTGTGTTCTGCGGTACCGCCGAGAGCCAGGATGGACGTGCATCTCGCTCCGGCGTCCCAAGCAGGTCAAGACCCTCCGGCTGCGGGGGCGAGCTAAATTCTCGCAGGTGCGAGGGATCGTATCGCTGGAGGAGCGCAAGCCCGGCGTGCGCTGGCGGGCGTTGATCTATCCAGTACTCCAACCCGCCCGGCCTGGGAACGGTCAGGATGGTGCGCTGTAGCTCTGCCTCGAGGAAGCGGAAAGATTCTATACGCTCCGCTTTCTCAAGTTCATCCCAGTCGATCCAGTTCTCACGGTAAAGTTCGCGGCGCTTACAGGCCTCCCATATACGGAACGTGGCAAAGCGCCGATCCCAGAGCAGGATGAACTCCGACGGCACATCGCCCCCCATTTCGAGGCCAAGCCTGACACGCTGGATATAGGTCTGCACCGCGCTGATCGCCTCCTCGATCCGAGTCGTCCGTTCGCAGAGACCCGTCTCGACATCCAGCAGCAGCAGCGCGCTCAGGTCATCGGCCTCCTGGGCATAACCGCCCCAGGGCAGCGCCACGCGGTTCATGCCACACAGGTAGGCCAGCAGCGCCCGCCGGGCATGTTCCCGCAGCTCGTCATTGAGCCGCTTGACATCCTTGTAGCGGCGAGGCGCCCCCTGCTCGATGCACCCGTCGCGAACGAATCGGGTGAGGTTGTCGTTCCCGGACTGCGATTCACCCGCTAGCACGGCGTTCGGGTCATTGGAGGCCCACAGGTCGGGGCGTGCCGCTTGAATATCCTTCGCTGCGAAGTCCGACAGCAGGTCTCGAATCCTCCTTCGGCACCCATGAGGTATTTTAGAGGCGTCTCAAGTCAGGCTACAAGCCACTTGAGGCGTTTTTGTTTGTGGGGAAATCTGTCCTTGACAGGAACATTGACAGGAACCAGAACATTTACCCTTGTGCATCCTCAACCCCGTTCTCCTGGTACCTTGCCAGGGTGGTGTTCAAGCGACTGATTGCATCTTGCTGCATACTTGGAAGGACGTGTGAGTACACATCCATTGTCATGCTGATGTTGCTGTGGCCCAACAATTCCTGCACCACCTTCGGGTGGACGCCCTCGCTTAACAAGAGCGTGGCCGTGCTGTGGCGCAGATCGTGAAAACGGATATCGGGCAGGCCCGCTTTCTTCAACAACACCTTCAACTGGTCAAGCACGTCCTTGTCCGTGCTGAGTTTTGTAACCTGGTCGAAACGCCCTCGCCACATGTTCCCAGAAGATCAGCAAGCAGCGCCAATATCACTGTTTGCTGTGGAACCACCTCAACACCGTCAAAGAGCGTATCAACCTGTTCCCGAAATCAGTCTTTCATTGCATAAGCACAGGCATACGCATCCGGCACGACACACAGCATCTCTTGTATAATCGCTTGTAGCCCTCTATCGCTCAGATAAAGCGATAGAGCGTGAGCGTAAAGAGGTTCTCACTCGCTTGTGCCCGACCAGTGAGCAGTGCCACTAGACCGTCCCAATCCGCATAGGCCAGCGCCGAGCCAGCCAGGTCCCAGGCCAACAACCGCATGAACCCATCGTAGAGAGAAGCACAAACAGCAACCCCGGTCAGGCAGTTGAAGAGCGCTCCCTTGACCCACATCTCTGTGACTATTCCCATTTCTTTTCAGTGCACTGGATCCATAAAATTGCAGTAAGAGGTCTTCTTTTACGCTAGAATGTCTCAAGGGAAAAGTAGGGCTTTTTGTCATATTGGACTCATATACGTGCAGAAAATTGAAAATGGACGCATAAGTTTGCAGTAAGTTATAAAGCGAGAACAATGTAAAGATTGTTGTTCTCTTCTCGTTTCTTCAAACGGACGTACCAAGTTGCCGGAACAGGGGAAAGGGACATTTCCCACTCTCCTCTGGAGGATTGCAGCAAGAGATAGCGTTTATCGGAAGGATCGTGGGTGAGTCTCATTAAAAAATGACACACCCAAGGACCCAAGGATCGTCTCTCTAGATGAAGTTCCCGAACATGTGCTATACTGTTCGGGAACCCCATGTTCGGTTCAGCAGATGACACGGGAAAATGAGCTATGGCGCATACACCTCCCATCGTACAAGATGGAATTCTCACCTACTCGCAGAATGGGCAGGCCGTGCAGCTTGCGGTCGATGCTCCAGATTGGTACAACTGGCTGGAAACCGCTTCCACCTTCACCTTCCACAGTGCATCCGGTGCCTTCACTGCGCGCAAAGAACAGGCCGGCAACAAGCGCGGTGGGCAGTATTGGAGAGCCTATCGCAAGCGGAATGGCAAGCTGCACCGTGCCTACCTGGGGAAGTCAGAGGATGTGACGCTCGAACGGTTGAACACTATTGCTGCGAGGCTTTCTGGAACACGGGAAGGTGTTGATACGCTTGACGCCCAGGAAGGCGTAGGAGCACCAAGCCGCGCAAGCTCCCAACCCTCTTCCGATCTCCCGCTGCCACTCACCACGCTCATTGGCCGTGAGCAGGAGCGAGCGGCTCTCTGCACCCTGCTCCAAGGTTCAGAGGTGCGCCTGCTCACCCTCACCGGCACCGCTGGCGTGGGCAAAACGCGCCTGGCGCTCGAGGTCGCTCGGGAACTCGTGCATGACTTCGCGGATGGCGTTTACTTTATCTCGCTCGCTCCCCTCAGCGATCCCGCCTTTGTCATGCCTACCATCGCTCATAGCATGGGACTCTTGGAGAGCGGATCGCAGTCGTTGCTGGACCTGCTCAGGACCTCTCTGCACGCCAAGCACCGGCTCCTGCTCCTGGACAACTTTGAACACGTCCTCACGGCGGCGCCGAGGCTTTCCGAGCTCTTAGAAGCGTGCCCTGCTCTCAAGCTCCTGGTCACCAGCCGCGAGGTGTTGCGCCTGCGTGGCGAACACCAATTCGCCGTCCTGCCCCTGGCGCTCCCAGACCCCAAGCGTCTCCCAGATGACCGTTCGCTCGCACACGTTCCGGCAGTGAATCTGTTCGTCCAACGGGCACAGGCCATCCACCCTGATTTTCAGTTGAAAACGGACAATGCGGCGACCATCGCCTCGATCTGTGTGCGCCTGGATGGGTTGCCGCTGGCCATCGAACTGGCGGCAGCGCGCGTCAAGCTACTTGCGCCGCAGGCCCTGCTCGCCCGGTTGGATCGTCGACTGCCCGTCTTGACGGAAGGCGCACGCGATCTTCCTCTTCGCCAGCGGACCTTGCGCAACACGCTGGCCTGGTCGTATTCCCTGCTCACCCAAGAGGAGCAGCACCTGTTCCAGCGGATGTCCGTCTTCGCCGGTGGTGCCACCCTCGCAGCCGTCGAGGCCGTCTGTGAGGCGCTTGGGGATGAGCTGGGCAGGGTGTTCGACGGGGTGGCATCGCTCCTGGATAAGAGCCTGGTGCAACAGCCTGCGCAAGGGGAGGAGGAGCCCCGCCTGCTGCTGCTGGAGACGATCCGCGAGTATGGGCTGGACAGGCTTGCCTCAGGCGGAGAAGCACACGCCACGCGCCAGGCGCACGCTGCGTACTACCTGCGACTTTCAGAGCAGGCCGAGCCACAGCTCGACGGCCACGAGCAGCTCGGCTGGTTCCAACGACTCGAGCGGGAGCATGACAACCTGCGGGCTGCGCTGACCTTTCTGGTGGAGCAAGGCTCAGCTGGGCAGAGCAAAGAGCTTGCCCTGCGCCTGGCCGGAGCCTTGTGGCGCTTCTGGCTCGTCCATGGGCATGTGAGCGAAGGACGAAACTTCCTCGAGCGGGCCCTGGATGGGAGCGAACAGGGGGGATCAGCCTGGCGAGCGAAAGCCCTCCTGGGTGTTGGTGCGTTAGCGACCTCACAGGATGACTCCGGCCAGGCAGAGGCCTTGTGTGGAGAGGGGTTGGCGCTGTACCGAGAGCTGGGGGATCGCCGGGGCAGCGCGCTCTGCCTTGCCATGCTGGGGTATATGGCCATGATGCGGAGCACCTATGCCCAGGCACGCACGAGGCTCGAGGAAAGCTTGCAGCAGGCCCTGGAGGCGGGCGACACCGGAGTCAGGGTGTTTGCCCTCCAGATCTTGGCCACGGTCCTGATTTATCAAGGCGAGTACACACGCGCGCAGGCGCTGCTGGAGGAGAGCCTGCTGCTCTCGCGGGAGAGAGGCGACGTCCAGAACCATGCGCAGTCACTGGCGCAGCTGGGACATGTGCTGCTGTTTCAGGGGGAGCTTGCACGAGCACAGGCACGGCTTGAGGAAGGCCTCGTCATCTCCAGGAACGTCGGCTATAAGCGCGCCATCGGCCAATCGAGCAACTTGCTGGGCCTGGTCACCTGGCTGCAAGGGGATGTGGCCAGGGCTTGCTCGCTCTTAGAGGAGAGCCTGGTGGTCTTCACAGAGGCGGGGGAGCGCGGACGTACTGCTTCGGTCTACCGGAGCCAGGGGCTCATCGCGCTCGGTCAAGGCGACGCTGCCGCGGCTCGTGCGAGGCTAGAGGAAAGCTTGCAGATCTCCCTTGAGCTGGACCACAAGGGGAGTATCGCCCAAGGTCTGGAGGGAGTCGCGGCCGTGATGGCAGCGCAGGGAGAGGGAGTCGCGGCAGTCTGGTGCCTGAGTGCAGCCCAGAGACTGCGTGAAACCATCGGAATGCCTCTGCCATCATTTTTGCAAGCCCTGCACGAGGTCACCCTGGCTTCCGTGCGCACGCACCTGGGAGAGCAGGCGGTGGCTCGCGCCTGGGAAGAGGGCCGCACCATGACGGCAGAACAAGCCCTCACCACCCAGGGACACGTCACGCTGCTTGAGCCACTGCCAGCACCACCTCCACCACCACAGCCAGCAGCACCCTCTCCCGATGGGCTGACCGCCCGCGAGGTGGAAGTGCTGCGCTTGCTGGCACAGGGCTTGACCAGCGCGCAGATTGCTGAGCAGCTCGTCATCGGGGTCGTGACCGTCAATTTCCATGTGCGCTCGATCTATAGCAAGCTAGGAGTCTCCTCAAGAGCCGCGGCGACCCGCTATGCTCTGGAACACCGCCTGGTCTGAGACGCGCCTCATCCGACTGTCTTGCAGCCTTCCACACACCCATCCCTCGCCGCCTGCTCGACTTTTCCCTTGTTCTCCTTCGTCTCCTCTCACCAGTCACCGCTTCCCCCTCACAATTGACGGGGGACCCCAAACCGAGGACCTGCTCCTCTTGCGGGAACATCCCTCAGTTCTGACGGCGCATTCTCCGCCATGATGCATTACACTTGTGAAGAGAAGTGCTGAAGTCAAAACGAGAGCGAGGAGCAAGATCCCATGGACGAAGGCATGGAGGAAGTAGCCGCGGGCGATGAACATCTCACGGGCAGGGGCAGGCAGTTGCAGGCAGGCGACCCCGCCCCCGACTTTCGTCTCGATTACCTGGATCTGGCGGATCTGGCCGTGCGCACCATCTGCCTGGCCGACTCAACCGGGCTGGTCCGTCTGCTGGGCGTGGTGAACAGCCTGGCGGCGCCTTTCTGCCAACAGGTGATCAAGCAGTGGGAAACGCTTCGTGTCTGGTTGCCACCAGATGCGTGCCTCTATACCGTGAGCATGGACCCGCCGCAGGTGCAAGCGCGCTGGCAGGAGACCGAGGGCGTGTTGCACCAGCTGCTCTCCGCCTATCGCGGTGAGCAGTTCGGGCGGGACTATGGGGTGTGGCTCAAAGAGTGGCGACAGCTCACGCGGGCGGTCTTTGTGCTTGATCGAGTCGACCGCATCGCCTACGCCGAGTACGTTGTCGATCAGCGGCGTGAGCCAGACTACGCGGCGGCGCTGCAAGCGGTCCAGCAAGCGGCACTGGCCTGAGGAGTCATCGAGCCTCTTCCTCGTGCTGGAAGAACGTCTGGATGAGACACGCGAGGCGCTCACCCAAGACCATCCTGGCTTGGGGTGCATCTTGGGAAGGCAGGAGAGAAGGAGGCACAAGATGGATGATCGTGTTTGTCCTGCCTGCTTCGATGCCGCAAGTCCTCGCATGGATAAGTTTGTTGGCCAGAGTGCATCGCGGGGAGATACAGCCGTAGGCCGCTCCTGGCAATTGCAGGAGCTATCACGCCAGGCTTGCCTATTGGTTGGAACTTTGTATGAGAGAAGAGAAAGGAGGTTGCCATGTCTCACGAAGCTCAGGGATTCGTCGTCGCACCGGGTGAGGGGCGAGAGATCCCGTTCGGGCTTGGCCCCAATCGCCTCACGGCCAAGATTGGTCCCGCCTCAGGTAGTCAGCAACTCGCCCTGTTAGAAATCGGTCTGCCTCCCGGGGCTGGTGCCTTCATTCACCGCCATCGTTCGTACGAGGAGGCCTTTTACGTCCTGGAGGGCGAGGTGACGTTTCGACTCGGCGAGCGGCAGGTGCTGGCTGCCAGGGGCTCATACATCTTCGTCCCGCCAGGCGGTGTCCATGGGTTCAAGAATACGAGTTCTGCTGATGCTCGGCTCCTGGCCATAGTCGCGCCAGGCGAGGGCTTGGTCATGTTGGAAGAGTTGGGTCGGGGACGCCCCGACGAGATCCCTCAGGTGGTGGCCCGCCACGACTCCGAGTTCATTGCGCCGCTGTGGTGAGCTTGATCGTGTCAGGTGAGCAAGTGGTTAAAGACAGAAAGGAAGGCTGGAGACATGTCAGCACAAGATAACCTCATCCTCGATTCGAGTGTGCATCCTTGGGCGAGCGGTGGGGCACAACGGATCCGCTTTGGCATCATGGCAGCCCTACTGAGCTGGCCCGAGATGCGTGATCTCGCCCAGATGGCCGAAGGGTTGGGCTTCGATTCCTTCTGGCGCGTCGATCATCCCATGCTCGGCCACGATGGTTGGACGACCTTAGCCGCTCTGGCCGCGGTGACGCGGACCATCCGGCTCGGGACACAGGTGAGCTGCGTTGCCTATCGGCCCCCGGTCCTCTTGGCCCGGATGGCCGCCGACATCGACGCCATCTCAAACGGTCGTCTGGTGCTCGGGCTCGGCAGCGGCGATATGCCCCGTGAGTTCCAGCAAATGGGGCTGGCCTACCCGACGATCCAGGAGCGCCAGGCGGCCTTGGAGGAGGCCATTCGGATCATCCGCCCGCTGCTGCGTGGGGAGACGGTCACGTTTGCTGGAAAACACTACCGGGCCGACGGGGCCGTGCTGCGGCCGCCGCCGGTGCAGCAGCCCTACATCCCGCTGCTCATCGCAGGCGGGGGCGAGCGCACTACCCTGCGCTACGTCGCCGAGTCAGCCGATATGTCCAGCATGGCTGCGGCGAGGTGGGCCGGGGGAGCCTACACGCCCGCTGACGCCGGCCACAAGTTCCAGGTCTTGCAGCGCCGCTGTGAGGAGGTTGGCCGTCCTTACGGGTCGATCCTCCGCGCGACGCAGGTCAGCCCGCTGATCCTGGCCGAGACTGAGGCGGGGATCCAGACGAAGCTGGATCGCTTCCCCAAGGAGGCCCTCGCCTTCCTGGAGCAAACCGTGTTGGCGACAACCCCTGGTGAGGCTATCCAGCGGTTGCAGGCGCTGGTCGACGTCGGCTTCCAGTATTTCCTGTGCAGCATCCCTGGTAACGACGGAGAGACCCTCACTCTGCTGGCGCAGCAGGTCATCCCGGCCCTGCTGGCCTGATCGTCGCTCCACGCCTCTCGCCCGGATTGAGTGTGGTGAGGAGCGCACCTCAAAAAGTGTTGAAGAATTTTCCAAAAAGGAATGAGAGGAAAAGGAGCCGGCATGAGAACCATTGCGATCGAAGAACACTTTCTTTCCAGGGGATTCAGAGAAGTCATGCAGAGACATGCCTCAAACCAGGGAGGCGCCTTGCCGCCAACGCCAAGGATGACAGCAGAACGACAGGTCAAGCTTGCTGATCTAGATACCTTGCGGTTGCAGGACATGGACACGAGCGGGATCGATCTCCAGGTAATCTCCGACATCGGGTCAGCCGTCGCGCCGCGTCCTGGGGACGAGGGGGTGCAGCTGGCACGGGAGGCGAACGATCAATTAGCCGAGGCCTGTGCCGTTCATCCCGATCGTTTCGCCGGGTTTGCTACCCTACCGATGACGAAGCCAGAGGCCGCCGCCGATGAACTCGAACGAGTGGTGCGCTCGCTGGGATTGAAAGGCGCGATGATCTTCGGCACGACGAACGGACGCTTTTTGGACGATCCTGCCTTCCTGCCCGTCCTGGAGCGGGCCGCCGCGCTCTCCGTGCCGATCTATCTTCATCCTACGTTGCCACCTGCATCGGTGCGAGAGGCCTATTATACCGGCCTGGACCCGGCGGTGGGCCTTGTCTTAGCGACTTCCGGCTGGGGCTGGCACTCTGAGGTGGGTCTGCATGCGCTGCGGCTGATCGTGGCCGGGGTGTTCGATCGCTTGCCAACCTTACAGATCATCATCGGGCATATGGGAGAGATGATCCCGTTTATGCTTGCACGCATCAATGACATGCTCACGCCCATGGTCAAGCAGTTACAGCAGCCGGTGCCGGCGTACTTTTTGCGCAACTTCCATATTACCACCAGTGGCTTCTTCACCGATCCGCCACTCTTGCTCGCCATGCAGGTGATGGGGGCCGACCGCATCCTGTTCGCGGTCGATTATCCCCTCAGTACGAATGAGCAGGGGCGAGCCTTTCTGGATCACGCCTCCGTCAGCCCGGCGGATAAAGAGAAGATCAGTCATCTGAACGCGGAGCGACTCCTGAGGCTTGCTCACCGCAGTTCAGAGCATGAAGGAGATGCGAGCTCATGAGTACAACCGATTTTGACGAAGTCGTTGAACACTATCAGCGAGCGCTCGGGGAGTTTGTGAAGGGGAACCCTGAACCGGTGAAGATGATGTTCTCCCATCGCGAAGACGTCACCCTCGCTAACCCCATTGGCCCGGTCGTGCGTGGGTGGGAGCAGGTGGCGGCGACTCTGGAGCGTGCCGCATCGCAGCTCAGAGAGGGCGAGAAAGGTGGCTTCGAGATCGTCGCGAAGTACGTCACTGCTGAGCTTGCCTACATTGTGGGGCTAGATCGGACCAAGGCCAAGGTTGGCGCAAGGCACGATCTCACCCCATTCGCTCTGCGGGTGACGATGATCTTTCGGCCTGAAGACGGCACCTGGAAGTTGCTGCATCGACACGCCGACCCGATCACCACGGCTCAGCCAGTCGAATCGCTGCTACAGAAGTAAATCAGTCGCAAACTGTCCAGGACGCAGCGCATGTCTGCTCACTTGTGCGCGCGTCCAGGCTTCGGATCGAAGCAAGCGGGCTCACTTACTGGGGTAGCGCTACATAAGCTAGTGTGCCGATGAGGCTCCATTGTCCATGCTCGAAAGAGTGTCACTATCGCAATGTAACGCGCAGCAACGCCTGACCTCTCACCGAGGTAGGCGCACCGAACAGGGAGGTAATCACATGGCAACTTTTCTCCTCATCCATGGTGCTTGGCATGGCGGGTGGTGTTGGAAGAAAGTCACCCCGCTCTTACGCGAGGCTTCCCACCAGGTGTTCACCCCCACGCTCACCGGGGTGGGTGAGCGCTCCCACCTGGCTCACCCGCTCATTGGCCTAGAAACCCACGTCCGCGACGTCGTGAACGTCCTCACCTATGAGGACTTGCGCGGGGTGATCCTCGTCGGGCATAGCAACGGAGGCACGCTGATCACCGCCGTGGCTGAGCGCGTGCCGGAGCGGCTCGCGCACCTGGTGTACCTGGACGCCTTCGTGCCCCAAGATGGCCAGGCGACGATCGACCTGACCAACTTCCCGCGCGAGGCTTGGGAGGCTCGCGTGCGCACCGAGGGTTACGGCTGGCTGGTCCCGAGCCTGCAGCCGGTCCCGTGGGACGAATTCCTGCGCGACGTCTGGGGCGTGAGCGACGAGGCCGACCGCCGGTGGATGGTGGAGCGCCTCGGCCCGACGCCGTTCAAGATATTCATCGACCCGGTGCGGCGCACCAATCCCGCGGCCGAGGCGCTGCCGCGCACCTACATCCGCTGTCTGCAGAACCACAGTCCCGCGTTCGATCGCTTTGCAGAGGCGGCCCGAACCACCCCAGGGTGGCGCTACCGCGAACTGACAACTGGCCACGATGCCATGGTGACGGCGCCACAGGAGGTGGCGGGATTGCTCCTCGAATTGACGTAGGTCGTGCGCGTGCCACAGCAACAAAGCCAGGGGTCGGTGGAGGTTTTGTTGGGTGTGAGGGCACGAGAGCGACAGAGTCGATTGAGCAGCTGATCGCCGCTCACCAGTGCCGCGCCTCACCAGCGCGTGCAGCCGGCGCCGCGAGGCTGACACGTGGGCTCTTTCGACACAGATCTGTGAGTCTCTTAAATTGATCAACTGACAGCCTGACTTGTGTCAATTTTTTTGATAACTGGCTCCATCCAATCCATGGGCCCTTCCCCAGATGAGAGGAGAGGCCTTCCCTCAGCGGTGTTTGCATTGAAAGGAGCATTCTCAAAATATAACAAATTGCTTTGTGATAGGATTTTACAGTGATCCTAGTCCTACCTCCACTTGATCTCTCTGTCGATGTGCGGGTGTTTCCGGTGGTGCTGACGCTCGACCAGGTGCAGTATTACCAACTGCCCCGCACACCGATCAAAGAGACCGAGCGGCGACGAGGCGGCTTTGAGGGGCGCTACGGCGAGGATGCGGTAGAGCTTGATGCACTGGAAGCGCTCTACCTAGTGCTAAGTTCCTTAAATATGGCAAGAAAACAGGTTAGCCTGTGGAGGCAATCCACGCTGATTTCTCCATAGTTTTGTCATCATTGCATTTGACGAACGGAGCACTAGGCCAGCTTGAGGCGGTCCTGAGTCAGTATATCGAGTGCTACTACGATACGATGCTTGAGGCGCGGACAGAGCAGGCACGTGCTGTGTTAGAGCATGATCTTGGCCTGGTCTGGCAGCAGGTCGTTGATCGTTACGCCGATGACCTGACAGCGTTACGCTCGGCCTATGAGCAACTACAAGCAGAGTTCTCCGGTCGGATGGCGGGCTACAGCGAGCAGATTCAGCGCTTATGGCAAGCCATTCGAGAAGAGTTGAGTTTGTCGGTGCCTCATCTGGACTCCTATCCCTTGCCGCAACCAGCGCTGGCGAATGAGATCGGCGACGGTCTCCACAATAGCGAGCGCGACTACCTGGAACAGATCGAGGCGTACAAAGAGTTCCAGGGCAAGGTGTCATAAAGGATGTCGTGTATGTCCCTGATGGCTGCCGAGCTTGTGCAAACCTATGCCTCGCTGTTCATTCACTGCTCTGAGCAGTATGCGGTCCAACAACGAGATGGCTCGTACTGGCGCGTGCAAAAGCCGCTCTCCTTGTCGCTGCTCGCTGCACATCTCGCGGGGCGGTGGACGCTTGGTACCTATCTCCTGGATGCGGCAAGTGCTTGCTCGTTTGCAGTGTTCGATGCGGATAGTGCCGATGGGTTGGTGCAGCTCGCGGGACTGGCGGGGGAATTGGCACAGCAGGGAGTGCCGACCGTGCTGGAGGCAAGTCGGCGTGGTGGGCATCTGTGGGTGCATGTGTCGGGACCAACCCCTGCCTCTGTCGTACGGGTCTGGCTCTTGCCCTATGCGGTCGCCTTCGGGGTAGAGTTCTACCCGAAGCAAGATGCGCTCTCGCCTGGTGGGTCGGGGTCGCTGATTCGCTTACCGCTGGGTATCCATCGACAAGGGAGGGGCTGGTATCCTTTTGTGCAGATGACCGTACAAGGGGAGTTGGTTCCGGTGGGAGAGACGGTCGCGGCATGCTGTGCCTGGGTGTGTAGCCACGTCCAGCGGGTAGGCGTCCCTCATGAGGTGCTCTTGGCGCTTTCATCTGCTGGGGCTCCACCGGTAGATGATGAGTCGAGGGTGGTTGGTAGGGAGGTGGCTCATTACCCAGGACATGGAAATATTCGGGCGTGGTGTCGTTCGCAGGATATCGTCGCGGTGATCGGGCGCTCTGTGGTGTTAGATCGTCGCGGCGTCGGCTCCTGTCCGTTCAAAGAGCATCACTATCGAGGCGACTTGCGACCGAGCTTCCAGGTCTTCGACGGCGACAATCCTCACTGGTACTGCTATACCTGGCGGCGAGCCGGTGATCTCTTCGACTTCCTCTGCTTGTATCATCAGATCACGCCACGATGCCATCTCGAAAGTTGTGTAAAGGAGAGGTAGGAAAAGAGCCTCTCCAAAACAGATACTACAGGCATAGGCTCTTCCTTTGGAAGAGATCGTCCCTTTGATGCAAATCCTGACAAGGAGGGAACTATGCCTGTACCTAAGAAAAAGCGTATCACACCAGAGAATGCCCCTTCAACGTCGGAACCATCTTCCCCACTGCTGCCGGAACAACAAGAATTTCACCAGCATCTGCGTGCCCTGGCTCAAAGCGCGGTACGGACGGTCTTGGAACTGGTGATGCGCGAGGAGTTAGATGCCTTCATTGGAGCCGCGTGGGGAGAATGCAGTCGGCAGCAGCAAAGGCTATCGCAACGGCACTTACACTCGTGATCTGGCGACAGCGACGGGTCGGTCGGCTGGAGGAGATCAAAGTGCGAAGACGATCGTGAAGGTGAGTTCCACACCCAGGCCTTTGAACGCTACAGTCGCTATGAACCCCACATCGCCGAAGGACTCACGCAGATGTTCGTAGCGGGCACGAGCACGCACAAGGTGGGGGAAGTGGCTCAAACGCTGCTGGGAGTCGCTCCCAGTGCCAGCACGATCAGTCGGCTCAACCAGAGCCTCACCCAGCAATACGACACGTGGCGAGAGCGTCCTCTGCAAACGCATTGGCGCGTGCTGTACCTGGATGGCGTGCATTTCAGCATTCGCCATGGGGAAAAAGCCGATGCCACGATCATCTTGACCGCCCTGGGTGTGGATCTGGAAGGAAACAAAGAGGTTCTCGCACTGGGCGTGTGTGCCGAGGAAAGCAAGGAGGGATGGCTGAGCCTCTTGCAGGATGTGCGCACACGAGGGGCGACGCAGATCGATCTGATCGTGACCGATGGTCATGACGGCTTACTGGCTGCACTCGCGCAACTGTTTTCGGCCACCCCTCGCCAACGCTGCCTGGTGCATAAACAACGCAATGTGCTCGCTGCCATCCCCAGACGAGAGCGCGGCGAGGTCCAGGCCGAACTGGTGGGCATCTGGGAGCAAGCGACAAAGCCGGAGGCGTTGACCCAATTGGCTGCCTTCAAAGCCAAGTACGCGGTGCGCTATCCCGAAGCGCTCCGAAGCCTGACTGAGGACGAAGAGCACCTGTTGACGTTTTATGCCTTTCCCCAGAGCATGCACCGACACATTCAGACCACCAATGCCATCGAAAGCCTGTTCAGCAATGTGCGCCAACGTACCGATCAGATCGACGTCTTCACGACGGAGAGCAGTTGCCAGGCAATTGTCTGGGCAACCATTCAGGATATCCGCTTGCACAAAATCTCGGTGTAAAGCGGCTTCAGATTAAGCGCGAGAAGTCGAGCCAACAACCAGCCAAAGAGGGTGGTTCAGCAGGGGGAAACCGTTCCTCTTGGGCAGGAGCAAGAGAAGCACCCAGAGGGATTTGAAGTCGCCAGGAGAAAGGCTCAAGCGTCAGAGAGTGAACCTTTTCTCTACGCCGCACCCCTACACAACATTCGAAACGTCATGCGCCCGCAGGCGCACCACTCCGCATGAAAAAGAGTAGAATCGAAGGAGCAACCTTCTGGAGAGAAGACGACCAGCGGTATACGCGCGCGAACGTGTGTTTGAAACTGTGCTCCGGTGTCTGGACGAAC
>WNGM01004832.1_pt1 | contig 17814 bp, 18 predicted proteins | sample 5400571 | NCBI WGS metagenome assembly WNGM01 (sample SAMN13153378, study PRJNA577476) | soil metagenome | isolation source: 100 cm soil or saprolite under Garry oak tree replicate 2 | place: USA:California | collected 2016-06-15 | reverse complement strand
TCGCGAAGTCCGTAAATCTCTTCAGCGTTCCACCGAGAAGCGTGTTAAACGCATGATTCGAGATCTATCCGAGCGTTGATGTACGTTTCGGACACTCACGCCCTTGTGTATCACACGCTGAACAGGAGCTCGCGGCAAGGGAGAAAAGCCAACCAGATCTTTGTTAGAGCCGAGTCGCTTCAGGCCGTCGTCGTGATTCCAAGCATGGTGCTGTGGGAAGTCGTGCTGCTGATGGAACTGGGGCGCCTCAATCTTCATCAAAGCTTCGAACATTGGTGCCGCCGTCTCCAGAACCATCGCGGCTTCGACATCGTTCCGCTGGACTGGCTCGATGTGAACGAGGCGCGCAGCATTTCTCTCATCGACCCGTACGACCGGCTGATTGTGGGAACCGCAATCAGGCTGGATATGCCGCTTATCACGCGCGATCAACAAATCGTCGACTCAGGTCTTGTCGAAACGATCTGGTGAGGCTCTGAGCCTGTTTTTTTTAAGCGCGGTGCTCTATTCTTCGAGGTATGAAACATTTCGGGCATTCCATGCGGGAGCACTGGGCACTCGATCCGAATATCACTTATCTCAATCACGGTACGGTTGGTGCGCCTCCACGCTGCGTCTTGGAGGCGCAGCAGAAGTTGCGTGATGAGATTGAGCGGCAGCCATCGCACTTTTTGTTGCGGGAACTCGCCGGGATTCGGCTTGGCGTAGACGGCGCCAAGCAGCCTCGGCTCCGTGCGGCTGCAGATGAAGTCGGCCGGTTTGTCGGAGCGGATGGTAAAGACCTCGTGTTTGTGGATAACGCGACAAGTGGCGTCAACGCCGTTCTTCGCACCTTCGACTTCCGTGAGGGAGATGAGGTGCTCATTCTCGATCATGCCTATGGCGCCGTGCGGAACGCTGCAGAATACGCGACCCGCCTGCGGGGCGCGAAAGTGCGAGTCGTTGAACTTCCGGAATCGATTACTGGACCGGGGGCAGTGATCGAAGCTATCGAACGGGCGATCGGTCCTCGAACGCGACTGGCTCTGATCGATCACATCACTTCAGAAAGCGCTCTAATCCTGCCGGTTGCCGAGATCGCCTCGCGGTGTCACCGCCGGGGAGTCGCGGTTCTGGTCGATGGTGCTCATGCACCGGGCGCGATTCCCCTTGATATTCCGTCTCTGGCCGTGGATTGGTACACGGGAAATCTCCACAAGTGGGCTTATTCGCCGCGCAGCAGCGCAGTGCTATGGACCGCGCCGGAACGCCAGGCAACTCTTCATCACACCGTCATTTCCTGGGGGCTCGATCAGGGAATGGCTCAGGAGTTCGATTGGCCGGGGACACGCGATCCAACTCCGCATCTGGCCGCCCCGGCGGGCATCGCATTCATGTGCGAACTGGGGGTAGACAACGTACAACGCTACAGCCACGAGCTGGCGTGGAATGCCGGCCGGGAGATGGCAGCGCGCTGGAACTCCACGCTGCTGGGCCCCGAAGACATGATCGGCACGATGGTTGCTGTCCCTTTGCCCGCACGGCTGGGCTCCACTCACGACGACGGTATCCGCGTGCGCGATGCTCTGCTGTTCGAACACGGCATCGAGGTGCATGTGTATGCATGGAAAGAGCGGCTTCGCGTACGTGTCTCCGCCCAAATCTACAATGAGATGGCAGACGTTGAACGGCTGATCAACGCTCTCTCAACGTTCTGAACATCGGAGCCGCCTTTTGACCGGCTAACGCTTTGGGGTCCGGTCCAATTCGAGGAGTTCGTCAAGCGTCAATACTTCGAGCTGCGCTATTTTGCGAAAAGCATAGTCGTTCGAAACAAACCCGGTTGCTTTCTCGATTAATGCTGTTGCGGCCTGAACTGCATCAGGCGCCCTGAGATTGTGCTCCGCGCGAAGATGCGCCGCTCGATCAGCGACGGTCAACGTCAGCGGAAGCCATTCGAGATGAGGGTAGGTCGAAAGGAGGGCGTAAAAATGGTCTGCTCGTTCCGGATCGCCGTCGCGATACGGGTGTACAAGCAGTTCGAGCATTGTGTTTGTCGATGTTATGCCGCGGGCTTTGGGACTTTCAAGCCAGGCGAAGATGCGCTGAGTCAGCTCAACGTACTTCGGGTTTTCCTCTAATTGATAGATGAAAACGGCAGTGTCGATGCCGATTTTGCGGTGTTTCACAAGAAACGATTCGAGCCGGTTCGATCTAGCGCCAGGATTCGCGCTCCTTTTCGACATAATCGTTTGGAATTTGCTTCCGGGCAAGCCCGCGAATGGCTTTCGAGTACTTCTTCGGTTTGTTCAGCAGAATCACCGTATCCCCACGTACGACGACCACAAGAAAGTCGCCGGGCTTCGCTTTCAGTGCCTCCCGTGCCTCCCGGGGGATGACAATTTGATTCTTACTGGAAAGTTTCGCTTCGACCATGCCAAACAGCTTACTTTACATATCGCCAGAAAGTAAAGCATCGTCCGATTTGAGTTGCCGGTGTGCGTGTCAATGTTGCCGGCATCGTACAGTGCACGACCTCGACTTAACTGTTGACAGTGGGAATGTCACAACATAAAACGTAGGTACTCTTGTTTAGCCTTGAGTCCGATCAGATGCGCTGCACTAGTGTCCAAATTAGCCGAAATGGAGGCTCGTGTCCTTCTCCCTCTGGGAGAAGGTGGCCCGAGGGGCCGGATGAGGGTGCTTTTCCAGCCCTCACCCGGCGCTTCGCGCCACCCTCTCCCAAAGGGAGAGGGACATTTCTGGAACAGGTTTCCAAATAGAGAATCCAATGAAAACCGCATCACTCCTGCTTCTGCAGCGAAACGCATCTGGTAATTTGGACAAGAGTGGATGCGCAAGGGGGTCCTGTGAATAATGTCACGCGAGTGAAGATTTCGGTCCCGCTGCTTCTCTTACTGGCTGTGCTGATCGTCGTACCGGTGTCTGCTCAAAACAGGCCATACCCCAATGACTTTTCGGGGCACTGGGTCCCGCTTTTCCACGAGGATGATCCGGACCGCGGCCCCGGGCCGGCGCTGGGCCAGTACGAAGAGATGCCAATCAATGAGGATGCCCGGGCAAGAGCGATGACCTGGGACGCCTCGATTCAGGGACTGCCGGAGTGGCGGTGCCGGCCACACAGTGCCGATTACGCCGTGCGATCTCCTCAGCACGAACAAATCTGGGCGGTGTGGGACGACATCACGCGAGAAGTCAAAGAGTGGCACATCGCCAACGAGAGGGATTCCTCGGACCGGGTCATTTATATGGACGGACGCCCGCATCCCGGGCCGAACGCGCCTCACACCTGGTCAGGCTTCTCAACCGGGGAATGGATCGGCGACATTCTCAAGGTCACAACAACTCACCTCAAAGAAGGTTACGTCCGGCGCAACGGCGTGCCCATCAGCGACCAGCGAACATTTAACGACTACCTCATGCGAAGGGATGACGGTTACCTGACGTGGGTGACGATCATCAATGATCCGGTTTATCTGGCGGAGCCGTGGATCTGGACCACGGAGTTCAAATTGGACCCGTACGGCCGGGTGGATGCCGCTCCCTGTGTCGTGTCCGAGGAAGAAACGCGCGCCGGTGGCGAAGGACAGTACGGTTTCGTGCCACATTTTTTACCGGGGCAGAACCCGTACATCGACGAGTTTGCAATTGAGAATGGGCTTCCCATTGAGGCGACCCGCGGCGGCCCGGAAACAACGCGTCCGGATTACCGGGAAAAGATGAAGACGATGAAACCAGCGGTGGCCAAATGAAGAGCACAGTCGTGTCGAGTTCCAGGACCGTGCGGTTCGCCCGGCCGGCTCTGGCATTGACTGCCGTTGGTTTTTTTGTGGCGGGCGGTTCAGCAGGGCGGACCTTCGCTCAGGGCATGCCGCATCAGATCGAGCATCCGTACGCTCCTTCGTCGAGTCGAGAGATGGTTCTGCGAGCCAGGACCGCCTCTACAGCGGAACTCAGTGTCGAGCCGGTGCATGGGAACGTGTACGCCATCTTCGGCGCGGGTGGAAACATCACCGCATCCGTGGGTCCGGATGGCATCCTGCTGGTGAACACCGGCGAGGCCGCAATGGCCGGCAAGGTCCTCGAGGTTGTAAAGAAGCTTGGCGCCGGAATCGATCCGACTCCAGGTTCTCCACCCATTCCTATTCGCATCATCATCAACACGGATGCCCTTTCTGCGAACACAGGCGGTAACGAGAAGATCCAGGCGGCAGCCGAATTCATTACTGCGGGCGGAGGCGGAGGCAATGGAGGGGAACACATCATGGCACACGAGAATGTGCTTGCCAGGATGAGCGAACCGCCTGCGGGTCAGACGAAACCTCCACGACCGTCTGAGGCATGGCCCACAGATACATTCCGGGGCAGAACAACCCACACCGGCCGGTTCTTCAACGGCGAGGGCGTTCAGCTCATTCACATACCGAACGCCCATACGGACGGCGACAGCGTCGTCTGGTTCCGCTACTCCGATGTGATTGCGACAGGCGATATTTTTTCTCCCACGGGCTGGCCCGTCATCGATCTCGAAAAAGGCGGCAGCTTTCAAGGGGTCATCGACGGTTTGAATCTCATTCTTCAGACCGGCCTTTTGGATTTCAAGAGCGAAGGCGGTACGATGATCGTTCCCGGTCATGGGCGAATTGGTGACCTGACCGACATCGCCTTCTACCGGGATATGCTCACGATTGTCCGCGACCGCATTCAGGACGGCATCCATCGGGGCTTGACGCTGGATCAGGTGAAGGCCGCCAGACCGACCCAGGGTTGGGATAATCGTTACGGAAGCAAGACGGGTCCCTGGACAACCGATATGTTTATCGAGTCGGCGTATAAAAGCCTCAGTCAGAAAAAGGGGAAGTAACCATGAGAAGCCAATTGATCGCTGTTTTGATCGCGGGCGCGCTGCTCGTTGCCGTCACGGCTTACGCCCACCATTCGTTTCCGGCGACCTACCAGAGCAACAAGATCGTGACCATTAAAGGAAAGGTTGCGCAACTCTTGTTCCGCAATCCGCATTCGTTTCTTCAAGTAGACGCTCCTGACAGCACTGGTGAGATGAAAAGGTGGTCCCTGGAATGGGGCGGCGCCGGCCAGTTGACCACACAGGGTGTGGTCAAAGATACGCTGAAAGCCGGAGACAGCATCATCGTCACCGCCAACCCGGCACGGAGCAGCGCGGACTCCACGAGGGCGCTGTTGAAAACCATCACGCGGCCGGCTGATCGATGGACATGGGGCAGCGCGCCTGGGCAGGTCGTCGAGTAGGCATCGATGTTCGCAGGCACGCTGTTAGCGCTCTTACTCCTGGGACCCTCTCCCGTCCTCGCTCAGAGAGGCGTCCCCGCGGCCGGACCGCCACCGGCGGCACAGGCGGCCGCCCCAATCGATCTCACGGGCTACTGGGAATCCTACGTCAATGAAGACTGGCTGTTGCGCATGGTCACTCCACGAAAAGGCGATTACCAGACTTTGCCTTTGAACGCGGAGGGTCGCAAGGCCGGCGACACCTGGGATCCCGACAAGGACACAGCGGCCGGCCTGCAATGCAAGTCGTATGGTGCAGCCGCCGTCATGCGTGTGCCTGGGCGTATTCACATCACATGGCAAGATCCGAACACGCTACGTATCGAGACAGAAGCCGGAACGCAGACTCGTCTGCTCCACTTCGGCGCTTCGCAGCCGCCGGCCGGCGAGCCGACGTGGCAGGGGCATTCTGTGGCTCGATGGATGATTCCTGGACGCGGCCGGCAAGCCACCACGTTGAAGGCGGTGACGAACCACATGCGCGCGGGATACTTGCGCAAGAACGGCGTTCCGTACAGCGCGGACGCCGTCGTCACCGAATACTTCAACGTTCTTTCAGAGGCCGCAGGTGGTCCATGGCTGGTCGTGACGAATATCGTTGACGATCCACAGTACCTGACCCAGCCGTTCGCGACGAGCACACACTTCAGAAAGCTTTCTGATGGTTCGGCCTGGAAGCCCGTACCCTGCACGGCAAAGTAAAACGCCTGATCAAAATCAAAGGAGTAATGCGATGAAGCGTTATTTGGTATCTCTGTTCTGCAGCATGCTGCTCTTGGCGAGTGGGATTTTGAATGTGGCAAACGCTCAAGGCTCAAAAGCGGCCGCCCAGGTCCATCTTGACAGAGCCAAAGCCGCGGCATACCGGCCGGGGCATCCCCTCACGAATTTGTACGAGGCGGTTTGCGCCCCGGCTTTGTCGGAGCAAGGGCCGGTCGAACCAAACCCAACAGAGGGAGGTCAGACGGCGCCATCACTGGCCAACCGAAAAATACCAGCACGTTCGGAATGGTACTCAGAACCCGCAAAAGTTTTCGATAACTTGTACTGGCTCGGTAGCCATGGCAACGCCTATTCGGTTCCTAAGATATTCGGAGACTCCACCTGGGCAGTAAAGACATCCGAGGGAATCATCCTGATCGACACTGGCTACGATTACAGCGCAAAAGAGTTGATCACCGATGGGTTAAAGAAACTCGGTGAGGATCCGACACAGATCAAGTATGTCGTCCTGAGTCATAATCACGGAGACCGCTATTTCGGCGCAAAGTACATTCAGGACACTTATCATGCGCGCGTCATCATGTCCGAAGGGGACTGGACTGCGATGGCGAAGAGCAATGAACCTGTCGAGTTGAAGCCGAAAAAAGACATGGTCGCCACCGACGGTATGAAATTGACGCTCGGTGATACCACTCTGACGCTCTACATTACGCCGGGCCATACCCCCGCTACGATTTCAACGCTGGTCCCGCTGAAGGATGGAAACGAACGGCATGTCGGTGCCGTCTGGGGCGGCATCAACCCCAGTTTGACGCGTTATGGAGTCCGGTATTACAAGAACTGGGAGGAGACATTCAAAACCTGGAGCGCGTCGACCTCACGATTTATGGATATTGCAGCGAAGGCCGGCGCCGATACGTATCTGACAATCCATCCTCTCTATGACAACGCACTGGAGAAGATCCACGCGTTGAAATACCGCAAGCCGGGCGATCCTCATCCATTGGTGAGCAAGGACAACCTGAATCGCTTTCTCACAATCATAAAGGAATGCACGGATGCTCAATTGGCGAGGATAAGCTCGTAGTTCTTTCGCTATAAAACAAACGGCTACGTGCACATTATGGCGGCGCATTGTATCGTACGGGCTGAGGTCCTTCCATGAAGCGGGTTGGTATTATTGCAGGCGTGATTTTCGCAGCGTGTATCGTCTCCGGAGGAGGGGTGGCAGCCGTAGCGCAGGCTCCACAAGGGGCCACGGCACGCGAGGGATATGCCGAACTTCCCGGTGTACGCATCTGGTACAAAGACACTGGCGGCAGCGGAGTTCCGGTTGTTTTCATGCATGCAGCAACTGGCAGCAGCCAGGTTTGGGAGCACCAGATTCCAGCGTTCACGGCGGCAGGCTACCGCTTCATCGCGTACGACCGGCGGGGTTGGGGCCGCTCCGTAATCGACTCGACAGGCCCTCAGCCCGGCACTGCCGCTGACGATCTTCAGGCGTTAATGGGCTACCTGAGCATTGATCGCTTCCACCTGGTGGCTACGGCAGCCGGCGCGTCCGTATCACTGGACTACGCGGTGTCATTCCCGCAGCGCCTGCGAAGTGTCGTGATTGCGAATGGCGCCCTAGGGGGGTTGCAGGACGAAGATTACCTCGAACTGGGCCGAAGGATCAGGTCTCCACAGCTTGACGCGCTGCCTCCCGAATTGCGTGAACTGGGACCTTCATACCGTGCAGCGAATCCGGAAGGCACTCGCCGCTGGATCGAATTAGAGCGCATGAGCCGGCCGGATGGACCACCATTGCCTCCACAGGCGACGCGGAACCGGCTTGCGTTCGCTCTTCTGGAAATGCTGAAGACACCTATGCTGCTGATTACGGGCGATGCAGACCTGCTCGCACCGCCTCCACTGCTGCGGCTTTTTACGGCGAGGATCAAGAATTCCCAGTCGGTGATCGTTCCCGAGGCGGGACACTCGGCTTACTGGGAGCAACCGGAGATCTTTAATCGCGCGGTCCTCGAGTTCATTCGCAAGCATTGATTCGTGCACATCGAATAATGGGGGAGAACATGACTAGCGGTCCAAGACGAAACATCCTTATTGCCGCGCGAATCGTCTTGATTTCCCTATTGTCTGCGGCGTTCGCCAGCGGCCAGGCTGCGCAACAGGAAAAGCCGCCCATGGCGGATGATGTGTTCAAAAATATCCAAGTGCTTCGAGGACTTACCGTCGATCAGTTCATGGGCACGATGGGGTTCATCGCTGCGGCCCTGAGCATGAACTGCTCTGAATGCCACGACACCAGCAGCACGGCAGCTTATGCCCTGGACAATCCGCGGAAGCAGATGGCGCGCAAGATGATCGTCATGATGAACGCTTTCAACAAGGCCAACTTCGGCGGGAAGCGCGAGGTGACCTGCTATTCATGTCATCGTGGCGACATTCGCCCCAGAGTGACCCCGAGGTTGGCCGAGCAATATGGCGCTCCGCCCCCGGAGGATCCCAATGATGTTGAAATCCGGCAAGGGCCGCCTATTCCGAATGTGCCTTCTGCCGATCAAGTTTTCAACAAGTACATCCAGGCGCTCGGCGGGGCCCAGCGACTGGCCGGTCTCACCAGTTTTGTCGGTCGCGGAACTTACGAGGGCTTCGATACCGAGGGCGAGAAGGTTGCGGTTGACGTCTATGCCAAAGCTCCAAATCAGCGCACCACGGTCGTTCATCTGCATTCAGGAGATAGCACCAGGACCTACGACGGCCGGAACTTCTGGACCACGTCGGCGGGCACGCTTCTGCCGTTGCCGGTACTTGTAATGACCGGAGGGGAGCTTGAGGGCGCCAGGCTGGATGCAGCGCTTTCGTTTCCGGGGCAGATCCAGCAAACCCTGAAAGACTGGCGGACGGGCTTCCCATCCACCACCATCGACGGTAACGATGTCGAAGTTGTTCAGGGAAACAGCGCCGACAACACCCCGGTAAAGTTTTACTTCGACAAGAAGTCCGGACTGCTGTTGCGGCAGCTGCGCTTCACCGAGACGCCGATCGGCCTCAATCCCACGCAGATTGATTATGCGGATTACCGCGACGTTTCCGGCGTCAAAGTGCCTTTTCGCTGGACGGTGACCTGGACGGACGGGCAGTCTACCACGGAGCTTACGTCTGTCCAACCGAACGTCACAATTGAAGCAGCCAAGTTCGCCAGACCGGCGCCATCAGCTCCGCGCAGACCTTAACGCCGTTGAAGGAAGAGGAAGTCTGAACGGCGGAATATCGGGCGTCTGGGACAACCGGCGGGAAAGGCGAAGTCCCCTCCTTGTCCAAGGAGGGGACTTCGGCTTTCCCTTCAGTTGTTTTCAATGCCCCCGTGTCCAGCAAAAGATGTGGGACATGGCAAGCCCTCTGGGAGAGGGACGAGCCCTCGGCATAGTTGCCCAAGATTCCGGCGAGAAATGCGGGCTAGTACCTCATGCCGGGCGTTTTCACCCTGATTTTGTATATCGTCGTGCGGCCGGCAATGTAGATGGCCTTGTTATCGTTATCGCCAAAGCAGAGGTTCGCGCTGATCTCGGGCAGTCGGATCGTGCCCAGATGTTTGGCCTCGGGCGAGATGACCCAGATGGCGGGTCCCGGGCCTGTCGCCCAAACGTTTCCCTTTGTGTCCACTTTCATGCCGTCGGTAATTCCGGGTGCTTTGTCGTCACTCATGTCATAAAACATTTGCCCGTTAGTAAGCGTGTCGTCCGGCTGTACTTCGTAGCGCCTGATGTAATTCCGTGTACTGGCGTTCACGTAAAGATATTTTTCATCCGGCGAGAAGGCGAGTCCGTTAGTGGCGGGCATATCCTTAACTACCAAGGATACTTTGCCACCTTTGAGCATGAAAACACCGCGCACATCCAATTCCCTCGTTGGATCCTTGTCCCCGCCCCGCATACCGCCAACGCCATCGGTAAAGTAGATCGCTCCATCTTTCTTAACGACGAGATCGTTCGTGCCGCCGAACCTCTTACCGTCGTACCGATCGGCCAAGATTGTGCGCTTGCCGTCCTTTTCGATCCGATCGATTGAACGGCCGGACCATGTCGCGATCAGCAGCCTGCCCTCTCGATCCAAAGTCAGACCATTCGAACCGATTTCGTACCACTTGTCTTCGTTCGGGGCTTGGCCGGGGCTTGGCATACCGACGCGCCAAATGTCGAATCCTGTGTACCCGCTATGGTCCAAATACAAAGACACCTGACCGTCAGGAACGGGCTTGTCTGCCGCGACGTGAGTCAGCCTCAGGCCCGTGTTGCTGTTGTCTTGGGCGGCGCTGGTTTGCGATAGGAATGTTCCAACGACGACTCCCGCTGCAACGAGAACCAATCCACGCATGAGTGCCCCCTTTACCTCTAACCGGATGGCCACTTTTATACACCCGAGGTCCTTCCGAGTCGATAAGAGAACGCGGGCTAAAGCCCGCGACTACAAGCTTGAGACAACGTGCAGGCAAGCATGTAGTCGCGGGCTTTAGCCCGCGTTCGGCTCATTCTAGACAAATATGAATCGACAAGCGCGAAACGCTCCAATATGCTATCCCGCATCCCAAACGAGAGAGCAGAAAGGAGCGTGCATGAACACCTTAGCGTGCAGCATTCTAGGGACACTTGCTTTTCTGCTTTGCGCACCTTTTGTGTCAGCCCAAACCGCTGGGACTGGGGCATTGACCGGAACGGTTACAGATTCCTCGGGCGGCGTCATTCCCGGTGTGATGGTCACGGCGACTAACATTGGTAACGGCCAAAGCCGGGTGACCACCACAGGAGAAAATGGAAGTTACAGATTTAGCTTACTGCAGCCGGGTGCCTACAGGGTGAAATTTGAGGCGCCCGGGTTCGCCGCGATCGAGGTGCCTTCGGTCCAAATCGAGGTAACCGAAACTCCGGTCTTGGACCGCAGCCTGACCATCGGTTCGGAAACGCAGACAGTCACGGTGGAAGCCAATGCCGAAATTATTCAGACTGCAAGCTCCACCGTGGGCAACATAGTCGCCTCAGCTACGGTTGCAGCCCTTCCGCTGAGTACCCGCAATTATGTGAACCTGATCGCGATGACCGCGGGTGCCAATGCCGACGTGAATAACGCCACGGGACTCGGCAAGGGATGGTTGATCACGTCCGTCAACGGAGCCAACAACACCCAGAATAATTACCAGATGGACGGAGCACCGATTAACAATTGGGCGAGTTTCAACGTCGGCAATGACAGCGGCTTCTTCGCGTCCCTTCCCGTTCCCAATCCAGACACAATTCAAGAATTCAAGATCCAGACCTCGGGTTATGACGCAAGTTACGGGCGCAATGCCGGGGCCAATGTGAATGTGATCACCAAGTCGGGCACCAACGCATTCCACGGCTCGCTATTTGAGTTTTTCCGCAACACGGCGCTGAATGCCAATGAGTGGTTTTACAAGAGAAGCCAAGTGAACCGGGGCGAGCCGAATAAACGGCCAGTGTTGAACCAGAATCAATTTGGCGGCACTTTTGGGGGCCCAATCAAGAAAGATAAACTCTTTTTTTTCGCGTCGTATCAGGAAACACGGCAGACCAATGGGGTCTCGCTGTATGGTTTCTCGGGTGTGTTCCTGCCTCCAATTCCGAGCGGTAGCCGGGGAAGTTGCCCGTCAGGTTGGACGGTTTCCAGTCAGTGTGATGCGGCTGCGCAGACCTTCATACGGAACCTTGGGGCAGCGAATTGCGGCGCCTCAACGCTTCGTGGCGGTGTCCAAGTAGCCTGTGACGGGTCGACCATTAATCCTGTAGCGGTCAACCTGCTGCAACTCAAGCTGGCTAACGGAAACTATTACGTCCCAAGCCCTGCCACGCTTCCCGCCGCAGGCTCGACAGCACTGACCACCTTTTCGGATCCCGCGCACTACAAAGAACATCAACTGATCGCCAACTGGGATTACCTAATCAATAGCAACCAGACGCTCTCCGGCCGATACGTGTACAGCGCCAATCCGACCAGCGCGCCTTTTCATTGCGCGATAACCAACGGACCCGTTGCCAGCTGCGTGCCCGGAGGACCTGTCAGCTTTTCGTATCCGAGCCATGCGGCGGTCTTAAGGCTCACGTCCCTTCCGTCGAGTAATATTGTGAACGAAGCGCGTATCTCCTATCAGCGGTTTACGTCGGACGCTCGGAATCAAGTTCCGTTCACAAATTCGCAGGTTGGCATCAAGGGATTTACTCCTAAGATTGACCAACTTACTGCTCTGAGTATTACCAATCAGTTTGTAATTGGTGGCAACACCATCTTCGGAGTGTATATCCGGGAAAATCAATTTCAGGGCGCTGACCAGCTCTCCTGGACGCATGGCAAACACAGTTTCCGGACGGGCGTGGAATTCGGTCGCAATTTGATGAGCACTTATCTGCCAAGTATCATGCTTGGGCAGCCAAACTTTCCAACGTTCGTAGACTTCCTGATCGGGCGAGGATCCTGCGCGGCATTTACCGGCAGCGGCAGCTGCAGTGCCGCCAACCCCGGTAACACGAATGGCACATCTTTCAGTAACCTTGCTGGTATAGGTACGAACCTTACCATAAGGGCCTTCGACGGCCAACTCGATCAAACCTTGAACGCCAACGAAATCAGCGCCTTCATCCAGGACGATTGGAAGATGACCTCACGCTTGACGCTGAACCTTGGCCTGCGATGGGAATTTTCGAGTTATGCGAAGGCCGCGGATGGAGGATGGAGCGGCATCTGGCCGAGCCTGATCAACACGCAGCCCATCCCAGGAAATTCACCGGCCACAGGTACTCTCGCGGGGTATGTGGTTCCTTCAAATTTTCAGGGGCCGATTCCCGCCGGCGTCGCCCGGAGCAAGGACGACTTTCTCATGCGAACTCCGCCCCCGCGGGACAATTTTGGTCCGCGTGCGGGCTTTGCGTGGCAGCCTTTAGCAACCAATCGCTTCGTGCTGCGCGGCGGGGGCGGGATTTTTTATGACCGTCCGAACGGACATACTCTTGCTCTGGATGGCATAACGACCGCTCCTTATGGGGTTACACCTGCTTTATCGCCTTCTGCAACTTTGGCGAATCCCTTTGTGTTACCGACAACGATCCCTGGCCCCGCGGGCACACCCGGATGGCCGGCACGATGGGTGGACTTTACTACCGGCGCAGGTTCCAACTTGTCGGGACGGGGGCTGGCAGAAAGTTTCACGGTTGCGAGTGTGTATCAATGGAATTTGAACACGCAAACCGAGTTTTTGCCCAGATGGGTGCTCGAATTGGGTTATGTCGGATCCCGCGGCATACACCTCAATTCGTTTCTTCCTGTCGCAGGTGTGACGTCAGGTGGAAATAACCCACCGATCAACCTGGCCGAACTCGCTAGTCCGACCAATCCACTCCATTGCGGATACGATGGCGACCCAAGCCATTGCGTCACGACAAGCACGACCGCGAACATCCTCACGCGCGTGCCCTATCTTGGGTTCTCATCTGGGTTTTCTCCCTTCTCAAGCACAGGACAGTACAAATACAACAGCCTGCAAGCGACGGTGCGGAAGCAGCTTTCGCACGGTCTCCAATTCCAGGCGGCGTACACATGGTCCAGAGCCTTCGTTAACTATTGGGTGGGCAACCCCGCTGCTGCTCAGCCGGGTATCGCCCCCGCGATCAGCGTGTACGGTTTGAATAGCCAATATCGCCCACACCGTCTGGTGGTCAACTACGGGTGGGCTCTACCTTTCGGCAATCACCACGGAGTTCTCGGCCTCGTGGCCAATGGCTGGACCTGGTCCGGAGTGGGTGTTATTCAAAGCGGTACACCTCTCGTCATAACAGACAGTCGAGATGGAACGATCTTTACGAACGGGGGCGGCCCCATTGCGCTGGCTACATTTTGCCCGGGCAAGGGGAACTCCAATATAGCCACTTCAGGAAGTCTGACCTCTCGAGTGAGCAGTGGCCTGACCAGTGGACCGGGCTATATGAATAAGACTGGAGTGTTTTGCGCTCCGCAAGCAATTGGCAATGGAACCGGATATGGCAGCGATGGCCTTGGCGTACTGCTCGGTCCAGGCCAAACGAATTGGGACATGTCGCTGGCCAAGACATTTAAGGTAAAGGAATCGCAAACCCTGGAGTTCCGCACTGAGTTTTTCAATACTTTCAACCATCCACAATTCCTCAATCCTTCAGCAAACGTGGCGCTGGGAAGCTTCGGCCAAATCGGAGCCACCGCAGTGAATCCGCGCCTGATTCAATTTGCGCTAAAATATCTGTTCTAAGGTTCATCAAAAAGGAGATTCCTCTTATATGGGACGCATACATTGGATTATGGTGTTAGGTTTTGTTGCCCTGTCGCTTCCCGTTTTTGCGCACCACGGATTTCAGGCGGAGTACGATGGAGAAAAGATAGTCTATGTCACTGGCACTCTGACCAAAGTTGAGTGGGCGAATCCGCACATCCATTTTTACGTTGATGCGAAAGACAACGATGGCAAGGTGACGCCGTGGAACTTCGAGGGTTCTGCCACGACGCTCGTGGAAAGGAACGGAACTCACAGGTCGGACCTTTTTGCCAACATCGGTAAGCAGGTAACTGTCAGAGCATGCCCGGGTAGAAATATCGTCACTCGGGGAGCTGCCGAAACCATTAAAACAGCGGATGGCCTGGAGCTAATTGTGGGCGGCAGGAGATATACCGGCGACAACACGGGACAATAATTGAGCGGATGACTGTGCGATTTGGGGGATTCCAAATGAAGCGTGAGATTGGCAGTTTTGTAATTGGTGCCGCAGCTGTGCTTATCAGTTTCTGCATCGCTGCTGCGTCTGCGTATGCTCAGATTGGCGAAGTATCTAAGCCCGGATTTGGAAAGCCCGTGAACGCGCCGCCTAAATTGCCAAAGCCAGGGCCTACGCCGCGCACAAGGGACAGGCACCCGGACTTGTCCGGAATTTGGTTTGTCGGCCTTACGGGAACCGTCGATTTGACAGCCCAGAACTCACCGGCGATGAGGCGATTCGATCCTAACGTGACGCCCCAGGAGCCTCCTTCCTTCCAACCCTGGGTTCTGCTAAAGCAGAAGAGAATCGGACCTCAGCAACAAGCAGAGCCCTGTTTGACTTGTGAGCCCCTTGGTGTTCCAGGTTTTGTCATAAAGAACCCGTATCCGATACAGATTGTCCAGACCGATAAACAGCTGATCATGTTAGCGGAATTGGATGCGACCTACCGCACTATTTGGATCGATGGGCGCCCGCATCCAAAAGACCCGGATCCCAAGTTCAATGGTGACGCGGTGGGGCACTGGGAGGGTGACACATTAGTAGTGGACGTGATTGCGGTCGATACCCACACGTGGCTCACCGGTCCCGGCGGCAACATAATATGGTTTCCGAGCGATGTGATGCATGTGACCGAGCGGTTCTGGCGGCCTGATACAAATACGCTAATGTACCAAGTCACAGTTGATGACCCGAAGGTTTTGACGAAACCATGGACTTCGGCTCCTAATCACTACACGATCGGTCAAGTCCCAATGGGTGAGTACTACTGCACCAACAACCAGGATGAGAAGGTACTGAATCCAGATGGCGTCAAGTACATCTCACCCTCCGGTTTGGATGAGCGTTATTTTGATGAGGAAGAGTACCAGGAACTGCTGAAGCAAGCGTCGGCCGAGAAAAAAGTAAGGGAATAGGAACCGCATACCGCCTCGATAGATTTCGAGAGTGCCCTGCATTTTACTGGCTATGACCTTCGGCACGCCATTCTCCGGAGCCTACCTTCGAAAAGACCTGTCCGGCATTGTGCTACCGGCTATTTATTGCAAAGTCACGCGGTTGCTTCCGACTTGTCCTCGCTCCAGTATTAGAGCCGATGCCGTTGATTGGATAGCGCCGGTAATGAGGGTACGATCATGAAAAAGGCAATTCTTATTCTGCTCACGGCGGGCCTTTTCTCCGCCGCTTACGCTCAGGAAAAAGCTCTCTTATACGAAGTCTCAGGCAAAGACCTTGCGCAGCCTTCGTACCTGTATGGCACTTTTCACCTGGTCTGTCCAACGGATCTGCAACTGACCGGCGCCACCCGCAAAGCCTTAACCGTCGCGAAGCAGTTGTACCTAGAAATTGATTTCGATGACCCGGCTCTGCAGACAACCATGATGAAGGCAATGATGCTCAGCGACGGCAAAAACCTCAGGGATTTTCTGAAGCCCGACGACTACACTGCACTCGACACCTATATGCGGCAGAACCTGGGGGCCGGACTGGCGCAGATGGGCACTCTCAAGCCAATCGCCCTGTTGTCGGTGATGTTTGTGAGCATCCTGAACTGCCAGCCAGCCTCCTATGACCAGACGTTTGCACAGCTCGCGGGGCAGGACAAAAAAGAAGTGTTCGGTTTGGAGACAATTGAACAGCAGATGGCCCTCCTCGATCGAGTCCCACTCGACGAGCAACTCAAAGGGCTGGTTGATATCGCCCGCAAACCCGACGAAGCGCGGAAAGAAATTACGAATCTGCTGGCTGCTTACAAGGCGCAGGATGTGGCTCTGCTATGAAGCTGATGCGCGACAGCAAATTCGACGGGGAGACGAAAGGCTTCGAGGAAGAACTGCTGGACAAGCGCAACAGGAACTGGATTCCAGTTATCGAGAAAGCCGCCCACGATAAGGCTACTTTCTTTGCGTTCGGAGCTGGTCACCTGGGAGGCACGAACGGAGTGGTCAGCCTGATGCGTCAGAAAGGATATACCGTCAAGGCAGTGCAATAGTTGGCGGAGTATTACTGGCCTCGGGCGAGCCTGCTCCGAACGCTATTCACAGTAAAAATCCAGACAGCAGCATTATTTGATCGGCCGATTGCAATCCGGCCCGGATATCGACCGCTATTCAGGTTCAAGTAATTTGAATACCGAACCTGGATTGGTGCGTTGCCGTCGTTAATTCCGTAGACGAGATCGACGGGCAGACTGTCGCTACCGATGGTCAAAACGTACGAGTCTTTACCATCAGAGCTCTCCAAACGATTTTGGTCCCTTTCTGAAGCCAGCACCGTTCTCTTCAGAAGTGCGTGGATGACGTCTTGCAGCTGATAACTCAGAAAAAGCGAAACCGCCTGATCCGCGATCTTCTCGCCGCCACCCTTCAACCCGCGCTTGCATTCTTGTTTCGCAGACTGCGCCAATATCGAAGCTGAACATTGACCATCCCTGGTCTTGAAAGTCATGACGAGATCTTTACCGATGCGCTTATTAAAAGTCATCGCCCATTGCTGGGTTTGCCCAGCGCTGTCGATCCAGTCCATCCTGCCCGTACCCTCGATATTGCCAAGTTCAGCTACGCCGTCGATACCTCCGAGACTCGCCACCGCCTTGAGCAGGGATTCGTTTGCGCTCTGCTGCCGAAGCCGCCTGCTTGGCTTAAGCGAAAACTTCTCTTCGAGCGGCTTGCCTTCTGGAAGCTGGATCCGGCGCGTCACGCCTTCATATCCGTCAGCGAAAACCTCGACCGTTGCATCTCCTGCATGAAGTCCGGTCAGTGTTTTCTGATTCTCGGAAGTCGGTCCCATGTACTTGTCGTCGACGATCACCGCACAGTCTTTCGGCTCACAAATCACCCTGAGTGCGCCTGCAACTGGCGGTGCGGGTGGTTTGGGCGGTGGGGGCGGCACGGGCGGCACGGGAATCATCGATAACAGTTTGGCGCTGGCACCAAACTCTCTGAGAAGGTCCAGAACTGCCGGGCTTCCTTGAAACTGAACGCCCCGC
>WNGM01005110.1_pt1 | contig 17818 bp, 14 predicted proteins | sample 5400571 | NCBI WGS metagenome assembly WNGM01 (sample SAMN13153378, study PRJNA577476) | soil metagenome | isolation source: 100 cm soil or saprolite under Garry oak tree replicate 2 | place: USA:California | collected 2016-06-15 | reverse complement strand
GATCTGCATCAGGAACTCGATGTTCGTCCGGGTCTTCTTGAGCCGGTCGAGCAGCAGATCCAGCGCCTGCTGCGAGTCCAGCGCGTGCAGCACCTTGCGGAGCTTGAGCACGATCGCCAGCTCGTCGGGGGCGAGCAGGATCTCCTCCTTGCGGGTACCGGACGGGTCGATGTCGATCGCGGGGAACACCCGCTTGTCGGCGATCTTCCGGTCCAGCTTCAGCTCGGCGTTACCGGTGCCCTTGAACTCCTCGAAGATGACGGTGTCGCCGGTCGAGCCGGTCTCCACCAGGGCGGTGGCGAGGATGGTCAACGACCCGCCGTTTTCGATGTTGCGGGCCGCGCCCAGGAACCGCTTGGGCGGGTACAGGGCGGTGGAGTCGATCCCACCGGACAGGATCCGCCCGGAGGCGGGGGAGGCGTTGTTGTACGCCCGACCCAGCCGGGTGATCGAGTCCAGCAGCACCACCACGTCATGCCCCAACTCCACCAGCCGCTTGGCCCGCTCGATCGACAACTCCGACACCGTGGTGTGATCCGACGGCGGCCGGTCGAAGGTGGAGGCGATCACCTCACCCTTGACCGAGCGCTGCATGTCGGTGACCTCTTCGGGCCGCTCGTCGACCAGCACCACCATCAGGTGGCACTCCGGGTTGTTGCGGGTGATCGCGTTGGCGATGGCCTGCAACACCATCGTCTTACCCGCCTTGGGCGGGGAGACGATCAACGCCCGCTGGCCCTTGCCGATCGGCATCACCAGATCGACCGGGTGGTGAGGATGTGCGGCTCGGTCTCCAGCCGCAGCCGCTCCTGCGGGTACAACGGGGTCAGCTTGTAGAACTCCGGCCGCCGCCGGGCCTCCTCCGGATCCATCCCGTTGATCGTGTCCAACCGGACCAGCGGGTTGTACTTGTCCCGCCGCCCCGACGAGGTACCCGAGTCGTTGTCCCGGGCGGCGCGGACCGCCCCGGTCACCGCATCCCCACGCCGCAGCCCGTAGCGCTTGATCTGGGTCATCGACACGTACACGTCGTTCGGCCCGGCCAGGTACCCCGACGTGCGCACGAACGCGTAGTTGTCCAACACGTCCACGATCCCGGCCACCGGGATCAGGACGTCGTCCTCGGTCACCTGAGGCTCGCCGCCACCGCCACCGCCGGTGCGCTCGGCACGCTCGCCGCCGCCGCCGTCGCCGCGGCCCCGCCGCCGGTCGCGGAACCGGCTGCGCCGGCCGCGCCGGTTGCCGCCCTCGTCGTCGTCGTCCCGGTCGCTGCGCTCGTTGCGCTGGTCGCCGCCCCGGTCGTTGCGCTGATCATTGCGCTGGTCGGTCCGGTTGTCCCGGCTGTCGCGCCGGCCGTCCCGCTCGCCGCTCTCGGGGCGCCCGTTGTCCGAGCGGACCGGGCGCTCGTCGCGGACCGGGCGCTCGTCGCGGACCGGGCGCTCGTCGCGGACCGGGCGCTCGTCGCGGACCGGGCGCTCGTCTCGCGCGGGGCGCTCGTCGATGTCGGTCCGCCCCTCGACCCGTACGTCGGCACGGGGCTCCGGCGGACCGGCCGGCCGGGTGGCCCGGCGCGGGCCGCGGCCGTCGCCGCCTCCGTTGGGCTCACTCGGGGGAGCCGCCTCGCGTACCTCCGCCCGTACCTCGTCGCGCGGCGCCTCGACCCGCGCGGGTACCTCGCGGGTATCGGTGGCGCGCGGGCCGGGTACCCGACCCTCGCCGCCCTGGCGCTCCTGAATCGCGGCGATCAACTCGCCCTTGCGCATCCGGCCGGTGCCGGAGATGCCGAGCGACGAGGCCATGCTCTGCAGCTCGGGAAGCAGCATCGCGGCAAGGCCGCTGCCAGCGCGCCGGCGCCGGGTCGAGCCCGTCGCCTCCTCCGACGCCTGGACGCTGGAGACATCCGACGTCACGTCGGTGGTGTCGCTCAATGGATTCCTTCCCTAGATGGGGCGGTGGCACCCGGGTCTCGATGTGGTGGCCGGGCGGCCTCCGGTACGCCCACCCGCCGGCCAGGGCACGACAGGGTGGTCTGTTGACAGCAGCGCGACGACGACCGGAGCACCCGACATTAGGTGTCCGGGCCGCGCCGTCTGCGGCGATCCGCGGAAGCTGCGGTACGACGAGCCGTCTCGGCCGGGTGCCACGGAAGGTTCGGGGGTGCGCCGCCCCGCACAGATCGCGCGCTTCGCGGCTATTGCTAGGTCAGAGCGTAGTCAACTCGCTCGACCTGCGGCAACAGGGCCCCGCTCGGCGTGTTGCCAGTCTACCTCGACGACCGCCCCCCGCGCATCGACCCCCACATCAAGTAGTTGCCACCCGGCTGTGATCGGGATCTCAGCCGGCCCGAAGATCAGGACGCTGGGACCGGCACCGGACACCACGGCCGGAATCCCTGCCGTCCGCAGCTCGCTGACCAGGGCGTACGTCGCCCGAGAGCCAGCCGCCCGGTACTGCTGGTGCAGCCGGTCCTCGGTGGCCGGCAGCAGGAGCGCGGGGTCCGCGGTGAGCGCGTGGACCAGCAGAGCGGCCCGCCCGGCGTTTCGCGCGGCGTCGACATGTGGCACGGTCGCCGGCAGCGCCGCGCGGGCGTGCGCGGTCAACCCGCGCTCTGTCGGAACACAGACGATCGGGCGTATCTCCGCTGCGGGGTTCAATCTCACGGCCCGGGCCCCGCTCGAGTCGGTCCACGCGATCGTGAAGCCGCCGAGCAGGCAGGGCGCCACGTTGTCCGGGTGCCCCTCCAACTCGCTGGCCAGGGCCAGAACCGCGGCGTCGTCGAGTATCGCAGCACCACCCTCCAACAGCGCCCGGGCGGCCAGAATTCCCGCGACGATCGCCGCCGAGGAGGAACCCAGGCCGCGCGCCTGCGGGATGCCGTTCCGGCAGGTCAGCTCCAGCCCGGCCGGCTGCGCTACGCCGAGCCGCTCGAAGGCGGCCCGCATCGACCGGACCACGAGATGCGACTCGTCCGTCGGCAGCTCCCCGGCACCCTCGCCGCGTACCGTGATCTTGACCTCGCCGCCGGACAGCCGGACGGTCACCTCGTCGTAGACGCACAGGGCCAGCCCGAAGGCGTCGAAGCCCGGCCCGAGGTTGGCGCTGGTCGCCGGTACCCGGACCCGGACCGGCGCGGTCAGGAAGCGCGGCACGCCGGTCATCCTATGCGCTGCCGGACGAGACGCCTGGTGTGATGAGGCGACGGGTGGCCAACCGCCAGCCCAGCGCGTACAGGATTGTCACGCTGCCGCAGGTCGCCACCAGTACCCGGGGCGCCGTGTGGTCGACGAGCAGCCCGACCACGATCTGGCTGGTCGCCATGACCACCGTCATGATCATGAGATCGGCCGACACCACCCGGCCGCGTAGCCCGTCGGGGATCATGGCCTGCATCGCCGCGCTCGACATCGCCCAGTTGCTCGCCCCGGCGCCATGCGCCAGCAGGATCAGCCCGCCCACGACCGGCAGCCAGAGCGTCGCCGCGATCGCCAGGTACGACACGCCGTAGACCAGCATCGCCACCGCGAGGCCAAGGAGCAGCCGGTCCGGGCGGCGCACGTACAGCCGGCGGACGATCAACGGGCCGAGCAGCGCTCCGGCGCCCCGCGCCGCGAAGAGCAGGCCGGTACCCGCGCTCCCGGCGTGCATCAAGGCGGCCAGCGCGGGATAGACGACGAGCACTCCGTTGCCGAGGCCGACCGCCGACTTGACGGTGACCAGCGCGCGGACCCGCGGATGGTCGCGCAGGTAGCGCAGGGCCTCGCGGATCGCGGCGAGCGCGGGCGGGTGCGGCGTCGTGCGGTCCCGCGGCATCTGCATGGGCCGGCGCACACCTGCGCACAGCGCCGTCGCCAGGCACAGCGCCCCGGCGGCGATGCCGAAGCAGGTGTACGGCGACAGCGCGCTGGCCAGTACCCCGCCCAGCGACGCGCCGACCACGCTCATGGTTCCCCAGGCGGCGCCGGTCACCGCCATGGCGGCGGAGAGGTCGGCCGGCTCGACCAGGTTCGGTACCGCGGCCGAGGCGGCCGGCGAGGCGAATGCCTTGGCGATCGCGACCGCTCCGACCCCGGCCAGCCCGAGCCAGGCCGTCGGCCGGCTGTGCACGGCGAACAGCAGGCCGACCCCGCCGACGGCGCACAGGTTCGCGGTGATCAGGATCTTCCGCCGGTCTATCCGGTCGGCGACCGTACCGGTGTACGGCAGCAGGAACGCGCTGACCCCGGTATCGATCGCGAGCGTGAGCCCGCCGGCCAGGCCACCGCCGGTCAGCTTGCCCAGCAGCCCGAGCAGCGGGATGAGGACGAACCAGTCGCCGCCGAAGATCACCAGCTCGGCGGCGAACAGCCAGCGGAAGTCCCGGTTGTGGGTGAAGACGCGCAGCGGGCCGTACTCATGGCGCTCGCTCCGCTCGCGCGGGCCCGTGGCTCCGCCGTCGACGCCTTCCCTCGTCGCTACGCTCCTCAGTCCAGGCGCCGCCCGCCACGGGCCGGCGTCACGCCAGGTCGAGGGTACGGGCGGCGGCCAGGCCGTCCACCGGGATCGTGATCGGTGCCGGGGCGGTGGAGATCGCCCACTCGGGGTCCTTCAGCCCGTGCCCCGTCACCGTGCAGACCACCGTCGAGTTGGGCGGTACCAGGCCGGCCTCGGCGCACTGGAGCAGACCGGCGACGCTGGCCGCACTGGCCAGTTCGACGAAGACGCCGACCTGGCGGGCGAGCAGCCGGTACGCCTGGAGGATGTCCCGGTCGGTGACCGCCTGGATCAGGCCGCCGGAGGCGTCCCGGGCGTCGAGTGCCTTGGTCCACGAGGCCGGGTTGCCGATCCGGATCGCGGTCGCGATCGTGGTCGGCTCGGGGACCACCGCACCGTTCACGATCGGGGCGGCGCCGGACGCCTGGAAGCCGTACATCTTCGGGGTCCGGGTGGCGTGCCCGGCGGCCAGGTCCTCCTGGTACCCCATCCAGTACGCGGTGATGTTGCCGGCGTTGCCGACCGGAAGGCAGTGGATGTCCGGCGCCTCGCCGAGCGCCTCGACGATCTCGAAGGCTGCCGTCTTCTGGCCCTGCAACCGGTCCGGGTTGACCGAGTTGACCAGTGCGACGGGGTAGTCCTGGGACAGCTTCGTGGCGAGCGCCAGGCAGTCGTCGAAGTTGCCGTTGACCTGCAAGAGCCGGGCACCGTGCACGAGCGCCTGGGCCAGCTTGCCCAGCGCGATCTTGCCCTGGGGTACCAGCACCGCGCAGGTCAGCCCGGCGCGGGCGGCGTACGCGGCGGCCGACGCACTGGTGTTGCCGGTCGAGGCGCAGATGATCGCCTTGTTGCCCTGCTCGACCGCCTTGGAGACGGCCACGGTCATGCCCCGGTCCTTGAACGAGCCGGTCGGGTTGGCGCCCTCGACCTTCAGGTACACGTCGCAGCGGACCTGTGAGGAGAGCGCTGCTGCCGGTACCAATGGGGTGTTGCCTTCGTGCAGGGTGACCACCGGGGTGGCCGCGCTGACCGGTAAGCGGTTCCGGTAGGCCTCGATGAGCCCGCGCCACGTCTCCATTACTCCCCCTCGACCCGCAGCACGCTGGCGATCGACCGCACGATATCCAGGCCACGCAGCTCCTCGACAGTGGCCGCGAGTGCCGCGTCGGGAGCGGTGTGGGTGACGATGACCAGGATGGCGTCGGCGCCGCGGCCGGACTGGCGGACCGTGGCGATCGAGACGTCGTGCCGGGCGAAGACCCCGGCGACGGTCGCCAGCACGCCCGCGCGGTCGGCGACGTCCAGGCTGATGTGGTACCGGGTGGCCGCCAGTCCCATGGGGCGGATCCGCAGGTCGGCATAGGCGGACTCGGACACCGCCCGGCTGCCGGACAGCCGGTTGCGCGCGACGGCGACCAGGTCACCGAGGACCGCGCTCGCGGTCGGCGCACCGCCCGCGCCGCGGCCGTAGAACATCAGCTGCCCGGCCGCCTCGGCCTCGACGAAGACCGCGTTGAACGCGTCGCCGACCGAGGCGAGCGGATGGGCCAGCGGGATCATCGCCGGGTGTACCCGCACGCTGACCGCGTCGTCGTTGCGCTCGGCGAGGCAGAGCAGCTTGATCGTGCAGCCCATCGCCTTGGCGCTGGCCACGTCGGCGGCGCTGACCTCGGTGATGCCCTCGCGGTACACGTCGCCGGCCCGGACCCGGGTGTGGAAGGCGAGCGAGGCGAGGATCGCCGCCTTGGCCGCGGCGTCGAAGCCCTCGATGTCGGCGGTCGGATCCGGCTCGGCGTACCCGAGCGCGGTCGCCTCCTCCAGCGCCTCGGTGAACCCGGCCCCCGACGCGTACATCGAGGACAGGATGAAGTTGGTGGTGCCGTTGACGATGCCGGTGACCCGGACGATCCGGTCGCCGTGCAACGACTCGCGCAGCGGGCGCAGCAGCGGGATGGCGCCCGCGACGGCGGCCTCGAAGTACAGGTCGGCACCGCCGTCGGCGGCGGCGTCGTGCAGGGTACCGCCGTCCTCGGCGAGCAGCGCCTTGTTCGCGGTGATCACGCTCTTGCCGCTGCGTAGCGCCTCGACCAGCCAGGTCCGGGCCGGTTCGAGGCCGCCGACCACCTCGATCACCACGTCGACGTCGTCGCGCTTGACCAATCCGAGCGCATCGGTCGTGAAAAGCCCCGGGTCGACCGGCAGGTGTCCCCGGTCGCGACCCGGGCGGCGCACGGCGATGCCGACCAGCTCCAGCGGCGCGCCGACCCGGGCGGTCAGGTCCGGGGCCTGCTCGTGCAGGAGGCGGACCACCTCGGTACCGACGGTGCCGCACCCCAGCAGCGCAACCTTGACCACCATCACCCCACGTCCAATGCCAGCAGATCGGCTTCGGTCTCCCGCCGGACGATCACCCGCGCCTGCCTGTCCCGGACGGCCACGACCGGCGGCCGCGGTACGTGGTTGTAGTTGCTCGCCATGCTGCGGCAGTACGCGCCGGTACCGGGTACCGCGAGAAGATCTCCGGGCTGCACGTCGGCGGGCAGGAATTCATCCTTCACGACGACGTCCCCGGCTTCGCAATGCTTTCCCACGACGCGAGCAAGGATGGGCCGCTCATCTCCGGCCCGGCTCGCCAGCGTCGCGGAGTAGGACGCGTCGTAGAGAGCGGTGCGGACGTTGTCGCTCATGCCGCCGTCGACGCTGACGTAGGTACGGATGCCGTCGACGTCCTTGACCGTGCCGACCTGGTACAGGGTGAACATCGCCGGCCCGACGATCGCCCGGCCCGGCTCGAAGGACAGCCGGGGGGTGGCGAGCCCGAGCGCGTCGCAGTCCTCCTTGACGATGCGGTGCAGCCCCTCGGCCAGCTCGGCCGGCGAGCGCGGGTCGTCCTGGCTGGTGTACGCGATGCCGAAGCCGCCGCCGAGGTCGAGTTCCGGGAGCTGCGTGTGATGGGCGTCGCGGATCGCGGCCTGGAGCCCGAGGACTCTTCGGGCGGCGACGTCGAAGGCTTCGGTGTCGAAGATCTGCGAGCCGATGTGCGAGTGCAGCCCACGCAGGTCCAGTACCCCCTGCTCGATGATGCGGTCCACGGCGGCCCGGGCCGCTCCCCCGGCGAGCGAGAAGCCGAACTTCTGGTCCTCGTGCGCGGTGGCGATGTACTCGTGGGTGTGCGCCTCGACCCCGACGGTGACCCGGACCATGACGCTGGGCCGCTTTCGGGTGTGCCGGGCGATCTGCGTCAGCCGGTCGATCTCCTGGAACGAGTCGAGGACGATCCGGCCGACGCCGGCGTCGACGGCGCGGCGCAGTTCGTCGGCGGACTTGTTGTTGCCGTGCAGGCCGATCCGCTCGGGCGGCATGCCGGCCGCGAGCGCGACGGCCAGCTCCCCGCCGGTGCACACGTCGAGGGCCAGCCCCTCGTCGGCGAGCACCCGCACGACCGCCTTGCAGAGGAAGGCCTTTCCGGCGTAGTACAGATCGGCGTTGTGGAAGGCGTCGGCGAATTCCCGGCAGCGGGCCCGGAAATCGGCCTCGTCCAGCAGGTACACCGGGGTGCCGAACTCGGCGGCCAGGTCGCGGACGTCCCGGCCGCCGACGGTGAGCGCTCCCGCGGCGCCGCGGGTCACCGTCCGCGGCCACAGCTGCGGCAGGAGGGCGTTGACGTCATCGGGGGTACGCAGCCAGGCCGGCCCCCGGTGGCCGACCTCGGCGTGGAGTGCTCCTGCCTCGTGAGCGCGCATGTGTCACATCCGTTCGGGCGCGGACACGCCCAGCAACGCCAGGCCGTTGGCGAAGACGATCCGGGCCGCCTCGACGAGCCAGAGCCGGGCGTTGGTGAGGTCGGTCGCCGGCTCGTCGCCCTGCGGGAGTACCCGGCAGGCGTCGTAGAACCGGTGGTACGTGCCGGCCAGCTCCTCCAGGTACCGGGCGATGCGGTGCGGCTCGCGCAGCTCGGCGGCGGTTGCGACGATCCCGGGGAACTCGCCGAGCGCCTTGATGAGATCGCCTTCGCGCTCGTGCGTCAGCAGGCCGGGGTCGAAGTCGGCGCCCCGGGTAACGCCCAGGTCGGCGGCGTTGCGCAGCAGGCTGGCGATGCGGGCATGGGCGTACTGGACGTAGTAGACCGGGTTGTCGCTGGCCTGCCGGGTGATCACTTCGATGTCGAGGACCAGCGGCGAGTCGGTCGACGAGCGGGCCAGCGAGTACCGGGCGGCGTCCACCCCGACCGCGTCGACCAGCTCGTCCAGCGTGATGATCGTGCCGGCCCGCTTGGACAGCTTCACCGGTACCCCACCGCGCAGCAGCGTCACCATCTGCCCGATGAGCACCTCGATGTTGAAGTCCGGGTCGTCCCCGGCGCAGGCGGCCAGGGCGCGCAGCCGGTTGACGTAGCCGTGGTGGTCGGCGCCGAGCAGGTAGAAGCACTTGTCGAAGCCGCGCTCGCGCTTGTTGACGTAGTACGCCGCGTCGGCCGCGAAGTAGGTCTTCTCGCCGTTGCTCCGGATGAGCACCCGGTCGCGGTCGTCGCCGAAGTCGGTGGTACGCAGCCAGACCGCGCCATCGGCCTCGAACATGTGGCCGTGCGCGCGCAACTCGTCCAGGGCATGCTCGACCGCCCCGGACTCGTGCAGCGACCGCTCGGAGAACCAGACGTCGAAGTGCACGCCGAAGCGCTCCAGGCTGGTACGCATCTCGTCGAGCATCAGCCGCCGGCCCTCGTCCCGGAAGATCGGCAGGGCGTCGTCGTCGGCTTTGTCCAGTACCCCCGGGTTGGCTTCGACCACGGCCTTGGCCACGTCCTGGATGTACTCCCCCGCGTAGCCCTCGCCCGGGGTTGGCTCGCCGCGCGCGGCGGCCAGCAGCGAGCGGCCGAACCGGTCGAGCTGGCTGCCCGCGTCGTTGACGTAGTGCTCGCTGGCCACCTCCGCGCCGGCCGCAGCGAAGATCCGGTGCAGCGCGTCCCCGACCGCCGCCCAGCGGGTGTGCGCGAGGTGGATCGGGCCGGTCGGGTTGGCCGAGACGAACTCCAGGTTGATCCGCTGCCCGGTCATCGCGGTTCCCCGGCCGTACTTTGCGCCCTGGCCGACCACTTCGCGCACCAGCTCGCCGGCGGCCCCCGCGTCGAGGCGGATGTTCAGGAAGCCCGGCCCGGCGATCTCCACGTCCGTGATCCCGGGCGTTTGGCGAAGTCTGTCCCCAATCGCCGCGGCCAGCTCGCGTGCGGGCTTCCCGGCCTTTTTCGAAAGCTGCAGCGCTAGAGTCGAGGCGTAGTCGCCGTGGTCGGGGTTCCGCGGGCGCTCCACGCTCGTGCTACCGGGCAGGATCCCGGTGTCTACATTGTCATCGGTCAATGCGGCACGGGCCGCGGCGAGGACGGCGTCGGAGAGCTGCGCGGGAGTCACCGATCAATGCTAGCGGGGGTACACTTCGGGACTTGGTGGCGACCCGACGTGCCGGTCACAATGCGGGACGTTGCCCGACCCCGGGACACTGACCGTACCGATCGCGACGAGGACCCATGAGCATCAGCAGCCCGCAGAGCGGCGGCAGCCGCCGCCCGTCTTCCCGGCCCGCCGCCGGCGCGAAGAATGCCACTCCGTCGGCCGCTGGCGCGAAGAAGGCCGCCCCGTCGGTCGCCAAGTCCGCCGCCGGCGCGAAGAAGAGCGGCGGCAAGGGTGGGGGTCGGCCACCGGTCGCCCCGGTCCGGGTGCGGCAGGGACGCAGCTGGGGGCCGATCGCGCTCAGCGCGATCGTCGCCCTGGTCGCCGTCGGGATCGTCGGGTTCGGCGTGTACGAGGTCTTCAAGAGCAACGAGACCTGGAAGGACCAGGCCAACGCGATCTCCGGGATCGTGAACTACAACAAGACCGACCCGCAGCTGACCCGCAGCGGGCAGCACCAGTACGGGCACATCGACTACAAGCAGTCCCCGCCGGTGGCCGGGCCGCACAACTACAACTGGCAGCGCTGCCAGGGCGACGTGTACCCCGAGCAGATCGCCAACGAGCACGCGGTACACGCCCTCGAGCACGGCGCCGTCTGGATCACGTACCGGCCGGACCTGCCCAAGGACCAGGTCGAGAAGCTGGCCAGCAAGGTACGCGGCAACGACTTCATGCTCATGAGCCCGTACCCGGGCCTGGACAAGCCGATCTCGCTGCAGGCGTGGGGGTACCAGCTGAAGGTCGACAACGCGAACGACTCGCGGATCGACGCCTTCATCAAGGCGCTGCGGCAGAACGCCACCCAGGAGCCCGGCGCCGTGTGCTCCACCGCCTCGGGCAACTACATCACCGGTACCGGTACCACCCCGCACGACCTGGGCAGCCCAGCGCCTAACGCATCGTGATGGCTGCTGACCCCGCCCTGTCGGCTGACCCGGCCCTGTCCGCCGGCCTGCTCGTCCCCCGGTTCACCGCGCCGGGCGACAACTCCCCCGAGGCCGGCTTCGCCCGCGACATGTCCACCCACCACGCCCAGGCGGTGGAAATGGCCATGGTCGCCTGGCGCAACGCCACCGACCCCGAGGTCCGGCAGGTCGCCTACGACATCGCGACCGTCCAGGAGAACCAGATCGGCACCATGCAGAGCTGGCTGGTGACCTGGCACCTGTCGCCCACGGGGAGCCGGCCGAAGATGGCCTGGATGCCCAACGGGACCAGGGAACTGCTGCCCGACGGCCGGATGCCGGGCATGGCCTCTGACGCCGAACTGCCACAGCTGGAGAGTGCTACCGGTACCCGGGTCGACGTCCTGTTCTGCCAGCTCATGCTCCGCCACCACCTGGGCGGTATCCACATGGCGTCGGCGATCCTTTCGCTGTCCCACAACCAGCAGGTCGTGGATCTGGCTACCACGATGAAGAACAACCAGCAGGGCGAGGTGACGATCCTGCGGCAGAAGCTGGACCAGTTGCACGCGCAGCCGCTGCCTTCCTAGTGGGGGATAGCCTGGCGCGTTGGCGTCGGGGTGCCTGGTACAGTTCGTTGGTCGCTGAGCCCCCGTAGCTCAGGGGATAGAGCACCGCCCTCCGGAGGCGGGGGCGCAGGTTCGAATCCTGCCGGGGGCGCCCTTGATCAAGTAGCTCCTGGCCAGCCAAAACGCGGCCCGTGACCAGCACTATCGCGGTCACGGGTCTCGTCTGTTCTGTCCGGTTGAGTCCGGTCGACAGCGGCATCTGGCGGGTAGCTGTGCCGAATACGTGCCCAAGTTAGGGCCGGCCGTGGCCCAGGGCCGTCTGCACCCTCTGCCGGAGCAGCTCGGTTCCGCCGTCGAGACACTTCGCGTAGATCTTGAGCAGGATCTCAACCAGTAAAGCGCGAGTAACACACGAGTGCTCCCGGGTGGCCGTGGATGTCCCGATGAGGGCAGCCAGCATCAGCGCGATAGGGGCCGACTGCCTGCGCGGATGCCGTGGCAGCGATACGCCCGGCGCAGCCCCCAGATGGGGTTGGCCCCGCCATCTTGACGGGGCCAACCGGGGTGCGCGCGGCTAACTGACGGCCAGGAAGGCGTCCACCTCGCCCGAGCCGTAGAAGCTGTTGTGCCCCCGGCCGCCCTGACCGGACTGCGGTTGGCCACTGAGTGCGGGAAGGCCACGTAGAGGGAAGCGTCCGGGCAGCGCAGCGCCGAGGTGTCCCGCTGGACGGCGGTGGGACACCTCGGCCCGGCCCATGTTGCCGTGGACGCTGAGGATCAGCGCCGCCACGGCGACGGCGTGCGGCCCAGCCATCGACGTGCCCTGCAAGTAGCAGTAGGTACCACCCGGAGACCGGGTCAACCACAGGCCGCAGGCAGTGACCTATGTCGATGGCAGGGTAGGTAGACAGATGTTTCTGCGGTGGAGATTGCCGATAGCCGACAGTACCGTCTTGACAACGGTCAGCCGCTCCGGAGCGTCCTCTTCACGTTGACCCGTCGTAGGCCGCGGTGTTCCTGCAGGTAAGTGATCTATGCGAGACGCGTGTGGATTCCTGTCGGTACCCCTGGTAGTGCTCGTGGCCGAATTTCGGCGAATCAGCCCGGCGCTGCCACGCACTACGCCAACCGGATCACCAAGAGCCGGGTCGAGGTGGGCGACTACCAGACCAGAGAAGAGACACCCGTGACAACTGCCCGTTCGTCGGCCGCCCGTCAACCACAACATCGTTCACGCCGTGTGCCGGCCATCGTGGCCCTGGGCCTCGCGGTGGCGCTGGCAGCCCCCGGTTGTGCCGGACGAAGCCGGAACGGCACGGCCGTGCCACCGGCCAGTCCTGCCGCGACGGCCAGCGCACAACCGCCGGTCACCTCCGCCAACCCGACCACCCGTCCACAGCCGGGAACCTGGCGGCTGCTACCTGCCGCTCCGGTCCCCAAGGGCCACTAAGTCGGTGTATGGACCGGCACCGAGTTCATCATCGACGGTGCCAACTCCAGCGGCGGCGTCTTGGCCGCTGCGTACAACCCGACCAGCAACACCTGGCGTGCGCTGCCGCCCAGCGACTACCCGGTCAGAACCGTCCAGGATGGCCAACACGTTGCCTGGGACGGCACCGAGATGCTGACCTGGGGACAGACCGACGCCGCCTACAACCCGGCCACCAACCAATGGCGAAGGCTGCCCGAGCCGCCGGTCCGCGGCTCCTTGATCACGGTGTGGACCGGCCGGCAGGTACTCACCTGGGGCGGCGGGTGTTGCGACACTGCGGTGGGAGGCGGCGCGGCGTACGACCCGGTCCTGGACTCCTGGCAGCCGATCCCGGCCGGGCCGCTGGCCGCCCGGATCGCGCCTGGCGCGTGGACGGGCACCGAGCTGATCGTGGTCGGCGGGAACGACTTCCACGGGCTCCTCACAGACGCCGCCGCGTACAACCCCACCACGCGATCCTGGCGCCAACTGCCGCCTCTACCCACACCGCAGGACGGGGCGGCCGTGGTGTGGACCGGCGCCGAAGTCCTCGTCGTCGGCGGCCTCAGCTCCACGAAGCCAGGCCACTACGCCGACAACATTGCCTACAACCCGACGACCAACAACTGGCGGCGCCTGCCCGACACGGGCATTGACCGCTTCCAACCCAACGCCGTATGGACCGGTAGCCGCCTGCTGGTATGGGGCGGCGCGACCTTACCCGCCAACGGCCAGGGCAACGCCGGGATCCCACCGCACGGGGTGGACTACGACCCGGCCGGCAACAGTTGGTCGGCGCTGCCCGAGTCACCGTTGCGCGGCCGCACCGGTGCAGTTGCCGTGTGGACCGGCACCGAAATGATCATCTGGGGTGGCCTCGGCATCCCCAACGGCGTGCAGTCGACCGACGGAGCAGCCTACCTGCCTGCGGCAACCTGAACCATCGACAACCGCCTCGTCCAGGCGGCGACGGCCATGGACTAGCGGGGCTGCGCCCCATCCCGTGAGGCATGTGATGTGGTTGGGGTGGTCACTCGTTCGAGGGGCTCCGGTCGGCGGGATCTAGACCGTTGCCGGACGTGCCGGTAACGGTATTTGAACCGCTCGAAGCGGTTGGTTGGCCTTGCGGCCCCCGATCCGACCGGAGCCTGTGATGACGTTACCGCGCACCGTTGCCGATGTCCTGTCCCGGCACGTGAGGTTCGAGGTCGAGTCGATCGACCGGATGTACCTCAATGTGTACCAGCCGCGGTTGCAGTACACCGCTGGGGCCGCCGGGTTCTTCGTCGGGCATCGCGGGTTCGCCTACGCCTCATCGGCGTTGATGGCGCAGATGACGCAGGTGTTCGTTGCCGACCTGTACCACTTCATGGCCGCCCACGATGTGCCGCTGGTGCACTTCGCGAAGGGTCAGCGCAAGGACGACGTGACGCACGAGTACCTGGCCGGCCACGACGGCCGCGAGGGGGTGCTGTTCGTGGGCCGGGCGCAGGAGAAGGCCAGGGTGATCTCCTCGGTACGTCGGCGTAACCCGGCAACCGGGAACACCTACGCCTGGCTGGTGCACACCAACGCGCTGGTCAACCACTTCTATGTGTACTGCGTCGACGACGACTTCGGCCCGTTCTTCCTCAAATTCAGCTCATACTTCCCGTACACGGCGAAGCTGTGCATCAACGGCCATGAGTGGGCCAAGCGGCAGGCGGCCAAGGCCGGTATCGGGTTCACCGCGCTGGACAACGGGTTCGCCGCCATCGACGACGTCGCCGCCGTGCAGGCCACCTGCGACCAACTCTCGGCTGAGAAGATCGACGCGCTGCTACGTAAATGGCTGGCCAGGCTGCCGCACCCGTTCACCGCGGCCGACCGTGCCGCCGGCTACCGCTACCAGACCTCGATCCTGCAGGCGGAGTTCTCCCTGACCCAGATGCTCGACCGCCCGGTGTCCGGACGGATCTTCTTCGAGCAGGTCATCCGCGACAACCTCGACATCGGCCGCCCCGACCAGGTCGGCCTGGTCTTCGACCGCCGCGTCATCACCCGGGGCCCGCGGCCCACCCCGGGCCGGTTCCGGACCCGGGTCATCACCACCGGGGTGATCCCCAGCCTGCACGTCGACTACAAACACTCGAAGATCAAGCAGTACCACAAGGAAGGACGGGCGCTACGCACCGAGACCACCATCAACGACACCCGCGACTTCGCCATCAACAAAGGGCTGAACAACCTACCCGCGCTGCGGGAGGTCGGCTTCTCCGCCAACCGACGCCTGCTCGGCGTTCAACGCATCAGCCACGACCCGATCCACGGGGCCGACACGTTCAACGACCTCACCAACCCGGTCGACGTCAACGGCCAACACGCCGCCGCACTGCGCTTCGGCGACACCCGAAGCCAATCGCTGCTGACCAGTCTGCTCACCTTCCGGCTACACCCCGACGGGTTCACCAACCGTGACCTTCGTACCCATCTCGCCGGACTGCTCGGCGCCGATCCCGACACCTGGCCCGCCGGACGCGGCACCTACGACCTGCGCCGGCTACGCCTACACGGCCTGATCACCCGCATCCCACACACCCACCGCTACCAGGTCACCGACACCGGCTTGGACCACGCCATGCTGTTCACCCGCATCCACGACCGGCTCATCCGTCCCGCCACCGCGCAGCTGACCGACCCAGATCCACCACCCCGATCACCGCTACGCGCCGCCGCCCGCGCCTACCACCACGCCCTCGACCGGTGCATCAAACAGGCCGGTCTCACCGCCTGAAACCCCCTACACCACAACCGAATCCAGCAATCGATCCACAACCTTGACCGGATCATGCCGGCTTCGCCGGCTTGAGCTCCCTAACGCGGATTTCCGCGCCGGGAGATCGACCCTAGCGTTCAGGCGATTTGGTAGCGCAGGGTGCGGTTGCCCCACCAGGGGATGGTGAGGTCGGTGGGGAGGTCAGCTTGGCGGAGTACGGGTGAGTAGGCGCGTCGGTTGATCTTGATGGTGATGGTGTCGCCGTGGTTGATGATCTCACCCGGGGTGTCGAGGAATCGTCGTTGCAGGGTGTCGGGAGTGACGGTGGCGTAGCCGGGCAGGCGTTGGCGTAGGGCGGCGAGTAGGGCTTGGGCCAGGACGCAGAGGGTGATGTCGAGGTCGACGTTGAGGTTGACGGTGGAGGACAGCGCGTCGGCGTGGAACGCGCGGATGATCTCGGCGAGGCGTTGCTCGATGGTCATCCGGCGGGCGTAGCGGCCGATGAGGTGTTTGGCCGTGGTGTCGTCGTCGTTGGTGATGATCACGGTGGCGGTGTCGCGGCCGAGTCCGGTGACGATGAACTGTCGCACGGTGCCGGGGTAGCCGGTCAGCTTCACCGCAGCCGATTCGTGTACTTTTGGTCTGTTGTGGTTGCCGGCACGGTCGAGGGTGATGGTTTTGAAGTCGGCCGGGGTGAGGGCGTCGATCTGCTTGACAAGCGTGGGTGAGCGCATCCGCAGGGTGAGGAACTTGATGCCGCGCTGGTGTAGTTCGCCGAGTACGGCGTGGGTGGTGACTTTCTGGTCCATGACGAGCATGGCCGGTTCGTGGCCGGAGACGGTTTTCCAGTGGTCGGCGAACGCGATGACCTCACGATTTTGGGTGGCCTTGGACAGGTCGGCGTTGGCGTAGACGAGGTTGTGGGTGCCGCTGTCCTGGGCGAAGAAGGTCAGCACGGAGCGGGAGCGTTGGGAACGGGTGGGCACGTAGTGTTTTTCCAGGACCGGGTCGTTTCCCCAGTGCATGACGGCGTGGAAGTCCAGGTCGAAGATCGCTTCGTCGGTGGTGGCCAGGCCGGCGCCGATCATCGAGGTGTCCAGGGCGGTCAGGAAGCGGCGTTGGTGGTCGCGGGAGAGCCGGTAGGAGTAGTCGGTCAGGGCGGTCTTCTTGGGTAGCACGGCCAGGCCGGAGAACAGGGCGCCGGCGGGGTCGATGAGAAGGTGGTCATCGACGTGGCTGACCCGGCGGGTGCCAGTGAGTTTGAGTGACAGCAGCGACAGCAGCCAGCTGATCGCGGGGACGGTGCGGGTGCCGGGGTAACCGGCGGCGGTGACCAGGGCGGGCAGGTCCAGGGTGAGCAGGTCGGGCAGGACCAGCAACAGGCCGGCCATGGTCGTGTGACACCGGTCGGGCAGGGCGGTGAAGTCCAGCGGGGCGACCGCGGGCAGGGTGGTGTCGCGGCCAGGGGTGGCCGGCGAGGTGGACGCTTCGGGAGCGGGGTGGCGCAGCAGCCTGCCGAAACCTTCCTCGGTCAGGATCTCCCCGACGCTGGTGCGGTTGAGCGGGGTGCCCTCGGCGGCCAGGCGGGCGGAGACCTCGTAGACCGACAGCCCTTGACGTCGTAGCGCGACGATCCTGCCACGCACGCGTTCCCTGGCCGGTGCGGTGCCCGTGGCGGGACCGGGTTTACGGGGCGGGGCGAACAGATCCAGCTTCCCGGCGCGCCAGTCGCGGACCAGCGATGCCATCGCCGCACGGGTGTAGCCGAACCGCTCGCCGGCTTCGGCGTGGCTGAGGCCCTCGACGAAGACCGCCCGCAGCGCCTCGTACCGGCGGTGGTTGGCCTGTTGTGGCGCGGCGAAGAACGCAACCTCTCGATCTAGGGTCGATCTTCCTGCCATATGAGGTTTCTACCAGATTGACTTGCAAGGCCATAAGCACGGGTAGGTGCCCCCGATTCCTGCCGGCGGCGTCCTTCCGTCCATTTTTGAGACGATTATTGGGCTTGGATAGGGCGACCTTCAGCGAGAATCACGGCTTGATAACGATGCACGCCGAGGTGTTCCTGCAGCCAGATCGACCCCACCCGATCCTCGGATCGACCCACGGTCCGACACGCGAATGCCTGACCAGAAACCACTTCCGGTACGCCGACCCAATCAATCTTGGGGTCGATCTCCCGGCGCGGAAATCGGCGCTAA
>WNGM01001836.1_pt1 | contig 17819 bp, 15 predicted proteins | sample 5400571 | NCBI WGS metagenome assembly WNGM01 (sample SAMN13153378, study PRJNA577476) | soil metagenome | isolation source: 100 cm soil or saprolite under Garry oak tree replicate 2 | place: USA:California | collected 2016-06-15 | reverse complement strand
GTTTGTCTTTTTTGATGGGTCCGCCAAAGGTGCCCCCAAATTGTTCCAGCGCCACGGGCTGCTGCGTTGAGGGAGTCAGGTACGCCGGGTTGAAGTAGTTGCGCGCATCAAAAGCCGTATCGCGGCCGTACGCGTAGCCCGTGCCATGAACATTGTTGGTCCCCGATTTGATTCCTATGTTGACGATGGCGCCGGGTTTCCAGCCGAACTCGGCGCGCGGATTCTCTTCCGTCTTGAACTCGTCGATGGCATCGACGGGGAGGATCGTTCCGGCATCGCCCGAGGCCATGACCGCATTCATGACGCTCTGACCCATCCAGGGATCATTGGCAACGACACCGTTCACGAGGTACATATTGTCGTGGGCGCGCTGGCCATTGGTGCTCTGGGCCCAACCTGAGCCGCCGGGATAGATCGTAACGCCCGGCCGAAGTTGCAGCAGGTTTTCAAAATTACGGCCATTCAAGGGCAGGTTTTCGATGATCTGAGCTTGCAAGGTGCCACCAAGCTCCGCGTTGGTAGTCTCGACCAGGGGTATCGCCTCCGTGACGGTGACTTTTTCGGTCTGCTCGCCGGGCTGCAAGGTTAAGTCGACGCGCAGGTCCTGATTGACCTCGAGCGTGATGCCGGAGCGCTCGGCAGTCTTGAAACCCTGAAAGGCGGAGCGGACCGTATAAGTGCTGGGCAGAAGGCTCGGCGCGTTGTATTCGCCCGCGTTGTCTGTAGTAACCGTGCGGGTGAGATTTCTTTGCGTATTACCGTAGCGCCGACGACGGCGCCGCCGCTCTGATCGTTGACTGAGCCGAGAATACGGCCGGCATTGCCTTGCGCCAATAACTGCGAACACCCCACAAGAACTGCGAGGCTTAGAGATACCACCCCAATCGCGTTGCGTAACGAGAAGGGGCAGAATCGCTGAGCTGAGGAAACACGAAACTTCATAAGGTATACCTCCAGAGGATTAAACTCAGAAGCGAAGCGAAAATATCCTCGAGTTCCACCCCAATCAGACCCGAAGGACGATCTCCCTATAACAACACGGGCTTTAACGCATAACGGCGAGATTCTACTACAGCCACAAAGCCCAAGCCAAATCGGAGGAATTTACGGTAGTGTCTCAGTTTGAATTTCCTGCGCCTTGATGCGCTTCCGGCCTATAGCATACTTTAGGGCCGCTTCTGCCAAACTGAGATCATATGAAACGATGCGGCCCGCGCAATCCGCCGGTACCATGCGAAGAACGCGAACGGATAGAGAAGGCTTACCAAAACGCCTTGCAGGACAGATACGCATTGGAGGACCGGACAACACGTGAGATCGTTTCTAAGGATCGGAACAAGGCGAAATTGGCGAAGAGGCAAGCTACCAAGGCGCTCGAACATGCTATCCATATTCTGGAAGAACTTCGTACGCACGAACAAAAACACGGCTGCGCCTAGATTGTTTCTTCAACCTGAGACACTACCGAATTTACGGTAGTGGTCAAGTTTCACGGCAACTTGACCGCTACCGAGTTTACCGACTCCGTGCCAAGGGGGTACACCGAAGGGTATGGCACACCCGCAAGCGGCAACGCGGCGCGGCAGAAATTTGCGCCGCAGGGCGAAATTTGCCGGATAATGCCGTCGGGCCGATGAAATCGTGCGTGGAGGAAATTATGAATTGCACGGAATGCCACAGGGAAATCGACGAACGGTCGAATTTTTGCTCGTACTGCGGAGCGCGGCTGCGTCCCGTGTTTTCACATCGGAGGCTGATGCGCTCGGCGACGGACTCGAAGATCGCGGGAGTGTGCGGCGGTCTGGCCGAATATCTGGGAGTGGATTCCACGATCGTGCGCTTGTTCTGGGCGATACTGGCCGTAGTGCCGGGCGGAATCGTTGGCGGGATCGTCGCCTACCTCGTAGCTTGGGTGATCGTGCCGAAGGCGCCGCTGCCGGTGTCGGCAGCGATCCAGGCGAAGCCCACTCCGGCAGGCTAGCCGGGCCGCGATAACCTGCAACCCGACTCGGCTGCAGTTGAATCGAACTCAGCCAGAGGATCTTGCCACGTCCCGCCCATGGGTCGCAGAAAGGAGCGCGGCCGTGAAGGTTTTGCTCGGGATGACGATGCTGTCAGCATCGTCATTTTTTGGCGAAAGTCGGCAAGGACTTTCGGCGCTCGCGCGGGGAACAGCCACGCAGCCAGCGATACACGGCCAAAACTCAACCGCGAAGAGCCCCTCTCGCGGGTTCGAGGCGGAGCGGGCGATCCTTCGCGAGCGTTACTCTATTTTACCGCGAGGGTCATGCTGGGGACCCCCGCTAGCGGGACTTACGGGAGGTGAAGATGGCGACGGCGGCGACGGTTACGCGAAGGGCCAGCCGATGGCAGCATTATCCGCCGGGAACGGAGGTGAAAGACGCGCGCCCGGGCGATTTTTTGCTCACGCATTCGCGGAGCTGGACCGGACGGCTGATTCGCTTTGGCCAACGGCTTCGCTACACAGGCGCAGACACGAAATACGCGCGCTGGAATCACGCCGCGCTTTTCGTCAATGAGGGCGGAGACATCATCGAAGCGCTGGGCAGCGGCGTGCAGCTTCGGAATGTGTCGGTCTACCGGGAGACCGAATACCACGTGGTCTATCTGCAGGATATTTTCGACGAAGATCGGCAGGAGGAGACGACATTTGCTTACTACTGCTTGAACGACAAATACGGCTACTTGACTGATCTAAGCCTGGGCCTTTCGTTGCTCACCGGGCTGAAATTCGCATTCGGCATCGACGGGCAGATGATTTGTTCGGGGCTGGTGGCGCGTTCGCTGGAGCGCACGGGCGAAATCTTTGAAGTGGACACCTGGCGCGCCATGCCGGCCGATTTGGCAAAACACTTTCACGTGGAGCTCAAGGCTCCCGTAGACCGCGGGCGGATCCCCGACGCGAGCGAACAGGTGAAGGCGAGATCACGCTGACCACCCCAGGGTACGCGCGACTTTTTTACCGCGCGAGTGCTCGCGTGCTCGAGAGGCGCGCGCTGGGGACCTCCAACGGCCGCGGCAGATCAAACGGTGGCTGATTGACCCGCTAATGCCGGAGCTAAAGCTCTGACCCCCTGCGTTAATGTAGTGACCAATGCCGGAGCTGAAGCTCTGACCCCGTACGTTAATGCGCGTGCCGTCCAGAAGGGCGGGGATACGGCTATGTCACATGCGACAGGCGAAATTTATCGGCTAAACCGGACGCCGGTGCTCAGGTACAATAGCGCCACCGCCCGGCCAAGGGAGAAGGGGAAAACCGCATGCGAGAGCCCTGGAAGGAGTGGGAAGGTCGAGTCGTCAACAAGGAGTTTCGTCTCGGAGAGTACCTGGGCGGCTCGGAACGCGCCGGCGTCTTCCTGACGCAGTATGGGCATGAATCGCTGAAAGCCGCCGTCAAGCTGATCGCCATTGGGACATGGGATCAGGCGACCGTGGAGGCCGAGCTCTCGCGCCTGCAGTCCGCACGCGAGTTATCGCATCCTCATGTGCTGCAAATTTTTCAAGCGGGCCGCGCCAAGCTGGACGATACCGAACTGCTCTTTGTGGTCATGGAGTATGCGGAGGAAGACCTTTCGCAGACCCTGCCCAGCCGGGCGCTCACGACTGAGGAAGTTCGCGAGATGCTGAAGCCCACTCTGGAAGCGCTCGCGTATTTGCATGGCCAGGGTTTCGTGCATGGCCATCTGAAGCCCGCGAGTGTCATGGCCATCGACGATCAATTAAAACTTTCGAGCGACGGAATTTCGCCCAGTGGTGAGCGGCGCGGTGCGCGGGAACAACGAAGCGATTACGACGCGCCCGAAATCGCGCAGGGCGAGAATGCCGCTGCCGGCGATGTCTGGTCTCTGGGAATGCTGCTGGTCATGGCGCTCACGCAGCGCTTGCCTCGTTGGGACGCAAGCAAAGAACAGCCCATCCTGCCGGAAAACGTGCCGGCCCCATTCGCGGAGATCGCTCGCCATTGCCTGTGTCGCGACCCGCGCGCTCGCTGGGCTTTGACGGAAATTGCAGCACGGTTGGGTTTCGGGAGTCTGGCCGAGCCCACCACCACAGCACACGCAACTTCTTTTGATCGCGCGAGTGCTCGTGCTCAAGAGGCGCGCGCCGGGGACCCCGATTTCGCAGTGGCGAAGCCGGACTTGGGGCAAAGCGGAGTGGCGCCTCGGGCCGTAGTGGGGCCCCAACTCGCTGCCGCACAGCGGAAAGGGCTTACAGGGCCGCGGAGCTTCACCGCCAAGAGCCGCTCGAATACGGGAGTGTATATTGCTTCGGCGGTGGTTCTGGTGATCGTAGCGATTTTCGTCGGTCCCAGGCTATTCCGAAGCGGCCCAGTCAATTCCAAAACGACCAGTTCGCGAACGCGGGCGACGGCAAAGGAACAGCCGACAGCGCAGGCGCGGGCGCTTGCGAATTCAGGAATTGCGCAGGCGAGTGATCAAGGCTCCAGCAGTGAGGCCGCGAGCGACACGAATTCGGCACCAAGCGGCGAAAAACCGGAGGAGGTCTCCACGGCCCGGGAGAAGACGCTGCGGCGGCGCTTGACCCCGGGCCAAGTCGCCGAACAAGTTGTGCCCAACGTGCCCCAAAGCGCGAGGGACACCATCCGTGGGACAGTGCGTGTGAACGTGAGGATCAGTGTGGATTCATCGGGCAACGTTACGGAGGCCGAACTCGATTTCCCCGGACCGAGCAAGTATTTCGCCCGTCTGGCGCTCGAAGCGGCGCAGCAGTGGAAGTTCGAGCCGCCGAAAGTGCAGGGCCGGAGCGTCTTGAGCGACTGGCTGCTGCACTTCCAGTTCACGCAGAAGGGGACCAAAGTTATCCCTGTCGAAAGCGACCCGTGAAGAACTGGGGCGTCGCTGCTTTGCAGCCGCAAAATGCGCAAGAGCAGCCGCCCACGCAACCGCAGGCCACCCCGGCGCCACCGTTGGCGCCGGTCCAGGTACCGCAGTATCAGGGATTGATCCGAACCGACGGGGGGAGCACAGGCAAGAGTGCCTGTGCCACTCAATCAGCAAAAGCCTCAGGTCTTGCACCCCAGCGCGCGCAACACCGGCGCGCGCTGGAGACCCCTGAGAGTGCATCAGCACGTCTGCGACTTCCCGGAGACAGAAACGGGGCCACAGGCAAGAGTGCCTGTGCCACGTGTGCCGCCTGGGAGGCGGCGCTACAAGGAGCCCCGGGGCCGGCGCTACACAAGCGGGAGCAAATCGTACCCCTTTAATCAAGACGCGACGGGGGTGCAAAGCGCGGCGAATTTGCGCGCGCGTCGCTGCTGCGCGCGGGAAAGCGGCGTGTGGACGTGATAACATCGAGATGTCATGTCCGGAGCGATTCACGTTCCGCTCGCTGCGCTTCTTCCCGGGGCATCGGGCAAGGAGAACCCGCCCGCATCGTCCTTGGGTGGGTTGAGAGGCGGCCGCACTTTTTACATCGAGACCTTCGGCTGCCAGATGAACGAGCACGATTCGGAGAAAGTGGCCGGCGTGCTGCTGCGGCGCGGATATCGGCAGGTCGTTTCGCCGGACGAGGCGCGCCTGGTTTTCTACAACACATGCAGCATTCGCGAAAAGGCGGCGCAAAAAGTTTTTTCGCGCCTCGGCGAGTTCAATCCGAAGAATAATTCCGGCCGCGATTCCGGCAAAGTGATCGGCGTCCTCGGCTGCGTGGCGCAGCAGGAGGGCGAACTGATTTTCGAGCGTGCGCCCTGGGTGAGCCTGGTCTGCGGCTCAGCCAGTTATCGCAAACTTCCGCTGCTGCTGGCGCGTCTGGAAGCGGGCGAACGCCGCGTCACCGGCCTCGAAACCGACACGGACGAGACCTTCGAGACGGAATTGACGCGGCGCGACCATCCCTTCCGCGCCTACCTCACCATCATCGAGGGCTGCGACAAGGCTTGCTCGTACTGCGTGGTGCCTTACACGCGCGGACCGGAACGCAGCCGCGCCAGCGATTCGATCCTGCGAGAAGTGCGCGAGCTGGCCGATGTGGGTTACACGGAGATTCAGCTCCTGGGCCAGACGGTGAATTCGTATCGCGACCCGTCGCCGAGGCATCTAAGCTTTTCGGAGCTGCTTCTGGGGGTGGCGGAAATTCCAGGGATTCGCCGGGTGCGTTTCATGACCTCGCATCCGCGAGACCTGGGCGGCGATATCGTCGAGGCCATCGATGCTTCGCCGGCGCTTTGCGATCACGTGCATCTGCCCGTGCAGGCGGGTTCGACGCGCGTGCTGCGCGCGATGCAGCGCACTTACACGCGGGAAGAGTATCTCGAGAAGATCGGCCTGATTCGCCGGGCGCGCCGCCCCATCAGCATCACCACGGATATCATCGTGGGCTTCCCCGGCGAGAGCGAACAGGATTTTGAGGAGACGCTGAGCCTTTTGGACGCGGCGCAGTTTGACGGCGCGTTCTCGTTTCAGTATTCGCCGCGGCCGCACACACCGGCGGCAGTCATGGCTGATCCCGTGCCCGAAGGCGAAAAGCTGCGGCGACTGCAGGCGCTTCAGGAGCGGCAGCGCGCCATTCAGTTGCGGCGGAATCAGGGCCTGGTGGGCGAGGTGTTTGAGGTATTGGTGGAAGGCGCTTCCAGGCGGGAAACGCAGTGGACCGGTCGCACATCGAGCAACCGAGTCTTAAATTTTACTTCGTCGTGCACAGACCTTTTGGGAGAATATGTGCGTGTTCGCGTAACGGGTGCTGGTCCCAATAGCCTGACGGGCGCGGAGAACATCGAATAGGTGCCAGGGAGGGAGCCGATGGAAGTCGAAATGAAGATCCGCGGCTTGATGATGGATCCCGTTACAAACATGCCGATCGTCGTGCTGAAGGACGCGAACGGCAGCGCGGTACTGCCGATCTGGGTGGGCGTATATGAAGCGAACGCCATCGCGCTGGAAATCGAGAAAGTGCAGACGCCGCGGCCCATGACCCACGACCTGCTCAAGAATGTTCTGTTCGGGCTGAACGTGCAGGTACAAAAAGTGGTGGTAAGCGAGCTTCGCGACGACACGTTCTACGCGCTGATCTGGGTGGAGCGCAATGGCGAGCGCATGTCCATCGACTCGCGTCCGAGCGACGCCCTGGCGCTGGCGTTGCGCGTGGATTGCCCCATCTTCGTGGAGGAGACCGTGCTCAAGAGCTCGAAGATCTCGAGCGCGGTGAACGAAAAATCCACCAGCGAGGAGCTGCGCAAGTGGCTGGAAGGGCTCTCCGACGACGACCTCGGCCGCTACAAGATGTAGTCCCACCTGCAGCCGCTGGTAGCCCCGGCAGATCTCCTGTTTGTTATCTTTTCCCGATGAAAAACAGATCCCTCTCCGACGTTAGTTGACGCGCAAAAAGCTCTGGAGAGATCCTCCGCTAAGGCGTCCGGAGCGCAAACTGCGCGCCTCGCTCCAGTTTGTCGCTCGGGATGAAGATGCTGGTCGCATCTTCACTTTTGCGCGAAGAGCGGGCTCGGGATGACAACGCCGGTTGGCGGTATGGCGCGTTGTTTCGCGTTGTTTTTGGATTGGCGCGCTCATCCGGATGGCGGGTTGTTTATTCTTTGCGCATTTTTTGCTTGCGTTGCAATGCGCAGGCGGTTAGATTTCTGGCACCCGAAGGGTTTTGGGCCGGGAAGGCGAAACAGAGCCGGAGTAAGAGGGTAAAAGGTAGCCGGCCGGCCCGGGGAGGCGCGGGCCCTGCGCCGCTTTGGCGGGAGCAGGGCACTCTATGACGGCCATCCTGACTGTAGCCAACCAGAAGGGCGGAGTAGGCAAAACCACCACTGCCATCAATCTCGCCGCCGCCATCGCTCAACGAAAAAAGAAGACCCTTTTAGTCGATCTGGACCCGCAGGCCAACGCCACGATCGCCTTCTTTGATGCCGCCGACGTGCAGGCTTCCATGTTCGACGTGCTCGGCGATCACCGCGCGGACATAGCTGCCGTCGTCAGGCCGACGAAAGATCCGATGCTTTTCGTGGCCCCGGCGAAGCTGGCGCTGGCCAAACTCGAACAGCAGCTCGCGGGCCAATTCGACGCCCCCTTCAAGCTGAAAGACGCGCTCGCGCCGCTGCTTAAAGAGTACGACTACGTGCTCATTGATACGCCGCCGGCGCTGGGCATCCTGACGGTGAATGCCATGGTCACGTCCACGCATCTGGTGGTGCCCATTCAGGCCGCTTACTTCGCCATCGAGGGCACCGACGACTTGCTGGAGACCTATGAACGCATCCGCGCGCGCCCGAATCCCGCGCTGAAGGTTCTCGGCGTGGTGATCACGCTTTACGATAAGCGCACGAACATCTCCCGCGATACGCACGAGCAGATTCGTTCGGTGTTTGGCCCGGTGCTGTTCAAAACGCGGATTGGTAAAAACGTGCGCCTGGAGGAAAGTCCCGCCTATAAGGAGACCATCTTCACCTTCGCGCCGAAGTCGCCCGGCGCTCAGGAATACCGAAAGCTTGCCCTGGAGGTCATTCAACGTGTCGAAGAGGATCGGATTGCCAGTCACACTGAAGATGCGGCATGACGCCCACTACGTCGAGCAGCTGACCAGCTTCAGCGGCGCGGCGGTGGGGCGTATGGTACCCATCGCCAAGATTCGCCCCAATCCGGAGCAGCCGCGCAAATTCCTCGGCGACATCAGCGAGCTTTCCGAATCCATCAAGGAGAAGGGCGTCCTGGAACCGCTGCTGGTCCGCTACCTGCCCCGCGAAGACGCCTACTACATCATCTCCGGCGAACGCCGCTATCACGCCGCGCGCGAGGCGGGGCTGAAGGAATTGCCCTGCATCGAAAAAATCGCCGACGACGCGGAAACACTGGAGCTCGCGCTCATCGAGAATTTGCAGCGCAAGGACCTCACGCCTTTTGAGGAAGCCGACGGCCTGCATCGCCTGGCCGAGCAATTCGCCTATACGCACGAAGACATCGCGCGCAAGATCGCCAAAGCGCGTTCGTCCGTGACCGAAACGCTTTCGCTGCGCCTTATCCCGGATGCCATCCGGCGCCAGTGCGTGGAGCACGGCATCGTCTCGAAATCCTTGCTGCTGCAGATCGCGCGGCAGCCCAACGAAAAGAAGATGGCCGAAGCGCTGGTGCGCATCATTCAGGGCGGACTCACCCGCGACGAAGCGCGCCGCGAGCGCCGCGACGAAAAAATCGCGGGACCCCGGCCGCAGCCGTTCATCTTTAATTTTCAGCCGGAAAACGAAGCCTTCCGCCTGCGCATCCAGTTCCGCAAGAGCAACGTCTCGCGCCAGGAGTTGATCTACACGCTGCGCGCCATACTCGAGTCGCTCGAACGCGAGGCTCCCAGCGCCGCCAGCGACCCGGCCGTCGCGTGACGGGACCGCTATGGAGCGAAGTCTCTAGTCCTCAGCGCTGCCAAAAGCCAGAAACTGCAGATCCCTCGTCGTTCGCCCTCATGAAGACATGCGGGCGAACTTCCTCGGGATGACAGTGGTTGGGGTGCGGCCGGGAAATCGTTTATGCCTACAAACGTTGGGAATCTCACCTATGCCTGACAGTCCCTCCGAGCGCGAGGCTCCCAGCGCCGCGAGCGACCCGGCCGTCGCATAAGGGCGGGGAAGCGGTGAGGGATCCTTCGCTCGCGGACTCGCTCAGGATGACAGCGGGTCGCCCGAGGCAAAGAGAGCCCGCCTGAAGGCGGCCGCTACATGCGCCTAACACCGTCCTGCGCCAAAGATCTATCCTCGTGCTTCGTGCCGTAGTGGGGTGGAAAATAGAATCCCACCTATGCCGGAGTTCACGCCCGCTCACATTGCAATTCTGGAACGCATCGTGGCGCAGGGCTTCACGCCGGTCGCTTTCCCGCTCTACGCCAACGCCATTGGCATACGGCGAGGCTCATTCGCGGCGCTGCTTGTGCCCGCGGGCGAGGCGGCACTGAAAATTATGGGCGAGCCGTGCTACGTCATCGGGACGAATCTCGCCGTGCGCACGCGCCGTGAGGGCCGCCTCGTTTTTGTGTGGAAGGACAAATTGGTCGAAGCCACCCCGGAACTCCTGCAAGAACTTGCCCGATTTTCCGCCGACCTCGCCAAGCTCCTTGAGCCCTGAGTTCAGAATGTAGGACCCTCTCTTAGCGGGCAGGCTCCGCTTGGAGTGCGCGGGTAGCGCAGGCAAGAGTGTCTCCACCCCAATGCACGCGACTTTCTGAAGCGCGGGAGTGCTCGCGCGCGAGAGGCGTGCATTGGGGACCCCGGTGCCTGTGCCACTTCTGCCTTTATTCGAGCTTGGAATGCGGGCGCTGATCGAAAGGCGCGCCCAGCATGGGCTGCATTTTGGTGCGAAATTCGCGCGTGGCCGCATTGCCTTCGTGCTTGTTGAAGGCATCTTCGTTCTGCCAGACCTCATAGAGGAAAAAATGATTGGGGCGGCTGATTTGCGTGAGTGCCTCGGCGGTTTGGCTGCCGGGCTCTTTGCGCGTAGTGTCCACGTATTGTTTCAGCAGCGCCACACCGGCATCCTTATTCGGGGGAATAAGGTCCACAAAGGTGATCACGTAGAAGGGTGTGGGACTGGCCCCAGACTGCTGGGCTCGAAGTCTGCCGGTGAGCAAGCCTCCAGCAAAAATCACCGCGGCGGAAACCAGCAGGATCACTGCCGGACGAATCGAACGCATGGCGTTCCTCCTTATCTGCCTTGAACTGCTCGACTGAACGAAGCCCTGGTTCCCGTTTACTGAGTCATTTTCTGCCTGAAGCGAAAGCTCAGAATCGTACTGATCGCGACGATGCCGGCCAGAAGCACAATGAGCGAGGCGTAATTCTCAGACGAGACTTTGCCCGCGCGGAACAATACGTAACCGACAATGAGATTCAGCCAGGCCCAAGCTACGTTTACAGTAGGAGAGGACAAACCGCGCCCGGGCGGATGCGCAAAAGGAGTTGGAAAGCGGTCACCGGAGATACCATGAACAAAGTGAGGCACGACATTGGCTAGAAATGCGCCCGCGAAGAAGCACGCAACATAGTTGTACCAGCTCATGGCAAGTTCCTCCGAATCAGACGTAGTCACGGGCCTACCAACCGAGCCGCCGCTGCTGGAAGAGGACGCGGATTTTAGCACGTTGATCTTCAGTTAGCCCACAGGGGGTTAGCCCGCAGGCAGGGCCGCGAGAATCTGATAGTGTGGGGTAAAACAGGGAAGGGGAAATTCGATGGGAAGCGTTCGCTTCAAGCCGCGCCCTAGATACTCATGACCATTGTTGCGGTGTTGATTTGCGGGCCGGCCGCGCGGTCATTCGCGCAAGCCGGAACATTGAACGCGGGTGCGAAATCGGGGCAGGCAACTTCGCCGGCGAAGACGGGGAAATCCCCGGCCAAGACACCGGCTTCGAAGCGGGCATCCGTAGTCGCGCGGCAGAGGGCTGCGCATAAACGAAAACCGCACCCTTGAAACCGCCCTTCGAGGCTCCCTTCGGAACTCAGGGCAAGCGGGGCAAGCAGGGTGCGGCACCCAACCTTCAAACCCATCCGTGCCGGAATGCTGCGCTCCGCCGCGACTGTGACGCTCGGGCAAATGCGGCCCTCGGAATGACAACGTGGCGAATTAGGATGCCGCCTGGAAGGCGGCGCTACGAAAAGGCCACGGATACCGGGCCGAAGCCCTTCGAAGCTCCCTTCGGAACTCAGGGCAAGCAGGGCAAGCCGGCGCTACGTTCCCGCCGCGCCGCTTAGGGCGCTACAGTTAGTCCGCGCCGACTAGCGCGCCCGCCGGTTCAGGCTTCAGAGCCGGAACAGACATCGGTTTCGAGCCAGGGCGATCGATCTCGATGCGGCCCTTGAAGATGGCGCCGTCTTCGATACTGATGCGCGTGGTCTGAATATCCCCGATGACTGCGCCGTCCTTTTTGATTTCCACGCGATCGGTGGCGTTGATATTGCCGGTGACTTTGCCGAAGACGACCAGTTCCCGTGAGGTAACTTCCGAATTCAGTTGACCGCTGCGTCCCACGGTGAGGCGGTGGCCACGGACGGAAACCGGCCCTTCCACCTTGCCATCGATTTGCAAATCCTCTTCGGCGTTGATGCGGCCTTTGATCTCGAGGCTGGCACCGATGCAGGCGAGGCTGCGCGCCCCAGGGGTTCCCGGACGGCCGGAGAAGGCGTTCGGGTCGGATGCGGGTTCGGGGCTACGTTGGAATGGCGTCGGGAGCGTACTCTTTGGCTGGGACTCGGGTTGGGGCTGCGCTGGCGCTTGCTGCTTCATCCACATGCGAAAATTCCTCCTTGAAGGTTATTCTCCGGGACCGATCGGCCGGGCGTCGTCCGCGGAAGCAATGTAGATTCACTCTAGGCGCGAGAAGGGGCGCTGGCGACGCGAAAGTTGGACAGCGTTGCCGGGCGGGCACCTGTACTTTAGGTCAGGTGGAGCCCCTTCAGGGGGCCCCAGACCTTTTCGCCGCGCGCGGGCGCGGATGGCGGGGCGTTTCGCGGTGAGTTTTATGAATGTTTCAAGCAACTCGCGATCCTGGTATACCATCGAAGGTCGCGGATCGATGCGGGATGCGGATCCGCCGGTTCCTGGACTGCCGCGAGGGCGTGACACGTGACGCGAGTGCTGCTGGAATTTCCGAGCAATACCCCCGGAGAGATCCCTCGCTCACGCTGCTCGCTCGGGACGCCGATCCTAATCGGATCGGCGCTTTCGCCGGGTGCTCCCGATGGTGTGATTCCATGATTAGAGTGCTCCTTACCACCGTTCACCGCGATTTTGGGCTCTACGACTACTTCCGCGAAAATGCGCCCGAAGGATTCGCGTGGCGCTTTCGCATGCCGCGCCGAATCTCTTTTGGGTTGCGCTTTTTGCGGCAAAACGTTCCCGGGATCGAAATCCTCGAATATCCCACGCACGCGGAATACCGGCGGGCGCTCGAGCGCGGCTGGGATGTGGTGGGCTTTTCGTTTTATCTCGAAGAGACGAACGAGATTCTGCGCATGGCGGAAGAGGCGCGGGCGGCCGGGGCGGCGCGGCTCTGGGCAGGGAACTACGGCGCGCTCACGCCGGCATTGCGCGGCAGCTTCGACGAAGTCTTCAGCGGATACAGCGAAGATGCAGTGGCGAGGGCGCTGGGCGCGACAATCGACGTGGTGCAGCATCCGCCGCTGGTGTCGGAGTTCCGGCTGCCCGGAGGCTGGCCGCTGCCGGTCGGCGTGATCTTCACGACGCGCGGCTGCAGCTTTCAGTGCACGTTTTGCCAGACGACGGCGTTTGCCCCGCGGCCCAAGGCCATTCCGCTCGAAGCCATCGAGCGCGCGGTGCAGTTTTACGTCGCGCGCGGCATTCGCTACGCGCTGATCCTGGACGAAAATTTCGGGAACATTCCCGATCACGCGGAAGCGGTGATCGAGCTGCTGGCGCGGTACGGCATCCGCTGGCTGGTGCAGTCGCGCGTGGATCTTTTTCTACGACATTTCGATGAATGGCTGGCCAAGGGCATGGAAGGCGCGCTCTTTGGCATCGAGAGCTTTCACCAGGAGGTGCTCAAGCAGATTCACAAAGGCGAAAAAGTGGAGGCGGTGCTGGAGCTGGCGAGCCGGCTGAACCGGGCGCGGCGCTATGCGCATGGCTATTACATCATCGGCTTCCCAAGCGAGACGCCGGAATCGATTCGCGAGGATTTGCGCATGCTGGCCTCGCTGGAGCTGGACGTCACGCAGATCACCATCGTCACGCCGCATCCGCAGACGCAATTGTGGACGGAACTCGAGACGCAATACGGAATTTTCGAGCAGGATTGGTCCAAGTACGACACCAAGCATCTCGTCTGGCGGCATCCGCATTGCCCTCCGGGGAGCCTCGAGGCGCTGCTGAAGGAAGGCTTCGCGCTGTGCTACGGCGGGCCCTGGCTGCGGCGCACCATGCGCAAATTCCTGAACAGCCGATTCCAGCGGCGCGACCTGGCGAATTTGCTGGCCAGCCCGCTACACGCGCGCTGGGCCGCCCCCGAGCGCCTGCCGTATTTCGCCGCTTCGTGAACCCCTCGCTCGTGGCGACGTTCCCCTGCCACCCTACACTGCGCTCGAAGTCGGAACTGAGCTGATGCACAGAGTGCAACTCATCGAGATACACGATCAGGCGTGGTTTCCATCTTTTCTGCGGGATCAGGTGACCGACGACCTGCAAGTTCTGCTAAACATCGGCAAACCGTACGCCGATATCGTTCCGCAATTGCGCGAAGGCATCGAGCGTTCCGGTGCGGATCGCGTGCTCGATTTATGCTCGGGCGCGGGAGGACCGTGGCCGTGGCTGGCTGAGGCTCTCGGGCAAAAGGGTCTGCGCATTCGCGTCGAGCTCAGCGACAAATACCCAAATGTGAGCGCGCGCAGGCGGGTGCAGGGCAATTCCGCAAACCTGCACTACCGTGACGAAATCGTTGACGCCACGCGCGTGCCGCGCGAGGTGCCGGGGTTTCGCACCCTGTTCACGTCATTTCACCATTTTCCGCCGGAGCAGGCGCGCGAAATCCTTCGCGATGCCGTAGCCAGCCGGCAGGGCGTGGGAATCTTCGAGATTCCCGGACGGCGCCCGCTGACGTTACTGCTTCTGCCGCTGGTGCTGATCGCGGATATTGTGCTGGTGCCGTTTCTGCGGCCACGGACGCTCGCGCGCGCCGCCTGGAGACTCGTATGGAGATGGCTCATCCCCATCGTTCCCCTGGTGCTGATTTTTGACGGAATTGTTTCCTGCCTGCGCGCCTATTCGCCGCGCGAATTGCGCGAACTCACGAGCGGGCTCGCGGAATCCGGCTATCAGTGGGAAATTGGCTGCGCGAAGGACGGCTTCTTGCGCCTGCCCATCACGTTTTTGGTGGGTTATCCGTCGCCGAGGCTGCAGACAACTCAAACTGCAGATTCCTCGTCGCCGCAAAAGGCGCGTTTCGCTCCTCGGAATGACAACTAGTCGAGACACCACAAGTCGAGCGGCGCGTTCAGAGATGACAAATGAAAAAGGCAGAGAACAGCGGATTCCTCGTCGCCGCAAAAAGCGCGTTTCGCTCCTCGGAATGACAACTCGGCGGCAGCGGCGCGGCTCCAAGCTCAGCGGGCGGATTTTGCGGCGCGTTCGGCGAAGACGTCGCGGGCGGCGTACAAGCCGTTGAGCGCGGCGGGGAAACCAGTGTAGGCGGCGAGCTCGATCATCAGTTCAATAATTTCCGTTTCGGACCAGCCCACGTTCAGCGCGCCGTGAAGATGCGCGCGAAGCTGCGGCTCGACGCCGCCGCGCGTGACCAGCGCGGTGACCGCGGCGATTTCCCGCGTTTTCAGGTCGAGGCCTGGCCGCGAATGAATGTCGCCGAAAATGAATTCGACCAGGTAATGAGCCATATCCGGGGAAATGCGCGCGATATTTTCCACGGCTTGTTCGCCGAGTTCGCCGAGCATCTGTTTCAGCTTGGCACGACCGCGATTGTATCGAGTGTCGTCTGGCATGGAGGCTCCGTGAAGCGCAGTTAAGAGTTTACGGTCGAAAGTTTACAGTTCAGAGTTGAGAGTCGCGAGTATTTCAGCACGAGCGCGCCCAGGAGCAGAGAGATCCTTCGCTCAATCCGTGAGGCGGATCCGCTCAGGATGCCAAACTTCGGGAGAGGTCCCTCGCTCACGGTGTTCGCTCGGGATGACCATGCTGGTCGCATCGTCACGGGCTGAAGCGATATGCGGAAACCAGATCGGTGCTGGTGGGGTAGGGATCGGCGTTTTGATCTTCCTGACTCATGGTGATGCGTTCGCTCCAGAGCTCGCGGAACTGGCGGGAACGCGTCAGCAAATATCCAAAGGCGGGATTCAAATAGAGCACGTCGACGCAACGCGAACCGGCTTTGGCGGCCCGTTGCAGCCGCTCGATCAGGTGTTCCATCATTTCGCGCTCGAATGGATTATAGAGATAAACCAGGAGCGGCGTGCGCGGCCAGCGGAACTCGAGGATGTCCTGATGGACCACGCGAATGGGCACGCGCAGGCGATGCTCCTGCTTCCACTTCTCGATATTTTGCGCGGCGGTATGCGCCAGCTCCTTGCTCAATTCCACGCCGATCACTTTGCGAAAAGGCAGTTCGGAGGCGAGCAGCAAAGCGCGGCCTTTGCCGGCGCCGACGTCGACAAAGCTGAAGGCTTGCACGCGGCGGCGGGCCGCGAGCGTATCGATCCAGCGCCGGCACATCTGGCGGAAAACCGAAGGAGCCACGGCGGAATAGCCGGTGAGGTAAACGTCGTTCGGATGGCCGGTGACGAGGTCGCGCTTACTGAGGTATCCGGCGGTGTCCAGGCCGTGGCGCTTATCGAACGGATGCTCGATATAGCGAAACGGCGGAGTGGCTCGGACAGAGGCGATCGCCCGCATCAGGATATTCCAGCTATGAGTGTAGCGCGACTGGAACATTCTTCTTCGGTTTAAAGTGGCGCGCATTGCCGGGGAAAACCCTGCGGAGAATCGCCTAGTGCCGTTCCAACTTGTTTGACCCCGAACCAAATGGGGCTTCTGAAATTTGGTTCGGGGTTGAGCAAATCGTCTTTCGTCTTGAACCGAACGAATCGACGTTTTGTCCCCTCAACGGCAGCCGGCCAGATGAATCGGATTCGTTCGGCTCTTGATTACGGCGATCTCTCGGAAACGTTCGCTTGCGCGTTTGGCCAATCTAGTGCCGTTCCAACTATTTGGGCCAAGTGCTTCGCCCTGACGACGCAAAAGTTCAAGAAGGTCGCGGACAGGCATTCTTTGGCGAGACAAGTTGGAACGGCACTAGGCGCTAGTCGTCTGTCGCGCCGCCCTTCAGGCCGGCATCCGTGCTTTTACGGGTGCCCCACCTTTTTACGTGAGGGCACCTGGGTCTTTTCGTAGCGCCGCCTTTGCAGTAGCGCCGGTGTCCCCGGTTCTTCGCCGCGAACGTGTCCCCACAGGAGCAGCTTCGCGGCGCAAACGAGTCGCCCGGCGCGTTAAAGAAGTCGGCATTCTGGTTTTTACGGGTGCCCCATCCTTTGCGTTTTGTGCAAAGGGTGGGGTTCAGGTTCCGGGAAAAGTCCCGCGAGGGACGAAAGAAATTAGCCCAGCGCGGAACCGGGGTCCCCCAACGCGCGCCGCCCGGGCGCGAAGCGCCACGCAAGAAAAAAGGCCGCGCGTTGGGGTGGTGGAAGCGCTGGGAGTTCGCGATGAGAGATCAGGAAGCCCCGTAGCGGGGTCCCCGACACGCGCCTCTCGAGCGCGAGTATTCGCGCGGAAAAAAGAAGTTGCGCGTGTTGGGGTGGCGGTAGGGGCGACACATGTCCGAGTCTTGATGTCACCTCGTCCTGCCAAAAAAATTGCCCGAAAAGACTTGACCTCAAAGCAGCCTGTTGGTTAGCATACCGCCCATGATCAAGCGCACCTGCGCTTGCTGTTGCGCCGGTTGCTGCTGCGCCTGTTGTCGCGGCAGCGTGCCGGCATGCGGGTGCGTTTCTAAGTAACCCCTTAAGTAATCGCAATCGAAAGAAACGCCCGCTCGCTGGCCCCAAAACTAGCGAGCGGGTTTTTTATTTCCTGCGGCGAAAGCGACGATCCGGCTAGGTCCGGTTTTCGGACTCCGGTGGAGTCCACCGGACTCCAGCAACCGGAGATCGTCGTCCCGAGCGAATATGGTGAGCGAGGCGCGCAGTTTGCGCTCCGGACGCCTTAGCGGAGGATCTCTCCGGAGCTTTCGCCACGCAACACAGTAAGGAAGAAGGGCAAAATATGGCGCAGACACCGCGGCACGAAGTCGTTTCTGAAGAAGCGCGAACCCTGGCGCATAAAGCCAAGCAGAACTCACGC
>WNGM01002483.1_pt1 | contig 17827 bp, 18 predicted proteins | sample 5400571 | NCBI WGS metagenome assembly WNGM01 (sample SAMN13153378, study PRJNA577476) | soil metagenome | isolation source: 100 cm soil or saprolite under Garry oak tree replicate 2 | place: USA:California | collected 2016-06-15 | reverse complement strand
ATTGGCGCAACCTCCGGCGGCCCCGCGGTCGAAACCGGCGCCATCCGCATCGGCGACCCTTTGTTTGTTTCGGGTTGCTGGATCGCCGGCATTTTCGGCTACCTCACGCCCGGCGGTCCCGTTCACATCAATGCAGCTGGCAAGCTGAGCACTACGCCATCCTCGCAACGCTGCAAGGAGAACATTAAGTCCATGGACAAGGCGAGCGAAGCGCTTTTCGCGCTCAAACCGGTCACCTTCCGTTATAAGAAGCAGTTGGACGCCACGGGAACCCCGCAGTTCGGATTGGTCGCTGAAGAAGTCGCAAAAGTGAATCCCGATCTCGTCTATCGCGATGATCAAGGGAAAATTTACTCAGTCCGCTACGAAGCGGTGAACGCGATGTTGCTCAATGAGTTCATCAAAGAGCATCGCATCGTGGAGAAACAGCAAGCCACGATGGCCTCGCAGGAAGCGCAAATTAAATGGCTAACCGAAACCGTAAAGCAGCAGGCCACACAAATTCAGAAAGTCAGCGCTCAGGTTGAAATGATCAGGCCGACGCCACAAGTCGTGGAGAATCATTAAACGTAACGACGGTAGCGAACCATCGCCAATCGCTATAGCTGAGCGAAGCAGGCCGGTTGCACGTTGGCCCGCTCTGGGCCCAGTTGCGCCCGGCTTGAAGCGTGGGTCCCTTGGCGGGCTGTAATGCCTTGCGTACGAACGCTTGCGAACCGGCACGGCACGCACACGAACGGTACACCGCCATCACTCTCTTCATTTCAAAAAGAGGATTTCTAAAAAAAGTTATTGACATTCAAAGCTCAAATTTGGTATACAGGCGGATGGTTCCAAAATAGACGAAGAATTTTGCCCGGTGGGTTCTTTGTCTTTTCGGAGCCCGGTGAACAAGAAACCAAAACAAAACATGGACCGGGAAAAGAGGAAAACACATCTCATGTATTCACTGATTCGACTTAAAACATTAGCTTCATGCGTTCTGGTATGCATTGCGTTTTTGCCGCAAATGCATGCAGCGCCAAACGCTCTTCCCCCGCCGCCACCGGACGGCTGCTATCCGGGATTTACGACCGCCGAAGGGTGCAATGCCCTTGCCAACCTCACCGGTGGCGCTGGAAACACAGGAATCGGTTGGTACTCGCTCTTTTTCGCCGGAGGCTCCAGCTTTAGCACTGGCGTTGGTGCTGGATCGCTCGTCCTTAACACTGGGGATTCGAATACCGCAGTGGGTGCGGCAGCGATGTTGCTCAACACTACCGGCACCGAGAACACGGCCACGGGAGTGGACGCAATGGTCTATAACGACACTGGCGATTTCAACGACGCCTTTGGCGGTTTCGCGCTCTTTAACAACACGGACGGATTCAGCAACAACGCGTTGGGCGATTCCGCGCTGTTTGAAAATATCCACGCCGCTCAGAACACAGCAGTTGGCGATCTGGCGCTCGCGAACAATGACGTCAGCGGAAATGGGGATGCCAATAACAACACTGCAGTTGGTGCGCAGGCGCTCGTCAATAATGGTGATGGCAGTGAGAACACAGCCGTGGGTACAGGGGCAGGCACAAACGTAGTCGATGGCTTCAATAACACTTACGTTGGCGACTTCGTTGGTACCGACGCCCCCGACGAAGACAGTACGATCCGCATCGGCGACCTCTCGAACGGAAACGGGGCAGGGTCCTTAGCCTGCTACATCGGTGGTATCTTCAATAACCCCCAGCCTGTTGGCGGCAGCGTTGTTGAAGTTACTCTAGACCTTTCAAACGACAAGCTTGGCTGGGCTGTTGGCCCGAACACTCCTTTGCAGGTGCCTCAACGTGCCGTACCAGCGCCTCGTGGTCGAGTGCAACCTGCCGCGCACGCCGAACACCAAGCCATCAACAAGAAAGTTGACAAGTTGCAAGCAACGGTCGCGCAGCAACAGAGACAAATAGAGACTCTCACAGCCCAGCTCAGAGAGCAGGCCGCCCAAATCCAAAAAGTGAGTGCCCAGCTTGAGATGGTCAAGCCGGCGCCACAGATGGTAGAAAATCGATAAAACGTTTTCCGGGGAGCGCTGTTAGAGAAGTCAGCGCCTTCCCGCATACAATTGTAACAAACAGCCGCCGCGCGAAACTCCGCGGCGGCTGTTTTGTTTCTGGTAGCGACGCGCGTCGATTTCGATTCCCTCAGCCCGGCCCTTAAATATATTTTGCACAGGCCGCGCAAACTTTCATGCATCGTAGTACGAAGAAGAACACTGAACTCTTTACGCTGGGTCACTCTCCCGATCCCGACGATGCCTTCATGTTCTACGCAATGGCCGAAAACAAAATCGATCTTCGCGGTTATCGTTTCCACCATCGGCTGGAAGATATTCAGACGTTGAATGAGCGCGCGCGGCGCGGCGAGCTGCATATTTCCGCGATCTCCATCCACGCGTATGCCTACGTCGCCGACAAGTACGCATTGCTTCCATGCGGCGCAAGCATGGGCGATGGATACGGACCAGTTGTTGTCGGAAAACGCCGAAGCCCAAACGCCCGACGTCGAACATCGAATGCATCAATCCTACAAGTCTTCAATCCTTCAACGGCTGACGAAAGTGCTCGCGAGGCATTACATGATTGTGTAATTGCAGTTCCCGGAAAACTAACGAGCGCGTTCCTGGCGCTACAGCTCTTTCTTGGCGAATTTGATTTCATCATTCACGAAGGACAACTGACATACGAACGAACCGGTTTTGAAAAGATTGTCGATCTTGGCGAGTGGTGGAAACGCAAAACCAGCCTGCCATTGCCTCTTGGTGGAAATGTCGTGCGTAAAGACATTCCGCCCGCAGTCCGGCGAGATCTCAGCGGCATTGTTCGCCAAAGCATTGATTACGGTCTGGCGCATCGAGACGAGGCCGTGGGTCATTCGCTCGCTTACGCGCGCGATATGGGCGCGAAGCTAACCCGAAAATTCATTAGCATGTATGTGAATGAATTTACTCGCGACTACGGTGACAGTGGACGCTCGGCTATCCGCGAATTTCTGACCACGGCGTACGACAAAGGCTATATCACCGCGCCAATTCGAGTAGAATTTGTCGAATAATTCCGGAGCCACTGCCTTCTAGTCGTCGTGTCTCACTCACGCTTGGCGAAGCCACCGTTTGTTCGATATTTTCTAAGGAATCTGACTTAAGAATTTTCTTGCCACACCATTCGCAAGCGACATATCAATGATGTTTCGGTGAAGGCACTGCTGCCAGCCAGGGACGATCTTTTCCGTCTCGCCCGAGTCGGATCCTGCCTCATCGGCTGCGCGCTGCTCGGTTTTGCCGGCTGCTGGAAGACCGAACCGATCGACGAAGCGAAAGCCGCCGGAAAAACGACCGCCGATTTTCCGCAGATCACGGTCGACATCTTCAAACCGTTGGATGGCGGCATCGATCTTTCGCCCGAGGAGATCATGGGGCGCAACACTTGGAATCTCTGGAGCGGTGGCAACCAGCACTTTTGGAATCATGTCGCTCAGGACAGTTATGGATTGATGGATCTTTTGAAGATGCTCGACAACCGCAAATTTTCGCGCGGCGAGCGTTTCAAAATTCTCGGCCTGGTAAACGAGCCAGGATTTCGCGCCGCAAGTAAGCCAGATGAGTTTGGCTTGTGGCTGGATGAGCAAGTCGAACCGGAGCCGAAAGGCATCGACGAAACTGTTTACGGCAAGCCTTCGGGCGTGCTTGGCTTCCGGCTTTTCCCAAATCCGGAATTCAACGACGAAGCGCGCAAGAAATGGGACGGCGAGCGCTTCATGAACGATCCGTCCTATCATAACAACAAGCTCGTCCGTCCGTACCGCGTCGGTGTCGCGTGCGGCTCCTGCCACATCGCGCCGAATCCCAGCAATCCGCCGGATGACCCCGAAAATCCGCGATGGGAAAATCTCGCATCGGCGATTGGCAATCAATACATCAACGAGGGAAAAGTCTTTGCCTGCAATGTCGAGAAAGGCGGGTTCTTTTACGAAATGCTCGCTGCACAGCCGCGCGGCACTTCCGACACCTCCCGCATCGCGACAGATCACATCAATAACCCGAATGCAATCAATGCAATTTTTCTGCTCGCTGAACGCGAACGGATTGCAGTGCCCGAGAAAATGGCTGGCGGAACGCTCGCTTTGCCAGGGGAAGCAGAATCAACTCCAGTCCCCCATATTTTGAAGGATGGCGCCGATTCCATCGGTGTCGCCGGTGCAACGATTCGCGTTTACGTCAATATCGGCATGTTTTCCGAGTACTGGCTGACGTGCCATAACCGTCTGATTGGTCTGACAAAGCAACAGCCGTTCGAAATTCCTTACGCCCGCGAGCATTCCGTTTTCTGGCGCGCAACCGAGGAGCGTCTTCCAATGATCGCAGCTTTTTTCCGGCGCCTGAAACCGTTTCGTCTGGCGGACGCGCCCGGCGGACAAGCTTACATCACGACGGATTCAGCTGTAATGACGCGCGGAAAAGAAGTGTTCGCCGAAAGCTGCGCGGCGTGTCACTCGAGCAAACAACCCCCGCCGAATGTTGATCCGCACTCGGGCGAAGGAAAGGGCTGGTTCCGTGCGGAGGTGATGAAGCCCGATTTCTTGGAGAATAATTTCTTGTCAAACGACAGACGGTATCCACTCACTAAGATCGAGACCAATTCCGCGCGCGCGTTCGCGACAAACGCCAAGGCTACTCACGTCTGGGACAACTTTTCCTCGCTTACCTACAAGGAATTGTCGCCCGTGGACGAACTCGAATTCTTCAATCCTTTTGATGAGACGCATCCGATCAAATTCAAACCGAAGGAGAAGAATGTAGCGCCCGGATATTATCGCACGCCTTCTTTGGTCAGTGTCTGGAGTTCGGCGCCGCTGTTGCATAACAACATGCTGGGCAAATTCACTAGCGATCCTTCCGTGGCGGGCCGCATGGATGCGTTCAATGATGCCATCGAAAAATTACTCTGGCCGGAAAAACGGCTGAATAAGGATTCTATCTGGCGCACACAGGACGATTGCTCGCTGCATTTGCGCAAGGAATTTGTACCGAGGACGCTGTGGGGGCTCGCCGATCGCGATGGTTACATCAAGGTCGGAATGATTCCGAAAGGCACACCTATTAATCTGGTCGCCAATCTGGAACCAGACTTTCGAAACCTCGACGTCTTTCTTAAAATCGCGAACAAGTTGATCAAGATCAAGACCACCGACGTTTCACGTGACGAAGCCGCCGACGAGTTCAACCAGCTCATTCCGGACCTGCTCGCGGCGAACAAGTGTCCCGACTTTGTTGAGGACAAGGGCCACTACTTCGGCACAGACTTGGCAGATACCGATAAGCGCGCGCTGATCGAATATCTGAAAACGTTTTAAGTGCACGTCTAAACGAAAGGAAACATATGGCAATTACAGTTGCAGAAATGTTGAAAATGTCGCAGGCGCAGCTGGACGATCTGTTTACGCAAAGTCCCGTCGGCGAAATTCCCAGCGGCGAAGCCAAAGGCACGGCGATCATCGCACCGGGAACGACTTACACACAGGACATGGCCAATTTCGTGAATCATTTTGCGTGGCAGGGAAAAATTTTCGATCCGGCTAAGGGAATTTTACGAAACAAAATTTTGCCCTTTGGACTTAACGCGATCATCGCAAAGGTGTACAAAGGTCCGAGCTGGTTGGATCAGAAGGAGTGCATCATTCTTGATTATTCGGAGACTTCATTGGTGGCGCACTGGGTGCGTGACGAGATTCGCGAAGTCGCACCGCACATTTATCTCGGCAAAGTTTATTTGGGCAAAAAGCGATTGATCGATTTTGCTTTGGAGTTTCCGGCTGCCACGTAATCAGATCGTGCGGCCATCGGAAGTGCCGTGAATTCGAACGTCAGCCGCCCAATGCCGCGCGCTAATACTGGCTCGTGGTTCCTAAACTTGGTGAGCAACACCAATATGTTCCTTTTGCAGATGGAACGCCGAGTTGATCACTGGCTTCGCCCAACATTCGACGCCACCCTTCGCGATCCAATCGCGCGCCTGGTCACAGCATTGATTAACATGCAGCGGAAGGACGAAGGCCTAAAGATTGCCGAAGAAAAACCGCTGCCGAACGAGGAGGAATACCTTAGATCGATCATCGAGAGTTTCACCACGCAGATGCGAGGACTCTGGAAACCGGGCGGTTTCGAGCGAGGCGGCAACACCAAAACACAGGGCATTGTCCGCGGTGAGTTCATCGTCCACGACAACCTTCCGCCACAGTTTCGCTATGGCATCTACGCCAAACCACAGACGTTCCGTTGTTGGGTGCGCTTTTCCGGACCGGGGCCTTACATTACTCCAGACATCGACGACGTGGGTTTCATGAGCATCAGCATCAAACTCATGGGTGTGCCGGGGCCGAAGTTGATGGATGAGGAGAAATTCACGCTCGACATGTTTGGCGTTTCTACTCCGACCTTTGTTACACAAGACGTAAAGTCGAATGCGCATCTGCAAAAGTGGAGCGTGAAAAACGCGCAGATTTTTCATTTCGTTAATTTCGAGCAACCCCACATCCTGGACATGATCATGCAGGGGCTCTGGGTCAAAACTCAGAGCAGCCCATTCGAAGCTCCTTACTTTAGCTGCGTGCCGTATCTGCTGGGAGACGGTCAGGCGATGCAATATTCTGTCTGGCCAAAGACAAACAAGAAAACTCCAATCCCGCGGCTTCCTTTGCGTCCGCCCGATGATTATTTGCGCGACGCAATGGTCAAAGCGCTGAATGAAGGAGACGTGGAGTTGGACTTTCGGTTGCAATTGCAGACCGATCCATTCCTGATGCCGATTGAGAATAACGGCGTGCTCTGGCCGGAGAAACTTTCGCCACGGGTATCAGTAGCAACGCTGCGGCTGCCGAAACAGAAATTCGATTCGCCGGCACAGATGGAATTTGCCAAGAAGCTCTCTTATAACCCCTGGCATACTATCGCCGAGCATCGGCCGCTGGGTAATCAAAGCCGTGCCCGGCGGCAGATGTATTTCGAGTTATCACAGCTACGGCATAACATGAACGACGTGCCTCATTACGAGCCCACAGGTGATGAGGTATTCGATTAGGAGACCATGACGCCGCAGGGAAATTTCATGATTTTGGCACCGATCGTTCCGTCACGCGCAGCGGAACTGCGCGGCTTGCTCGACTCCATGAACGAGGCGCCGGGGTGCGTCAACCCAAACAACCCGCTGGTCCCGTTCGCGCAGTTCGACACCCTGCATTTCGCGCGTTTTGTGATCCTGGACGATAAAACCGTCGGAGACCTGCGCATTTACGGGTTGCCGGTCCGCAACTATCCGCTGTATCTCGCCTTCCTCGGCGACATGGACGGTGAGGAGGAGGCATTCCTCAACGAACTGGTGAGACGTGCGTCCGACGGCTTGCGCGCGATCTTTTCATGCTGCCATGGATTCGCGTCCGACACCGATCTTATGGCTTGGTTGAAGCTGCTGCGCAGTCCCGCCAGCGCGGTTTACGTGAACACACGCGGACGCACGGTGCGGCAGATCCGCGAAGAAGCGGCATTGCGCGATGCGATCGAAAGACACCTTGCGAGCCAGGCGTCTTCGTTTGAAGGCCTGCCGCCACGGAAAATTCATGCGCAGTTAAAGCGGTTCGTGGAGGCGGAAAAATCCGCGGGCCGTCTTACTCTGTCCGACGAGGAGGCGACGCCGCTTGGATGGACGATCAAAAAAATCTTGCACCTGATCGGCATGCCCTTGTTGGTGTTGCTGGCTTCGCCGGTGTTGATTCTGATCGCTCCATTCTATCTCTTTCAGCTTCGCCGTCTGGAAAAGACCGATCCGGAGCCCTACGTCGTTGTCGACGACGACCATTTCGAGATCTTGACGAAGGCGGAAGATCATGATGTTACGAATCCGTACAGTGCAGTGGGTAGCTTAAAACCCGGTCTCTTGCGGCTCGTGACCCTCAGAGTTGTTCTTTTGGTAATCGACTACGCAACGCGACACATTATCAAGCGCGGACGTCTGGGGCGCGTCCGCACCATACACTTCGCGTGCTGGGTGATGATCGGCGGTACCGAGCGGCTGGGTTTTTTCAGCAACTATGACGGCGGCAATGAGAGCTACATGGACGACTTCATCAATAAGCTCGGTTTCGGCCTCAATATTTTTACCAGCAATGGCATCGGCTATCCCAGAACTGATTGGCTGCTCCGGGGCGGCAGCGCCGACGAACGCCGCTTCAAGGAGTTCCAGCGACGCCATACCGTGCTGACGCAGGTTTGGTACAAGGCTTATCCTGGTTTGACCGCCGTCGATTTGGAAAGGAACACTCGCATCCGTCGAGGATTGGAATCCTCGTTGATGCGCGAACAAGAGGCCCGTGAATGGCTGGCCCTGCTATGACATACAGCATGGTCGATTACGCGGACGTGCAAGGTTTGGTCCGCTTTGGTTACGGTCGCATGACCAGCGCATCCTATGCACTTATGCGCGTGAAAAATGTGGCTGCGGCGAAAGCCTGGTTGCGAGCGGCTCCGGTCACCAATGCAGTCGAAAAGAGGCCACCGCCGACCACGGCCCTGCAGATCGCGTTCACGGCGCCGGGCTTGGCTAAGCTTGGGTTGCCACGCTCCGTGATGGAAGGCTTCTCACGTGAGTTCCGAAACGGTATGAACACAGATTACCGCAACCGGCTGCTGGGTGACGTGGATTTTAACGCCCCCAAGCATTGGAAGTGGGGCGGCCCCGAGAGCGAACCGCATCTCCTGGTGATGTTTTTCGCCGAGCCCGAACACTTCGATTCTTTTGTCCAAAACACCAAAGGTGACACCTGGAGTGACGCATTCGAGGAGGTGATCTGCCTTGGAACCAGCAATCTCGACGGAGATGAACCATTTGGTTTCGCCGATGGCATTAGCCAGCCTCAGATTGACTGGGAGCAGCAGCGACAAACGCCATGCACACAATTGGAGTACACGAACATCGCCGCGCTGGGTGAGTTTTTGCTCGGCTATCGCAACGAATACGGAAAAATTACCGATCGGCCTTTACTGGACCCCGACGCGGCGAACACGGAATTACTGCCCGCTGTGGATGCGCGGGCGAAAAAAGATCTGGGGCGCAACGGGACGTATCTTGTCATGCGACAATTGGAACAGGACGTCCGAGAGTTTTGGAAGTTCCTCTATAAGCACGCTGGCGGAAATCTCACGGAGGCTGCCCAGCTGGGAGCGAAAATGGTTGGCCGCACGCAGACAGGCGATCCTTTGCTGCCAGTCCAAGATGAACCAATTCCCGGGACACAGCCAAGCACGGTTAAGCAGAATCAATTTACCTACGAAGCTGATCCAGCGGGGGCGCGTTGTCCTTTCGGCGCACACATTAGGCGCGCAAATCCGCGCAACAGCGACTTCCCCGAGCGACGCATCGGCGCGCTAAGAAAACTCATCATCATGCTCGGTTTTGGTCCGACAGGTTTCTACGACGATCTGACCTCATCGGTTCGTTTCCATCGCATTCTCCGGCGTGGTCGGGAGTACGGTTCCGAACTGTCACCCGAACAGGCTCTCCAGCCGGCTCCGCCTAACGAGCCGCGCGGATTACACTTCATCTGTTTGAATGCGAACATCTCGCGCCAATTCGAGTTCCTGCAAAATGCATGGATTGCGAACACTAAGTTCTCCGGCTTAACGGGAGAGAGCGATCCCCTGCTGGGCAATCCTAAGCCGATATCAGGCTCCTCGGTTACTGGCAATTTCACAATCCCTAGCGAGAGTACTTTACGACGCCGCATCTCGGGTCTGCGGCAATTTGTCACCGTGAAAGGCGGCGCCTACTTCTTTTTGCCAAGCTTACGCGCGTTACGCTATTTCGCAGGAGCTTGAACGGTTGGGCAGCAGCGGATCATCGCGCGAAGCATGAAAAGCGCTTGTGCGCGCGCTGGTTCTCCGGCAGTTTCGTTCTGTAATGGCAGCAAATCGCAGACTGGGTTGTCTTAGTGTTTTTTTGTTTGTGGCGCTGTGCGCCAGTCTCTTCGTGAACTTCGTGTTGATGCTCGCTGCGTTTCAGCGCTTTGGCGGCATTCGCGAAGCCGAACCGATTCCGCGTTTCCGCGAAATTCTGCTGCAAAGAGGGACGCGACCCACGCTCGACAAAATCGCTGTCATTACCATGCGCGGCCTGATCAGTTCTTCGCTTCCAGGCACCGTAAGCGATTCAATGGTTGATGACATGCGCGCGGCGCTGCAACAGGCCCGGGACGATAGCCGCGTCAAAGCGATTGTGCTCGAGATCGACTCGCCCGGAGGTGAAGTAACGGCTTCCGATGAAATCTACAGCGCCGTCGTTAAGACGCGCGCAAGGAAACCGGTGGTGGTTTACATGGATTCGCTGGCGGCGTCCGGCGGCTATTACGTCTCATGTGGCGGGAAATTTTTGATGGCCAATGAAACCACCATCACCGGGAGCATTGGCGTGATCATTCAGACGCTGAATTACGAGCAGCTGTTTAACAAGGTCGGACTCGCTTCCGTGGTTTTCAAAAGCGGCAAATTCAAAGACATGCTCAATGGCGCCCGGCCAATTACTCCGGAGGAGCGCGACCTTGTGCAGAATTTCATCATGAAAACCTACGACAAGTTTCTGGGCATCGTGGCGAAGGAAAGAAACCTGCCGGCCGATCTCCTGCGAAACACGATTGCCGATGGCCGAATTTTATCTGGGAAGGAAGCACTCGAACACAAACTGATCGATGGCGTTGGTGAGTTGGATGACGCCTTTCGGAAAGCGAAAGAACTAGGCAACGCGCCGGATGCTAAAGTCGTGAAGTACGGTCCGCCTTTCACTTTAAGCCGCTTCCTTCGCCTCTTCGGAGAAGCAAATTCAAAAATCGAGCTTCAGCTTCCGAAGCAGCTCGTTCCGCAGCTGGAATCAGGCCGCGCGTATTTCCTGCCAAGCTACTATGCTCCGTGAGGATGACGAAATTGTGAATACATTTCGCGTATCTGCTAAGTGCTGTAGCGTCCGCTGTCCCCAGCGGACTATTCGGGGTGCGTGGGCATTTCATCCGCCCATGCGCTGAAGACAGCGCACACTACAGCAACGCTATCGATGCCATCTGACAGTGTCTTCGCGGCAATCGGGGCCGCGCCGGGCTTTTTTGTAAGCGTCCTGGTTCTCTACATCCTTGCCAGTGCTTATGTGTATTTTTCGCTAATTCACCAGATCCGGTCACGCCCCCCGAACCCTGTCGATCCCGGCCACTCGTCGGAGCGAGCATTCGGGCTCCCTGAAGCAGTGCTCGCTGCAGTCTTGGTTCTGTTTCTTTTGCTCAACATTGGCGCGTCATTGTCGCAGCCGGCGATTGACTTCAGCGCTCGCAATCTTTTGGCGAATTTCCTTCTGATGGCTCTGGTGGTGTTATTCATAGTAAGTTTCCTGCAGCTTCGCCGATTCGATGTTATCGCGTTAGGAGGTTTTTTCAGAATCAGTTTTATCCGTACCCTCGGCACGGCAGCGGTCCTGCTATTTTTCGCTTATCCACTGATCTTGTTCTCTGATGTCGTTACGCAGCGGCTTTTTGGAGGTGGCTCGAGCAAGCAGAATATTGTCGAGTTCTTCAGTGGATCGCACACTATCGAGCAGCGAATCGTGATCATCGTGTTCGCCGTAGCGATCGCGCCGGTAATCGAGGAGTTCGTGTTCCGATTTTTCATCTATGGCGTAACGAGACGCTATTTTGGCCGTTTGATCGGCGTCACCTTTAGCGCGCTTTTGTTCGCCGCAGCGCACGCACATTTTCCCTCGTTTGTGCCATTGTTTATTCTCGGGGGCTGCTTTGCGATAGCGTACGAATGGAGCGGCTCCATTCTTGTGCCGATGACCATGCATTCGTTGTTCAATGCAGTGACCCTCACGGCCCTCGCATTTCCTGAGATTTTTCGCAATGAAACTCCGTAATCTGGGCGAGAACCAACTGCTTAATCTGCTGTTGGCTGGTCCTTCGCTCGGAAAAGCAGTTGCCGTCGGGCCTGGAGATGACTGCGCTTTGGTGGCAATCCACGACCGCCGCAAGCTTCTTGTGCTCAAGGTCGATTGCGTTGTCGAAGGAGTGCATTTTCTTCGGGGAACGAGCGCGTCCGATGTGGGCTGGAAAGCAATGATGCGCCCGCTCAGTGATTTTGCTGCGACCTCGGCGGTGCCTCAGTTCGCGCTAATTACCGTGATCGTCCCAGAACAAACAAAGGTCGCGTGGATAAAAGAGCTTTATCGCGGCCTGCGCCGAGCTGCCAGACGATTCGACGTGAGCATCGTCGGAGGTGAAACGAGCAGCACACCCGGGGAAATTGCTATCTCTACAAGCGTTATTGGATTCGTCGAAAAGCATCGCGCGGTATCGCGCCGCGGTGGCAAACCGGGCGATGATCTGTTTGTTACCGGCCGGCTTGGCTGTGCATTAAGACAAAAGCATCTGCAATTCATTCCGCGGATTGTGGAGTCGCGGTGGCTGACCGAAAATTTTTCCATCCGCGCAATGATGGATTTAAGCGATGGACTGGGAGCCGATCTTCCCCGTTTGGCGCGCGCCAGCAAAGTCGGGTTCAAACTCGACACCGAAAACTTGCCGCTTACCCGTGGCGCAAAGATTAACGACGCGATTTCAGAAGGCGAAGATTACGAATTGCTCTTTGCCATTTCACCACGCGACCGAAATCGGCTGGAGCGAGAATGGAAAAAAAGATTTCCAAGATTGCCCCTGACCCGCATCGGTTCGCTCTCTCAACTGTCAACTAAAGACAATCAACTTCTCCCGCGTGGCTACGTTCATTTCCAACAGTCCGGTTGATACTGAGGCAATCGGGCGTCGATTTGCGGAGCATATTCATGCCGGATCGGTTTTGGCTCTCAAGGGAGATTTGGGGAGCGGTAAAACGTTGTTCGTCAAAGGTCTCGTCGCCGGGTTGGGTAGCAGCGTCAATGTGACGAGTCCCACCTTCACCATCCTGCATGAATATCGAGGAGGGCGACTGCCGGTGTATCACTTCGATTTTTTTCGCGTGGAAGATCGACCATCCGTCGCGCGACTTGGCCTCGATGATTACTTTTACAGCGACGGCGTCTCGGTGATCGAATGGGCAGACCGCTTCCCTGAATTCATTCCCGAACAAGCGCAGTGGGTTTTGTTCGAGATAAAATCGGAAGCTCAACGCGCAATTACCTCTCAATGAGAATTCTTGCGCTCGAACTTTCCACAGCGCGCGGCAACCTCGCGTGGCTCGATGGGAACCTTAAAAATGCGCGTGAATGGGCTAACGACCGGAAAAATTCTGCGGCATTCTTCCAGAATCTAGAAGCTGTCACGAGAAAGTTTGGCAGCCCCGAAATAATTATCGTCGGCCTTGGCCCGGGTTCTTACGCGGGTACGCGCATCGCTATTTCGGCTGCAATCGGATTGCAGCTTTCTTCCGATGCGCGCCTGATCGGCCTCCCTTCCATCTGTGCCATGGAATGCGACACGCACGAATACTGCATGATCGGGGACGCCCGCAGGAAATCCTTTTTCTTCGCGCGCGTTCGTGACCGCGCACTCGCAGAAGGCCCAACGCTTTACTCTGAGGCAGAAATGAAAAAGAAACTCGATAAGACTGAATCAACGATTTCGATCTTCTGTTCGGAGTCCCTCCCGCAATTTCAGCGCGCAGTGATTCGTTATCCCTCGGCTGTCGTGCTGGGCAGACTTGCGCAAGAGGCCGGCCGCGGCTTTTTTTTGCCACCGCTAGAGCCGATTTACTTGCGCGAGCCGCACATCACCATGCCGAAATGAAGGAAACTTATCGTTGCTGGGCCGAAATTGATCGAAGCGCACTGCGGCACAACGCGAACGTCGTGCGGGATCGGATCGGGTCTGCTGAGATGCTGGCCGTAGTGAAAGCAAACGCTTACGGCCATGGGTTACTCGGCGTGGCGCAAACGCTGGCCAATGATGCCCAACTCTTTGGCGTCGCCAATGTGGACGAGGCGCTCGCTCTGCGTGAAGTCGTTCCGCATCCAATCGTTATCCTCGGCCCGCCAACTCCAGAGGAGAGACCGTTAATCGCAGAGCGCGGATTTATTCCGACGATCTCCAGTTACGGAGAAGCGGAAGCATTCAATCGACTCGGGCCGACGGTAATCAATTTCAAGATCGATACTGGCATGGGACGAATGGGCGTAATGGAAAATGAAGCGCTCGATGTTTTCAAACGCATAGCGGCGTTGCCAAACATCGAGGTTCACAGCATCTCGACCCATATGCCGGTATCGAACGAAGACGGGGAATACACGCGCGACCAACTCGTAAGATTCCGCAGGATAGTCGAGCAGATTCGCGCTGAATTTCCGGCCAGTTACAAGGCACACGTTTTACAAAGCGCAGGCATACTCGCGTTCCATCCGCAGACATTCGATCTGGTCCGTGCTGGCATCGTGCTCTACGGCATTTCGCCTATCTCGGAATTTCAGAAGCTGCTCAAGCCGGTGATGACATGGAAAACGCGCATTTCTTTGATTCGCGACATCCCGAAAGGGAGATCCATCAGTTACGGCCGGACATTTACCACTCCGCGAAAAATGCGGATCGCAACGCTCTCGGCCGGTTACGCCGATGGCTACCCGTGGCATCTTTCAAATCGTGGCGCTGCCGCCCTGGTGCGCGGCCAGCGTTGCGCTCTACTCGGCCGGGTAACAATGGATTTGATAATGATTGACGTGACTGGCGTCGACGGCGCGCAAGTAGGCGAGGACGTTGTTTTAATGGGCCGCGATGGGAACGAAGAAATTTCCTGCTCGGAACTCGCTGAGAAGGCCGGCACAATTCCATGGGAAATTGTCACACGGATTGGCCCGCGCGTGCGGCGCGTACTTGTGTGAGCGCGACCCTCACCTCAGTCCTCGGGTTGGGATCGCGACCGGGTGGAGCGCCGAAGAGGCGGACGACGAAGTCGCCGGTGAGGGTTGTTTGTCATGGTCCATGCGTTTACGCTTTTTACGTTGTAACGCTTTAACGGTTTAAACGACTGATGTTCCAAATCATCTTTAACGAGCTGAGCGCAGCCGAGATTTCAGCGCTGCCGAAGAAATTGCAGCTCGAATTGCTGGCGCAGTTTCAAATATTGCCCGAGGACCTGGATCAGCTCGACTCGGAACGGTTCGGCGTCATCGAGCGCGCGGGAAAAAAATTGTATCGCTATCGCGCGAAAGATTACCGGATCTATTTCGCGAAGACTGACCAAGGTATCAAGGTGCATCGCGTTTTACACAAAAACACTTTTCGCGATTTTCTCTTCCGCAGCAAACTGCCCGTTTCAGAAGACGCGCAACTAGGCGAGACACGCGAGTTTTGGAAACTAATCGAGGAAGGCGAGCGAACGCGGAAGGTGTGATCGCCTAGGTCCCGTCCCACTGAGTCCGGCTCGTCAGACTAAGGACGCCCTACTTCATTAAGAGCACCGAGCGGCTGCGCTTGATCTCGCGCGTGATCTTGCGGTGCATGTAGGCCGGCATGCCGGTCACGCGACGGGGAAGGATTTTGCCGCTTTCGCTGACGAATTTCTTCAGGAGATCGGGGTTCTTGTAATCGAGTGCTTCCAAAGCAATATCGATCCGGCGCCGTGGCATGGGACGATTGGCGCGGCGGAACGCAGAACGGCGCTTTGGAGTTTTTGGCTGCATTAAGTCGCTACTTTGTTTCGCGGTGCAATGTGTGCCGCCCCAAAAAGGGATTGTATTTCTTTTTCTCGAGCCGATTCGGTGTCCGCGGACTTTTTTTGTTCCGCGTGGTCATGTAGCGCGACACGGGTTTCCCCAAGGCTCTCGCCTCAGTGCACTCCAAAATGACGATTTCCTGCGGCATCGGCGTCACTCCTTCACTTCCGTTGGCGTGACTTCCTCCTCCTCGCCGTCACCTTTCTCCTCATCAGTCAACCCGAACAATGAGGTGACAGATTGACGAACCCGGGAGGCTTTGCTCTGCTTTTCCAATCGTGATTGGCACTCCACGGTAAAACGCGCGAATGGGATTGCTTCGAGTCGCGCACGCGGGATCGACTTCCCAGACATTTCGCACTTTCCATAGGTCCCCAGTTCGATCCGTTTGAGCGCCTCATCGATCTCATAAAGGGCATCCTGCTCCTGTGAAAGCAAACTCAACGCAAAATCTCGATCGTATGCGTCGGATCCGGCGTCCGCCTGATGCATGCCAAATGCCGAAGCTTCGCTGCCTTCCGCGCGGGAGCGAAGAGTGCCCTGTGCTACGCCGGCCATTGAATCCACCACAGCATCCCGAAGCTGAAGCAGCTTTTGTTTTTGCTGCCGAATGAATGGATCGAGCTTCCTTTCGCGATGATTCAGGCCCAGCAGAATCGCAGGCGATTCCATGCTCTGTTGCCTTGATTTCGTCGAACGCCGCGCGGGCTTGGTGCCGCGCGCGCTCCTTTTTGACGCAGCCTTCTTCGCGTGAATCTTACGTGCCGGTCGCGTCTTCCGCGCAGCCGACTTCTTCGCAGAACTCTTCTTTTTCTTTGGTTTTGCCATAGCGTTTAAGCGCCCTCTAATCGACTGGCGCCCGAAAAATGGACGCCTAATTAAGAACATTTCGCTGATCGCGCAAGCGGATTCGGTGAGAAAATCGAGCTTTCTGTGACCAGATACTCTGCGCTGTAGCGTCCGCTGTTCTCAGCGAATAAGTGACGCGTTTGTAAGTCGTTGCGGTGAGGAGACCGCACACTAGAGCGATGTTCGCCTGCGTTGCTGGGCATCTACGAGCTGGCGCTGGAGTAATGCTGCAGGGCAAATCGCCAGAAAACGCGGGACAGCCAAAACACAACGGTTGATGCGACAACGAGATGAACCATCAGCGGAAGCGGTTGTCCGAATGACTTGATCAGCAGCCGCGCGGGAATATTCGCGATGATCACCACTGGAATGATCCAGCCGAAAATTACGCGGAACAGTCGCGGGAAAATCGCGTCCGGATAACGCGCAATGTTCAGAAAATTAAAATAGCCGTAGACCAGTCCCTGAGCGCGCACGATCCAGAAACTGACCGCGGCCAGGCCAAGCATTATTGAATAATGCACCGCTATGCCAAAACCGAGCGCGGTGATGTAAAGCAAGACGGATATTGGACTCGGGACTACTCCCAAGCGCGACAATGATATGCAGACCACAGCACCTCCGAGCGCGGCGTTGACGATGCTATCCAGCCCGAACTGTTTCGTGGATACTGCAAACTGGCTGTCGATCGGCAGCACAAGCAGGGAATCCAATTTTCCGGTGCGGACAAGTTCCGGAATGTTTGCGACGTTAACGAAGAAGAACGCCTGAAAAAGCTGGGCGATCATCTGGTCTGGTGGGTGCCGACCAGCAGCACGACCTCCCACTTTGTCCAATCGCCGATCCGATCCACATTGCCGAAGATGATGCTGAAAAAAACAATCTGTCCGCAGAACCAAAGTACTTCGACGATCATCCACAGGAGGAAGTTTGCCTTGAAACTCATCTCCCGAATGAGCGAGTTGCGCAGCATGATGGAATAAATTTCGATGTAACGGCGCATCGCTTGTTCCTGTCTCCTACTTATACGCGCAGTCAACCGCCACTCACATGAAACGTTTTGTCCCCTGGATCGCCCTGATCATCGCGCTGCTCATTGTCGCCTCCGTGGTGCGCCAATGCCGCAATGGTGGCGCCGCAAATTATCAAACTGCAACTGTCACGCGCGGATCCATTACCCAGGCAGTGACCGCGACGGGCACGCTGAATCCCGTAGTCAATGTGCA
>WNGM01001679.1_pt1 | contig 17830 bp, 21 predicted proteins | sample 5400571 | NCBI WGS metagenome assembly WNGM01 (sample SAMN13153378, study PRJNA577476) | soil metagenome | isolation source: 100 cm soil or saprolite under Garry oak tree replicate 2 | place: USA:California | collected 2016-06-15 | reverse complement strand
GGTTCAATCAGGTGGACGCCACCTATCGCCTCGAGTTCCGCGACCTCTTCGAGACCAACTTCGCACGATTCGACGCGAAGCTGGAACAGCGGATCGCGGAGCTCAGAGCAGAGCTGCGGGAGGAGATGGCCGAGCTGCGTAGCGAACTCCAGAGCGAGCTGCGGAGCGGCTTGGCGGGCGTCGAGGGCCGGCTACTGGCCCGCATCGGCGTGGTCGAAGGGCGGTTCGGCACTCTCGAGGGCCGTCTTGTCCGCTGGATGTTCCTGTTCTGGGCGGTGAGCCTGGGAACGTCGATCGCGCTGATCCAGCTGACTCGCTGAGCCTGTTGCTGTTTCCCGTCCCCGCTATGCGACGATGCGTCTATATTCTGTGCACTGAATCCCAGCCTTTCAGATTGGCCCCTCGTCCAACGGCAGGACACCAGACTTTGGATCTGGGAATGGTGGTTCGAGTCCACCGGGGCCAACTCCATCCTCTCCCGCGTGTTAGGCGCATCGGCCCGACGTTACCGACCCTGGGGTGACCAGGTTCCTGACCAGGTTGGAGTCCGGGGTCACGGGAAGGCGAAAGAAGCGAAAGAAGCGAACGAAGCCCCCCCCTTCTTTCGCTTCTTTCGCCGCGGGTCCGGGACTCGGTCTTCATCCGACGGCCTGGATCCGCCGGCGACCCCCGGCGACGACGGCGGCGAGCGTCTCGATGTCGGGCTGCTGGTAGATCCCCTGCAGCGTCGCGAGGTTCGTCCACCCGCCAGCATACGCGACGTCTTTCACACTCAGATCCTTCCGCGCCGTGGCCCAGGCGCGCCGGAACATGTGCCACCCGCCGCCCGGGAGGTGGGCGAGGCCGGCGCGGCGCTCGGCGTCGTGCAGCCAGTTCGTGGCGACGGTGCGGGTGATCGGCCGGCCGTGGTCGGCGAGCGTGGGGAACACGTAGGGACCGCGGAGCTCGAGGCGGGCGAGCGCGTCGCGCACGGCCTGGGTGACAGGGACGCGCCACGTCTTCCCGAGCTTGTCATGCGCGGCGCGCCACGTCAGCACGCCGTACAGCTCGGCGGCCGGGTCCCAGTCGTCCCAGCGCAGCGCCACGATCGCGCTGATGCGGCGCCCCGTGTCGTGGGCCAGGATGAGCAGCGGGCGGAGCCGCGCCGTGGCGGCGGCGAGCAGGCGCGCGTAGCGCGTCTCGTCCACGAGGGGGCGCTTGGGATCGGCTTCGGCGGGAATGACCATGCCGCGCGTCGGGTCGCTCGCGAGCAGGTAGGAACCGTCGGGGAGGCGCGTCTCGGTGGCGAAGCGGCAGAGCTGGCGCAAGAACTTGAGCGCCTTACCGACGGTGGTGTCGCCGACCGTCCGGGGTAGCGGCGGTGCGGTGGCGGTCCCGGTCCCGTCGGGCGGCGGCACGGGCACGACGTGCCCGCGGCCGTCGATGAGGCCCGCAGCGCGCTCGCGCGTGAAGCGCCCCCAGGCGGCGGAGTCGAGCCGGGCGAGCTCGAAGCTCTCGCCGAGGTAGCCCTTCCACAAGGCGAGGAGGCGACGCGTCTCGTCCTGGCTGCGGGGCGCCTGGGCCGGAAGGCACTCGCGCTCGAACCGGCGCGCGACGTCGCCCAGCGTGACGGGCGCGGGGGCGTCCGCGCGTTCGATCACGAGCTCGGCAGGGCGATCACCCTGGAGCAAGTGGTTCGAGAGCTCGGCCGCCAGGCGCTTGGCCTTCGCCACCGCGTCGTCGACGAGCACCCCGTGCGCGTCGCGCACGGTGAAGCCGAGCGACCGCGCGCGGTACTGCCGGGTCTCAGGGTCGTAGGCGAATACCCGCACGACGCCGCCGACGGCGCGTTCCTTCAGGAGTACCCGCGCGCCTTTGGGGCCGACTGATTGTCTCCACAGTTTTCGGGCTGTCATGGCTCCTCCGAGAGTGATGGGGGTCGAGGGCCGCGCGGCACCTCGAGCGTGGCGATCGCCCGTTCGACTTCCGTCGCGGCGGTGCGGAGCACGAGCAGCACGTGGACGAGCGCGGCCTCGGCCGCGAGCGTCGCCTCGCACCCCGCACAGATCGGCGGGCTCTCCGGCCCCCCAATCTCGGGACGGAGCCCCGCAGTCGTGCCGCACCACGCACACCGGCGGATCGCCATACAGGGGAAACCTGTCCCCGGTGACCGGGATCCTCACGGGCGCGGCGGCGCCCCGGCAAGCGCCTGTATCGCAGGGTGTTCCGGGGCCGTGGGATGCCGGGGGAGATCACAGCGCCGGATCAGGATGCGCGCTCCCCGGCGGACGTGCCGGAGTTGATCCTGGCGGCAGAGCTCGCGCAGTCGATCCTCAGAGTAACCCGACTCGCCCGCGGCGGTCGCCACGTCGAGCAGCGCGTGCCACCAACCCTCCCAGTTCGCCTCGAGCTCGGTCGCGACCCGGCGCAGCAGGACCGCCCCCGGCTGTCCGTCACGCTCGTATGCGTCGGCCTGAGCACGCCAAGCGGCGGCGAGCTCGAGAGGCGTGGGCGTCACGCGCCGTCCCTCATCGCGTTCCGGGCAGCGGCGTCGGGACCCTCGGGGGGCTTAGTGCGCCGGGTCCACCGTTCGGCAGGCCGTCCCCCGGTGGCCTCCGCGTGCCGCTCGACCAGGGCCAACTCATCCAGGCGCCCCAGCGCCCGGTCCAATGCGTCCTTCGACTGGTGCCCTGCAAAGTGGTCGGACAGTTGGGTCCGCGTCAGCCCGCGAGGCTCCCGTTCCAGGACCTGCATCACCGCATCGGCCACCGGATCGCCCAGTGTGTCGCCGAACACGTGGGCGGCCGAGCGGTCGGCGTAGTCCCAGAGCGCGAGCGCCGCCCGCAGGTGCGGTTCCCGCACGAGCGTCGACTGATCCAGGAGGGCGTACACACAGGCGAGCCGCACCACCTGAGCCTCGGCGCGCGACGTGATCGCCCCGAACAGCCCTGGGCGACCCTCCGAGAGCCGAGGGTAGACGGCGCGCCACAGGTCTCGCGCCGCGTCGTCCCGGTGCATGCCGCCGACCTGGCGTGCGTGGGCGAGCGCGGTCGCCGTCCGCGCCGTCAACGCCGAGAAGTCCACCGCGTCGAGCTCCCCCCCCTCGGGGAGCAGTTTCGAGCGACGGACGCAGACGAGGACGTAGCGGTTGAGAAATCCGTTCGCGACCTGGGTGCGATCGAGGCGACGCTGGAGTTCGTCCGCCGTGATGTGCCCGATGATGGAGATGTGCGCCCCGGTGGCGACCGCCGGGGCATGCTTCGTCAGGGTGCGGAGCGTCCCCGTGTCCCATGCCTGCCGGACGACCGGGGAGAGCACGTTGCCGTCGCGCTCCACGACCTTCAGCACGGACGCGAACTCGGACTCCACGACGAGGAGCCGCTTGTCGTTCACGCCCTCGTCCTCGAGCACGCTCTCGCCCTGCTGGCGACGGACCACCGGATCGCGCACGTGCCAGATCAACCCTTCCCCCGACGACAGGCCGCTCACGATATGGCCGGCACTCCAGTCGGGGGCGGCGTCCGCGAGCACGCGGCGCGCGTGTCCCAACGCGATCCCCTTCCGCCCCTTCGAGGTCACCCCGATCAGCAGCGCGAACAGGTTCAGGTGGTGTTGATCCGACTCGACGCCGAAGTACGGGGTGCGACCCGCCGCGTTGCCGAACGCCACGAGGAACTGCACCAGGATGGCGACCGGATCCGCTTCGCTGTGGGGTTCGATCGCGTGCACGATCTCGCCGCCGAGTCCGTGATACGCGTCGGGACTGGGCGGGGCGGGCCACCCCCGCACCGGCGTCCCGTTGCCGGACGGTGGGGCGCCCGCGAAGCGCGCGATCTCCTCGCGATACGCGCGCTCGTCGAAGACGGCGCGGCGCTCGGTCACGTGGCCGCCTCCGCCATCGCCTCGCGCGCTCGCCGCATCGCGTACCGCCAGAGATCGCGCTGGTCCACGTCTGCCGCCTCCACGGCCGTGGCTTCCCAACACGCGGCCCGCCACAGCGCGTCGAATATCCACGTGCTCGATCGCCCGGGATCTTCGCTGAGCATCCTGCTGGCCAGTCGTTCCCGCCAGGCGGCGAGTGCCGGGCACAAGGCAGCAAGCGCGCGCGTCACGCCGCACTCCGGTGACGGCGAGCAAAGCGACGGACGGAGTCGGCCCGGAAGAACCAACGGCGACCGGCCACCAACGTCCCGATCACCCAGCCGCCGCGCACGAGTTCAATGGCGTGGCGCGGTGACGTGTGCAACCAGGTAGCCGCTGTCGCCAACGGAATCCAGCAGGCGGGCGCCTGGCGTGGTGGAGGAGGTTCGCGTACCTTACCGAGGTCGCGCACGGGTGCGTGACTCCTTTCAGGTTGTGCGGCGCCGAGCTCTGAACCAGCTCGGCGTTCGCGTTTTCAGAACTACCCGAGGCCGGCCTTGTCGAAGGGCCGCTTGCGCGTCTACGCTGACCCCGAAGCCAGCATCGACGACCCCGGACTAGTCGGGCAGTCGTCCAGTCTTGGCGTTGAAGGCGCGCTGGACCGCCTGCTGCACTGTCTCGGCCACGACCGCGGTGATCACCGCCGGATCGTCGAGCCCGAGCGGGTCGGCCGGGGCGACGAGCCCGTCGAGCTCGTCGTCGAGCAGCGCGAGCGCCCGCCGCTCCGACATCGACGCACGCGTCGGCACGCTGGTCCGCTGCGCCGGATCCGCGGCGCGCCACGCGCGCTCCAACGTGGTGCGCGGCACGACGAGCATCGGCTCGCCGTGCGCGACGTCGAGCAGGCGCTCCAACGCCTTCGTGTAGGCCATCCAATCGGCGCCCCGTAGCATGCTGCGGGCCTCGACCAGACTTTCAGGATTGGAAGGAACGGGAACGATCGAATGTTCGAGTAGTTCCTGCTCTGTGAAGTCCATCCCGCCGCGGCGCGTGTCGTCCATCGGCGCTGGCGTGTACGCGAGCGGCAAAAATCCGACTGAGGTCGCGTTCAGGTACTTCGCCTTGACCATCTGAAAGACCGTGTCGCCGAACGGATTGATGTCCCGCTCGGTGAAGTGGTCGATCGTCTTCAGCTTGTGGTCCTCGGTCCAGATTTTCGCGGACCGCGCGACGGGCAGCGAGCGGTAGTCGTGCGCCCACAGGACGACCGGGTTGCGGCGGTAGTTGACGAGCTTCCACCCCTGCACGTTGAGCGTGTCGGAGTCGCGGTCGACCGCCTCGGTCGAGATCGAGAACTGGATGCCGCGCTCGTCGTCCGCGACCTGTTTGATCTCGTCGCACACGTACTGCTTGCGGAGAATCGCGTCGGCGGGGACGCGATCGCCCTGCGCGACCAGCGTCTTGAACTCGGCGAGCGACAGGACGTGCGGCTCAGTGGGCATCGGACTCTTCGCTGTCGAGGACTTCTGCCAGCGTCACCACCAATGCCTCAAGGCGCGCGACGAGGACGGCGCGGGCGGCGACATCGGGACTCGTGTTCATCAGCTCCGCCAGGACGCGCAACCGTGCCGCGTCCCGCTCCTCGAGTTCGACGACGACGATCACGCGCCCGCCAAGAGCGGATACTCGTTGGCGATCACGAGCCGGTCCGCCTCGTTCGCGGGCGCCGGGAGCGTGCTGTGCCGCGCCAGGTGCTCGACGGGCAAGCCCGGCGGGAAGACGGCATGCGGGCCGGGGAGCGCGTCTACCTGCACAGCCCAGCCGAGCTGCGTGAGCGCCTCGGCGGTCGGTTGCGTGAACCATGCGATCTCGCCTGCGTTGAAGCCGCGCCACGGCTTGGTGAAGCGTACTCTGTAGGTCGTGATCGCCATCGTGACCTTCCCTCAGTTGGACGGCAAGACGCCGGCTTCGGCGCCGAGCACGGCCGAGTCCGCGGCGCTCGCCGCGGTGGGCAGTCCCCCGTCGTCCACGTAGTCGCCGAGCGGCACGCCGAGCCCCGGCGGTGTAACAGAGGCCGGCAGTGCGTCGAGCGCGGTGCCGATGCCGGCGGCAACCAGCCGCGCCGCCGTCACCGAGTCGAAGTACGCGACGTCGCCGCCATTGAACGAGAGCGCCGACTTCTGGAACTGCACCCTGTATTGTGAAAGTGGCATGCTATCAGTTCCTCCATCTGTCAGATCGCTTCGCTCCGCGCGGTCGAGACCGCGATGAGCGCCCGCGCGCGACCTTCGTCGCACAAGCGCTGCGCTAGCTCGGGGCTGAACGCCGCGCGGTCGCCCCTCTGCCACACGCCAAACGGCGCGACGACCTCGACGATGACTGGGTTCGGGCCGGGGTCGTAGAAGTCGGCGTTCAGCGGAATCGGAGGCGGCGGCTTCGGCGGGGCCGGCGGGACTACCACGTCGCGATCGAGCGCTTCGATCAGACCACCGTGCAGTTGCGCGACTCGCCAGCGCGGGAGCCAGACTTCCTCCTCAGCGCAGTAGTTATCGAACGCGACCCGCGTCCGCACGCGCACACGGTCCTCGGTAGGGGCAGGAGCGGCGGCGAGGGCTTCAGACACGAGCTCAGCAGTCCCGGTGGCGAGGTACCGATCGGCGACGTCGCGAGGCACGCCGATCACTTCCCCGATGTTGTTCGGCATCACCTGACGCAGAAGGCGGACGATCACCCGCTCCTGCGACGGCGCCGGTGCGGCGGGGGCGGGCGGATCACAGCGCTGCAGAAGACCGTGGACGAAAAGCGGCTTTACGCGCGCGACCTGCGCCGGCGTCAGGCTGAACGGTTCACCGATTCCGTAGACTTCAAGCGAGATCACCCCGAGCGCAGCGATCGAGACGGCGATGGCGCGCCGCTCGCGCGGCGTGAAGTTGCGAGTGGGGAGCGGGAGGCGACGAACCCACACGCGGCCGTCTGGCGAAGGAGTGTGGCGAACAGGCATCCGACCTCACAGTCCGAAAATGACAAGGCCGCCGAGCTCCCCCGCGAATCGGGAGATGCTCGGCGGCCCTGCTGTGCGATCAGAGCCTCGGCCAGTGGTGGATCGCCGCCGTCTTTGAACGGCGTTTTAACAGGACTACTCCGTCGGTTCCCCCGACGGTAGGCCATCGCCACCAGCGCGGTCCGCCGATTCTGAGCTCCGGGCGGACGCCAAGATTATAGTGCGCCGCGCCCCGAGTGCGCAAGCGTACAACTCGTAGTGGTACGACACCGGCACGCGACGGCCCCGATTTGACGCGTCCCCGAGCTGGGCGCATCGTTGCGGACGTGCGCGAGCAGAACGTACTCCTGAACACCGGCATCCTGCTGCCGCGGGTGGGCGACGGGTTCCTAGGTAGCTGCTTCGTGTTTCGATACCCGCAGGTATGTCTCACGGCCGCTCATTGCGTCAAAGGCGTCGCCCCTCGCGACGTGGGGGTTCTGCTTCCCGGCACAGGGCAGGACTACGTCTTCGGGGTCACCAAGATCACGCCCCACCCAGACGCAGATCTGGCGGTCCTTCACGTGCCGGAGGTCCGGGAGGAGCACGTCACATGGCCGCAGTACACGCTCTTTGACGATCGAGAGTTAGGCGTGGAGTTCACTGCCTGCGGCTACCCCCAGGAGTTCAGGCAAGTCTCGCACCTGGCAGTCGGGGAACCGACGCTGCGCGTGTTCCGAGGCTACGTGCAGCGGTTTTTTCCTCACACCAGCCACATGGGCTATCGCTACCTCGCGGCTGAACTCAGCACCGCGTGCCCGGCAGGGCTCAGCGGTGCCCCAGTGTTCAACTCGGCCTACCACGGTCGCCTCTACGGCGTGGTTGCCGAGGACGTGAAGACGAGTACCGAGCTGGAGAGTGTCGTCGAGGTCAAGGAGGGCGACAAGACCCGCGAAGAACTGTACCACAACGTGATTCACTACGGCGTCGCTGTGTGGTTACCCGCCATCGCCTCGTGGCTCGACCAGATCGTCCCACCCGTGCCGGACGAGGAGATCAACCGACGGGCCGCGAATCAGCAGCGGTTGCGCGAACAACGACAGCAGAACAAGTGAAACAGACACGCCTCGTGCCCGCCATCGCGGTCGCGTTCCTCGCGGGCGCCGTGCTGACGCTCGTCCTGGTGGATCGGGTGCTCCGGTTCGACTCCCAAGCCCTCACGACCGGCGTGACGCTCGCCGCCACGATTGCGACGACCGCCGCGACCGTCGCGCTCGCGTCGTTCGCCGCCGTGCAGGTCTCAGTCGAGCGACAGAGGCGCGACAGTGAGCAGCGGAGCGCCGACGCCCGCCTGAGCGCCAACGCATTCGAGTTACGTGAAGGACTCGGCGGCCTGATTCTGCAGGAACAACGAGAAGGCTGGACCAAGTCCTGGGTCGAACAGGTCCTTAACCAGACACCAATCAGCGACCGACTCGAACGCGGGCTCGCCGACGCGGCGCAGGCGTCGCCCGTGATTGCTGACTTGTGGCGCGGAGCCTATCTGCGGTACCAGCGGGCGGTGATCAGCCTCGAGGCGGTACGCGCTAACTGGACTGACCATCCATTCAGCCCAGCGGAGGCACAGCAACTGACCGGCGCGCGCGAGGACATGCGCGCGTGTTGCCGCGACCTGGAGTGCGTGGTCGACCCGCTACTAATGGCGGAGGCGAAGCGCATCGGCGTGCTGCCCGAGGGCGTCTGACCCCTGTGGCGTTCCCGCCCCTCAGGGGTTGTTAGCCGAGAAACACAGCGCCCCAGGTGTGATCCACGCCGTCACACCTGGGGCTGGTCGAAGGGGGCGAACGAGTCGCTACGGCCGCCCGTTCTTCTCTTGCTTCTCGGGCTGGGGCCGCCGCCGTCCGTTGGGTGGCGGCAGTCCGGGCCGCTCGAACAGGTCCCGCTCCTTGGGAACGCGCCGGAGGTCGATCTCTCGGCGCCTCCGCTCGTAGAATTCCTGGTGCAGTTCCAGCGGGCTTTTCGGCATGATGGTCATCCCTCCCTCAGGGCGCCGGGAAAAAGGCAACGAATGGCTGTCGGAGATGGTCCGTCACCAAGGGGCAGATTCTCTCCTCGGCGACGAGACCCTGCAAGAGGTCGACGATCGCCTTCGTGGCGTCGGATTCCGCGGTCGTCATCTCTGCAACTTCCAGGCCAGCGTCCGCGCCCATGTGGTAGTCGATGTGGAACTCGTGCGCCGGCTTCGCGACCAGCAGCGCTCTCACTATCGTCCTACACCGACCCCGGGCGTTGGGCTTCCCGACGAGCATGTAGCCCTCGAGAAGTTCCTCGGCGTAGTGGCCCGTGAGCATGCGGGTGCGGTAGTATTCCCCGACCTTCAGTGTCCCCACCTCCTCGACGAGCCGGCAGAGGAGATCCGAAGCGACTGACGAAATGCCCTCGACGCTGCGGCTCGCCAGCACGTCTTGGACGTGCCGCTGGGCCGCGTCGCTGAACTCTAGGTAGGCGTCGATGCTCGCGAGTTCTACCTCGCTCATACCCGACGGCTGTTCTTCGACCATCGTGATGTCGATCGGCGAGAGGCCGGCGCAGTGCCCGAGACGAATCTGGTCTCCCGAACAGCACAGCAATGTTCCCGCGCTGTACGCCTGCTCGGGCACGAGGAACGTCACGCGCCGGGCGAAATCGCGGATGCACTGCGCCAAGCGGTAGCCAACCGCGGGAGTGCCGCCTGTCGTGTGCAACAAGACATCACAGCTCTTCAAGGGCTGTTCATGCGTCAATCCACCATCGCGCAACGCCAGGTAGCAGTCGCGGACGTCGCTGTCTTCCATGCTCCCGTCGAGAGTCGGATAGAAGAGCACGAGGAGTGGATATCCACGCAGCGTGGTTACTGCGGCGCACACGGCCCTGATCTTCGCGTCCACTTCCGAGGCCGGAGCTGCGGTCGCCTCTGCCGGCGGGACTGGAATTGCGCTCGCCGTCGGAGGTTCGGGCACCGGCTTCGTCGTCGGCTGCTCGACGGAAGCCGCCCCCTCTGCAGGCGGAGTCGCTGTGTTAGGCGCTGCCGCTGCAGGGGTGGCTACGGCTGGCTCAACGGGCTCCATGATCCTCTCCTTGCTGCCGCCCGTCCCGGCCCCACCGGGCTGCGGCCGCCTTTCTCGCGATCGCCTGGCGCTCCTCGGGGCGGAGCTTCGCCGCGCGGGCCAAACCGCCCTTGCGCGCGCCGCGGCGCCCGAGCGCCACTGCGTGGGGGTTCTTTCTCTTGGACATGGCTCGAATATGCTTGCCCGGCCAAGGAAATCAACCCCGAAAAACGCAAGAGATCATGCGGGTTTTTCAGCATGCATCGGTCGTCACGCCGCGCCGCGCGTGGCGGCTGACCGCTTCCACGGATGGGCTGCGCTTTGCAAGTGCCCCACGCGCGCTGGGACGGGGGTCGCCGTGTTCGACAGATGATAGTACGGTTTGCCACCGCGCCGCGTGCGGTCCTGCTCGCGATTGGTCGGCGCTCGCCGCGGGATCGGCCGCGCCCCGCAGTCGCAGGCCGCTACTACGGCACCGTCGCCCGTCGTCGTGAAGCGGAGCGGCGCGCGGCAGCGCGGGCATGGCACGCTCACAACACCACGAGCCCGCGCCCGCTACGGGGCGCATCGCGATCATCGTCATCATCATCCCGATCCCGACCCTCAACCTCCTCATCGACTCCATCGTGCGGGCGCTGCGGCGGGCGTGGTCGCGGCGGGAAGCGACTCGGCGGTGCCGCGTCCGGCTCCGCCATCGGCCACGGGTCGCCCGGCAGCCACGCCCCACCGGCTCGGCGCAGCGCGTCGACGTCCATCGCGAGCGCGTCGCGACCCGGCTCCTCCGCATCGCCCCCGCTCCCCGTGAGAATCACCAGCTCGGGCCGCGCCGGCGCCGTCGTGACCAGCGCGCCGGCCACCGCGTTCGCCACGTCATCGCGCGCACCCGGCGCGTGGTCGATCGAATCGCGCCCCGTGCCGCGGGCCGTCCGCCGCTCGAGGCCCGCGAGCTGCGCCAGGAGCCGCGGCACGTCGAGCAGCTCCACCCGCCCCGCGTTCACGAGCGGCAGTAGGGCCTGATAGAGGTCGGACTTCGAGCGCTCGGCGGGCTCGTAGCGAATGCCGTGCACCGCGAACCGCTCGGCCGGCCACGCCCCGCCGTAGCGGTCCCCTGTCACCCGCGACAGCCCGTACGCCGCGAGCACCTCGGCATACTCCCGCACCACATCATCGGGCGAGAACGGCGCCCGCCGCTCCCGCACGCAGTCGAGGACCGCGCGCCCCTCCTCGCGGTGCGCGATCGCCAGCGTCATGGAGTCCTGCGACCCGCCGCTCGGATCGACGAACGCCACATACGCCCCGCCGGGCCGGGGCTCCAGCTCCCGCCGGTCCGGCGCCGTCACGGCCCGCAGCGACTCGGGGTCGAGGAACCCCTCGACATCCCGCCGCCACTCGGCCCCGTACTCGGCCGCCGCCGCGATGGGGTCGTCCTCGTACGCGCGCGCGACGACGCTCGCCCGCAACGTGGGGTTCATCGCCTGCGAGGCCGCCCGCCACACCAGCACGTCGCTCTCGGCGCGGCCGTAATGGCGTTCGAAGGCGCGGAACAGTTCGCCCCGCTGCGCGTACGGCGTGCTGATCGCGAGGAGCAGCGCGCCCTCGACCGTCGCCATCGAGGGCCGCAGCGCCGCGAGGATCTCGGCGTCCGGCTCCGCGCTCCCCTCGTCAGTGCGCCAGAACGCCAGTTCGTCTGCCAGAGCCGCCACGACCGTCCGGCCCCGCGTCGTGCGGTAGCTCGCGGTGTGCACCTCGATCGTCACGCCGGTCCGCAGCTCGACGGCGTCGCGGAGCCGGCGGGCCACGAGCAGCGCGAGCCGCGGGTGCTCGAACAGGGCCTTGATGTAGCGCAGCACCACGCGCGCCTGCGCCCGGTCCGCGGCGATCACGGGCACGACGCCCCGCTCGCCGTCCGCGAGCAGCGCGCGGTAGTCGCGGCGGACCGCGAGGTACGTGGCGACGAACGCGGCGATCCGGCTCTTGCCCCCCCGCCGGCCGACGATGACGAAACTTTCGGCCGGCGGCCCCGCCGGAGGCGTGTCCCGGCCCGTGCACGCCCGGAAGACGGCGAGCTCCGCCTCGGTCAACGGCAGGGCCAACACCGCCTTGAGGAACGCCCACCAGGGCGCCCAGCTCAGCTCCTGCAGCACGCCGAGCGCCGCCGCAAAGGTGACGGGATCGCCGAGGACCGGCCCCATCTGCTCGCGGAAGAAGCGGGCGAACGCGTCGTCGACGACCCCGGGCGGGACGTTGAGACGCTCGACCTCGCGCGCCAGGCGACGCTTGAGGGCGGCGAGCCGGCGGGCGGCGACCGCGGCCTTCGCCGCCTCGCGCGTCCGCTCGTCGCCGGGGGTGAAGCGGCTGCTCATCGGCCCCGCCGGTACGCGGGCCGCTCGGCGAACGCCGCGGCCTCTTTCGCGGCGGCCTCCCGGAGCGCGGCGTCCGCGAACGCCGTCAGCGCCGCCGCCACCCGGCGTACGTCGGTCACCTCGATCGTGAAGTGCGGCGTCTGGGTGTCCGGCCCGCCCGGCCGCCGGACGACGAGGCCGAGCCGCACGACGGGGTGGCCGCCCCGCGTCGCGTCGAGCGCCATCCGCAGGCTCTCGGTCGGGTTCAGGGGCACCAGCTGTTCGACGACGATCACGCGGCGCCTCCCGCGCCTACCTGGTGGGGCGTCGTCCTGGCGCGGCCCCGTCCGTCCGCGCGGTCCTGGCGCGCCCTGGCGCGATCCCGCCCCTGCCAGACGGCACGCTCCCCAATCGGCGGCCGGTCGCGGCCCGGTCGCGCGCCGGTCCCGAGACCGGTCGCAACGTGACCGCGAACGTGACCAGCGACGCGACGCGCCCCGATGAGCGCGCGACGTGGCAACGGGTTAGCGGCCCGCGTGTCCAGTCCCGACATCTGGTGACCCACGATGGCCCGCTCGCGCGCGGGGGAGCACCGGCGACGCGGCAGGTTGGCGGCGGCCTCGACGCCGTTCTTTCGCTTCTCTCGCTTCTTTCGCAGGGTGGAGCGCTGTGATCGCCTGACCACGTTGCTGATCAGGTTGGGGGGTAGTGACCTGCCATGTGCACCGCGCCGCCGTGTGGCATCCGCCGGTGTCCGCGTGCGGGAAACCCGACACGATGCCACATCAGGGGCGCCGATCCGCCGACCTTTGGATCTGGGAATGGTGGTTCGAGTCCACCGGGGCCAACTGACTGACTGGCCACGCGTTAGGGTCATGGCTCCGAGCGCGCAAAAACACCCTAGTCGAAGTAGCCGCCTACCCACAAATTGATCCTTGCCGGGGGTGCCGGTTCTGGCTCCCCTCATGTCCCCGGGAGGTCGTTATGTCCACTAGGCTCGCGGTCGCCGTCCTCGCCCTCGCTGCCTGTGTTTCGACCAATGCAGCCCTGTTGAACCCGTCGCTCAAGCTTGCGCCGGTCTGCCCTGACGGAGTGCAGGTGTTCACTGACACGAGCAAGGTAGGCAAGCCGTACACCGAGGTCGCCGTGCTGAACTCGAAGGGCGGAAGCGACGTGACCTCGGAGAGCGGTATGATTAACTCCCAGCGGAAGAAGGCAGCCGAGCTAGGGGCGAACGGGCTGATTCTTGGCACCATGAAGGACCCGAGCACCGGCGCCAAGATCGCAAGCAGTATCTTTGGCACGAGCGCGAACCGGAAAGGGAACGCGATCGCGATCTACATCCCGAGTGACAGCAGCCGCGTCGCCGCTGCCTGCAAGACGACCAACTAGTTCGTCCACTCTGGGGTTGGAGCGAACCTTCCGGAGATGACCCAGCGGGGCGACCCGCCCCCGAAGGGCCTTCTCCGGGGGGCGCGGCCCCACCCCTTGCCGACCCCGTCACCGCGCAGCACACTTAGCCCCCCGCGTTCAGGTTCTCTCTGTTGGAGTTCGTCGGCGTGGTTGCGCGGCTTCACGCGGCGGCCTGGGTCGCCGCGACGGTCATCACGGCTACGCCCGGGCGCGCCGCCGCGCAGCACGTCGCGAGCGACCACCGCTCCTGGCACGCGTCCCATATCGCCCTCGCGGGTGCCTTCGCCATCGCCCTGTGGATGGACGCCGCCCAGACGCGCGAAGCGGTGCGGCGCGGCTACCAGGAGCGGAACCCCGTCCTCGGTCCGCATCCCAGCGTCGGCCGGATCAACAGCTATACCGCCGCGGCCGGTCTCAGCGTGCTCGCCGCGGCAGCGGTTGCGCCGCGGCGCGCGCGGCCGTGGCTGCTCGGCGCCGCGCTGGCGATCGAGACGTTGGCGATCGCGGGGAACGCGCGGGCGGGGCTGTCGGTGAAGTTCCCCTAAAGCCCTTGAACCCTGCCCGCTTCACTGATTAACCATCCACACCCCGTCGCCGACACGACTCTGTTCCATTCTTCGACTGAGGCCTCACACATGCGCCTGACCGCACGTCCGCTCACCGCGCCCGCCTTGGGTCTGCTCCTCCTCGCTCTGGCGCCCTCCCCCACCGATCTCCGCGGCTTCACGCCCGAGTCGGCCAAGGCGGAGCGAGAGTGGGAGACCAAATTCCGCGCGCTTCCCTCCCCCGACTCGTTGCGTGAGTACATGCGCCATCTCTCGGCGCGACCGCACCACGTGGGCTCGCCGTACGACAAGGCGAACGCCGAGTGGATCCTCGCGAAGTTCAAGAGCTTCGGGCTCGACGCGCAGATCGAGTCGTTCGACGTGCTGTTCCCCACGCCCAAGGAGCGCGTCGTGGAGCTCGTCGCCCCGACCAAGTTCGTGGCGAAGCTCCAGGAGCCGCCGGTCGCGGGCGACCCGACGTCGAGCCAGCAGGCCGAGCAGCTGCCGACGTACAACGCCTACTCGGCCGACGGCGACGTGACCGCGCCCCTCGTGTACGTGAATTTCGGCGTCCCGGCGGACTACGAGCGGCTCGAGCGGCTCGGCGTATCGGTGAAGGGCGCGATCGTGATCGCCCGCTACTTCGGCTCGTGGCGCGGCATCAAGCCCAAGGTCGCGGCCGAGCACGGCGCCGTGGGCTGCCTCATCTACTCGGACCCGAAAGAGGACGGCTACACCCACGGCGACACCTATCCCCAGGGCCCGTGGCGACCGCGCGATGGCGTGCAGCGCGGCAGTGTGATGGACATGCCCGTCTATCCCGGCGATCCGCTCACCCCGGGCGTAGGTGCCACCAAGGACGCGAAGCGTCTGCCCATTGATCAGGCGCAGACGATCACGAAGATCCCGGTGCTTCCGATTTCCTACGGCGACGCCCAGCCGTTGCTCGCGGCGCTCGCCGGCCCCGTGGCGCCCGAGGAGTGGCGCGGCGGCCTCGCGATCACCTACCACGTCGGCCCCGGGCCCGCGAAGGTGCACCTGCGAGTCAAGTCCGATTGGAGTCTCAAGCCGCTGTACGACGTGATCGCGCGCATCCCGGGCGCCGCGGCGCCGGACGAGTGGGTGATCCGCGGCAACCACCACGATGCCTGGGTGAACGGCGCCGAAGACCCGATCTCGGGCCAGGTGACGCTGCTCGAGGAGGCGCGCGCCTACGGCCAGCTCGTGAAGCAGGGCTGGCGGCCGCGGCGCACCATCATCTACGCCGCCTGGGACGGCGAGGAGCCGGCGCTGCTCGGCTCGACCGAATGGGCCGAGGCGCACGCCGACGAGCTGTCGCGCAAGGCCGTCGCCTACCTGAACAGCGACACCAACGGGCGCGGCTACCTCTCCATGGGAGGGTCGCACTCGCTCGAGCGCTTCATCAACGACGTGGCCCGCGACATCGAGGATCCGGAGACGAAGCTCACGGTGTGGAAGCGCGGCCAGCTCCGCGTCATCGCCGACGCGAGCTCGGCGGACGGCCGCCAGGAGGCGCGGCAGCGCGCCGACCTGCGCATCGGAGCGCTCGGCTCGGGCTCGGACTACACACCGTTTCTGCAGCACGTCGGAGTCGCGTCGCTCAATCTCGGCTTCGGCGGCGAGGACGGCGGCGGCATCTATCACTCCATCTACGACGACTTCAAGTGGTACACGACGTTCGACGACACGGCGTTCGTGTATGGCCGCGCCCTGGCCCAGACCGTCGGCACGGCGGTGATGCGGCTCGCCGACGCCGAGGTGCTGCCCTACGAGTTCACCGGGCTCGCCGAGACCGTCGGGCGCTACGTGAAGGAGGTCGAGAAGCTGCTCAAGGACAAGCAGGACGAGGTGCGCGAGCGCAACCGTCAGCTCGACGAGGGGGTGTTCGCCGCCACCGCCGACCCGCGCGAGCGGTTCGTGCCGCCCGCCCGGGAAGAGGTCCCGCCCTTCCTCAACTTCGCGCCGCTCGACAACACCTTCGACGTCCTCACCCGCGCGGCGGACCGCTACGAGAAGGCATTCACGAAGGCCGCGGCGACCGCCAGCGCGTTGGCCCGCCCGGAGGCCGCCGCCGTCAACGCGGCGCTGCTCAGGAGCGAGCGTGCTCTCATGGGCGACGGGCTGCCGCGCCGGCCGTGGTACCGCCACCAGATCTACGCCCCGGGCTACTACACGGGGTACGGGGTAAAAACGCTCCCGGGGGTACGCGAGGCGATCGAGCAGAAGAATTGGAAGGAAGCGGACGAGCAGATCGGCGTGACCGCGAAGACCCTCGCCGCGGAAGCCGACGTGTTGAACCGCGCCGCGGAGCAGCTGGAGAAGCTGGCCCCGTAGCTGTCGAGCGGGTGCGACATTGACTCCCCGGTGCCGCTCCGCCAGTATCGGTCCGGGAAACAGGGAACGAAACTCGGGAGGCGCGCATGAGGTATCTGCCGCGGGCGGCCGCGCTTGCCGCCATCCTGGTGACTCCGGCACTGACGTCCGCGCCGGTGCAGCCGTCCACGTACACCTACCGGGGGACGGTCCACACCGTCCAGTCGCGGGCGGGCTCGCTCGAGCTCATCACCGGCGTCGGATTCGCGTTGCGGCTCGTGCAGATGCGCGCCGTGGCCGCGACGCGGATCGAGAAGGCCGGCGTGGCGATCGCGCTCGCCGACGTGAAGCCCGGCGACGTGGTGCGCGCCGATTGCCGCCGCACCCGCATGGGACTCGTCGCCGATCGCATCGTAGAGATCGATGGGACGGCCGCCCGGTGACCCGGGCGGCGGTCGCGGTCGCCGGCCTGGTGGTGCTGGTCGCCGCCGGCTGCGAGAAGCCGCTCAAGCCTGGCGACCCCGTGCGTGGGTTGACCGCTGCGCAGCGCGACCGATTCACGCGCGGCAAGGTCGTCTTCGACAGCGCCTTCACTCCGCAGACGGGGCTCGGCCCGCTCTTCAACTCGACGGGGTGCGGGGAGTGCCACGAGGACCCGGCGAAGGGCGGATTTGGCGACGAGGTGGAGGTGCACGCCGCGGCGTTCCGCGGCGGCGTGTGCGATCCGCTGGTGCAGGAAGGCGGGTTTGTAATCCAGCAGCACACCATCCCCGCCCTCAAGCAGGCGCTCGGCATCGACTCGGAGCCGTTCCCGCCCTCGGCGACGGGACGCGCCATGCGCACCACGCCGGTGCTGTTCGGGCGCGGCCTGCTCGACCTCGTCCCCGACTCCGTCATCCTGTCCTACGCCGACCCCGACGACCGGAACCACGACGGCATTCGCGGCCGCCCTAACCGCTCGGTGGACGGCCGGCTCGGCCGGTTTGGCCGCAAGGCGTTCGTCGCCACGCTCGACGAGTTCAACGTCGGCGCGTTCGTCGCGGAAATGGGGATCACCGATCCCGCGCAACCGACCGAAGAAAACATCGGCGGGAGGCCGATCCCCGCGGGCGTCGACTCCGTCCCCGACCCCGAGATCACCCAGGAGCAGCTCGACCTCACCAACGACTTCGTGCGCTTCCTCGCCCCGCCGACGCCGGCGCGGCTCGACGCGACGGGGCGCCGTGGGCGCGAGCTGTTCTCGCAGATCGGGTGCGCGGCCTGCCACATCCCGACGCTGCGCACCGGCGA
>WNGM01002106.1_pt1 | contig 17831 bp, 19 predicted proteins | sample 5400571 | NCBI WGS metagenome assembly WNGM01 (sample SAMN13153378, study PRJNA577476) | soil metagenome | isolation source: 100 cm soil or saprolite under Garry oak tree replicate 2 | place: USA:California | collected 2016-06-15 | reverse complement strand
GTGGAAGACCAACGGTCTCTCCTCCTGAACAAGTGTAAACATCTCCGTCAAGGAATCAACAAAGACGGCACCTCTTCCCATCATCTTCATCTCTTCCATCATCGTGAAGAGCGCGCTCGTGACCGAGTGAAGATCTTTCGGGTCCTTGACAAAGTGAGAATATGTTGGAGTCTCAGTCGGTTCCATTCTGAAAGAGAAGCAGTCCAGAAACCTAAGCTGTCCAGAATCCAAATACCGGTCGATATCCCAGCCGAATGACTCCATATCCTGCCGAAGTGCTATTGGAGGCCCTTCAACATTCATGTAGATGCACGGCTCCTTCTCCACCTTCAACATGCTATAGAGGAGCTGTTCCATCAGCACAGACTTTCCCGTCCCAAGGTCTCCTGCCAGAATCGTAAGGCTGTTTCTGGGTATCCCCTTTGGAAGGACTTTGTCCACAGCGTCAATTCCGGTCTCGAACGACTTTGGCAGTCCGACCATCCTTCGAGTTCCCACGGATTCAGCTGTCGAGATAAAGGATATTGTAACTGTCTTCAAGGTTAGCCTTGGGTAAACTTGCGTCATCCGCTAGTGCAGAATGAGGGCTCGGTCAGGAGCCGTGAATTGGGTTGGGTCAACACTTACTGGCGTCGTTTGGAGAAGAAAATAGGGATGGCAGACCTTTTGTTTCAGTGTATCTGAGCAGCAATTGTTCTAATGAAGGATTTGTCAAGCGCGCCAGCCTCGTAGAGGTTTACCATCGTGTTGGTGCTAGCCTCACCGCTCAGTCTTCCTTGGTCGCCTCTGAAATGTCTCCATTTTAGCTGAGTGTGCCCACTCTTGGAGTTGTAGATTATCCCTAGAACATAGCTGACGCGGACGAAGCTGATATCGTTCACCCGGCTCAAAGTCACCTTGTCCTCTGCCTCAACGTACATTGTACCTAGCTCGCGGGCTCGTTCTGGGAAGACCGAAAAGTCTGCGCCGTACTCGTTTGGAATGAAGGAACGACACGTGCTGGTTATCATGAATCTTCGAAAGCTTTCCATCAAGCATGTAGTTTCCAGTTTAGCCATTCTAACGCCCCGAGCTCTGCGGCTCAGAATAGGAAGAGCTAGTTGAGGCTATTAACTTCACTCCTCAACACGCACACTTCTGACGACACAGCATCAAGAATCATGGCTGGCGGAGGGGAACGTACCAGACCTCTTTTGTACCCCCTAACTTATCTCTCTGGAAACAGAGATTTCACAGGAGTCAGGGCGTTGTAGATGGCTATCCTCGTCCGTGTCCCTGTCCCGATTCTAGAGGACCTGGTCGAGGCTGCGGTCTCGAAACAGGGAAACATCTACCGCGCGGAACTTGCTAAGCTGATCGGTGCTTCCAAGGAATCGCTTGATGGGAAAACGTCCTTGTATCTGATCAGTCTCATGAAGCTCTGTGGTTTCGCGGAAGCAGACATGGCCAATGTATTGAGAAAGTCGAAGATCGTCAACCAGAGAGGGGCAGTAACCCACGACATTTCCGCGGTGGACGAGCTGAAAGAGGTTATCGATAACGCCCTAGAAGGATTCCAGTTGCTGATCTCCGAGAGCTTCAAGCCAACAACACAGGAAAAGGAGGGATTGTTCAATCCGGTAGCATATAGGAAGAAGAACCCCGAAAAATGAAGCTCGAGGGCCCTAGAACACTGGCATAGGCGAAACGATCGGTCAAGAGTTGAACCGGGCTCTCCTGAGAGTCTAGCCAGGGGCTTTATCACGAGGAATCGCGAGAAACTAACGCAAACCGCGTTATAGTCGTGAAGATGCGGATAAATAGGTAAAACCAGTTAGGAACGAGTAGTTGAGAGATAATTGTCCGCTCAGAGAACGTGATCAACTGGGCGCGAATGTACTCTCTCTGGCCGGTCAACATCACCACTGCCTGTTGTAGTGCCGAGTTCGGCGCGGCCAGTGGCGCACGACATGATCTTGAACGATTCGGAGTTCTGCCGATAGGTTCTCTCCGGCAGTCAGACCTCATAGTGATCGAAGGGACGATCACGAAGAAGATGGCGAAACGTCTCCGGATGATCTACGACCAGATGGCGTTGCCCAGATATGTTATCGCAATGGGAGACTGCGCCATGTCAGGTGGCCTATTCCATGATTCCTATAGTATTGTAAATGGTGCGCACGAGTTTGTTCCTGTCGACGTTTACGTCCCGGGTTGCCCGCCAAGACCAGAGGCCTTGGAGCAGGCGATCATCATGCTTCAAGAGAAGATTCGAAGGTCAAAGGTGTACGAGCAGGGATGAGCCTTTCTCACGAAAGAGAAGATGCTCTCGTCCAGAAGCTCAAAGAGAACTTCCCCGCCGACATCAAGGAAACGAACGTTATACGTCGCGCTAGACTTGAAGTGACCGTCGCTCCCGAAAAGATCAAGGACATCGCGGTATTTCTCAGAGACAAACTCGGGTTTGACCACCCGAACGGGGTTTCTGCTGTTGACTACAACCGAGAAAACAGGTTCGAGATAGTCTACCATATTTCATCAATTGGCATAAAGGAAATGCGAGATCTTGTGCTCGACTTGAAAGAGTCGGTTCCAAGAAACGCGCCGAGGGTCGGGTCTCTGGTTTCGGTCTGGTCGGGCGTTGAGAACTATGAGAGAGAGAGCTTCGAGATGTTCGGAATAGCATTCGATGGCCACCCGAGGTTGGAGAAGCTGTTTCTAACGGACAACTGGGACGGGCCTCCTCCACTCCGGAAGGATATACGATTCCCTACAGACTGAGACGACGATGTCGGCCCCTCCGAAACCCGTTCCCCTGACAACTGTCGAGTCCACCGAGACTTCCGAGTCCGGGGCTCAAACGCTCACATTGAGCGTTGGTCCCCAGCACTCCGGCTCAGGACACATGCGGCTGATCGTGGAAGTGGATGGAGACATCATCGTCAATGTTGCCCCGGACCCTGGCTACGTTCACCGAGGGATCGAGAAGATCATTGAGCTCAGAAATATTATCAAGAGTATTCCGGTCATAGAGAGACCCTCGATCATAGACGCGTCCAATCTCAACCATGCGTGGGTGAGGTCGATCGAGGAGATTCAAGGGGTCGAGGTTCCTCGAAGGGGACAATACCTCAGGACGCTTCTGAACGAGATGAACAGGATCATGAGCCACCTCTACTGGCTCTCTATCTACGGCGTATTTCTCGGACACACAACTATGTTCATGTGGCCTCTTGGTGACAGAGAGCTATTCATTGATCTAGCGGAGAAGCTCACTGGAGCTAGGATCACCTATTCTTACCTCGTACCCGGTGGTGTCAGGCGCGATTTGCCGCCTGGGTTTGCTGAGGAGGCTGTCAAGAGAACGGAATATTTCGAGAAGCGTTTGAAGGAGTACGATCGGATATTCTTCAACAATCCTCTATTCACGTCTCGTGCGAAGGGAATCGGGGTCCTCTCCAAGGAGAAGGCGATCGAGCTAGGGTGCACGGGACCGACGCTCCGAGGTTCAGGTGTTGATGCGGACCTTCGAAAGGACGAGCCTTATGCCGCATATCCTGAACTCGACTTCGAGGTCTCAACCCGGCCTGACGGTGATTCGTTCAGTCGGGCGATGGTCCACATGGATGAGATGCGAGAGAGTTGCAAGATTATTCGTCAGATTGTCAAGAAGATTCCTTCGGGGCCGATCAGGAGAAAGGCTCCGATAGTTCTGCCTCGTGGTGTTGCGTATGGAAGGGTCGAGTCGGCAAGGGGAGAATGCAGCTTCTATCTTATCGGGGAGGGGGGCGACAAGCCTTACCGGGCGAGGTATATTACCGGTTCTTACCGGAATATGGCCGCTATTCCTGCGGTTCTGCTTGGAAACCGGTTGGCGGATATGCCTACTGCTTGGTGGAGTATTGACTACTGGCCGGTTGAGGCGGACAGGTAGAAAGAAGTGGCCCCTATCATCGGTAAAGCGAAGGCGGCGGTCGATATCTCGATCGCGTACCTAACAGGTATCCGTCATCTATTCCATAGACCCTACACGTTGAGGTTTCCCCAGCAAAGATATGCGGTTGAGAAGGGATACAGGGGACGGCATCTGCTTCATCTCGATCGCTGTACGGGTTGTGGGATCTGTGCGTGGATCTGTCCTGAGAAATGTATCACGATCGTGCCTCGGGGTCAAAGATGGTATCCACAGTACTTTTACGGTCGCTGTTGTTTCTGTCACTTTTGCACTGACTATTGTCCAGAGTTTGCGTTGGAGGAGACTGTCGAGTACGATATCGCAGAGTATACGCGTGATCGTCTTGTCTGGAGTCCGGAGAGGCTTTCCAAACCGCCGGTAAAGAAGGACGACAAGTACGTGTTCAGCGTTGACACGATCGGGGGAGCGTCGCAGGTGCCTCAGAAGGAGGAATAGACAAATGTCAGTTCAACCCGCTCCGAAACCCCCAACGTCGCCAGCGGTTCCCCAGACTACGCCTCTGAAATCGACTGTTGAAGGTGAGGGCTGGAAGGCGCGGCCGATCAAACTCAAGATCTTTGGCAACCTCATCCAGGAGGTTGTGAACAAGAACCTCTGCATGTATTGCGGAGCCTGCATCGCCTCCTGCCCAATCGACATTCTCTTTCACAGCGAAAAAGAAGAACCTGTGATGAGGGGTACTTGTGCTGCCTGCCAGGTATGTTACTACAGCTGCCCGAGGATCGAGCTCCCCCTTGCGGAGATCGAGCAACAGGTCTTCGGACGATCGAGAACTGCTGAAGAGGCGATTCTCGGAATACACATCGGATCCTACTCGGTAAGGTCGAAAGACCCTGAGGTGGTCAAGCGTGCCCAGGACGGTGGTGCCGTAACTTCTCTCCTGCTCTACGCGCTCGATCGAAAAATCATCGACTACGCGGTCAATTCCGGCCTCACGTCCGACAAGCCCTGGCGGCCTGAGCCGCAGATCGCGCGGACGAAAGAAGACTTGTTGAACCACGCCGGGTCCCGATACACGCCGGGAGGGCAGATCGGAGGACTTGCTGAGGTCGCTATCCCTAACCGTTCTGTCGTTAGCTTCCAGGAAGAACGCATTGCCCTAGTCGGCTTGCCTTGCGAACTTCAGGGAAACTGGCGGATGGCCACTCACTGGATAGCCGCACCGAAGCTCGCGAGAAATCTTGTGTTCACGATTGGCCTATTCTGCTCTAAAGTGTTTGATTATCAGAAGATGATGGTTGACTATGTCCAGGGCAAGAGAGGAATAGACCTCAACAATGTTACGAAGGTCAATATCAAGAGAAACCGGTTGCTGGTCTATACTGGGGACAAGCTGGCTATTGATGAGCCTGTGGAGGCTGTGGCGGCCGCAGCACGCGAAGAATGCAATGTTTGTGTAGACTATTCTGCTGAACTGGCGGACATCGCTGTTGGCGCGATCGGATCGTCTCCAGGTTGGAGTACAGTGATTACTAGAAGCCCAAGGGGAGATGAGATACTGAGAGGCGCGGTCGAATCAGGCTACCTTGATTTGAAACCGTTGGACCCGGTGGGAAAGGCAATGAAGTTCCTCGAGAAATTGTGCGAGAAGAAGCGGTTGCGGGATCCTTCCGCATATCTGCGTCATGAGACTGCTTTCCCGAAGCCGGAGCCAACTTTAATGCCGCTGGAAATCCCCCAGTAGAAATTCGGCAATCCTCAACTGTCGTGGAGAATCTGTCTAGCGTGAACGATTCTCCAGGTCTGAATGATCTGAACGGCTTTTGAAGATTGCTTTCGCAAGGGTCCGAGGAGGCTCTCTTGCGTCGCGAGGTGTCCTGTGCAAGACCCCCCCTTTGCTTGGGAAAATCTTCTATCTGGCAGGGTTTCTGGGCGAGATAGCCGATTCAGGGCACAGACCATGCTTGGATCAGATGGTGTTTTAACGAGTCGTCAAGAAGGATTTGCTAGGCAATTAAGGGGATCCCTTCCAGATGCGAGATCAGGGCTGATAATGGGCGATTTCACAATCCGAAAATTCTCCCCTCAGATCGCTCTCGAGCCGCGAGATGCTGTGCACTTCTCCCCACTTTGTTTTTCTAGAAAAAATTATCCTGTCACAGCCATAGTGGGCGAGTCTTGCGATTCAGGGTTCAGTCCAGCCTTGGATGTGATGGCGAAAAGACTGGAAGTCTAGCGCCATTCCCGAACGATTCTCAGGCAAGCTTGGACCGGTGGTCCTAGATTCGACATTCGGGCTGAATCTGGGTGATACCTTCTCCACGAAGGATAGCCGTGTTGTGGCTATGGGAGGCGCCTGTGCGGCGGGCCCAACTCTTTGACAATCGAGGAAATTGGACCCATCGATCTGTGAGCATGACGACGGCCAAACGCTCTCGGAGGAACAAGCATCTGCAACAGATTTCTAACCGATTGCCTTGAATCCTCCTCCTTGGCGTCATATGAAGCCTCTGTCTTGACAGTTTCTACCTTGACTATCTTCGGCGGGCCATCCTTGTGAGAGGGACTGCCCAGAAAATGTTCGGCCAGCAACAATTCCGGCGCCTGCAGTCCACAAGAAGGACAAGTATCGAAAGACGCCACCGTTGCAGCCGGAATCTCGGGCACCTGGCTCGGTTCGGGTGCTGCTCGATGCGCCTTCATCCTTGGCTTTCGACTCTTTTCAGCGAAGCCGATCTTGTTCCGTCTTCGCTTGGGGTGAGCAGAATTTCTTCTGCGGCGGGCGGACGATGCTGATCTAGGTTTTCGTACGAGGAGCATCGGCATTGTTTTTGGAGCTGGGTGTCTGATTCTAAGCGCCACCATAAACCCCGCTAGACTGCTGCCTACCTGCCTGCCAAGGAAGTTGAAGATTACCGGTGCCATGTTTGTTCTTCTCCTCAAGCGAGTGGAACGTCTAGGTAGGTTTCTTGGGCGCACTGTTGGCAGACAATCCTTCCTCTCGGGGTTCTCAGGACCTGGTCATCGTTCAATATTTCTCGTTCACAGGAGGGACAGATTATGATGCACTGGCTCATGCGCTTGACCGTCAAGAAGAAGATTGGCTGTGCTAGGGTATTGCGCCGGTTGTAACCAATCCCGAAAGTCTCGGGTAACACGCGCTTTAAATAGGGAACGGAGAATTTCGCGAATCCTCCTCTCGACAGAGACTGGTTTTGCAGACCCGAAGACTTGACCCAGGACAAGCCTCGGGAATCGTCGGGACAACTATCAGGTTCACTTTTAGTGCCATCTACTGGATAATACTCGTTGGACGCGGTAGACTCATGGTAAGACTGTTGGAGAAGATTACCAACCATGAGTGTCCGCGATGTGGGCGGACGCAGCTGAACGTATACTTCTCGGACCAGACCGACAACCGGGTCGGCGCCTGGTGCGAGTTCTGCAATCTCAAGGCGTACTATTTCGGCGAAACGCTCGTCCCAATAAATTCCTAGCCTGATTGTGTTCGCAAGAATCTATTCTGGGGGAGTGGCTCCCTCGGGAATGTTCAGAGTCATCTCTCCCTCAACCATCTTTCTCTGCAGTCGGGCGGTGAAAAGTTCCAAGTCCACCTGGAGCTCTTCAAGTCTCTTAATCGCTTCAGGTTGTAGTATCGGGCTGACATTCTGGCCACCTATCCGTCCGTACGCAACAGCTTCGAATGGGAATCTTTCTCCCTTGTAGATCGCGTAACCTGTTAGGAAATTGGCGACGCCGCCACCGACGCCGCTCGATTCACCCATCTCGTCGATGAAAATGTCCATGTCGTATTGCAGCTGAGCGTCCTCAGCTTTTCGGAAAGGGTTCTGAGAATTCATCGATGATCAGCCGTAGGCCGGCATGTCTAGTGGGTGCCATTGTTTCGCTCTGAGACTCCTGACCCGTGACCAGGATAGCCAACCGGTGACAATAGACGCGGCCAAGAGTACGTCTAATGTTGTTCCGCTCGCTGTGAGGCCGGTTGTAAATTGGATCCATAGCTGAGCAACAAACGCGGCGGCGACCGCAACTAGTCCCAAGGTCGCGGGCCAGAGTTTGGGTTTACGCAAGAATACTCCAGACACCACAGCGGCTAGGGCGAGAATTGCGAGGACGCCAAGAGCTGCGGGATTTCCTAGGCTGAATGACGCCAGTAGGCCGAGCCAGATTCCTGAGACAATGAAAAAGATGCTTGTCAGGTTGAGAACATTGTATCTCGACGGTTGGATTACGGCGGCGGATAGTGGTGGGGTGAACGAGAATGGTTTTCCGAGTGCTTGGTTAGCGTTGGTTGTTCCGAGATGTTTCTTGCCGGTGATCACGTCAACTGGAGCGTTGACGAAGTTTTCGACGAGGATGATTCTGTGCTGACCTATACCCGAAGCCGGTCCGGTTTCGATGGAATAATCAGGTCCGACTTTGAGCTCGAGTTTTGTGTCAGGGGTGCACGAGTGCTGGATTATGTTTCCGGGCTTGGCCTGGATCAGAGTCCAGTTGGAGCCTGTGTTTCTCGTGCAGATCAGAGCGGCCCATTTTGAGCCCGGCTCTATCTTAGGGAGTCCGACTTCAGGCGCGAGATCCGTTACCCCGTAGCGTTTGTCTTCGCAGAAGGTCTGCGGGCAGGACCGGCATTTCCAGACGTCTATCGCGCCCATGACGTAGCCTTTGTCGATGAGGTTGACGACTCCAAAGTAGACTACGTCGTGCTGGTGTAATTCCAAGACTGAGCTTTGCGAGAGGGCTTGGTCCTTGAAAAGTCTTGGCACAACCAGAGGGGACATTGGTTTTTTTACCGACTGGTGAGAATCTTGAGCGCGAACCCGTCTTGCTGGACATCAAGCTCGTGAGGGAGAACCCCGAGACAGTCAGGGAGAGCCTGCGGAAGAGAGGCCTGCCTGACAAGCTGGAACAAGTGGAGCTTCTATTGAAGTTCGACACTGACTGGCGGCGCCTTCAGGCCGAAGCTGATCAGTTGAGGAAGAAAAGGAACGAGATTACGGCGGCAATCGCGGAGGCGAGAAAAGAGAAGCAGGATGCTACGGCGCTGATGAAAGAGGCTCAGGTCGTTCCGGAAAAGATCAAGGATCTCGAGGCGAGGATCGATGAAGAAAAGAGGAAGATCGAGAATCTTCTCATGAACATTCCCAACGTCATCCACGACAGCGTGCCTTTCGGAAAGGACGAAGACGACAATGTCGAAGTAAGAAAATGGGGCTTGATTCCCAAGTTCGACTTCAAGACGCTCGACCATATCGACTTAGGACTCAAACGCGGGCTCATCGATATCGAGAAAGCAGGTCGGGTCGCCGGAGCGCGGTTCTATTACCTGAGAGAGGATCTCGTCCGGCTGAACCATTCGCTAATTCAATACGGGCTAGATTTTGTCGCGAAAAAAGGCTTCCAGCTCTACCAGCCGCCATACTTTCTTCGGCGCGACATTATTGCCGGGGCAGTTGCGCTCGCAGACTTTGAAGATGTGATCTACAAGATCGAGGGGGAAGATCTCTACTTGATCCCGACCGCTGAACACGCTCTCCTAGCGCTCCACAACGACGATATTATTGATCAACCGAGTCTACCATTGCGCTACGCTGGGGTCAGTCCGTGTTTTCGGAAGGAAGCAGGGGCGCATGGCAGGGATACTAAGGGGATATTTCGTGTGCACCAGTTCGAGAAGGTTGAGATGTTCCTCTTCTCAACCCCTGAGGATTCCTGGAAGCTTCACGAGGAGTTGGTGCGGAACGTGGAAGAGTTCTTTCAGAGCTTGAAGATTCCGCATAGGATCGTAAACGTGTGTACCGGTGATCTCGGTACCGTTGCGGCGAAAAAGTACGATTTGGAGGCATGGCTGCCTGGACAGGGAAAGTATCGGGAGATGGCGTCATGCAGCAATTGTACGTCTTACCAAGCGGTCAGGTCAAAAGTCCGTTACAGGGAAAAGCCCAGCCTTCCCACTAAATATGCTCACACATTGAACAGTACTCTCGTTGCTACTGAGCGTGCTATCGTGGCGATAATGGAAAACAATCAGACACATGATGGAACGATCGAAATACCGAGTGTTTTGCAAAGTTACATGAATGGGCAGCAAGAGATTCCCCAACGGCGATAGCTGACTTTGTGGGGCGACCGTCAACCGTGACCGGCCAGATCTTTCGACAGGTTTGCGTTATACAAATACAAGGGCGGTACCGATAAGGTAGAGGACGGCCGACGCGGCCACGCCGATGATCAGAGTTTCGAGCCCGCTTCTCCAGATTTTCCTTCCCACGATTCGTCCCCTCCAGACTCCAACTCCGAATAGAAACAACGGTGCGATGAGGGCGGCGGCAAGGATCGAAGTGTTCTTCGTGGGTAGAAGAATGAATGGTGTCAGGGGTATCAGTGCTCCTACTAGGAATGATAAGCCGATCACTCCGCCCATCTTGATCGGGTTCTCCAGTCTCGTCTCGTGTACATGCAATTCATGCATCAGAATATCTTCGAGGAACTTCTCCTTGTTCGCGGATATCTTCTCGACTATTTTTTCCGCTTCGTCTTGGTTGAGCCCTTTTGCTATGTAGAATTTTCTCAATTCGCTCTTTTCCTCTTCAGGCTCTTGTTCTATCTCTCCAGCTTCTCGTCTGGCGTCTGCATGGTAGAGGTCGTACTCAGATCGCTGTGCTAGGAATCCCGCAAAGGACATGGAGATTGCTCCGGCGAGCATCGAAGCGATTCCCGCCAGCCGGATCGTTTGAATGTCGGAGATCGCTCCAGCAAACCCGCTCAGAAATACAAGGTTTGTGAGAAGCCCGTCCGATATTCCCAAGGCGGAGCTTCCAATGTAGCCTCTGGCGCGGATGTGCTTGTGTCTCTCGGATGGTTGCGTTGTCAAACCGGCTAACTCTCGATCGTGATCCATATGGGGGTTGTTGACGCAGGCAAAGTGGGTTATTTCAGCCCTCGCCCTACACACATTCCGACAGGTTAATTGCTCTGCTAGATCGTCGAAGAGAGTCGAGAGTCCGTAGTTGAGTCCGAAGAGACATTTCAATGTCAAGGAGTTGTCGCTTTCTACCTGGCCGGCTTTTGAGAAGCTCGCTGTCAAGCAGGGTGGCTGTTGGTGCATGTTCTATCAGCGACCAAAGCCGGTTGGGAAAGGGTCGTCGATCGAGGAATGGAAGAAAATCAACCGGAGAGACAAAGAAACCCTAGTACGAGAGGGTCGCTCGCATGCAATACTAGTCTACGAGGGAAAGACTCCGGTTGGATGGTGTCAGTATGGCATGCGCGATGAGCTTCCAAGAATAGACGCGGGGCGCGGCTATCGGAAGGTTGGACCTCCAGTTGGAGCCGAAAAGATTTGGAGAATAACATGCTTCTTCGTCGACAGAGACCACAGGGGTCAGGGTGTCTCAAAGATCGCTCTTCATGCCGCCCTCGAATCTATCCGGAAACAGGGAGGAGGAATCGTCGAGGCCTACCCTGTCGTTTCCAAGAAAATGGCCGCTGTGCCTGAGTGGCGTTGGTTCGGCACACCGAGCATGTTCAGGAGAGAACGCTTCAAATCAGTTGCTTCGCTCGGAACAAGCGGTCTCCTTATGCGAAGGACAATCTTGCCAGGCTAGACAGGATTGACGAGCAAGAAATCCTCCAATCGCATGCCAGCGGCAAGCCGACCCTACATGCCAGGCTATGACATGATGTTTCGGAAAGACAAGGGCACTCTATCGTGGACATGGGCGGTTGATCGATTTTCCAAGGCGCACAACTATTACCTGTCTAATGCCATGCCGCCTTTGTTCTCACCGTAAAATTTCAGCACGATCCCAGCCTCGACCACTCAATGCTCGACGTCAGGTTTGTTATCGGGCCACTTTGAATACATGGTCCCAGGTGTTCAAGGCCATTCCGACCCTAGCCCAGAGCGGGACGAAAGCCTCCAACCATCCCGCGTTATCGATGCCGCCAATATCTATGGCTCCTTTCCAGCCGAACTCTTTCAGTATCTTCGTCACTTGCTGCTTTGCCCCCAGATCGTTTCCGCAGATCATCATTTCGACATCTTTGAACCTTGGATCGACCATCTGCGAGTTGGGGACAGTGTTGAAACATTTGACGATTCTTGCGGATGGAAGCTTGCGCTGGACGCGTTGACCTAAAGAATCGGTCGGTGAATACAACATTCCCGGGGGCGGGCCCTTTGAAAAGTCGAGCTGGTTGGTCACGTCGATGACGAGTTTTCCGTTGAAGTGTTGTGGCTTGGCGAGGTCGATGGCCGCTTCGATGGCCGAGCCGTTGGTTGCTAGGACGATGATTTCTCCGAAGGCCGCTGAATCTGAAAAGGTTCCGGTAGATGCATTTCTTCCCACTTCATTGACCCAAGTCTTCAGTTTGTCACTGTTCGGAGTGCGCGAGGCGATCTTCACCTCGTGCTGACGACTAACGAATCCCTTTCCTAAGGCTCTGCCCACATCGCCGCTTCCGAGAATGCCAACTTTCATGATTTCGACGTCCGTTCGAGAGGATCGCGTACTTGCACTATTAATGTCTAAGTGTTGTCGACATGTTGTTAACCGATCGTTACATTCTCTAAGGGTCTTGCTGGCTATGGGGAGTATGGTTCCATCGCGCGTTCTACTTCAGCACCGGTCGACGCTCACGGAAGTCCAGGAATCTATCAATCAACCCCCAACTGTGCACTTTGTCCTGAAAACGCGTCTGAGGCCGTTATCTTCGAGGGTTCTGCTAGGGAGGTCCGGGGACAGCTCCCTGCGTACGCGTTAGGTAGCCGCGTACCAGAAAAAGTACGATTGGAACATGAGCGATAGCAAAGATCCTATTTACGAAGTTCAGCCCCGCGTGGTTTTCGGAATCGCGGAAAATGCTTACTCAAATCCTACACGCTGGCGATTCAGTAGTTGACGTTGGCAAAGCAATTGTTTCGACTGTTGGTTTGGGCTCGGTGAGCTTGCACGAAAAAAAGAGTGGGGCCGACAAACGATGATTCGTACTTACATGCGACGAGCGCTTTGCCAGAGTCCGACGATGTTTCCTTCCGGGTCCTTGAAGTAGGCTGTGAAGCCCATGTCCGCGACTGCTTCTTTCTTCTTGATTGTCTTGCCGCCTAGTTTCTCGATGTTCTTGAGGGTGGCTTCGATGTCGGGGACATCGATGCCGATGACGATGTTCTTGTTTGGGTCTTGGCGTTTGGTTATTCCGCCGTTGATGGCGCCGGGCTCTGTGGGCATTCCCTGCTGATTTGATGGTGTGGTGCCTACCATTTGGTACTGCATTCCTGGGTACTGGTTGATCTCCCATCCGAAGGCTTTCATGTAGAAGGTCTTCGCGCGTTCGACGTTGTCGGCCGGTATCTCGAAATGTACTACTTTACCGGGCATACGTACCAGTTCGATTGGGGAAAATTCGCAGGTAATAAGCGCTCGCTATACTTTCCTTCCCTTTGTTCGCGTGACCCCATTTAGTCTGGGGATGCTTTGCTTAACGGCTCCTAGAGCGGCGCGAGACTCGAGTAGGCCCCCCGGGGGGGCGGAAAATTCACGGTTACCTGTTTCAGGAGATGATTCAGGCAACCGTTTTCAGAACCTGTTTCAGGAAGCATGTTTCAAAAGCGGTTTCAAGAACTGGTTTCAAGAGGCGTTTCAGAATTCCATTCCGATAGCTGATCCATCCAATTGGTTCAAAAAGCCTGATTTCAGAACCCATTTGAACAGACAGATTCTCAAACCTTCTCATGCTTTCACAAGCTAGGCTGGGAGTTGTCTCTTCAGAGTTCATCGGTCGGATCGTCATCGCGGACCGAAGATGTCCAGCGATGTGGCTTGAATACCCAGAATAGCCAAGCACCAGCCACTATCAACGCCCCTCCAATTATGGTGGGTAGAACTAGAGGATTGTAGTCCGTTGCGCAGCCTGGCCCGTTAGAGCCTGGCGGTTGAAGGGGGACCGAGCACAAGCCTCCTGTGTTAGCAAGTTCGAACAGAAATGTTCCAAACATTACGGAGAAAAAACCGACAAGCGCCAAGATCTTCCCGATACTTGCTAAGTCTCTATTACCCATGAGAAATTTATAGCGATTCTTGACACCTTAACGTTCCGTATCCTTCTGTGCGAGAAATAGGTCAACCCACGCTCAAACGCCAGTAGCGGTTTGACGATCAACCGCCGAAGACTCCGCTGACAACAAATCAGCTCGCTTTCCCGAGGAGACCCCGACCAAAGGTAGATATTGACTCCTACCCCTCTTGGAGGGTGAGTCGTTAGCGGTTGGGGAGAAGAAGACGCCGAGTAGTTAGAATCGTCAAAAAGAAACTCCCCACAGTCTTCACCTGCCCACGATGCGGCGAAGAAGCCGTCAGAGTAACGATAGACAAGCAAACTGGACACGCCACAGTTCTCTGCGCTCTCTGCCAGCTCAAAGACGAGTTTCCAGCCCATCCCGCCGCACAGATGATAGACGTCTATTCCTACTTTACAGACCGGTTCTACGGCGTCAAGGATCCAAGAGCGATAATCCCCCGGGAAAGAGAACATATGGTGGCTCCATCCGAGCCGGAGGAGCCTTCCCTTGAGACCTCAAGCGAGGAGCCCACAGCGATCGAAGTCGTTCCAGAGACCCCGTTAGTCGAGACCCCGACGAACCCTGTTCCGGACATCTCTACTGCTGAGCCGGTCGAGGCAAGCCCGTTGCAGGCCGAATCCACGGAGGAAACCAGTCTACCCGTAGAGAACGCACCGGGTGAGGAGAGCGAGCAATCTCAGGATGCGGAGGAGAAGGATGAAGAGGAAGAGGAGGGTGAGCCGTTTGCCGATATTCTGCAGGAGAACAAGGACAAGAAACGGTACAGTCCTAATCCGATTCCCCAGCAGTCTTCTGAAACCGACTAGTAACTTAGAGACCTAGTTCGCGACAGGGACAGGACTGCGAGTTTTACTCCACGAAATAGTGAGAACGGTCAGACCAACGACTGCAGCAAGCGATGTTATGAGGCTGTAGGAAAAAGCCGCGGTCGAAGAAACTTGGTCCCATAAGGCGCCGAACAAAAAGTTGGCGACCAGCGAGCAGGCACCTAAGAGAAGATAGTAGATAGCGTAGGCGGTTCCCTTCAATTCTCCCGCGGTCAGAGACGGAATCACAGCACGCTGGACAGTGTCGGAAGTGCCGAGGTATAGCCCGTAAATGAAAGCGATTCCAAAAGCCAGGACAACTCCACTAGTTGTGAGGATGCTGGCTACGGTGGAGAACGCGAATAGTCCAAACGCACCTACGAGGACCTTGTCCTTTCCGATTCTGTCAGCCAGCAACCCTGACGGCAGCCCAGCCACGACGGTCGCCACGTTTAAGACCGCATAGACTAGTGGAACGTGGCCTGGTCTACGCCAAGAGCGTTCGCCTTTACAAGGACGAACGAAAAGTTGTATGCCCCAATAGCGAAGATTCCAATCACGATTAGAAAGGTGGTGTATTTTCGGTTCAGAACCCTTCCCGCGTTCTTGAATATGCTCGTTGTTTTCTTGAGGCCACGCTTCTCGACGACGAAGTATACCAGCACGACTACTGCGATTGAGCCTGGGACGAGTGAGATGAGGAACAGATTTCTGATCCCGATAACTGGTATGAGAAGGAAGGCCAGAATTGGTCCTATGATGGCTCCGACCTGGTCGAGTGACCGGTGGAGGCCGAAAGCACGTCCGCTCACAGCCTCCTTAACCGAGTCGCTTATCAGAGCGTCACGTGGAGAGGTTCGAATTCCCTTTCCAGCCCGATCAGTCAGCCTGACTACGAGCGCCTGCGTAAAGTTACTAGTGACAGAAAAGAACGGCTTGGCAACAGTGGAAAGCGCATAACCAACTATTACCAAGGGTTTCCGGCTCGCGATTCGGTCCGAGATCACCCCAGCAAAACTTCGGAACGCATAATTCAGCGAGTCCGCGGCGCCCTCCATTAGCCCAAGAAGGTCTTTGGTTGCCCCAAGGTCGATAGTTACGAAGAGAGGTAGGACTCCGAGAATCATCTCAGACGAGATGTCGGTGAAGAGGCTTACAATGCCCAAGTACCAGACGTTTCGGAATCCTGGCTCCTTTGCCTGCGCGGTCTCAGCGGCCATTGTCTCGTTGCTTCCCTAGTTCTTTCTCTCGTCAAAAATTGGTGTTAAGAGGTTCACCATTCGATCGACAGTAGCACGCCGGTCTCTCAGGTCCTGAACAACGATTTTCTCGTAGATCTTGAAGATATTAGTCATCGTCATCCTCGGATGGAGTGGGCTGAACGCTTCCTCGGACCCGGGCGCTCGGATGATTAGACCTCTGGAAATCATCATCCGAAGCAGGTCCCGGGTTTCGTTGCTCGAGAGTGCTAGGGTTTCAGCGAGCTCATCTACCTCGACGCTGTTCCGTTCAAGCATCGCAAGGTAGGCTCGGGTTTCCATCGTTGGAAGGTTGAATTGACGTTCGAGAAGCTGAGCAATCTCGCTCTTGTTAATGGGCTGGCGCTTGAGAGAGCCCGGAACGGGCATAGGATACCCCTCTGGCTAGTACCCTATTTCACCTTGTGAGTGGTGTCAAAAGCATTAATACCGGTGCGCTGCGCGTATTTACTACTCAGAGTGGTATATGATGGCACTTTTAGAAATTGAATTACCGGTGGAACTACAGCCGCCACAGAAGCAAATAGGCCAATTCATTCGCCGAACACAGAGTATCTGCCCAGAATGCAACCGCATTCTTCCAAGCACCGTCTTCGAGCGGGAAGGCAAGGTCTTCATGACCAAGACCTGCCCAGAACACGGTGAGACAGAAGAGCTCTACTTCGGCTCATACGACATGTATCAGAAATTCGCGACCTACTGGTCTGACGGCAAAGGAACCCATGCACCGAACGTTCCAATCGAGAGCTGCGCATGCCCTGCAAACTGCGGCTTGTGCTCCAACCACCTCAGCCACACAGGCCTCGCGAACATCATTGTTACGAACCGTTGTGACCTAACCTGCTGGTACTGCTTCTTCTACGTGAAGAAAGGACTGGAAGGAGCGTACGTGTACGAGCCAACCCTTGACCAGGTCAGGGAAATGGTCCGCGCCCTCAAAGCCGAGAGGCCAGTACCAGGAAACTCGCTCCAGATAACAGGCGGAGAACCGACCCTACGACCAGAACTTCCAGAGATCGTGCGGATCATCAAGGAAGAAGGAGTAGACCATATTCAGCTCAACACGAACGGGATCAACCTCGCCCTCAACCCCAACCTAGCCCACATACTACGTGATAACGGTCTCAGCAACCTCTACATGAGCTTCGACGGAGTCAGCCCCAAGACCAACCCGAAGAACCACTGGGAAGCACCATACACGATCGAGAGCTGCCGAAAAGCAAACCTCGGAGTAGTACTTGTCCCGACCGTCATCAAGTCGATTAACGATCATGAGCTAGGTGGAATACTACGTTTCGCCCAGAGAAACATCGACATCGTCCGAGCTATCAGCTACCAACCAGTCTCGCTAACAGGACGAATGAAGAAGCAGGAGAGAGAGAAATACCGAATCACCATTCCAGACTGCATCGAGAGAATCGAAGAACAGACCAACGGAGAGATTCCAAGAGACGCATGGTTCCCAGTCCCCAGCTGCTCCCCAGTAACCCACTTCGTGGAAGCGTTCACCAAGAGACCGCAGTATGAGTTGTCGATACACTTTGCGTGCGGTGCTGGAACTTACGTGTTCGAGGACAAGGAGACCAAGAAGATGGTCCCGATAACATCGTTCGTCGATCTCAAAGGACTATTCGAGTACTTGGACGAGAAGACGGACGAGCTGAACTCGGGCACCAACAAGTACGTGGTTGCGGCGAAGTTCATCACCAAGCTGAACAGTTTCATCGAGAAGGACAAGCAACCGGCAGGACTCAACCTGAGCAAATTGC
>WNGM01004039.1_pt1 | contig 17849 bp, 17 predicted proteins | sample 5400571 | NCBI WGS metagenome assembly WNGM01 (sample SAMN13153378, study PRJNA577476) | soil metagenome | isolation source: 100 cm soil or saprolite under Garry oak tree replicate 2 | place: USA:California | collected 2016-06-15 | reverse complement strand
ACTTCAGTAGCGATGCTCGCAGGGTTTCGCTTTATCCTCGGCTTAGGAATGGGGGGCGAGTGGAATACCGGAGCAACGCTGGTGGCCGAAACCTGGCCCACCGAGTTGCGCGCCAAAGCGATCTCCATTGTGCAGAGTTCCTGGGCAATCGGCTACGCGCTCGCGGCCCTGGTGGCAGGAACTGTATTGCACTATGCGAACTGGCGAATAGTTTTCTTCGTCGGAATCCTGCCGGCGCTGGTCATTTTGTGGATCCGCAAGGACGTGCCGGAGTCGGAAATGTGGCTGGAGCGTCATCGGGCGGGTAAAGGATCATCGAGTGCAATTGCCCAGGATGGGTCCAAACACGCCAGCTTCGCGCGCATCTTCCAGCCGCCGTTTGCGAAGTTTACGTTCGCGCTACTGTTCGTGAATTTTTTTGGCATGTTTGCGTGGTGGGGACTGTTCACATGGATGCCGCCATATCTTTCGCTCCCCGTGCAACAAGGCGGACGCGGGTTCGGCGTCATGGGCACAACAACTCTGATGGTAGTGCTGAATTTGTTTGGAATGTTTCCGGGATACGCCAGCTTCGGATGGGTGGCGGATTATCTTGGACGGCGCAAGTCATTCCTGATCTATACATTCATGGCATCTCTTCTGGTAGCACTTTATGCCACGGTGCGGCAGCCTTGGTTATTGCTGGTGGTGGGAACGGTGGTCGCTTTCTTCGGGACAGGATTTTTTTCTGGCTCTGGCATCATCGCCAGCGAGATTTTTCCCACCCAGGTTCGAGCCCGCGCTTTGGGTTTTACCTATAACGGAGCCCGCGCTATGAGTTCGATTGCGCCCTTTGTGATCGGACGGGTGGGAGAGACGAAAGGTTTAAGCTGGGCGTTCTATCTTTGCGCGGTATCGTTCTTGCTGGCCACGGTGGTGGCAACGCAGTTACCGGAGACTAAGGGAAAACAACTGGACTAGTTGGAGGACGGGTTTTTCAGAACTCGATGCCTACTCGATTGGTTCTACCGCTGGCAATGATTCACGAGACTTCCGATCCGGCAACTGCACCACGATGATCGCCGCCAGTACAATCACGATTCCTATCATTTGTGTTGGCCGGAGAATCTCGCCCAGCACTAATGCCGCGATCACGATCGAGAACACCGGTTCCAGGCAACTGACCACAACCGCGCGTGTGGGTTCCAGATGCTGCAATCCCGCGAAGTAAAACGAAAATGGCCCCAGCACTGAGATTAGCGAAAATCCCAGGAGGAACAGCCACTGTCCGCCGGAATAGTGCGCGGCCACTATCTTCCACGGTGGATTCACCACAATCCAGAAGAGCGATGCGCTGAGCGTGGTGTAGAGCAGGACCGTCCACCGATCGTAGCGGGCGAGGATGCTGTGTCCGCCAATGTTGTAAAACGCAAAAGAGAATGCCGCGAGCAGCGCTGCCATCACGCCCAGCGGATCCAGTCGGAACGTTCCCGGTCCCAGGACGCCGATCACCATGGCGATTCCCGCCACTGCCAGTCCTACAGCGGATACGCGTTGCAGGGTCGGCCTTTGCAATCTGCGTGCAACCGAATAGAGCAAAACCCAGATCGGCGCCGTGTATTGCAGGATGATGGCGGTGGCCACATTCGTTCTCTGGATTGCGAGATAGTAAAAGAAATTGGACGCGGCCACGCCCAGAGTTCCCAACAGAAAAATTCTGCCCACATCGGCCCGAGGCAATCGCAGTTGCCGCCACCCGCGATACAAACCCAGCACTGGCAGAAAAATGAGAAAAGAAAATGTGGTCCGGCTCTGCGAAAGAATTAGAGGATCGATGGGCCGCAGTGCCTCGCCGCCTGGAAGCAAGCGTCCGGTGAAGGCAGCGCGCCCCAAGGTAGCTGCGACTCCCCATAAGAATGCGGCGGTGGCAATGTAAAGATATCCGCGGACGGGAGAGGGGGACTTACGAAGTACGATTGTCGATTGACGAATTCTAACCTTCCTAGTCAGTTACATACTCGATTTCGAAGGTGATTTTAGCTGTCTTCTTCAGCATTGCCGATACTGAGCAGTACTTTTCTTCCGAGAGCTTGACCGCGTCTTCGACGGCTTTATGGAAAACATTTCCGCCGACGCGATAGATCAAGCGAATGTCAGTATAGACCGATGGTGGGTTGGCAGCCCTCTCGGCAGTGGCGCGTACTTCCAGGCTGCTGAACGGTTCGCGCTTCTTACGGAGAATACTGGCGACGTCGTAGCCGGTGCACCCGCAGAGTCCAATCAGGACTAATTCCATAGGACTGTTGCCGGTCTTCTTGTCACCATCCACGACGATAGCGTGGCCGGAAGTGGCGACGGCGTTGAAGCGGTAGTTGTCGAGGAGGGTGGCGCGGGCTTCAGTCATAGGACACCAACTTACGAATTACGATGGACGATTTTCGATTTTAAATCCTCGCTTCACAGTGAGCTGGGAAGCGGAGAAGCAACCAGTTGGTTTGCCTCGGAAATGATGTCACCCAAGAGCTCACCACGAACAAGGCCGGCTTCCGTCAGCATTTCCAGCCAAAAGACAGTTTCGTCCGCCTCTTCGACGACAATTCCAATTTTCGCCAGGAATTCGGGGCGGGAACGTCCGCGGCACGCCGCACGATAATTTGCCGCCACCGAAGTCCCAGAGCGAAGCAGTTGATATCCGATTACCCGCGGTTCCGGACACCGAGGCAACGCGCGGCTCACCTTAATAATCCGCAGGGCAAACTTTTTAGTCCGAGTCTTCAATTCGTCAGTTCTGCTTGTCATCGACTACGTCGACTTCGAGAGAAATCGACAATCGTCAATCGTACTTCGTAAATTGCTTCCTGGCTGTGACTCCCATCACCGCCGATTGTCCGTACTCGGCTCGGGATGAATCAGCACGCGAAACAACTCCGGCGCTTCTTGCTTGAAGCGGATTTCGAGATCGGTGGAAATGTCGTGGACGCGCGACAGCGGGAGTTCATCGGACATGGTGCAGTGGCAAGAGACGTATAAACGGCCGCGCACGCGTTTGATCTGGACGTCGTGCATGTCCAGGATTTCCGGGAACTCAGAGGCAATCTCTTTCAGACGTTTTTCCAGCCTGGCATCGCGCAGGATCTCGTCGCCGGTTTCGATGGTGGCGGGTTCGCTTTCGATGTGGGTGAGGATGGAAGAAATTTCCGGCACATCGCTGCGGATCTCGGATTCGAGCAGAGTGACGCGGTCATGAGCTTCCTTCAAGCTCAGGTGCTCGTCCAGTTCAAGGTGTTGCTCAACGTGGAGATGGCCATGCAGGTTCTGCACACTGACATCATGTACATTGAAATTTTGGCGCGTCGCCACGGCACGAACCTTGTCAAAAATATTTTCCGTGTTCATTGCCCGTGGGATCGAGTGCACGATTACGTCGGCATCCGGGAGAACATTGTGAACGGCCACGGTGACTGCGTCGGCGACCTGCTCGGAGCGCTGGAAAGTCACGTTGCGCGCCAGTCCGATGGAAAGATCGGCAAAGTAGCGATTGCCGGCGCGGCGAATCCGCACCCGATCCACCTCGAGCAGTCCATCCACTTTCGAAACCGCGGAAATAATCCGGTTGCGCACGCCGGCAGGAGCGGCGTCGAGAAGGGCGTCGATGGTTCTACGGGCTAACCTCCAGCTCACGGAGACAACCACTCCGGCAACGAAGAGAGCGGCAATCGGATCGGAATCGCGCAACCAGTCGATATTGAATTTTCGTCCCAACATCACCAGCAGCAAGCCAAGGACGACGACGCCGCTCGACCAGATGTCCGTCGAGAAGTGAAGCGCATCGGCCTCCAAAGCCTGACTGTCATACTTCGCGGCAATCCTGCCCAGAGCGCGGGAGCGCCAGAAGTCTACGCCCATGGAAAAGAACATCACGGCGAAGGCGGCGATGCTGGGTTCGATCTCCACATGGAGAAAGAACAGACGCTCGATGGCTTCGTACACGATCCAAATGCAAGTCAGCAGTAGCAGGCCGGTCTCGATGAAAGCGGAGAAATTTTCTACCTTGCCATGTCCGTATTGATGGTCGGCATCGGCAGGCTTGTCGGATACACGGACTGAGAGCAACGTAATGATGGCGGCAATCAGATCGAGCGCAGAGTGGGCTGCCTCGGAGAGGATTCCAAGGCTACCGGTGGTAACGCCTACCACCACTTTGAGAACAGTAATGGCCATCGCCGCCAGCACGGAGTGGCCCGCGACCGCACGCTTTTCCTGGCGCATGGAGCCTGGACTGTAGACGGCCGTAGTTCCCGACATATTGCCATTATCTCTGTCGGATGGTTGGCAGCCAAGTTCGTTTCGTGGGGCAGCCTTTCCTTCCTCCACATCTCACAGCGTGGCCCAAGTTTTGGACCACTCTGTGCTAGGATTTCTTTACATCTTTAAACTTACCTGGAGGAATCATCTCTATGCTTTGTCGTGGTGTGACATGTCTGCTGCTTGGCGCGCTGGCTTGGGGACAAGCGGCAAACTCAACATCTCCTCCGCCAGCAGCACCAGCCCAAAACCCGGCGGCTCAATCCAATCCGCAGCCGGCCGCGCCGCCTTCCGACACCAAGGCGCCCGAGGCGGCGAATATTCCCCCGGACGGCGCGGTTATCACGATTCAGGGTCTCTGCGACAATCCTCCCGCGGACAAGACCAAAGCCTCCGACTGTAAGACGGTGATCACGCGCGCGGAATTCGAAAAACTAGTGGATGCGCTCGCCCCGAATATGGCTCCGCCCGCTCGACGGCAGCTCGCCACTCGCTACGCCATGGGATTAGTGATGGCCCACGAAGCCCACAAAATGGGACTCGATCAGGGACCGCGCTTCGAAGAACTGCTTCGGGTCGCGCGGGTTCAAATAGCCACGCAGCAACTGGGGCATGCATTGCAGGAGAAGGCTACCCAGGTTCCCGATAAAGATATTGAGGATTACTATCGCAACAATAGCGCGGCTTACGACGAAGCCAGCCTGGAACGAATTTTAATTCCTAAGACCAGACAAACGCCCACTCCCGCCACCAAAGTGAAACTGAGCGAAGCCGAAACCAAGAAGCGTGAACAAGACGGCGAAGCAGCGATGAAAGCTAAAGCTGAAGCCCTGCGCGTGCGTGCAGCAGCAGGTGAATCGTTCGGCAAGTTGCAGGACGAGGCTTACCTGTTTGCCGGCCTGAAGACGAAACCTCCAAACCCCGCTTTGGGTAAGGTCCGGCGCAGCAATCTCCCTCCTAGCCACATCGTGGTCATGGACCTCAAGCCGGGCGCGGTTTCCGCCCTGATTTCTGACCCTAGTGGTTTTTACATTTACAAGATGGGGGAAAAGGGCACGGTCCCGCTAAGCCAAGTGCGCGAGGAAATTCGAGGCACGCTGCAAGCCAAACGCATGCAGGATTCCATGCAAACTCTTCAGCAGTCTGCCACGCCTGAGTTGAATGAGAAATATTTTGGGGCAAGTCCCGGATCGCCGCTGGTACCGGGAGGCGTACACCCACAATCGCCATCCGAACCAAACTGATGGCTGATTCCAACCCCACTGTCGTCATCACTGGCGTGGCCGGCAATTTGGGGCTGCGTCTTCTGCCGCAATTGACGGAATTCGAAGTCATTGGGGTGGACATACAGCACCCCAAGACCAATCTTCCCTTGCGCTTCGTGCAAATGGATCTGGGGCAGGAGGAATCCTGTCGCGAGTTGTTTCTGCTGCTGCGTGAATCCGGCGCCACGGCGGTGATTCATCTGGCGTTTGTGCTGGACCCGGTGCGCACCGGAGTGCTCGATCTTGATCGCATGTGGCACATCAATGTAGCGGGAACCGCGAGGGTGATGGAAGCCATCACAGAGGCGAACCGTCGCGATGCTGTTGTGTCGAAGTTTATTTTTCCCAGCAGCGTTTCCGTGTATGGTCCGGGTCTGCCTAACCCGGTTGGCGAAGAATATCCGCTGGGCGCTCACACTCTTCCTTACGCAATTCATAAAATGGAGTGCGACAAAGTGGTGCAGCAGCGGGCACCGTCGCTGCGAGGATGCAGTGCGTATATGCTGCGTCCCCACATTTTTGCCGGGGCCACGGTGGACAATTACATGGTCGGAGCCTTTCGCGGCACACCCAATGGAAGATCCAACCGCGCAACTAAAATGCGATCGCATGGCAAGCGGCTTCCTTGCATGCTGCCTCTGGGAAAATCCTATCTGGAAAAGCGAATACAATTCGTGCACGTCGACGATGTGGCGCGCCTGATGGCCTACATTCTGCGAAGAACAGAACCTGAATCGCAACGCCTCACCGTCTTGAACGTTGCCGGACGCGGCGAGTCTCTCAGCTTCGGACGGTGTATCGAGATGGCAGATGCAAAACTTTTGCGTGTCCCAGGAAAATGGGCCTTCCGATTAATTCTGAAGTTGCTATGGAAGTTGGGGATTTCCGCGATTCCACCCCAGGCAGCGCCCTACATGACCGGGGAGTACACCATGAATACGGATCGGCTGCAGAAGTTTCTGGGTCAGGACTATGAGAATGTGATTCGCTTCACCATCGAAGAAGCGCTGGCCGATTGTTTCAAGTCGGATGCGCCGGCCGCAGCACAGCGCTCCGCCGCGGGATAATTACTTTTTCCCTCGAAACAATCCTGCAATGCCGAAGCTATACGGCGTCCACGATACATCTCTGAAGCCTGCACGGCGCATGCGCTCCAGCATTTCCTCCGGCTCAGGAAATCGCTCCACGGACGCGGGCAGATACGCGTATGGGCCTTTCACGCCGGAGATCAGAGTGCCAAGCGCGGGTAGCAGGTGCTGGAAATAGACACGGTAGAGCATTCCGATTACGCCGCGCGGCTCGCCGAAGTCCAGGAGTCCGCATTCGCGCCCGTCGCGCAGAACTCGCAGGATCTCGCTCAGGCCGGCATCGTAGTCCGCTAGATTTCGGAAACCGAAAGCGCTGGTGACCAGGTCGAAATGCGAGGCAGGAAACGGCAGAGTCAGGGCATCCGCCTCGACCCAATGCAGCGACGGTGATTTCTTGGCGGCCCGCTCCAGCATGGCATGGGAAAAATCCGCTCCCAGGATTTTGGACGTCGCGGCTTTTCGGCGAAGGGCGAGCGTCATGTCGCCGGTACCACAACACAGATCAAGCACCCGGGCATCCGGCTGCGCAAGGATTTGAGCAAAGCTGCGGGCTGTTCGTCGCCACCACCACCGATCCACGTTGAACGAGAGCACATGATTCAGCAAATCGTAGCGGGGCGCAATCGACGTGAACATCTCACGGACGGCATGTGCTGCCGACTGTGGATCACGGGAGCCTGCAGGAGCAGCGCCGATGACCGGGGACGTCCCCGCCGGCTTTTTCGCGGAACTGTTGGGCGGATTAGAAACGGTGATCACAAATGAGCACCACTGTTTCAGGAGTTTCGCGACAACTGGCGCAACTCGTTCAGCGCCTGGATTACGGCATCCTCAGGCACGTTGTTCACGATCTCGACTTTGCCGATTTTCTGTGGCAGGACGAAGTGCACCGCTCCGTCGCGAGTTTTTTTGTCTGCTTGCAGACGTTGGACAATATTACGGCTGCGAACCTCAACTCTTGGCAGCGAACCTAGACTCATAACCGCGTCAATGATCTGACTGGCCGCGGCTTGATCTATTTTGTTCATTACGGCCGCGATCCGGGTGGCAGCAATCATCCCCCAGGCAACAGCTTCTCCATGCAGAAACTGGCGATAACTGGTTTCGGTTTCGAGCGCGTGTCCGATGGTATGGCCGAAATTGAGCACGCGACGCAGACCACCCTCGCGCTCGTCGGAGGAAACGACCTCAGCTTTGAGTTTCACGGATTCGGCGATCATCCATTCCAGGCTGGCAACATCCGTGCGCAATTTTTTGATTTGAAGGTTCTGCAAGCGGTGAAAAAGCTCGGGATTGCCGATCACTCCGCACTTCAGAGACTCGAATAAGCCGGCGCGAAATTCACGCTCTGGCAAAGTGCGGAGGACGGCTGGATCAATCAATACAACCCGCGGGTGATGGAAGGTTCCCAGCAGATTCTTCCCTACCCGGAGATTGACCCCGGTCTTGCCCCCGATTGAGGCGTCCACCTGCGCCAGCACTGTGGTGGGGATTTGCACCAGATCCACACCGCGCATGTACAACGATGCCAGCAACCCGCCGACGTCCCCGACCACGCCGCCGCCGAAGGCTATGACGACGGCTTCTCGATCCGCGCCCATGCGCGCCAACTTCTCAGACAAATCCTCTACGGTAGCGAGCTTCTTATACGGCTCGCCGTCTTTCATCTCCAGAAGTTTCGCGGCGAATCCGGCGGCAGTGAGAGAGGCCATCAGCGTTTTGCCCCACTTCCGTCGCACGGGAGGTACGGTCACCACGAAGAGCTGCTTGCGCTGCCCAAGAATTTCCCGCAGATGCGCGCCGCTGCGTTGCAGCAGGCCACTTTCAATGATCGCCTGATAAGAGCGGGGTGGCACGGAGATAGTCACTCGGATCACGGCTTTGTCATCATAACTTAACCCAATAACGTACCCGCAGCAGCTATCTGTCTATGCGTGGTAACATTTTTGTAAATGAAGTGTGCTCCAGCCGAAACCGATTTCCTCGTCATTGGCGCCGGCGTAGCCGGACTGCGTGCAGCAATTGAATTGGCTGCGGCGGGCCGCGTCGTTGTGCTGGCCAAACGGGAACTCAAAGACTCCGCGACCCAGTTGGCGCAGGGAGGAATTGCGGCCGCGCTCAGCGACGAAGACGAGATCGGCCTTCATCTCCAGGACACACTCAACGCCGGCGATGGGCTGTGCAACCCCGATGCCGCCAAAGTGTTGGTGGAAGAAGGTCCGGAGCGCATCGAGGAGTTGATTCAGTGGGGCACGGAATTCGACCGCGAAGGCACCAAGTTGGCTTTTACTCGTGAGGGCGCGCACAGCCGTAACCGCATCCTGCACGCGCACGGAGATTCCACGGGACGCGAAATCCTGCGCGCTTTGTACGCCAAAACAAAAACCCTCAAGAATATTTCTGTATGTGAGTTCGAATTTTCCACTGATCTTCGAATGAAAGAGGGGCGGGTGAGCGGCATTTATCTGATCAGCGACAAGGGCGAACATCGGCAGATGGCCGCTTCCGCTGTGCTGCTCGCCACAGGTGGGCTGGGACAACTTTATCGCAACACCACCAATCCGGCCGTGGCCACGGGCGACGGACTCGCCATGGCATTTCGCGCCGGTGCGGAAGTCAGCGATATGGAGTTCATCCAGTTTCATCCGACGGCGCTTTATTTGAAGACCGCGCCGCGCTTTCTGCTTTCGGAAGCGTTGCGAGGGGAAGGCGCCTATCTACGAAACATCGAGCTGACCCGTTTCATGACCAAGTATCACCCCATGGGCGAGCTGGCTCCGCGTGACGTTGTTGCCAGAGCAATTGTTCACGAGCTCGAAGTCAGCAAATCTAAAGATCCGATCGTCTATCTTGATCTCACGCATCTGAACGAGAAGCACGTGAAGACGCGCTTTCCGCGCATCTACGCAACCTGCATGCAGTACAACATCGACATCACCATGGACCTGATTCCTATCCGCCCCGCGGCACACTACTCGATGGGAGGAGTGCGCACGGATCTCGAGGGGCGCGCCACGCTGCCGGGGCTGTATGCTGCGGGCGAGGCCGCCGCCACCGGCGTCCACGGAGCCAATCGCTTAGCCAGTAATTCCCTGCTCGAGGGACTGGTATTCGGAGAGAGAGCAGGAAAGAGCATGCGGCAGGAGCTGCGGCCGTCGAAGCCGGCGAAAGCCGAGCCACCACGGGCTAAATATTCAAACGGTCCGGTGGATGTCGGGAAAGAGGAAATCGTCGGTGAGATCAAAGATCTGATGTGGCAGGACGCAGGCATCGTGCGGACTGGGAAGGGCTTGAAGAAAGCCATCCAGCAGCTGGAAAAACTTGGTACACGGGTAGCTCATCCACAAACCAGGCGGGCTTACGAAGCGCAAAACCTGCATGCGGTGGCATTGCTGGTAGCGCGGTCTGCGCTGGCACGCGAAGAAAGTCGTGGAGCTCATTACCGCACCGATTTCCCTGCTCACAATGACGCGAAGTTCCTGAAGCACTCGGTCGTGAAGGGCGATTCGGTCAGGTTTGTCTAAAAGTACGAAGTACGATTTTCGATTTTACGAATTGAAAACCTTAGGCCTTGGCCTTCCTCGGATGCACCATTGACGCCACCACTGAAATAATGAGAATGCCGGCGACGATGCCTAAGGCGAGTTCCGTCGGAATTTGGTAGTAGTGAGAAACCAGCATCTTCCCACCGACAAAAATCAGGACCAGCGAAAGCCCGTAGTGCAGGTAGTGAAAAAGTTCCATCATGCCGGCCAGGGCGAAGTACATGGATCGCAATCCAAGAATGGCAAAGACATTTGAGGTGTAGACGATGAAGGCGTCCAGCGTGATGGCCAGGATGGCGGGAATGGAATCGACAGCGAACAGCACGTCGGTGGTCTCCACCACCAAAAGCACGATGAACAGCGGCGTGGCATACAGGCCCGGACGTCGCACAAAAAACTTCGCTTCCTCATAATCCTTGGTCACGGGAATCCAGCGGCGGAAAAGGCGTAGCAGCGGGTTCTTCTCGGGATGGATTTCTGCGTTTTCCTGGCGGAACAATTTGATTCCGCTGTACACCAGCAGTGCGCCAAAAATGTAAATGATCCAGTGGAACTGTCGAATCAGTCCGACTCCCGCCAGAATGAAAACCGCGCGCATGATCAGGGCGCCCAGAATCCCCCAGAACAGAACTTTGTGCTGGTGGACCGTGGGTACCTGGAAATAGCGGAAGATGAGAAGGAAGACAAAAAGATTATCGACACTAAGGGAAAGCTCAATCACATACCCGGTGACGAACTCCAGCGCGGGACCGCGCCCGTGCCAAAAGTAAACAATAACCGCGAACATGGCCGCTAGCGCGATCCACATGGCGCTCCACAGCAGCGCTTCACGAAATTTCACCACGTGGGTACGACGGTGGAACACTCCCAGGTCGAGGACCAGCATCACCAGGACGAAAAGGTTAAACAGGATCCAGAAAAGGAGTTGGTTCAAGGAAGCCCCAGGGGCGGATTAGAAATCAAAATCCGGAAAAGAGCAAAAGCGAAGTGAGCAGCAAACTTAGGCTTCGCTTCTGAAATCGGAAATTGGAAATCTGACTACATCTTATCCAACAACCGCACCGTCTCCATCAGCACACTGCCTACGATCTCCAAACTCTGGGGACTAAGCTTATCCAGGGTGTCCTGCGGAGTGTGGTGGAAAACATTGTTGTAGCCATAATCAAGGTCAATCAAATCGGCACTGGGCACGCCCATGTGCACGAAAGGTAGGTGATCGTCTTCCACGGGGATGGAGCGGCCAAAAAAATGGGACTGGTAACCCAGTCTGGTGGCGGCTTGGAGGACCACGTTTTCGAGCCAGGGGGTGGAGTTCATGTCCGACCATTGTTTTACGGCTTCTTCGCCGTCCGTCCAGAGCAGCCACACACTGTAGCCATCACGTTTTTTGCCGCGTAGCTGGTTGGCCAGTTCGAGCAGGATCGCCGTGGAGGAGCCGCCGTCATTGGCGCCGACGTAGCCGGTATTTCGCAATGGATAGTTGGTATCGTAATGCCCGGCGATCACGATGATGCCGTCCCGTGTGCCGGGAAATTTGGCGATGATATTGCGGACAGGAAATTTGCCCTCGGGAGTTTCGGCGATGAAGGCGTCGTCTTCCACGGGGACACCTTTCAAGTGGGAGGTGATGTAGGTTTCGAGTTTTTTGTGGTTAGGGCTTCCGATGGGACGGGGGCCGAAGGCCACCACGTCGCGGACGTATTGCATGGCGCGCGAGGAGTTGATCGAAGGTTTGGGGGCGGGGTCGTCGGAATTCATCGTGGCGGGAAGCAGGGTTGAGGATACGGTTTGGGGCGTGTCAGGGGATTTTTGGCGGGCACAGGCAATCCAGGCGAACGAAAGGACGAGACATGTAGCCAGCATTCGAGCGGCGCATGGTCCGGCGAGAATTTGGAGATGGGGAGTTTGCTTGCGCCCCTTCGGGGCTTGCATCGTTCCCGGGACCGACCCACGGCTTGCGCCGTGGGCTGCATTCTGTCGCCGCTCCGCGGCTGTGGCTGGATCATGTACTGCAATTCTGACCGCGACGTAACTCATGCCTAGATCATTGCCCCTTTCGTGCCTGGCGGGCGCGGCGCTGGGCGGGGTGGACCATCCAGGCGACGCCGATGCTCAAGATGTACAAGCCGACCATGGGGGCGGCGAACAGACACATATTCAGAATATCGGTGGTGGGGGTCAAAATGGCGGCGATGATGAAAATCACAAGAATCGAATAGCGAACGTTATGCCACATCCATCTTGGGCTTACGATGCCCATCATGGATAAAAAAAACACCAGGATCGGCATTTCGAAAATCACGCCCATTCCCAGCATGATGGTTAAAAACAGATCGGTATATTCGCCGATGGTAATCATCGGTTGGAACTGCTTGCCGTAATCGATCAGGAAGTTGAGCGCCGCGGGATAGACCATCTTGTAGGCGAACAGTCCTCCTCCCAGGAACAGGAACACGGTCGAGAACATGAACGGCAGCACGTAGCGTTTTTCGTTTCGGTAAAGCCCAGGGGAGATAAAAAGCCACACCTGGTAGAGCACGAAGGGAGAGGTCACGAACAAACCAGCAAGAAATGCGACCTTCAAGTAAAGGTTGAAGGGTTCGGTGGGATTCAGATAGACCAGCTTCTCGGCCATTCCATTGCGCTGGAGTGCGTCCATCACGGGGCGCTGCACGTAACGGAAGATGAACTCGTGATAGTTCCAGCAGGCGAAGAATCCAACCGTGACCGCAATCAGCGAATAGATGATCCGCTTGCGCAGCTCCTCGAGGTGCTCGAGGAAGCTCATGGCGGGCATGGGATCCTGAAGTGAATCTGGGGGAGGCAATTCGGCGGTGTCAGACATCTTGGGCCTTGGCCACGGAATGCTGTTCAATGGAGTGCGGTTCGGGATCAGGAACAGGTTCCGGCGCAGTGCTGGCCGCGGTTATGGCGCCTGCCGGCGGCTCGGCAGGTGGAAGGATCTGATGATTCTCGACGTCAAGGTTTGAGATCTCGGATTCAATCTGGGTCTTGAATTCATTCGAGGCCCGTTTAAATTCGTTCAGCGCCTTGCCGATCTGGCGTCCAATCTCCGGCAACTTCTTGGGCCCGAAGATGATCAAGGCCAGCAGGAAGATGAAGATCATCTCTGGAAAACCGAGGTTCATGAATTCCATAATACTGCCGGAACAGATTGCCATCAATGCGAGGGGTGAGATCACATAACATTTTGGGGGTTGAGATGGGAATCCAAAGCGTCTTTATTCGCGATGACGCATCCAAATGAAGGAGCGCGACCTCCGGCCAGGCGATTGCCTACATGGTTACTTCTGGAGTGCGAAAGCCCGATTTTGGCCCAAGGTTGACATGCTATACTTCGCTCAGAATGCGGCTTCTGGGGATTTGCCATGCCCGGACCGAAGGAAACCATGATGGCTCGTAGTTCTCGTCAAACTCTCTTTGTTGTTGTTTTATTTCTAACGGTTTGCGGCTTTCTGGGCGTTTTATTCGCACAAAGAAGCCCGGCCGTCGCGCCTGGTAGCGACTCCGATGTTCGCGAAAGCTTGAAGCAGTTCACCGAAGTTTACAGCGTAGTGGAGCAAAACTACGCCGAGCCGGTGAATGCCGACAAAGCTATCTACAACGGCGCGATTCCGGGGATGCTGCACGTGCTCGATCCGCATTCGAATTTCTTTGATCCCAAGGCCTATGCCCTGTTGCGCGAAGACCAGCGGGGTAAGTACTACGGCGTCGGCATGACGGTGGGTCCGCGCAATAACAAAGTGATTGTCATTGCACCATTTGTGGGAACACCCGCCTATCGCGCCGGCATTCGTCCGGGCGACATTATTGTGGCGGTAGATGGCAAACCCACCGACAACATGAGTACGGGTGATGTTGCTGATCTCTTGAAAGGTCCCAAGGGGACTACGGTCCATATCAGCATTCAGCGCGAAGGCGCGGAGAAGCCGCTTGAGTTCGCTGTGGTCCGTGATGAAATACCCCGTTACAGCGTCGACTTGCATTTCCTGGTTCGCCCCGGCATCGGTTATATGCACGTTGCGCAGTTCAATGAGACCACTGAACATGAAGTCGCCCAAGCGCTCGACGAGATGGGAGATTTGAAGGGATTGATCCTTGACCTGCGTCAAAATCCTGGTGGACTGCTCAGCGAAGGCGTTGGTGTAGCGGACAAATTCCTTCGTAAGGGTGCGCTGATTGTTTCGCATCACGGGCGTTCCTCGCCGGAGAAACGATACGTGGCTACCCACGGCAACGGAGGGAAAGAATATCCTCTCGTGGTGTTGGTAAACCGGGGTACGGCGTCAGCGGCTGAAATCGTAGCCGGCGCGATTCAGGACCACGACCGTGGGCTGATTGCTGGAGAAACCACGTTCGGCAAGGGGTTAGTGCAGACCGTCTATCCCCTGGTGGAGAACACCGGACTGGCGCTGACTACGGCGAAGTATTACACCCCTAGCGGGCGGCTGATCCAGCGCGATTACTCAAACGTATCCCTTTATGACTATTACTACAATCGCGAGGGCGAAGAAAATAACGGCAGCCACGAAATAAAGCTGACCGACAGTGGTCGCACCGTATACGGTGGCGGCGGCATCTCGCCCGATGTGAAGATTGCGGCGGTGAAGAGCAATCGCTTCCAGGATTCACTTTTGCAGCATTATGCGTTCTTCAATTTCGCCAAGCACTACGTCATTACGCATCATCCCACCAACAAATTCGAGGTCGATGATGTAGTGTTGCAGGACTTCCGCAAGTTCCTGGACGAAGAGAAGATTCCCTATACTGAATCTGATTTGGTAGAGAACAATGATTGGGTTCGCTCCAGCATACGCAGCGAGATCTTTGTCGACGCTTTCGGCCAGGAAGAAGGCTTGAAGGTGCGGGCCGAGAGCGATCCGCAAGTCATCAAGGCGTTGGACCTTTTACCTCAGGCCAAAGCACTGGCTGACAACGCTCGGCGGGTGGTTGCGGAACGCAGTGGGGTTCACGCCCTGAGCCGGTAATTAGACAATAGGCTGGATTAGGGGGCCCAAGGAATTGGGCCCTTTTTATTTTTCCGGCAAGTCCTCCCCGCTGAATAATCCACTTTCTGCACAAATCCACTTTCTGCACATTGACTTGACCCAATGTGTGTGTGAAAATCCGCGAATAATGCGCTCTTGCCGCCGTTGGTCGTATCGCCTGCACCGCGTGGAGCTCCGATGACAACCCGCGATTCTACTTCCAAATGAACTCTGTGTGCGACTGAGTAACCGGATTCCGGACCGCGTGAGGTGTGGTTCGCGGACATGGTAAAAGCAGGAGTCTGGGTGCTGCCTGCGCTTCTGGCCGCAGCCGCCGGATGGACCGACTGGCGTTCCCGGTGCATCCCAAACTGGCTTACCGTGCCGGGATTGGTGCTTGGAGTGGTGGTGAATTCTCTGGTCTCGGGATGGCCTGGCGCCAAGGCTGCCGTGCTTGGAGCACTTTTAGGGCTGGCGCTGTTGCTACCATTCGTCCTGGTAAGGAGTCTAGGCGCCGGTGACTGGAAGCTGGTCGGGGCCTTGGGCGCTTTTTTAGGTCCTCAACATCTGATCGCAGTGTTGCTGGGCGCGATTCTGGTTGCTGGGGTGATGGCGGTAGTGCTGGTGATATGGCACGGACGTGTCCGTCAGACTGTGCGCAACCTTGGTCGCATGTTGGCAGCTTTCTTTACCCTGCATCTACCAGGGCCGGAGCTTTCGTTGGATAATCCTGAGGCGCTGAAAGTGCCATTTGGGATCGCAGTTGCGATCGCCGTTATTGTTTACAGTGCCAGGCAGGTGTGGGAAGCGCTACAAGGTTGACAAGCTTGCAGCAGAGATAAGCGATGAGAATCGGCCGAATGAAAAAAATCGTATTTGGTACCAGCGGCGCCGAAATCGCTGAAGCTGCTGTCGTGTTGCCTGTGCTCTTCATGATCATGTTCGGCATCTACTGGTTCGGCCGTGCTTACAATATTTACGCGACCATAAATCACGCCGCCCGCGAGGGCGCCCGTGTCGCATCCGCCCCGACTTGCGCCAGCTGCGGGAATAATTTCGACTCGGTCGATGCGATTGCAGATAGAGTGGCGCAGGCCTTGCAAGCTTCGAAGCTCGACCCGGCCCAGGTCACTCATTCCGGCGGGAATCGGGTCGCTTGCGGAGGTGGAACTTCTGCTTGTTCAACTCCTAGCGGCGGAAAGCCTAATATTTGCGTTTATTTTAACGTGCAGCTCGATACGCCGGCGGCGGGGCCTGCGGGTTGTGGTGTGGGCGTCAGTTTCCAGTACCCTTACAAATTTTATTTTCCCTTCACATCTCTACACATGCAGCGGGTTAACCTGCCAGCCGATGTGCAGATGGTAGGAGAGAACTAGTGTATTGCTCCGGGACACGCACGGCGGCAGCGATTCTCCAGTCGTGCCTGCGTGTGNNNNTGGCGGTCTTGGTGGTCGGAATCTTCGATTTTAGCCAGGCCTTTAATTTGAAGCAGAAGCTGAACAATGCGGTGCGGGAAGGGGCTCGTTTTTCGTCCAGCCTTCCTACGAATGATCTGTCCAATGCAACATCATGTGGTGCTCCACCGTCGCCGGGGTCAGTTTGTGCCGTGCGCGATCTGGTGGCTGCTTATTTGCAGAGGGCGAAGATTAACGATTGCGGCTTGAGTACGCAGGGAGCCACTGCTTCCGCCCCTTGGACTTATGTTGCGTCGGGAAATGGATGTCCTGCCGGTGGAAACTTAACCCTGACCGTCGAGCGTGACCGTGCTTTTCCGGCAACCGTTCCGGGAGCCAGTGGAGCAATATACGTAGTCAGCAGTCGGGTGACTATTAGCTATCCTTACAAATGGCGCTTCGGGAATGTCATCCGTGTTCTGGTTCCGGGCGCGACCTATGCCTCTATAACGCAAATTTCGACTGACGCCGTCGTTCCCAATATGGATTAACGTTTGAGGAGAGGAAGAAGCTAATGATTTCGCGATCGCGGCGTGGAGAGCGGGGCCAAACCATTTTGCTGGTCGCCGTATCAATCGTCAGTTTATTAGCGATGGCGGCGTTGGCCATCGATGTGGTCACCTTATATACAGCTCGAAGCGAAACCCAACGGGCCGCCGATGCCGCAGCGTTGGCTGGAGCTAAAGCCTTCGTAGACTCCGGCGGCACTAGCGACCCTACCAACAGCAGCATACAAGCTTTGGCGCAGTCGATGGGTACGGCATACATTAATGCGACTCTGGCGCAAAACAAGATCGGAGGCATTGCTCCGATCTTAGTTGGAACTCCTGTCTTTGACTTCACCACTCACCCAGGAAATCCTCAGATCGCGGTCACTCTACAAAGAACAGGCTTGCCAATTTTTTTCGCCAGGATTTGGAGTAGGACACCGGCTACCGTCACGGCGTTGGCCAGAGCCGAAGCTTACAACGCGTCGAATTCGCAGACGAACACGGGGAATCTCGTTCCCGTCACGCCGAAGTGCGTGAAGCCGTTGATAGTTCCTAATCGGGATCCGAATCGCGCCGGCGCGCCGTACATCACGGTTTCAACGGGCGTCGTAGCAGCGGGCGTGGTGGGCGAGGGCGGCCCATCGGGGACCACATGGTTCGATGGATGTCCAGCCGGAGGCGGCAGTACTTGCGGTCTACCCGTTGTTCCACCA
>WNGM01008872.1_pt1 | contig 17852 bp, 17 predicted proteins | sample 5400571 | NCBI WGS metagenome assembly WNGM01 (sample SAMN13153378, study PRJNA577476) | soil metagenome | isolation source: 100 cm soil or saprolite under Garry oak tree replicate 2 | place: USA:California | collected 2016-06-15 | reverse complement strand
GGCGGCAAAGCCAGGGGCGTCCCAGCGGATCAGCGCCTGCACGGCAGGCACGCCGGCATCGGCTCCGACCACGACGCGACCGCCCGGCGCCACGAGCGCGGCCGCGTTCATCCAGCGACGCAACGCCTCCTCGCCCGCCCGCAGGTCCGCCCGCGCGAGCAGCGCCCAGCCGTCGAGCAGCAGGGCGGCTCCGTACCCACCCTCGGCGACGGGCTCGGCCCCCGGCGTCGCGACGACGACTGCCGCCCGGCCCGGCACGTCCGCGAGCACGCTGTCGCCGCCCGACGTGCGTACCGCGACGCCCGGGAACGCCCGGCCGAGCTCCTCGGCGGTACGCGCCGAGCCGACGACCATCGCGCGCAGTTGGCGCGAGCCGCAGACCGGGCACGTCCAGTCGCCGGCGAGCCGTCCGCACCAGCGGCACGCCGCGATGGCATGTCCCGAGCTCGCCGCTAGCGGCCCGGCGCATGTGGCGCACCGGGCCGGAGTGCGGTCGCGCACGCACGCCAGCGAGGGTACGTAGCCGCCACGCGCCGCGGTGCCGCTGCCCGGATCGCCGCCCGGTCGGCGACGATCTCATGCGCCCATCCCGACTGGACGAGCAGCGCGGACTCGGCGGTACGTCCGAACCCGCCGACCAGTAGCGCCGCGCCGCTCAGCGACGAGCGCAGAACGAGCACGTCGCGTGCGTTCGGGTACGGCGCCCTCGGCTCGACATACAGGTCGTCGCCGTCGTCCCAGATCGCGAGCAGTCCGAGGTCGGCCACCGGCGCGAATGCCGCCGCGCGTGTGCCGATCACCGCACGCACGGCGCCGCGGCGCACCGCGAGCCAGCGCCGGTACCGCTCGGCGGGGCCCAGGTCGGCCGACAGCGCGACGTGCCTGCCTTCGCCCAGGGAAGCGAGGAGCGCGGCGTCCAGGCGCGCCAGGTCGCGCATGTCTGGCACCACGACGACCGCGCCACGACCGGCCGCGAGCGCCGCCTGCGCCGCTTCGGCGAGCCGGTCCGTCCATGCCTCGGCGGGCAGCGAGCTCCAGACCGCCCGGGCCGGCCGCCCGTCGCGCACGGCCCCGAGGAACGCGTCGCCCGCGCCGTACCGACTCCAGGAAGGCGTGTCCGGCGGCTCGGGCGGAGTTGCCAGCTTGCTCTCGGACGACTCGGCGCGGGCATGCCGGGCCGGCACGCCCAGTCGCAGGACATCGACGAAGCTGCCCGCGTACCGGTCGGCGACTGCCCGGAACAGCCGGGCCGTCTCGGCAGTGAGCACCGGCTCGCCGACGGCCCGCTCGACGAACGCCAGCGTGCCGCCGTGCTCGCTCGCCTCGACGCGTTCCAGCACGAAGCCGTCGACCAGCCGGCCGGCGAACCGCACTCGGACCCGCGTACCCGCAGTCACGGCGTCGTCGAGCTCAGCCGGGACGACGTAGTCGAACGGCCGGTCCAGATGCGACAGCGCAACATCCACCATCAGCCGCGCCACCGGATACGCCGCCGCAGGCTCACGCCCGGTACGGCGAGCACGCGTGGACGTCACAGGCTCAGTACACCAGCCAGCCCCGACCATCAGCGCGATGAGGCTGGGCATGCGAGATGAGCGCGGTTGACGCAACCACCCACGCGATAAGGCTGTGCGCGAGACTTGAGCACGGTTGGCGCAACCACAAACGCGATGAGCGCTCGCGCGAAGAGCCCGGCGCCGCGACGCGGCCGCGCCGTGCGGCGCGAGCGGAGCGCTGATCCACCCGAGCGGAGCGAGCGGTGGAGACGGCGATTCGGCCCCGGCCGGGATTAGTCAGCAGCCAGCTTGGCCAGCTGCTCGGCCTTGTCGGTGCGCTCCCAGGTGAAGTCGGGCAGCTCGCGACCGAAGTGGCCGTAGGCGGCGGTCTGCGCGTAGATCGGCCGCTTGAGGTCGAGGTCGCGGATGATGGCGGCCGGGCGCAGGTCGAACGTCTGGCTGATCGCCTCGGCGATGCGCGCTGGGTCGACCGTCTCGGTGCCGAACGTCTCGATGAACAGGCCCACCGGCTCGGCCTTGCCGATCGCGTAGGCGACCTGCACCTCGCAACGGCTGGCCAGCTTGGCGGCCACGACGTTCTTGGCGACCCAGCGCATGGCGTACGCGGCCGACCGGTCGACCTTCGACGGGTCCTTGCCCGAGAACGCGCCCCCGCCGTGGCGGGCCATGCCGCCGTAGGTGTCGACGATGATCTTGCGGCCGGTGAGCCCGGCGTCGCCCATCGGTCCGCCGATCTCGAAGCGTCCGGTCGGGTTCACGAGCAGCCGGTAGCCGTCGGTGTCGATGTCGAGCTCGGCGATGACCGGGGCGATCACATGCTCCGCGACGTCGGGCTTGAGCAGGGTGTCGAGGTCGATGTCCGCCGCGTGCTGGCTGGAGACGACGACCGTGTCGAGCCGCGACGGCTTGCCGTCGACGTACTCGATGGTGACCTGGGTCTTGCCGTCCGGTCGCAGATAGGGCACCGTGCCGTCCTTGCGGACCGCAGCCAGGCGCTGCGCGAGCCGGTGCGCCAGCGCGATCGGCAGCGGCATTAGTTCGGGCGTCTCGTCGACCGCGAAGCCGAACATCAGGCCCTGGTCGCCGGCGCCCTGCTTGTCGAGCGGGTCGAGGTCGCCCTCGACGCGTGCCTCGTAGGCGGAGTCGACGCCTTGGGCGATGTCGGGAGACTGCGAGCCGATCGCGATGTTGACGCCGCAGGACGTGCCGTCGAAGCCCTTTCGTGACGAGTCGTAGCCGATCTCGAGGATGCGCTCACGCACGATCGTCGGGATGTCGGCGTACGCGTCGGTGGTCACCTCGCCGGCGACATGTACCTGGCCGGTCGTGATCAGGGTCTCGACGGCGACTCGGCTCGACGGGTCCTGCGCGAGCAGGGCGTCGAGGATCGAGTCGCTGATCTGGTCGGCGATCTTGTCCGGGTGTCCCTCGGTGACGGACTCGGACGTGAACAGGCGGCGGCTCACAGATTCTCCGGGAAGTTTGGTTGGCAGAGTTCGGCAGAGTCTACCGGTCGAGTAGACATGGCCGGACGGCGTCGGCGTTGACCGAAGCGTGTCCGGCTAGTACCGCCCTGCTACCGCGTCCCACACGGCCGCTGCCAGAGCCGCCTTCGGGCCCAGCGCCACCGGCACCTCGCTGCCGTCCGAGCCGAGGATGACCGCGGCATTGTCGGGACGGCCGAATGCCAGGCCGGCGCCTACGGCATTGACCACAAGCAGGTCGCAACCCTTACGGGCCAGCTTCGCTCGGCCGTGGTCGAGGACGTTGCCAGTCTCGTCGCCGGTCTCGGCAGCGAAGCCGACCAGCACCTGACCCGGCCGTCGCGCCGCGACCAGTTCGGCCAGGATGTCGGGATTCTGCTCGAGCGCGATCGGCTCCGGCGGGGCACCGGACTTCTTGATCTTGTGCGTCGCCGGCGACGCGGGGCGGAAGTCGGCGATCGCGGCGGCCATGACGATCACATCGGCATCGGCGGCAACCTTATGCACGGCGTCGCGCAGTTCAGCGGTGGTCGTGACGCGCACGACGTCGACGCCGGCCGGGTCGGGCAGTTCGGTGTTCGCGGCGACCAGCGTCACCTGACTCGCCCCGCGCGCCGCGGCGACCGAAGCGAGCGCGTAGCCCTGCAGCCCTGACGACGCGTTGCCCAGGAAGCGCACCGGGTCGAGCGGTTCGCGGGTGCCGCCCGCGGTGATCAGCACGTGCCGGCCGACCAGATCCGCGGGCAGCGCGTCGGCACGGTGTAGCAGCAGCTCGGCCAGCTGCGCGATCTCGGCGGGCTCGGGCAGCCGGCCCTTGCCGGAGTCGGCGCCGGTCAGCCGGCCGGTGGCGGGCTCGAGCACGACGGCGCGGCGGCGGCGCAAAGTGGCGACGTTCTCGGCCGTCGCGGCGTGCTCCCACATCTCGGAGTGCATCGCCGGGGCGAAGAGCACCGGGCATCGGGCGGTCAGCAGGGTGTTGGTCAGCAGGTCGTCGGCCAGGCCGTGGGCCGCTCGGGCCAGCAGATCGGCGGTGGCCGGTGCGATCACGACCAGGTCGGCGGCACGCCCGAGCCGGACGTGCGGCACGTCCTCGGCGCCAGACCAGACGTCCGACGCGACGGGCCTGCCGGAGAGTGCCGCCCACGTGGTCGCACCGACGAAGCGCAGCGCGGACTCGGTCGGGACGACGACGACATCGTGACCCGCCTCGGTCAGCTTGCGCAGCAGGTCGGCCGCCTTGTACGCGGCAATGCCGCCGCCGACGCCCAGGACGACCTGAGCGGCACGTTCAGGCGGCTGCGCGGCCATCGCCCGCTACGACTCGGACGGCTTGAACTCGATGAGGTCGTTGTTGATCTCACGCAGGGCGATCGACAGCGGCTTCTCCTGCGGCGCCGTCTCGACCAGCGGGCCCACGTACTCCAGCAGGCCCTCGCCGAGCTGGCTGTAGTAGGCATTGATCTGCCGTGCCCGCTTTGCCGCGATGATGACGAGCGCGTACTTCGACTGGGTACGCTCGAGCAGCTCGTCGATCGGCGGGTTGGTGATGCCTTCGGCACCGCTCACAGTTGGGGACACGTCTCAGCTCTCTCGTCGGTTGGGATCATCAGGCTGAATAATCAAGTGGCGCCCTGCTGCGGGCACACGGCTTCGATCAATGCTACCAACTCCCCCGCCGCGCGCCGGACGTCGTCGTTCACGACGACTGCGTCGAACTCGCCCTCGGCGGCCAATTCGATCTTGGCCCGGTCCAGTCGCGACTCGATGACCGCGCGGGACTCAGTGCCGCGACCGATCAATCGGCGCTCCAGTTCGTCCCAGGACGGCGGCGTCAGGAACACGAACTGCGCGTCCGGCATGCTCGCGCGCACCTGCCGGGCACCCTGCAACTCGATCTCGAGCAGCGTCGGCACCCCGGCCGCGAGGTGCTCGAACACCGGCGCGCGGGGCGTCCCGTAGAAGTTGCCGGCGAACTCGGCATACTCGAGCAACTCGCCGCGCTCGACCATGTGCGCGAACTCGGCACGATCGACGAAGTGGTACTCCACGCCGTCTGTCTCGCGGGGACGCGGCTGCCTGGTCGTGCAGGACACCGACACCCAGACGTGGGGGTACATCTTGCGGACGGCGGCCACCACCGTGCCCTTGCCCACGCCTGACGGCCCCGATAGCACGGTCAAGCGGCTCGGCATATTCGGAAAACTACCCGGACCGTTAGGGCGGCTCAGGACCGCGCCGCCGAAGCGATCCGAACAGCATCACCAGCATGAGCGCAGACATCAGGATCAGGCCGACGCTAGAGCCCGTACCGAACGTCGGCTGAGTAGCCGGGCAGGTGCTCGACGTGCAGTCGGTCACGATGGACGTCGTAGAGCTGCGCCGGAGACGCAACCACCAAGCTCAGCTGTGTGACGGTGGTGATCCGGCCGCCAGGGCCAGGGATCGAGACCCAGCGGCTCACGCTCAGCCAGATCGCGTACCCGATGGCCAACGCCAACGCAGCGCCCGTCCATCGACCGGCGCGACCGGCCATTCGCAAGCCGAGCCACACGATGCCGGCGAGGGCTGTGATCACGATCGCCAGGGACCACCGGGCGGACGCCTGCCATGCGTTCGCGTCGAAGTGGGCGGTTCTGCCCTCCGAGCTGCCGACCGACCTGCCGAACCACGGCAGCGTGCTCGACCAGACAGCCAGCAAGATCAGCCCCAGAGCCAACCAGTCGAGGCCTCTCCAGCGCGCGAAGAGCAGATCCACGAGCGGATCGTAGATCGACGCCCGCAGCGGCGCGGCTGCATCGGGGCAAAGACGGCTTCGTTACTGTTCCGGGGAAAGCTCCAGGCGCGTCCTGACAGGGAGGTTGCAACGAATGGCTGCCGTTCAGGTCGGCGTCGTGAAGGAGTCCGCGGCGGGCGAGCGGCGTGTCGCGCTGACGCCGGACGCGCTGGCACGGTTGCGGGACGCCGGCGTGGAGGTGATCGTCGAATCTAGCGCCGGTGCGTCGGCGTGGTTCCCGGACGAGGAGTACGCGCAGGCCGGGGCGAGCATCGTCGAGACCGAGCGGCTGTACTCGACGGCGGACGTCCTGCTCTGCATCGACCAGCCTCCGGCCGAGCGGCTGCACAGTGGACAGACCGTTGTCGGCATGCTGGCTCCGTTGCTCAATCCGCGGCGGATGGCCGAGCTGGCGGCCAAGGGCGTCACGGCGGTCAGCCTCGACGGCCTGCCGCGCACGCTGACCCGCGCGCAGAGCATGGACGCGCTGACCTCGCAGTCGAGCGTCGCCGGTTACCGGGCAGTGCTGGTGGCAGCGAACGCCTTCGACCGGTTCTTCCCGCTTCTCATCACAGCGGCCGGTACGTCTAAGCCCGCGACCGTGCTCGTGCTCGGTGCCGGCGTGGCGGGCCTGCAGGCGGTCGGCACCGCGCGCCGCCTCGGCGCGGTCGTGCGCGCCTACGATGTCCGCCCGGCGTCCAAGGACGAGGTGCGGTCCCTCGGCGCGCAGTTCATCGAGCTCACCTCCGTCGCGCCGGGCGCCGGCGAAGGGGGCTACGCACGAGCGCTGACCGACGAGGAGCAGGCCGCGCAGGCAGCCGAGCTGGCCGAGCACATCGCGAAGCACGACATCGTGATCACCACCGCGCAGGTTCCCGGCCGGCGACCACCGCTGATGGTCACCGCCGGCACGATCAAGAGCATGCGCGCAGGCTCGGTCATCGTCGACATGGCAGCCAGCGACCTGGGGGGCAACGTCGAGATCTCGAAGCCCGGCGAGACGATCGTGACGAACAACGGCGTCACGGTCATCGGAGCGGGCAACCTGCCCGCGGCGATGCCCACCAGCGCGTCAGCCGCATACGCCCGCAACATCAGCACGCTGCTCGTGCACATGCTCAGCGACGGGCAAGTCGCGATCGACCTCGACGACGAGATCCAGCACGGCGTGGTCATCACGCACGGCGGATCCGTCGTGCACGAAGCGACCACGAAACTCCTGGAGGGCACGCCGTGACCGGATCGTTCGTAGGCGACCTGACGATCTTCGTCCTGGCCCTGCTCGTCGGCTTCGAGGTCATCAGCAAGGTGCCGGCCACGTTGCACACGCCGCTGATGTCGGGCGCCAACTCGATTCACGGCGTCGTGCTGGTCGGAGTAGTGCTGCTGTCGGCGTTCATCAGCGGGCCGCTCGGCTACGTCCTGATGTTCCTCGCGGCGGCGTTCGGTGCCGCGAACGTCGTCGGCGGTTATGCGGTCACCGACCGGATGTTGCAGATGTTCAAGAAGCGCCCCGTCGCCGTCGCGCCGAAGGACGAGCAATGAGCGGCGTCGAAACCGGCGTGCGGCTCGCCTCGTTGTTCGGCGCGGTCTGCTTCGTCCTCGGCCTCCATCTGATGAACTCCCCCGCTACCGCGAGACGTGGCAATCAGCTCTCGGCGTTCGGCATGCTCGTGGCGGTCATCGCCGTGTTCGTGTCGGTCGGTCACGGCGGCACGATGAATGCGTCCCGCTGGCTGGTACTGATCGCCGGCGCGCTGCTCGGCGCGGCGGCCGGCCTCTACTCGGCGCGCAAGGTCGCGATGACGCAGATGCCGCAGCTGGTCAGCCTGTTCAACGCGGTGGGCGGTGGTGCCGCCGCGCTGATCGCGGTGGCCGACTACGCGCACGACAGCCACACGACCGGAGGCATCGCGACAGCGACGGTGCTCGACGTGGCGATCGGCTGCGTGACGTTCTCCGGATCGCTCGTCGCGGCCGCGAAGCTGCAGGGTTACTGGAGCCAGCCGGTTTCGCCGGCGGGCAGCCGCATCGTGTCAGCGGTCTTGCTGGTGGCGGCGGTCGGATCGGCGGCGCCGACATGCCCGTCGTCATCTCGCTGCTGAACGCGTTCACCGGCACCGCCGTCGCGATGGCCGGCTTCGTACTGCAGAACGCCACGCTCACCATCGCCGGTGCGCTCGTGGGCGCGTCCGGCAGCATCCTGACCAAGCTGATGGCCGACGCCATGAACCGCTCGGTCGTCAACATCATGGCCGGCGGGTTCGGCACCGGGGCGTCCGGCGTCCTCGTCGGCGCGACCGGCGCTGCCGCGCAGGTCCGGTCCATTGCGGTCGACGATGTTGCGCTGCAACTCGCCTATGCCAACAAGGTGATCGTCGTGCCCGGGTACGGCCTCGCGGCGGCACAGGCGCAGCACGAGGTGCGCGAGCTCGCGGCACTGCTCGAGGAACGCGGCGTCGACGTCTCCTACGCGATTCATCCGGTAGCCGGTCGCATGCCGGGGCACATGAACGTCCTGCTCGCCGAGGCGAACGTGCCCTACGACCAGCTCAAGGAGATGGACGAGATCAACCCCGAGTTCGACCGCACCGACGTCGCGCTCGTCGTCGGCGCGAACGACGTGACCAACCCCGCGGCTCGGCGCCCGGGCAACGCCGTGTCGGGCATGCCGATCCTCGACGTCGACCACGCGAAGAGCATCATCGTGATCAAGCGGTCGATGGCCTCGGGCTATGCGGGTATCGACAACGAGCTCTACGCCGACCCCAAGGCGAGCATGTTCTTCAGCGATGCCAAGAAGGGTCTTGCCGCGCTGATCTCGGCGACCAAAACGCTCGTCGGTTAGGAGCAGATCGACATGGGCTGGTACGGCGAGCACGTCCTGCCGCGGATCGTCCAGGCCGCGTGCGGCATGAAGACGGTCCAGCCGCTGCGGCGCCGCGTCTGCGAAGGTCTCGCGGGCGACGTCGTCGAGATCGGCTTCGGCCCCGGACACAACGTCGCGTTCTACCCAGCGGCAGTCACCTCGGTCGCGGCGGTCGAGCCGTCCGACGTCGCCTGGAAGCTGGCCGGCAAGCGGGTCGAGCAGTCGAGCGTTCCGGTACAGCGATCCGGATTGGACGGCCAGTCCTTGCCGTTCGCCGACGCCAGCTTCGACTCGGCCGTTTCGACGTGGACGCTGTGCACGATCCCGGACGTTGCCGCCGCCCTTAGTGAGCTCCGGCGGGTGCTCAAGCCTGGCGGCACGCTGCACTTCGTCGAGCACGGCTTGGCCCCGGACGAGTCGGTACAGCGCTGGCAACGACGGCTGGAGCCGCTGCAGAAGCGCGTGTTCGGTGGGTGCCACCTCACCCGTCCGATCGTCGACCTGCTGACGACGGCGGGCTTCGAGATCACCGAACTCGACACGTTCTACGAGAAGGGCGCGCCGAAGTTCGGCGGCGCCGACTCCCTCGGCATTGCCGTGTCTGCCTGAGCGCAGCCGGTCAGCCGGTGAGGAAGGCGAACTGGTCGAGCTGGCGACGGGCCGCGTCGCGCAAGGCGGCCTCGTCCGGACCGACGCGCAGCACCTCGCGCGACACGCTTGGCAGGACACAGTGCGCATCGCCGAAGATCCGCCGGACGTCCTCGGCCGTGCCGCCCTGCGCGCCCACGCCGGGCGCCAGGATCGGGCCGTTCAGCTTGGACAGGTCGACGTCGGTGTCGCCGATCGTTGCCCCGACGACGAGGCCGAACGATCCGAACGGCTCCGCGCCCGCGTTGCGTTCCGCGACCTCGTCGGCCACGAGTTGACCGACCGAGCGGCCGTCGGCGCCTCTCGCCTGCTGCACCGCCGCGCCTTCGGGGTTCGACGTCAGCGCGAGCACGAACGCACCCCCGCCGTGCTCGGTAGCGACATCGAACGCCGGTTGCAGCGCACCGATGCCGACGTAAGGCGCGAGCGTGATCGCGTCGGCGGCGAGCGGCGCGGACGGATCGAGGTACGCCTCGGCGTACGCAGCCATGGTCGAGCCGATGTCGCCTCGCTTGACGTCGAGCAGAACCAGCGCGCCGGCCTCGCGCGCGGCGCGGACCGTCCGCTCGAGCACGGCAATGCCCGCCGCGCCGAAGCGCTCGAAGAACGCCGACTGCGGCTTGACGACAGCCACCTCGCCTGCGAACGCCGACACGCAGCTGAGCGCGAACCGCTCCAGCCCGTCGGCAGAAGCAGGCAGGCCCCAGGCGGCGAGCAGGGACGCGTGCGGGTCGATGCCCACGCAGAGCGCGCCGCGAGAGTGAACCGCCGCGTCGAGCCGTTCGCCGAACATCATGCGAGCTCCTTGGTGCGTTCGTCGGCCGGCCGGTGTGCGTAGCCGACGGCGTCTGCCAGGGAGGCGACGAACTGCAGCGCGTCCAGCCCGGTCTGGATGCCGCCCATGCCGAGGATCGGGACGTGCGGCAGCGCCGCGTGCACCTGCCACACGCAGCGGAGCGCCACCGGCCGGATCGCCGGCCCGGACAACCCGCCGGTGACGCCGCCCAGCACCGGCGTCATCATCTCGGTGTCGATCACCAGGCCCAGCAGCGTGTTGATCAGCGACAGCCCGTCGGCTCCCGCGTCGATGCATGCCCGGGCGATCGCGACGATGTCGGTGACGTCCGGAGATAGCTTGGCGAACACCGGCACCTTGGGGTCGGCGACGCGGCGCACGGCAGCGATCACCCGTGACGACGCGAGCGGGTCACAGGCGAACACTTGCCCGCGGCTCTCGACGTTCGGGCACGAGATGTTGACCTCGATCATCGACACGGCCGGGTTACCGTACAGGCGCCGGGCCAGCGCGACGTACTCGTCGGTGTGCCCGCCGGCGATCGACACCACGGTGCGCGCGTCGTGCGCGGCCAGCCAGACCAAGTCGTTCTCGATGAACGCGTCGATGCCCGGGCCCTGCAGCCCGATCGAGTTGAGCATGCCGCTCGGCGTCTCGGCCATCCGCGGCGTCGGCCGTCCGGACCGCGCCCGCAACATGATCGACTTGGTCACGACCGCGCCCAGCGCCGACACGTCGAAGAACTGGTTCAGCTCGCGCCCTGACGCCGCGCATCCGGACGCGGTGAGCACCGGGTTCGGCAGCGTGAACGAGCCGAGCGTTGTCGTCAGGTCCGTCATTTCATCGCCTCCGCACCGAGGAGATCCGGCGGCAGCACGCCCACGTCGTCCCAGCGCACGCGCGCCGCGTCGAACACCGGTCCGTCGACGCACGACCGCAGGAAACGCGACTGGCCGTCGTCGGAGCGCACCGGCAGCACGCAGGTCATGCACACGCCGACGCCGCAGGCCATCGACTCCTCGACGGCGACCTGCGCCTCGATCGCGTGCTCGCGCGCGACGTCGTTGACGGCGCGCAGCATGGCCATCGGCCCGCAGGCGTACACGACCTCGGCGCCGATCCGCTTGATCGCTTCGGGCAGCACGTCGGTGACCATCCCGCGCGTGCCGGCCGTGCCGTCGTCGGTCGTCACGGTCACCGCGCCCACCGCGCGCCTGGCGGCCAGCTCGCCGAACAGGCGAGTCGCCGTCGCCGCGCCGACCACGATCTCGACGTCCGAGCCGGCCTCGATCAGCTTCTGCGCGAGCGGGATCAGCGGCGCAGTGCCGTAGCCGCCGCCGACCAGGACGGCAGGCATCGGATGCTTCGGCATCGGAAACGGCGTGCCGAGCGGCCCGACCAGGTCGAGCATCGCGCCTGCCTGCTGGCGCACCAGCCACTGCGTGCCCGGCCCGTGCTCGGCGACGACGAACTGGATCGTGCCGGCGAAGTCGCCGGTGGGCGTCGCGCCGTACAGGGCGAACGCGCGCCGCAGCAGCATGGACGAGTTCTGCCCGCCGACGCCGACCGCCACGAACTGCCCAGGCGCGAACGTGGCCGCGACGCCCGGTGCCACGACCGTGAACTGGTAGTACGCGCCGAGCTTCTGCACGGCGAAGATCTCGCCGAGCTCCTGCACCGGCGTCATGACGCGCCCCGCCATCCGGCGAGCTGGGCATGCAGGTCCTGCAGCGAGCGGACGCCGACCTCTCCGCGCGAAAGCTCCTCGATGCCCTGCACGGCCGCTGCCGCCGCCTGCACGGTCGTCAGGCACGGGATGCCTGCGGCCACCGCGGCGGTTCGGATCTCGTAGCCGTCGATGCGCGGCCCGGAGTTGCCCCACGGCGTGTTGAGCACCAGGTCGATCTCGCCGGCCGCGATCTTCTCGACGACGTTGCCCGGCCCGTCGGAGAACTTGCCGACCACCTCGACCGGTACGCCGTTGCGGCGCAGCACCTGCGCGGTGCCGGACGTGGCGACGATGCGGAACCCCAGGTCAGACAGCCGCTTGACCGGGAAGATCGCCGCCCGCTTGTCGCGATTCGCCACCGAGACGAACACCGTCCCCTTCACCGGCAGCGAGCCGTACGAGGCCGCCTGACTCTTCGCGAACGCGGTACCGAACACGGCGTCAAAGCCCATCACCTCGCCGGTCGACTTCATCTCCGGACCGAGCAGCGAGTCGACGTGCGCGCCGTCGGCGCTCCGGAACCGGTGGAACGGCAGCACGGCCTCCTTCACGGCGATCGGCGCGTCGTCGGGCAGGTCGCCGCCGTCGCCGTGTCGTGGTAGCAGCCCCTCCCGTCTCAGGTCCGCGATCGTGGCGCCGAGGGCGATACGAGCCGCCGCCTTGGCGAGAGGCACCGCGGTCGCCTTCGAAACGAACGGCACGGTGCGGCTCGCCCGCGGGTTCGCCTCCAGGACGTAGAGCACGTCGCCGGCCAGGGCGTACTGGACGTTCAGCAGACCGCGCACGCCCACACCGGTCGCGATCGCGAGGGTCGACGAGCGCACGGCAGCGATGTCGCGCGCGCCAAGCGTGATCGGCGGCAGCGCGCACGCCGAGTCGCCGGAGTGGATGCCCGCCTCTTCGATGTGTTCCATCACGCCGCCGAGGTACAGATCGACCCCGTCGTAGAGCGCGTCGACGTCGATCTCGATCGCGTCGTCCAGGAAGTGGTCGACCAGTACGGGGTGATCGCTCGTGATCTCGGTGGCTCGCGAGATGTAGTCCGACAGGTGCCCCTCGTCGTAGACGATCTCCATGCCGCGCCCGCCCAGTACGTAGGACGGCCGGACGAGCACCGGGTAGCCGATCCGGTCGGCGACGGCCTTCGCCTCGGCGAACGACGTCGCGGTGCCGTGCTTGGGCGCGGGTAGGCCCGCCTCGCGCAGCACCCGGCCGAACGCGCCGCGGTGCTCGGCGAGGTCGATCGCCTCGGGCTGGGTGCCCAGCACGGCGACGCCGGCATCCTTCAGCCGCTGGGCGAGGCCGAGCGGCGTCTGCCCGCCGAGCGTGCAGATCACGCCTGCAACTCGACCGCTCGACTGTTCCGCATTCACCACCTCCATCACGTCCTCGAACGTCAACGGCTCGAAGTACAGCCGGTCGGACGTGTCGTAGTCGGTCGACACCGTCTCGGGATTGCAGTTGACCATGACCGTCTCGTAGCCCGCGTCGCGCAGTGCCATCACGGCGTGCACGCACGAGTAGTCGAACTCGATGCCCTGCCCGATGCGGTTCGGCCCGCTGCCCAGGATGATCACCTTCGGCCGGTGGGGCTGCGGCGCTACCTCGGTCTCTTCGTCGTAGGACGAGTAGTGGTACGGCGTCGTGGCGGCGAACTCGGCCGCGCAGGTGTCGACGGCCTTGTAGACCGGCCGGATCCCGGCGCGCAGCCGCAGCAGCCGCACGCCGTCCTCGCCGGCGAGCTCGGGACGCAGCGCGGCCAGTTGCCGGTCGGAGATTCCGTGCCGTTTCGCCTTGCGTAGCAGGGCCGGCGTGAGCGCCGGTGCGTCGACCAGCTCGGCCCGCAGCTCGACGAGTGAGGCCACCTGATCGACGAACCAGGCGTCGATGCCTGACAGCTGCGCCACCTCGTCCACTGCCATACCGCGGCGTATGGCCTGCTCGACGCGATAGATCCGCCCGTCGGTCGGCGTGGCTACGGCTTCGCGCAGCGCATCGTCGGACAGGTCGGGGTCCGGACGCGTCCAGAAACCCGCGTCGCGCGTCTCCATCGAACGCAGCGCCTTGCCGAGCGCCTCGGTGAAGTTGCGGCCGATCGACATCGCCTCGCCGACGCTCTTCATGTGCGTGGTGAGCACTGGGTCGGCGCCGGGGAACTTCTCGAACGCGAACCGCGGCACCTTGACCACGATGTAGTCGATGGCCGGTTCGAACGCTGCCGGCGTCTTCTTGGTGATGTCGTTCGGGATCTCGTCCAGCGTGTAGCCGACCGCGAGCTTGGCCGCGATCTTGGCGATCGGGAAGCCGGTGGCCTTGCTCGCCAAGGCGCTCGACCGCGACACGCGGGGGTTCATCTCGATCACGATCATCCGGCCCGTCCGCGGATCAACGGCGAACTGGATGTTGCAGCCGCCCGTGTCGACGCCCACCGCTCGAAGCACGGCGATGCCGACGTCGCGCATGTGCTGGTACTCGCGGTCGGTGAGCGTCATCGCCGGCGCGACCGTGATCGAGTCGCCGGTGTGCACACCCATCGGGTCGACGTTCTCGATCGAGCACACGACCACCACGTTGTCGTGGCGGTCGCGCATCAGCTCGAGCTCGAACTCCTTCCAGCCGAGCACGGACTCCTCGACGAGCACCTCGTGCACGGGGCTGGCCGCCAGCCCTCGCGCGACCATCGTCCGCACCTCGTCGGCGGTGCCGGCCAGCCCCGAGCCGAGCCCGCCCATCGTGAAGCTCGGCCGGACGACCACTCGGTTGCCGACCGTGGCCGCGAACGCGATCGCCTCGTCGAGTGTGTGGCACACCTGCGACGCGGGCACGTCTGCGCCCACCGAACGGACGATGTCCTTGAAGCGCTGGCGGTCCTCGCCACGGCGGATCGCTTCGATATCGGCGCCGATCAGCTCGACGCCGTACCGCTCGAGCACGCCGTTGTCGTGCAATGCGACGGCGAGGTTCAGCGCGGTCTGGCCGCCCAGCGTGGGAAGCAGTGCGTCAGGCCGCTCGGCCTCGATGACCTTCTCGACGAACTCGGCCGTCAGCGGCTCGATGTAGGTGGCGTCGGCGAACTCGGGGTCGGTCATGATCGTCGCCGGGTTCGAGTTGATCAGGCTCACCCGGAACCCCTCGGCGCGTAGCACCCGGCAGGCCTGCGTGCCGGAGTAGTCGAACTCGCAGGCCTGCCCGATGACGATCGGCCCGGAGCCGATCACCAGGATGTGCTCGATGTCGGTACGCCGTGGCATCTAGGTCTTCTCCAGCAGCTCGACGAACCGATCGAACAGGTAGGCCGCGTCGTGCGGGCCGGCTGCCGCCTCCGGGTGGTACTGCACGCTGAACGCCCGGACGTCACGCGCGCGCAGCCCCTCGACCACGTCGTCGTTCAGGCAGATGTGGCTGACCTCGACCGTGCCGAAGTCGGTGTCGGCACCGTCGAGCGGCGCGTCGACCGCGAAGCCGTGGTTGTGCGCGGTGATCTCGACCTTGCCCGTCACGCGGTCCTGCACCGGCTGGTTGATGCCGCGGTGGCCGTAACCGAGCTTGTACGTGCCGAACCCGAACGCCCGGCCCAGCACCTGGTTGCCGAAGCAGATCCCGAACACGGGCACCTCGCGGCGCAACAGCTCGCGCACCGTGGCCACGGCGTCGTCGGCCGTCGCGGGATCGCCCGGGCCGTTGGCCAGGAACACCGCGTCGGCTCCGCTGGCAACGACCTCGTCCGGGCTCGACCTGGACGGCAGGACGTGCGTCGTGATGCCGCGCTCGGCCATCCGGTGCGGGGTCATCGACTTGATGCCGTAGTCGAGAGCGGCGACGGTGAAGCGGTGTTCGCCGATCGCGTCGACCCGGTACGCCGCGCCGGTGCTGACCTCGGCGCTCAGGTCGGCGCCGGTCATCGGCGGAGACTCCAGGACGCGTCGCCGCAGCGAATCGCGGTCGACGCCGGCGGACGAGACGCCGCAGCGCATGGCGCCGCGTTCGCGCAGATGCCTGGTGAGCGCGCGGGTGTCGATGCCGCTGATGCCCACGACGCCCTGCGCGCGCAGCTCGTCGTCGAGCGTGCGCTGCGCCCGCCAGGACGACGCGCGGCGCGCCGGGTCGCGCACCACATAGCCGGCGACCCAGATGCGCTGCGACTCGGCGTCCTCGTCATTGATGCCGGTATTGCCGATGTGCGGAGCGGTCTGCACGACCACCTGCCGGTGGTACGACGGGTCGGTCAGCGTCTCCTGGTATCCGGTCATGCCGGTCGCGAACACGGCCTCGCCGAACGACTGGCCGATGGCGCCGTACGCGTCGCCCGCAAACGTCCGGCCGTCCTCCAAGACGAGAATCGCCGTCACGCCAGCACCCCGGGGACGAGGGCGCCGTCGCGTACCGTTGCCCGGCCGCGCAGGAACGTCGCGACGACCCGGCCCGGCAGGGTGCGCCCGGCGAACGGCGTGTTGCGCGACTTGGACGCGAGCGCGGTCGGCGACACGGTCCAGCGCGCGTCCGCGTCGATCAGCACCAGGTTTGCCGGTTCGCCCACCTCGATCGGACGCCCGTGGCCGGGCAGACCGCCGATGCGGGCCGGCGCCACGCTCATCCGCTCGGCAACGCCACGCCAATCCAGCCGGCCCGGCACCACCATCGTCTCGATGACCACCGAGAGCGCCGTCTGCAGGCCGAGCATGCCGGGCAGCGCCGCGCCCCACTCGGTCTCCTTGTCCTCGACGGCATGCGGCGCATGGTCGGTCGCGACGCAGTCGATAGTGCCGTCGGCCAGCCCCGCGCGCAGCGCCTCGACGTCGGGCGCCGTGCGCAGCGGCGGGTTGACCTTGAACACCGGGTCGTAGGACTCGGCAAGATCGTCGGTCAGCGCAAGGTGGTGCGGGGTGACCTCGGCCGTGACCTGCCAGCCCTTGCTCTTGGCCCAGCGCAGGATCTCGACCGAGCCGGCCGTCGACACGTGGCAGACATGCAGCCGCGAGTGCACGTGCCCGGCGAGCAGCGCGTCGCGGGCGATGATCGCCTCCTCGGCCGCCGCCGGCCAGCCGGTCAGGCCGAGGCGTCCGGAGACGACGCCCTCGTTCAGCTGCGCGCCAACCGTCAGCCGGGGCTCCTCGGCGTGCTGGGCGATCACCCCGTCGAACGCCCGGACGTACTCGAGCGCGCGGCGCATCAGCGCAGGATCGGCCACGCAGAACCCGTCGTCGCTGAACACCCGGACGTGCGCCGCCGAGTCAGCCATCGCGCCCAGCTCCGCCAGCTGCGTGCCCGCCCGGCCGACCGTCACCGCACCGATCGGCGCCACGTCGACCAGGCGTGCCTCGCGGCCCAGCCGCCACACCTGCTCGACGACACCCGCGGTGTCGGCGGCGGGGTCGGTGTTGGGCATCGCGAACACGGCCGTGTAGCCGCCGAGCGCCGCTGCGGCCGAACCGCTCTGCACCGTCTCGGCGTCCTCGCGGCCGGGTTCGCGCAGGTGGGTGTGCAGGTCGACGAGCCCGGGCAGCAGCACCAGCCCGTCGCAGTCGAGCACCTCGTCACCAGACAAGCCGGCACCGATCTCGGCGATCACCCCGTCACGCAGCAGGACGCCGGTCGGCGCCTCGCCGTACGGCCGGACGCCCCGGAGCAGCACGCTCACTCGCTGTCGCCTCCCCCGAGCAAGAGGTACAGCACGGCCATCCGCACACTCACTCCGTTGGTCACCTGCTCGACGATCGTCGAGCGCTTCGGGTCGTCGGCCACCTCGGCCGCGATCTCCATGCCCCGGTTCATCGGGCCCGGATGCATCACGATCGACTGATCGCCGAGCATCGCCATGCGCCGCGCGTCCAGGCCGTAGCGTCGCGCGTACTCGCGCGCCGACGGGAAGTATGACGCCGCCATGCGCTCGCGCTGTACGCGCAGCATCATCACCACGTCGCTGTCGGGCAGCTCGGCGTCCAAGTCGAAGCTCGTCCGCGCCGGCCATTCCTCGACGCCCACGGGCAGCAAAGTCGGCGGCGCCACGAGCGTGACGTCGGCGCCCAGCGTGGCCAG
>WNGM01005108.1_pt1 | contig 17872 bp, 17 predicted proteins | sample 5400571 | NCBI WGS metagenome assembly WNGM01 (sample SAMN13153378, study PRJNA577476) | soil metagenome | isolation source: 100 cm soil or saprolite under Garry oak tree replicate 2 | place: USA:California | collected 2016-06-15 | reverse complement strand
CATGCGAATCGGCCTTTCTGATCGTGGTGAACAGACAAGGCGATTCTTCGCCAGGTTATGTGGCCGGAACCAGCAAGCGCGGCTCTGCTACCAGCGGAGATGCTGCTTCCGGCCACATAACCCGGCCATCCACATAATGTCTGAGCGTGTGCGGGGTGATCGTCTTGCCCGCCATCGCCGGGCAGCGCTGCCCGGCGAGCGTGACGTACTTGGTGAGCAGGCAGGCGACCGCGTCACGTGACAGGGCGTTCCCTGCGCGGGCGGGAAACACTGGATCGTCGGGACGTCCGGACCGTTCGTCCAGCCAGGCGGTCAGAGCGTGGACGGTCGATGGCGTGAGCGGTGTGCACCGGTCCCGGCGGCCTTTGCCGCGGCAGTACACGTGCGAACCGGTGCCGAGGTGGACGTGGCTGACGGTCAGGCCGGTCAGCTCGGAGACGCGCAGGCCGGCCTGGAGGGCCACCGCCAGCAGGGCGTGGTCGCGGCGTCCGTGCCAGGTGCTGGTGTCGATCGCGGCGATGAGCGCGTCGGCTTCCTGCTGGGTGAGGAAGCAGACGAGGGTGGTGTCGCTGTGTTTGGCGGGGATGGCCAGCACTCGCGCGATCAACGCCGCGTGCTCGGGGGTTTGCAGCGAGGCGTAGCGAAATAGCGCCCGAATGGCGGTCAGCCGTGCGTTGCGGGTAGCGGTGCTGTTGCCGCGCTCGGTCTCCAGGTGGTGGAGGAACGCGCCGGTGAACGCGGCGTCCAGGTCGGTCACTTCCAGGTGCGCCGGGAGTTTCCCGGTGCGCTGGTGAGCCCGGGACGGCAGCAGCTTGAACGTATCGCGGTATGAGGCCACGGTGTGCTGGCTGACATGCCGCTGGTTCATCAGGTGATCGGTGAAGAACCCTTGCATTATCGGGGCGAGCCGGGTCATGGCTCCTCCCGCCGCGTGCGCGGCTGCTGCTGGTGGTCGTGGAGGCGCTGCGCGGCCAGGCCGAGCAGTTCGGGTGCCGCGTGCATGTAGTAGAACGTCGAGGCTGGCCCGGCGTGACCCATGAAGCGCGACAGCAGCGGCATCTGCGCGGCGACGTCGGCGCCGGTCCGGTACCAGCCGATCAGGGCGGTGACCGCGAAGGTGTGGCGGATATCGTGCACTTTTGGAGGTCGTCCGCGTCGGCCGGCGATGCCGGCGTGCATCAGCAGCTGGGCGAACACCGCATCCACGCGGCTGACGGTCGGGCGGGTCCCGGTTGCTGAAAGAAAGAAGCTCGGCGCGGAGGGGACCGGGCACAGCTGCTTGCAGCGGTGCCGGTAGCCGCGCAGCACCGCGATCGTGCTGGCGTGCAGCGGCACCAGCCGGGTCCGGTCGTATTTGCCTCGGACGGTGACCAGCCCGGCTTCCAGGTCGATGTCGTCCACATCCAGGGCGACCGCCTCACCTACCCGCAGGCCGGTGACCGCGAGCAGGCTGATCAGCGCCTGGTGGGTGGCCGCGTGCAGCGGGCTGGCCAGCGTGCCTGCCGCGTGGATGAGAGCGGCGATCTCCTGCGGTGAATACAGATACGGTGCGGGCCGGCTGGCGGAGGATTGCAGCAGACCCGGCGACGGGACCTGGCAGGCCGGGTCGAAGGCCGACAGGTAGCGGGCGAAGCACCTCACCACCGGCAGGCGCTTTCCCCGTTACCACCGCGTAGCGCCGGACGGTGCGGTGGCCCAGGTCGTGGCCGCGTCGATGGTGACAGTGCGGTGACCGCGGTCTTCGAGGTAGCTGATGAAGTCCATCAGCAGCCGCCCGTGGCCCTCCAGCTTGTAGCCCGGTCCCCGGCGCATCGCCAGGTACGCCGCGGCGTGCTCTCGCAGGCCGCTCATCGCGCGGCTCCTTGCGGGCAGGGCCGTGCCAGGCCGGCAAGAGCAGTCACATCGACGGCGGCGTAGCGTGCGGTGGTGCGCGGGTCTCGTTGCCGCAGATGCTGACCGATCTCCGCCAGGGCGGCGCCGTCCCGCAGCAGCCGGCAAGCCACCGCGTGCCGCAGCCGGTGCGGCCCGAGGCCGGCCAGGCCGGCGCCGCTGCACGCCCGCCTCACGACGGATCCGATCGAGGCGGCCGACAGGCCCGCGAACGGAGCCCGGACGCTGACGAACAGCTGCCGGCTCATGCAGCGCGGACGGCCTTGCCGTACGTAATCGGCCATCGCCTCCCCGACGTCGGCGGGACCGGCAGGTCGGCCAGCGTGTTTCCCTTGCCCCGCACCGTCAGCAGGCCCTGGCGCCAGTCGATGTCGTCGATGCGGATCGCGGCCACCTCGCCAGCCCGCAACCCCAGCCGCGTCAGCAGCATGAGGATGGCGTAGTCGCGGCGCCCGCGCGCGCTGTGGCGGTCGCAGGCAGCCAGCACGGCCGCGATCTCCTAGGGGTCGAGCAGCAGCTTCGCCGGGTTGCAGCGCAGGCCCCGGGCCGGGTCATAAGGGCCAGAGGCGCGATACCCGTAGCGCTGCCCGTGGCCCGTGCCGGGCACGAAGCCGTGCCAGACGCCGGCGTCATACTCCTGCAGCGGGATCTGGGTTTCCGCGCCGTTGTCGTCGAACAGGCACAGCACTATCGCGTCGGCGGCGCTGGAAGCCACCGCAAAGTTGGTGCCTCCGTCGAGGGGTGCCGCGCCCAGCGGGAACGGGCTTCCGGGCAGCGCGCGGGGGGCGGCCGCGTCCCGCGTGGCGGTCATGGCCGACCCTCCGGCTCGATATTGCGCAGCACGTCGCCGAGCGCGCGCACTCCGCCGTGGCGGCGGCGGATCACGTCGGCGATCAGTCCTGTCCATCCTGTCTGGTGGGAGGCCCCGAGGCCGGCGCCGTTGTCGCCGTGGAAGTACTCACTGAACATCAGGTTGTCCTTCCACGCCGGGTCTTGCTGCAGGCGCTCGGTCCGCCCGAAGCAGGGCCGTCGGCCATCTGGGCCGACGAGGAAGATCGAGATAAGACGGTCCTCGAGATCGGTCGCGATGGCGTCGATGGTCATCCGGTGCCCGGAGCCGGTGGGGTACTCGAAGGCGAGGTCATCGCCGAAGAACTCGTGGTAGCGCTCCAGAACGTTGATCACCAGGTAGTTGAGCGGAAACCAGAGCGGCCCGCGCCAGTTGGAGTTCCCTCCGAACATGGCCGTGGTCGACTCGGCGGGCTCGTAGTCGATGGTCGCGCGGACGCCTTCGACGTCCAGCTCGTAGGGGTGGTCGCGATGGTAGGCCGACAGCGTCCGCAGACCGTAGGGGGACAGGAACTCCCGCTCGTCGAACAGTGAGGCGAATATCTTCTCCAGATGGTCGACGCCTGCCACGCTCAGCAGCAGCCGACGGCTCCCCGGCTCCCCGCGGATCAGCCCGAGTTCAGCGAGCTTCTCGGGGTCGCCCAGGCCCCGGCGCTCAAGGAGGTCCGCGAACTGCTTGCCCAGGGTGAGTGACCGCTCGAGCATTGGCTCGTCGATGACGGCGGCCGCCAGGGCCGGGATGATGCCCACCATCGACCGGACCCGCACCGGTATGGCCGTGCCGCCTGGGGTGAACAGCCGGTCGTAGTAGCGGCCGTCCACATCGTCCCACATGCCCAGGCCGTCGATCGCCGCGCTGATGGCGGCGAAGTGCTCGAGGAACTTGAGGACCAGGTCGACCGCGGAACGACTCCCGCTGCGGTACAGGACGTCGCCGATGGCGGCCATGGCGATCGCGTAAAACGCCATCCAGCCCGTCGCATCGGACTGCTCCAGGGTGCCGCCGACCGGCAGGTGCGAGCGGTCGAGCGGGCCGATGTTGTCCAGGCCGAGGAAGCCGCCCTCGAACAGGTTGTTGCCGCCCGCATCCTGCAGGTTGACCCACCAGGTGAAGTTGACCAGGAGCTTGTCAAACACCCGGCTCAGGAAGTCGAGGTCACGGGCGCCGTCGATGGCGAAGACCTCGAGCGCGGCCCAGGCCTGCACCGGCGGGTTCACGTCGCCGAAGTCCCACTCGTAGGCGGGCAGGGCGCCGTCTGGGTGCTGGAACCATTCCCGGCACAGCAGGACGAGCTGGTACTTAGCGAACGCCGGGTCGACGTGGGCCAGCGCGACGCAGTGGAAGCCCAGGTCCCAGGCGGCGAACCAGGGGTACTCCCACTTGTCCGGCATGGACATGAGGTCGAAGGCGTCGAAGTTGCGCCACCGGGAGTTCCTGCCATCCCGCCGGGACGCCGGGGCCCCCGGCTGCGTGGGGTCGCCTTCCAGCCAGCGGGTCACGTCGTAGTTGTAGAACTGCTTGCTCCACAGCATCCCGGCGAAGGCCTGCCGCATGACCATGGCCTCGTCGGCGGACGCGCCCGCTGGGGTCAGCTCGGCGTAGAACTCGTCCGCCTCGGCATGCCGGCCCTTGATGACCCGGTCGAAGTCCTTCCCTAGCGTGCTGGCCCTCCTGGGCGCCCCGCCGGTCGGGCGCAGGCGCAGCCGCAGCTCGGCGGTGGCACCCGGCTGGAGGGTCAGCCGATACCAAAAAGCGCACTTGGTTCCCTGCTGCTCGGGGTTGACGGTGTCCGCGCCGCTGATCACATGGTCGCCAATCCCGTCCTTGGGACAGGGCGTGGCCGCAGCCGCGCCGAACAGGCGCGCCACGTTCGTCTCGTTCTCGCAGAACAGCGTGACCGGGCTGGTACCGTCCGGCCCTTTACCTGCGATCAGCTCCAGCGGGCCGAGGAGGGGATGCGCCATTGTCACCGCGGATCCCCGCCCTCCCTCCAGGACCGGTTTCGGGGCGTCGGCGTCCCACGACCATGTGTTCCGGAACCACGCGGTCGGCAGCACATGGAGGGTGTCCGGGTCCGGTCCGGCGTTCGTCACCTGCACGCTGATCAGGACGTCAGTGGGATCAGCCTTGGCGTAGCAGACCTCCGTGATCCAGTAGCGGTCGTGGTCAAAGACGCCCGTGTCGAGCAGCTCGTACTCGGAGTCGAGCTTGCCGCGACGGCCGTTCTCGAGCCTGAGGTCGTCATAGGGGAACGGCGCCTGCGGGTAGTGATACCGCCAGCGGTTCCAGGCGTGGCTGGGCACGGCGTCGAGATACCACCAGTACTCTTTCACGTCCTCGCCGTGGTTCGCCTCGGCACCCGTCAGCCCGTAGGCGCGTTCCTTGAGGATCGGATCGCGCCCGTTCCACAGCGCCAGCCCCAGGCACAGCCGCTGATGGATGTCGCTGAACCCGGCCAGGCCGTCCTCGCCCCACCGGTACGCACGGGAGCGGGCATGGTCGTGCGGCAGGTAGCTCCACGCATCCCCGTCGGGGCTGTAGTCCTCGCGCACCGTCCCCCACTGGCGCTCACTCAGGTACGGGCCCCACAGGTACCAGTCGCTGGCCCGAAGCAGCCCGTCCTCGAGCCGCCCGAACCCGCTGACTCGCTCACGTTCGGCACTCATGAGGCCGCCTCGCTGTAATAGGCGGAAAGCCCGTAGATCACTAAAATCGCCTGCCCTTCTTGGAGATGATAAGTGGATCGAAACAGGAACGCTGTGAGCGGCCAGCCGAGCGAGACCGTTCTCAGGACTGCTGTCAGGCGGGCTTGTCGAGCAGCCGAGCAGCCGACTGTGCAGCTCGGTGGTGAGCCTGTCGATCTCGCGAGTGAGCTCGGTGTTGGTCTTGAGCTCCAGTTCCTGCTCAGTGAAGTCGTGGTCCGCCTTGGCCTGCTGAAAGGCCGCCTGCCGGTTCTGGCCGATCATGACAAATGTGGATAGGAAGATCGCTTCCAGAGACACCGCCAGGGTCAGCGTGGGCCACGGCTTGGACTCGGCAAACAGCATCCAGATCGTGAACAGCGCGACGTGAATGTAGACGAAGTTCATTGATCCCGCGAACGCGGTGATCCGGTCGGCGATCCGCAGCTGAAGGTCCGCGGCTCGTTGCGCCTGTTCTTCCAGGACGACCGGGTGGTGCCTGGATTTGTCCGGCTGTACGGGCGGGTTAGGTGTGGTCACTGTGATGCCTCCGTCGTTGATCCGGCTGGCGTGCTGGTGCGCCCGGTGGCGAGCGCGCCTGCCAAGCCGGCTCAGCGGCTTGGCAGGCGCTTTACGGCGGCCGCCTCGGCGGCAGCTGATCCCGCGCCCGTACCGGGGTCAGGCTGCGTTTCCCAGGACTGAGTGCAGGGTCTTGCCGGTGCTACGCAGCTGGATGCCCATAGAAATCTGGGTGACTCCGTAGATCAGGGCGAACAGGCCGAACAGCAGAGCGAGGGTGACCGCGCCGACGCCGGGCCGGGCGAACAGCACGACGCCGAAGGCGATCGACACCAGGCCGCCCAGGATGAACATCGCGCGGGTACCGGCGGTCTCCCCGCTCTGGAAGCCGGCGAAGAACTCGAAGAGGCCGCCGACGAACGCCCAGGCGCCCACGACGATCACCAGCACCAGAGCGGTAGGGCCGGGCCAGGCCAGGGCGATCACGCCGGCTGCGATGTCCACCAGGCCCAGCAGCAAGTGGCCGAAGACCGGCCCGGCGCCCGGGCTGCTGAATGCCCGTACCGTCTGCAGCCCGGCGTCCATGAACGCGTAGACCGCGAACAAGATGACCAGCGCCAGGACCGTCACGCCGGGCCAGGCCAGGGCCACGATCCCGGCGATGATGGCCAGGACGCCCAGCAGGATCAATGACGTGGACGTTGACTTGAACATGAGACTCATTCCTTTCCTCTGACTGAGTCGCGCCGTGTCATCTTGGACATGCGCGACGCCTATCGATACCAGTGGACGCTAAAATGGGCGCCGTCGCCAATATCTGCGGGCATATACGTATAGGTGCTGGCTTCTGATCATCCGGCGGTCGGCGGCACTGCGGTCTTTGCCTTATCAGCTGCGCCCGAGTTCAGCCTGAGGCGAAGATAGGCCACAACGCCGGGCAGCGGCGGGAGCCAGTAATTGACGACCCGGTAGCCGAGCACGGCAAGGACCGCCGTTGCCCGCGGCGCGCCGAAGCCGGCCGTGATCGCCACCAGCGTGACCGTGTTGGGCTTCACGCACCGGCCGCGGAGCGTTTCGGCGCCCGCCGCTGGTGCCAGATGACGGCGAGCAGCATGCCGTACCAGGCCACGTGCCCGGCAGCGTGGACGAGCCGGCGCCGCCCGGCCGCGCGCGCCCCGGCGCGAGCATGCCGAAGCGCCTGCTGAGCGGCTTTCTTGCCGACGGCCAGGACCGGGCCGTGCCGTGTCGCCCGCCCGGGCTCCTGGCCATGATCCTGGGTATGGTCTGCGTGCCTGGTCTTGGCTGGGTGACGTCCATGCCATGCCTCCCTTTACGGGCGTGCGCGGATGGCGCGCCCGGTGCGGATGAACTGGTAGAGGACGAGCCGGCACCCGCGAAATTGCGCCCGGGGGCCGACCAGTGAGAAGCCCCCAGTGCGAGGGCGGTGTCAGGCGGTCAGCCGGTGATGTACAGGTCGTCGCGGACGTCGTAGACGCCGGTGGCCCGCCAGGCGGCGTCGATCACCGCGTCGTGCTCGGCCCAGGTGCGGACGCTGCCGTTCAGCGTCACCGTGTTCCCCATGGTGCCCACCGCGACGTCGCTGTCGTCGGGAACCAGCGCGTAGCGGTCCAGCGCCTCCTGCACGAGGAAGCTGACATCGACCGGGTCGGCATCGTAGCTGATCTCGATGTCGTCCCTGATGCCGCGGACACCGGTCAGCCCGGCCACGGCCGATTCGGCAGCGGCGCGCTGCGCGCCGTAGGTCACGGTGCCGGTCAGCCTGAGGTTGCCGTCGGCTGCGGTCGCCTCAACACCGTCCGGCACGGTTATGTTCAGCGTCAGCGCGTTGTTCGCCGCGGTGGTCAGCATCGCGTCATCGCGGTAGTCGCCTGGCGGCAGCACCACCTCAAGGTGATTGTGTACGTTCTTCACGCCGGCGACGCGTTGCGCCCCGTCGGCCGCCTCCAGGTACTGCGGGTAGCTCGGCACGGTGCCGTTGAGCGCCACGTCCCCGTTCATGTTCACGACCGTAATGTTTGCCGGGTCCACGAGCGGGTCGAAGGTGAGTTCTGCTTCGACGGTCTCGCGGATATCCTTGGTCTTGCCCATTTCCTGATCCTCTCCGTGGCGGATGAGCCGGCGGGTTTTCCGTTCGCTAGCCAGTTCACCTTGCAATCTCGCGGTGGCAAAGACGATGGCGGCTCTGGTGATATTGGCCCGTGCTATGGGATCGGTGGCTGCCGCGTGACCTGGTAGCTAAAAGGAGAGGGGCTCTCGCGGGGTTCCCGCGGCTGGCGACATGGCTTTAGCCAGCTGCTCGAATAGCAGCCATCGATCCCGGTAATCGCCTTTGCCTTCCTGGCCCTGGCGACCGCCGGAATTACGTCGCTGCTGGTCAGTCGTGCGCTACTGGTCTTTCTTGGTGTCGGGCGCAGCAAGATCGGCGGCCGCCGCCTCATGCCGGCTGTGGTCGAGACCATCGGCATCGCGACCGCGGCGGCTGCCGCCGGGGTCCTGCTCGGCAAGCTCATCTCCCGGCGGCGCGCTGTCGAGCAGCCCGCCCGGGGCGGTGGCCTGCCATAGTTCGCGGGCGATGACCTGCAGGGCGCCGGCGAGCGGGATGGAGAGCAGGGCCGCGACGAAGCTGCCGAAGAAGCCGCCGAGCCAGCTGCCGATCGACGTCCCGACGAGGACGGACAACAGGACGAGCAGCGGGTTGACCTTCACCGTCCGGCTCATGATCAACGGGTTGAGCACGTGGTTTTCCACCTGCTGGTAGGCGATGAACACGGCTGCGGTGACGATGCCCGCGGTGAGTGAGTGGCTGAGGGCGAACAAGACCGTGGGGATGCCGGCCAGCGCGCCGCCGACCATGGGCAGGAAGTCGACCAGGGCGACCCAGAGCGCCCACAGCAGCGGGAAGGGGACCCCGAGGACGGTGAGCGCGACGAAGACGACGACGCCGGCGATCACCGAGGTCAGGAGGTTTCCCGCCATGTAGCCGGTCACCGACTGGTTGACCTCACGGCCGATCCGGGCATAGCGCGCTGCCCGCTGCGGCTCCATCAGGCCCAGCACTGCCTGGCGCATCTTGGGCCCCTCGAGCAGGAGCAGCAGGGCGAGCACGGCGATCGTGCCCAGCGTCACCACCAGCGACACTGCGCCCTTGCCGAAGCTGAGCGCCGGCCTGGCCAGGCTTGCGCCCAGGCTCTGCAGTTTCGGGGCGTTGCGTGCGGCCCAGGCGGTCAGGTGAAGGCGACGCACCAGGTGACCGATCCAGCCATGGCCGCGTTGCGCGTCCTGCACGTACGCGGGCAGGTGCTGCGACAGGTGGGTCAGCCCGTTCACCAGCGGATAACCGAACGCCAGCACCAGGCCCGTGAACACCAGCGCTGCCCAGATGGTCACCACGGCCACGGCCCAGCCACGCCGCGGGATCCGCCACCGCTGCAGGTACACCACCAACGGGTTCAGGATCAGGGCGACGAACCCCGCGACCACGACGATGAGGATGACGTCCCGCAGCCGGTAGATCAGCTTGCCCGCGAGGAACGTCAGGACCACCACCGCGACGGCAGCGATGATCGTGGCCAGCGGGACACCACGCGCGGCCGCCGCCATCCGAACACGCGCGCGCCGGGAGTGCGCGGCGGTCGCGGCGCTCTCACCGGACTCCTGCGCGGGCAGGCCCGGCCCGGCGTGATCGGAGCCGTCGGCTATCACAGCCATCGCCGGGCGGCGTCGGGGTCAAGAGTTCGCAGGACGCCAGACGCCGTGATCGTCAGCCTGCGGCCCCGCTGCGCGGCGCTCGCCAGGCCTCCCGCCGGGCTGGCCGACAGGTCCCACATCCGCGGGTCGATGGCCATCCGCGGCCGGACTTGCCTGCTCATCCGCCTGCGGGCCGCGCTCAGCTGCGCGGCGTCCATGATACCGGCCGCCCCGAACACGCCTGCTGCCGCAAAGCCGTGCTGCGCTGGGCCGTCGCTTCCTTCCAGCATCCAGAAGCCGGTGCGGGCCTTATCGCCCTGCGCATCACCCAGGCACGTCCCGAGCGCGAGTTCAAGCCGTGCCTGGTATCACGGTGGCGCTGCTGGCACCAGCTCGCGCGCCGCACCGAAACGCTGCTGAGCCCTATCGTCGTCGGCGAGGGTCGCACGGGCCAGCGCCATCGCCCGCAGCACACCAGGGGCGGTTGTGTCACCGATCAGCTCTTCGAGGCTCCCGAGGACGGCAAGCGCCTGATCCGTGTGGCCACTCAGCGCTGTCGGCCCCATCAGCTGGTGGACCGACTCGGCGCGGCCAAGCTCGAACGCCAGCTCCGCCCCCCGCAACAGCCTGTGCCCCTTGCGGCCAGCGTCAACGGACAGCTCCGCCGCCCGCTCCAGTCATTCCTCGGCCAGGTCAGGTATCCCGTGCGCGGCGGCGCGATCCGCGCCGGCATCGAGCGCCGCAGCCAGTTCCTCGTCGGGCCGTGACGCGCCCAGGGCACGGTGCCATGTCGCGCGATCCGGATCAGCGGCCCGGGCGCGGGCGAACGCCTGGTGAACTTCGGCGCGCCGTTGAGGTGATGCGGTCTGGGTGACTGCCGAGCGCACCAGCGGATGGCGGAAACGGAGCGACGGTCCGCTGACGTTCAGCAGGCCCGCGGAAGCCACCGCATCGATACCGGCACGCCCGGCTGGTCGCCGGTCAGCTCAGCGGCCGTAGCGAGCGTCTCGGCCACTATGCCGCTGTCCTGCAACGCGGCGACCAGCAGCACGATGCGACTGTCCGGGTCACGAAGCCCGGTCACTGAGTACCGGGGCGGGCCCCAGCGACCGGGCCGGGTTCATCGAGGCACCGCTGACCGCTGCGCCCACAGCCCGGCGAGGGCGATGTAGCTGCCGACGACGATGGCGGAAAGCGGCCCGACCTGCCGCGCACCCGCCGCGGTCCCGCGGATCACACTTGCCAGCCCGGTGGTCGGGATCACTTCCCACCACATCGCGGTGATCGCGGAGATGCTCTGGCCCGGCAGGGTCAGGCCCGCGCTGCCGTGCTTGCCGATAAGAGCCCAGAGCAGCGCCGTGGCAAGGATGGCGCCGGCAAACTGGGCAGCCACGTAGGCGGGAACCCGCTCCCATGGGAAGTCGCCCCCGCAACGCAAAGGCAACGCCGACCGCTGGATTGAGGTGCGCTCCCGAGACAGCGCCCATGAACAAGATGATGGCAGTCACCAGCAACGCCGACGCAACCACCCGCGCGCCATAGGGAACCGCCTGGCCGCCGAAACGGGCGTTGACCATTCCTCCGCCCACGGCGACAAGGACAAGCACGAAGGTCCCGAGGGCTTCAGAGAACAGGCGCCTCCCCTCGTACCTGTCGTCCCAGAAGTCGAACTGCCTGGCGATCGAGTTCGGCTGCCCCATTGCGCGCAAGGCGACATCGGCATGGTGGGTCACCTGCAGCACGGAATCCCCGTCCCGCGGCACGGAGATCCCTTGGCCCGGTGGCCACTGCGGGAATTCCCGCCATCACGGCCCGCCGGATCGTGCTTGCCATAGCCGAGGTGGTCGTCCAGCTCGCCTTCCAGCGCGCTTTCCACGACCATCTTGGTCAGCTTGCCCAGCAGCCCGCCCTCACCGGCCAGCGCAGACCGCCGGTGCGGGCCCGCTCGGCAAGCTCGTGCAGCAGCTGCTCATCGGCCGCCGACAGCTCCACGGGATCCTGGCCCTTGCCGATCGTCACGTCAGTCACTGGTGTCTCCTCCGTCTCGGGAGTTACACCATTGAAATTACAGTCCCCTCCGCGCCGCACTGCCTGTCAATGTCTGCCTTATTGGGCGGCTGTGCCCTTGTGGAAGGACTCCCGCAGGACGGGTCAGATGGAGTGTTATGGCTTCCGGTGAAGGGCGTCGGTTGACTTTGCGGACCCTTGCCGGATCTGCCGCGGGCCCGGTCACCGTGTACCGTCGTTGGCCGGGGAGGGGTCACGGGTCACGAAGTGGAGCTCAACGCGAGCGGCTGGGGTACGTTCTTGCTCACGGGCGAGCAGGGCCAGCGCGCGGGTATCGGCCGCCGTCGGTCTGCTCAGGTCCAGGGCTCGAGGCCACAAGCGGGCGTGGCGGACGGCTGCGACCTCGGCCGCGTACACAAGAGCCTGGTTGAGCAGGTAGAGCAGGGCGAATATGCCTGCCACGGTGGCGAAGCTGCCGTAGACGGGCCCGGCCCTGGTGACCAGCCGGGCCAGCAGCGGCGCTCCGACGTTGAGCACCACCGTCACCGCGGCCGCGCCCAAGATGGCGCCCGGCCACAGGGCCCGGACCGGCGCGGGCCGCGCGAGCAGCAGCCTGGCGCCAAGCAGCAAGACCGCGAAAACGACCAGGGCCGACCCGAGCACGGCCGCGGCCCGCTGCACGCCAGGGACGCCGGGCAGGGCAGTGACCAGCACTGTGAGCGCACCGACCGCCAGTGCCCCGAGCAGCAGCGCCGCCAGCATCACGAACACCCGGACATACCGGGACACAAACCCGGCGCGGAGCCGGTGCGGGACCGCTGCGACATGGTTCAGCGTCTGGTAGGCGGAGAACACAACACCAGTTCCGGAGAACAGCAAACCGATCAGGCCCGCGGCGAACGGAATTGCCGACCTCGGCAAGGTGGTCACCGAGTGCTCAACGGTGGATCGCAGCGCCTGCGGCACGATCGCGGTAATGAGCCGCTGACGCAGGTCCGGGTGATCCGCCAGCACCCGTGACAGCGCTGCCACCGCCAGCAGCAGCAACGGGAAGACGCTCAAGAATCCGTAGTAGGTGATGAGGGCAGCCTCGCGGCCGCCCTCGTCGTCCCCGTACTTCTTCACCACCGCGTAGGGAAACCCCAGCGCACTATGCCTGCGCTGCAGACGATCCGCCCAGGCGATAACCCGGTTCACCTGAGCGCTCAAGCCCGCGAAACTCATGGCCCAGCCTCCCTTGGCTCCGCCACGTTCTGGCAGTTCATCATGCCGGGCGACCGGGCCGAACGCGCGTGAACCGCCCGCCATGATCGCCGGTGAAGCGGTGTCACGTGCACGACAGCTGCCACTACCGCACGGTTGATACCGCGGCCGACAATGTCACCATGGATATGGCACCGGGCCGTAAGCCGCCGCGTGCTGTGGCCGCAGGCCCGCGACCCCGGTCACCACGCGAAATATCATCGTGACACCCCCGGACGGCTCCCGTCGGCAACCACTTCACGCGCGCGATCATGATCGTGGCCTGCAAGTCACCGAACGTGCCCGAGCCCTCCGCCCGGCAAGCGACGGGTGCTCGTCATATCCGCAACTCTGCCGCTGGCTCGGATCGACTCGTAACTACTCCATCGACCACAGTTTGGTGACCTACCGCACGCGCCGAATCAACGAGTTGATCGGACAACATGACTGACGCCCGCCCGGTTCGCGATCATGGCCGGCGGCTGACCAGCCCGGTCTGGTAGGCGATGACGACCAGCTGCGCGCGGTCGCGCGCACCCAGTTTCACCATCGCGTGGCTGACGTGGGTGGGGCGGTGGCCGGGCCCGCGGGGAGACACCGATGAGGTATGCGAACAGCGGTGTGCGTCGCCGCCGCGCTCGTGCCGGGCCTGTGGCCGGTCGCCGTGAGCGGGCGTGTGGCGTGCGCGGAGCTCCAGGCGGTGGCTCATGCGGCACGGGAGGTGCAGGGCATGGTGTAGTGGCCAGGTACGGGGGGCGTGGGTCGGCTCTGCCCGTGAACCGCCGAAGGCGTTGGTCACCGCCGTGAGCGCCCAGCGCATCCGGGTGAGCGCGGTCTCGGGTGCTCGCGTAGGCCTGCGCGACATGGGCCGTGCAGCCCCGCACGCCTACACGCCGATGGCCGTGGCGATCACCTGCCGGATCTGCCGTGCGCTGGGCTCATCGGAGTGCTGTAGTGGCGATGCGAACAGTGCGCCGGTTCGGGCGGCGCTGATGCTGAGGTCATAAGGCGCGGACGACATCGCAGGCCTGCTTGGGAGGTAGGTGCCGTGACTTCACGGCGGGTCTGGCAGGGCAGCATTCCCGCCTATCCCGCTGCGGGCTGCTGATCAGCCAGCAGGGACAGGGATGCCGGTGCTGGCCGGGTCAGGCCGTCGGCGGTGTCGAACAGGATCTGCTGCAGCGGGCGGGGCAGGTCGCCGTTCCAGACCAGGGCCGCCGAGGCGGTCAGCGGGTGGCCGGCGATGCCGACCCGGGCCATGTCGCCGGCGCCGACCAGGCGGGGGAGCCGGATCACGCCGGGCGGGGGCCCGGCGATCACGGCGGGGCCGGTCAGCACCGCGGCGGGCCGGCTGGCGGTCGCGGCGAGGGCCAGGGCCATCGGCAGGGAGTGCCGCACCGGTGGGTCGGTGAACTCGAACCGCGGGTCCACCGCTCGCAAGACCGCCAGCCACCGGTCGTAGGTCGCGGTGCTGGCGAGGCGCGGGCCGTGGAGGACGTCCAGGCCGGCCAGTTCGTCCAGGCCGATCACCCCGCGGCCGGCCGCCGGGTGCGAGGACGGGATCCACACATCGGGCTCGAACTGTCCCAGGCTCATGGCCTCCAGCGGGGCGGGCAGCGCGCCGGGGCCGGCGGTCAGCCAGCCCAGCCCGGCGTCGGCCCGGCGCTGGCGGACCGGCGAGAACTCCGCATCCAGCGCCGTCTCCAGCCAGGTGATGGCGACCCCGGCGGCCCCGGCGGCCGAGCGCAGCCGGGAGGCGGTCTGTACGGCCAGCGAGTCTGGCAGATCCGCCGGCAGGACAAACCGCAGCCGCGGCCGGCCCAGGCCCGCCGCCTGCCGGGTCTGGGCGACCCCGTGATCGACTGCCGACAGCACGTCCCGGGCCGCCTCCAGCAGCACGGTCCCCGCCGCCGTGAGCCGCACCCCGCCGCGGTCGCGCCGCAGCAGAGGCGTGCCGACGACCTGTTCCAGCCGCTGCATCTGCTGGCTCAGCGTCGGCTGGGCGATGAACAACCGCTCCGCCGCGCGCGTGAACGTGCCCGCGTCCGCGACCGCGGCGAAATACCGCAAGTGCCGCAGCTCAACACCCTGCGGCGCCTGTGTATCCGCCCGGGGCAGCCGAACCGGTTCCGCCGGTGATTGCTTCATGTCCGTCACCTATGCCAGGCCGTGCTGTGCTTCCTTGCCTGCATCGTGCCGGGTGCGGGACCGCGGAACATCACCCAGGTGGGTATGACTTCTCAGCGTTGTTGGCGGGCCTGCGAGTGCCGGGTAGCGAGCCGGGCCAGCTCGGTCCGGTTGGCCACGCCGAGCTTCGTGTAAGAACGCGAAAGGTACACTTTGACCGTATTACGAGATATGAACAGTTTACCCGCTATATCGGGATTGCTCAGACCTTTGCTGGCAAGCTCGACCACTTGTCGCTCGACCGGGCTCAGGCTGGCCCACCCGTGCGTGGCGTCCGCGTGCTCCCCCCGGCCCCGCTGGGCGTAGGCCAGGGCCTCCTGGAGAGAAAGCCGGGCGCCGTCCTGCAGTGCCCTTTCAAGACTCTCGCCGCCCAGTGCAGCGCCGGCGGCGGCCAGGTTCCGCTCAGTTCGCTCCCTAAGCATTGGGAAGGCCATGAGGCCAAGCGTGGTCCGCTCCTTCTGGGCTGCAGCAATGAGCCGGACGGCGCGCTCATACTTTCCCGTGAACAAGGCGACCTCAGCGACCACATGGAGGGCGTCGATAACCCCCGGGCGCCACCCGTTGTCCATGAGCACCTTGAGTGCGTCGTGCGTGACCGACTCAGCCCGCTCGTCGTCACCCTCAAGCAGTAGGGCGCGGGCCAGCCCGAGGTGGCCCACGGCCCGGGCACGTCGGTTCCTCAAGGGCTCGGCGGCAGCCAGGAGCCTCTCGACATGGATCTTGGCCTGTACGCTGTCGTCCCGGGCCAGCGCCACGGCTACCAGGATCTCCTGGGCGTGCCAGCCGAGGTAGCAGACCTCAGATTCCTGCTCATAGAGGCTCCTGGCCCACTGTTCTGCTCGATCGAGATCGCCGGCAGCCAGGGCGGCGACGCCCAAGGCGTGCATAAGCACCCCGGTCCCGAGACGCAGCCTTTCCTGCCTGGAATGCTCGAAATCAGCCTCCACCCGCTCGCGAGCGGCGTCCGCCGCGCCCATGTTAGCGTCGAGGAGGCACAGGACCTCAACCGCACAGTACCGGCTCAGCTGGTCCTGTCCGGGCATCATGGCCAGCGCCCGCTCACCATGAGCGCGGGCGTCGGCCAGCTCCCCGGCCGAGAAAGCGGTGTGTGCCAGGCACCACAAGCACCAGCGGATGTCGTCCTCAAAGCCGATAGCTTCCGCCACCCTGAGCGTTTCCTCGAGCGGGCTTCTCATCGCGCCGGGATCGTCCTGACAGAAATAGCTGATCGCCAACGGGGCCAGCGAGTCACACAGCGCGACGTCGTCTCCTGCGGTCCGCGCCAGCTCAGCCGCCCGCATGAGCATCGGATCACCGGCACCGGGATCACCCAATATGACCAGAGCCCCGAGCTGGCCGAGAGCGAGTGCCTGCGAGCGGGTATCGCCAATCGCCGCGCCCATTTCCAGAGCCGAGGTGGCGGAGGACTGCGTGCGGGCAAAATCGCCAAGCCAGAACGACAAAAGCGACAGCTTGGCCAGGGCGAGAGCCCGTCCAGGGGAAGGCGCAGGCGGGGCGGCACGCAGGCTCTGCTCTGTCGCCGTCACCCCCTCCGCCAGTCGCCCCCGCACCCGCCAGTACAGGCCCAGTGCTCCTACCATGGCCAGGGCATCGTCTGGCGCACGGGCGCAGCCATCGTCGATGGCCGCCCGCAGGTTGGGTGACTCATCGTCGAGACGGGCGCGGCCGGCCGGGACCAGTGCCCAAAGCTCTCGGTCGGCGCGCTGGGCCAATCCCCCGAAATAGGCACGGTGCCGGTCCGCCAACGGGACGCCCTCGCCCGCCGCGGCCAAACGCTCGGAGGCGTACTGGCGAACGAAATCAAGCATCCGGAAACGCGTGGCACCTGCGCTGCGCTCCACCGCCAACAGCGACTTATCCACCAGGCCCTGGATCTCGTCGAGGATCCGGTCGGGAACGATGGCACCCCCGGCACACACCGCCGTGGCGGCTTCCAGGTCGAAGCCCCCCGAGAAGACCGACAACCGGGCAAACAGCTGACGCTCCCGGCCGGTGAGGAGTTCATGGCTCCAGTCCAAAGACGCCCGGATGGTCTGGTGGCGAGGATCTGACTGGTGACCGCCACGCAGCAGTCGCAGATGATCATCGAGGCCGCCGGCAATTTCCTCAGCGGACAGAACACGAACCCGTGCCGCGGCCAGCTCGATAGCCAAGGGGATGCCGTCCACCCGGCGAACGATCGTCTCAACCGCTCCGGCGACATCCTCGCTCAGCTCGAACCGTGATTGCACGTAACTGGCTCGATCAGCAAAAAGCCGGGCCGCATCAGACGCCCCTGCTTCACCGGCGTCGCTGCGCTTCTGCATCGACAACGGGGGCACTGGCCATACCAGCTCCCCCGCAATGTCAAGTGGAGAACGGCTCGTGGCCAGAATCGCTACGGATGGACACCTGCGCAACAGCACCTCGGCCACACGTCGGGCCGCATCCAGGACATGCTCGCAACAGTCCAGCACCAGCAGGGCCGTTGCCTCGCGCAGGTACTCCACAGCCGCTTGCAGCGGAGAGCGGCTGGATCCGCCGCCAACCGATTCGAGCACAGCGCCGTCGACCAGGCCGGGGTTGGCCAGCGAAGCAAGCTCAACCAAGGAGACCTTCGCCCAACCCAGGTCACTGGCGCTGAAGCCTAGCTCCAGGGCCAAGCGGGTCTTACCGATACCGCCGATGCCAACCAGGGTGACAAGTCGCTTTCCCTCCCGGAACAGCGACCGGAGCTCGTCCAACTCTCGTTCTCGGCCAACGAAGGTGGTCAAGGACATCGGAAGGT
>WNGM01005101.1_pt1 | contig 17872 bp, 19 predicted proteins | sample 5400571 | NCBI WGS metagenome assembly WNGM01 (sample SAMN13153378, study PRJNA577476) | soil metagenome | isolation source: 100 cm soil or saprolite under Garry oak tree replicate 2 | place: USA:California | collected 2016-06-15 | reverse complement strand
TCACAGTTTCATACTGTCGCCCAACAATCGCCAGCCTGCTGAGATGACCAGGAGCGTGGCTCCATCAGTGAGATACCCTGGTAATTACCCATATCCATTGACTGATGTAGCAAGTCCAGAACACAAGCGTTCAGGTCATCGAAAAATAATGCTGCGAGCACACCAAAAGCCAGGCGAGATGCCCGTAGGAGATACCCCGCTGGGCTTGGTGTGTATATTTTCTGTCTTTCCAATTTGACAATACCTGTTTCGTGAGTACTTTGTGATCTTAACCGAACCAGATGTGACTTCATTGAGAGCATGGGCAATTATGCTAGTTGTTGATATGGTCTATCAGATCAGGAGACTGATCGACGACACATGGCCTGTAAACAAGGAAGGTGAACCCCTATGACAAGGATACTGTTAGACAAAGAGCTGCATGACCTGGATGCCCAGCTGATGCGCTTGGGTTCCCTGGTGGATACGGCACTGGCGCAGGCGCTCGAAGCAGTAGAGACCGGTGATCAAGACAAGGCGGGCATAGTGGTAGTTTCTGACGCACCGATCGACGACCTGCATTTAGCGATTGAAGAGCATACCTTCCGGGTCTTGAGCCTGCAACAGCCACTGGCATGCTCACGCAGCTAGAAGGGTAGGCCTGTTCATCTCAGAAGGTGATCCTGCCCGCGCGCAAGGCATTCAAGATGACGATGACATCAATGCCTTCCTGCAGAATGGCGCCCGCCGCCGGGCTGATGAAGCCACATGCAGCGAAGAGCATGGCGATGACGGAGAGACCCATGCCCACCCAGATGCCCTGACGCGCCACGTGCATCACCCAGCGACCCAGGCGCACTGCTCGCACCACGCGCAGGATATCTGTCGAGAGCAATACGGTGTCAGCGGCGCTCGCGGCGGCTGTTAACCCCTGCGAGCCGAGCGCCATCCCTACAGTGGCGGCTGCCAGTGCGGGGGCATCGTTAATCCCATCGCCCACCATTAGCACGCGATGCTTCTGGTGCACGAGTTCCTTGACGGTGCGCACTTTGTCCTCTGGCAGGCAGCGCGCGATCACGCGGTCCACCAGTGCAATCTTGCCAATCTGCCGGGCCACCACTTCGCTATCGCCTGTGAGCAGGATGGTTTCCTTGATGCCCGCCGCACGCACCTCCGCTGAGAGGCGTGAGAGGTCTGCGCGCGGCACATCCTCCAGGACCAACAAGCCTGCAACCTGCTTCTCCACTGCGATGAAGCTACAGATTTGCCCGGCAGCAACGCGCCGCTCGCGCACAGAGAGCAGAGAAGCGGGAACACTGATGCCGAGATGCTGCATGAAGGTGCGGTTGCCCAGCGCAACCTCGACTCGCTCATGCACGCTCCTTCGTTCCGTCTGCCGATCTGAAGCTGCCACTGGCACATTCCCACGTACCCCCTTGCCAAAGATCTCCTCGAAATCGTCCACAGAGCTGAGAGGCAACGCAGCTTCCTGGGCCGCTTCAACCACGGCGCGTGCCAGGATATGCGTAGAAAGCTGCTCAACCGAGGCGGCCAGGCGCAGCAGCCTGTCCTCGTCCTCACCAGTGGAGTTGCGGCATCCTTCGTGACGATCCTCGTCAATCATCCCTCCACACACCTCATCTTGTGCCACGAGCACTATGGCTGTCACTTTGGGCATACCCAGCGTCAGCGTGCCTGTTTTGTCAAAGACGGCGACATCGACCTCTCCCAGTTGTTCGATGGCTGCCCCGCTCTTGATGATGATGCCGTTGCGCGCCGCGAGATCGATGCCGGACATAATCGCAATCGGCGTGGCCAGGATCAGCGGGCAAGGCGTGGCACAGACCATCACCGCCAGCGCGTAGATGCTATCGCCCGAGAGTGCCCACGCCAGCCCGGCCAGGGCCACCGCTGCGATGGTGAACCCGATACTATAGCGGTCGGCCAGGCGGTGGATAGGCGCTTTCTGCGCCTGGGCTTCCTCTACCAGGCGCACGATCTGCGCATATTTGCTCTCCTCGCTGCGCTTGCTGGCGCGCATCTCCAGCGCACCATCCAGGTTCACGGTGCCCGACATAACGAGCATCCCGGGAGTTTTGCGCACTGGAACCGGTTCGCCCGTCAGGTCCGCCTCGCTCACACTGGAAGAGCCGGAGGTTACGACGCCATCGACGGGGATCAACTCACCTGGTTTGACCACGACCTCCATGCCGACCTCAATCTGCTCCGCCGGGATACTGACCAGTTCATCCCCTCGCCAGATGTGCGCGGTACGTGGGGCACGTTCAGCCAACGCCGACAAGGAGGAGCGCGCGCGCCGCAGGGCAAACGCTTCCAGGGCCTCGCCGCCTGAAAGCATCAGTACAATGAACGCGCCAGCAAGGTATTGCCTCAGCAGGAGCGACCCCGTGATAGCAAGGAGAGCGATGACATCGACGCTGAATTCCTTGTGGAGGAACTGCTGTCCTGTTTCCCACAAGAGCGGGATCCCTCCTAACAGCACCACGGCCAGCAGCGTCCAGTTGGCAATATCTCCCCACCCGGCGAGCCAGAGCACAAGGCTCACCACCAGCAGTGCAAACGCTCCCAGAGGAAGGGGATAGCGTTTCACAGTACGCCACACACGTCCAGGCCAGGGTTGCCTGGTTGCAGTAGGAGGATCGTTTGAAGCCTCCTCCTTCACTGTAACGTGAGAAGAATCCGGTGGAGAAGTTTTCATCTGGCCATGTATATCAATCATTGTCTGCCTGTTTCATTGCTTGTGTGATCTTCTTCATCGTCCAAGCATAGCCCAGACACATCACACATCGCTCTCAGTCATGAAGGATTGTGTCACAGACAGAGCACAATGGTGTTCTTACTACTTTAGAGGGCATTTCGTAACTCATAAGCTCTTCCAGGTAGAAGCTCAAACTCTTTTCGGAGAGCGGACCAGATCGAGGCGTCCGGCATGGTGAGCAGCCAAAGTGACCAGAGTGGTGGTGGACGTCAAAGTGATCTGCGAGTGATGGCTGACCAACCGCAGAGCCGTGGACGGTGCGATAAAAGAAGTTGAGAGCTTTTCGTGATGCACAAGGCGCGCGTTGTGAGAGCAATGTGATAGGCAGAAGTTATACTACTAACAACCACAAGGGTGTGCTCCCTTATGCACACTGTCAACAAAAAAGCATCGTGAAAGGAGAACACAAGCCATGATGCAAACAATGATGCCTATCCCGCCGATTCACGCCACTGCAACGTCCAGCGATGTGCTGTTCTGGGGGATGATCGGTCTCCTGGTCGCTCTGTTCCTGCTGGCAACGATCCTCTGGATCGTTGGAAGTCGGCATATCGCGCAGAGGCAGGCTCAGGTCAAAGAGGCGGTGCGGCAGTACGAAGCGTTTCCACAGTTCCAGTATGACGAGCCACCACAGGTTCACTCTCCGCAGGAGGAGATGCTGCTCCGGCGGTGATGTCCTCATGCTCGCGTAGAGGCAGGCAAAGAACGGGACGCAGCCATCTCATCCCGTTCTCTGCCTGCTTTCTTCTTCGCTCCAATAGGTAGGTGTCATTACCTGACGGCTTTCACGAAGGGATTCACCTCATCTGGAGCCAGTTGACCCCACTTGTAGGAGTTAGGAAGCGCGATGTCTGATACAGACAGAGAAGCGGATGAAAATTCGCTATTTACAGGCGAAATGCCCTCTACTTTACTTCTGCTCGCTCCTGAAAGGTTTGAACAACCGGCGTAGCAGCCCAAATCCTAGCGCATAGACCACGAAGGCAATCAGCGTCGAAACATCAACCGTGTAGACAGCGGCAGACGCCGTATGATACGAGATCAGCCATCCGCCGAAAGGGGCAACCAACGGTATGCTCAGCAGGTTGACCCAGGAGGAGAACTCGCCTAGGGAGAGATGGAAGAAAGTTAAGAGGAAACGAGCGACCAGGAGTAGCGAGATGGTAGTACTTGCCAATCCCAGGAGGTGATAAATGATCGTCATGACGGTGGCAAACAAGGCACTGATCCCTCGGAACAGCTTGTGTATCCAGGATTCATATGAGGGCCCAGCCGACGGAGGAGCGAAGGGCCGTGACGCAGATACCGGAGTAGCAGGAGACCTCATATAGACCGGCGGGTGCTCCATTACAGCAGCATTACTCATACGTGCTTTTGTTCCAGCGCTCTGCTCTTTGATGGCACGGTAAATTGATGAGCCGATGTCCACCACAAGGGGCAGTATCTCGCGTTCAAAAGTCGTTCTTGCAGGCGTGTACGCTTCAGGTGGAGGAGCATGCCGTTGTATGGTGGACGTCGATGCAGGTGCCGCTGGAATGGCTCTCCCGGGGTAGAAACCGGCGTCCATCGGTGCACTACCACCCGCCAAGATGGCCTGTTGCATCGCTTCAGCAGATTGGAAACGATCTTGAGGATCCTGCTCCATCGCCCGCAGAATGATCGTCTCTGTTGCCTGGGAGATGCTCGGGTTGAGCTGGCGCGGCGTCGCAAAGGCGTGTGGCTGAACACGTCGCGACGGGGCGTCGGCAGGGAGGCTGTTTGTGAGTAGGTCGAACAGGGTCGCCCCCAACGCATAGATATCAGCACGCGGGTCGCTCTGACCGCGGCCATACTGTTCGAGCGGGGCATAGCCCTGCGAGCCTAAGAGGGTCGTATCCTTGGTGGCCGACGGTTTGAAGACACGTGCAATGCCAAAATCGATCAGCTTGATCTGGTTGTCCGCCGTCACCATCACGTTCGAGGGCTTTATATCGCGGAAAATGATCGGCTGCGGCCGGGTATGCAGGTAGTGCAACACTGCGCAGAGCTGCACTGCCCAACCCATGACTAATGCTTCATCCAGTGGACCCTTTGCCTCTTCCTGCACACGCTCCAGGGACCTTCCCTCGACAAACTCCATGACCAGGTAGGCTTTGCCTCCTTCTTCGAGGAAATCACTGACAGCAGGAAGGTTGGGATGAGTGAGCTGGACCAGCAGATTCGCCTCGTGGCGAAAGTCTTTGAGCGCCTGTGCACGTTCATCTGGACTGAGATGCGCATCGCTCATCTCCTTGATGGCGACGGCACGCAGTGCCTCAAAACGCTTATCGTGAGCTTTATAGACCGCGCCAAAGCCACCTTTGCCCATCAGCTGCACAACACGATACCGCCCACCCAGGAGTTGCCCTGCTACCAGTGCGCCTGTGACGCGACGACTTTCAGAGCTTCCGAGGGAAGACGTACGAGAGGAGGAATCACTCACCGACATGCCATTCGAGGTGGAACGATCGTGCTCTCCTGCGGCATTTGCTGTACTACGATCTCTATCGGCCTGGTTGATTACAACGTGTTGCATAGCTTCTCTCCCCAGGGTAATATTTCGCCCTTCTGGATGTGGGAAAGTCCTCATCCCAGAGTAAATGGTATACCGCACACATCACTACCTCATCTCATTACACAGCTATAAGTTCACAATGTCGTCACAAAGAACCCGGTGTCATCCGCGCTCTACCGCACCAGCCTCGTCGCTTGGTGGAGTATGGCATGTGTACGCCGCACATATCAAACTGGCTGGTGCTGAGAATCCGACAGGAATGACCGGAGCTTTCCCGCCGGATTTTCTGTAACCAAACCGAGATACAGGAATACGCTGCTGTGATAACACCGTGATATGAAGGGCTTATGTTGTAGTGAGAGAATAGAGACGCAGGCATCTCCTGCGTTTGAAAGGAGGAAGTATATGTTTCAATGGATTCTGGTGCCCCTGGATGGTTCACCTCTCGCGGAGCAAGCTCTCCCAATTGCGGCACGCATTGCACGGGCCACGGGTGGCACAGTTATATTGCTCCATGTCGCACCTCTCCATGTCGAATACGGCCCGTACCTGGCGCAGGCCCCATCCCTCTCAGAGGTAGTGCTTCAGGAAGAGTTGGCACATGCCGAAAGCTATCTTGCTCGCGTTGCCAATGCAAATGATTTCGTGGGTATCAAGACCGAGAAGGAGACCATCTTCGGGATACCGGCACAGACTATTCTTACCTTTGCTCACATTCGCAAAGTTGACCTGATCGTCATGTGCAGCCATGGCTACACCGGTTTCAAACGCTGGGCAGTGGGCAGTGTGGCGTGGAAATTAGTGCAGCAGAGTGCTGCGCCCGTACTGCTCTTACGTGAAGGATCTCCCACGTCTGAAAAACTGTTGACAGGCACTGTTCACTCTCTGCGTGCTGTGGTCGCATTGGACGGCTCGTCATTTGCCGAGGCTTCGCTCGAGCCGGTAGCACAACTCGTCGCCGCCTTGAGCGCACCACTCCAGGGCCAATTACATCTGGTGCGCGTAGTCAAGCGCACACACGAGCAGGAGTACACGCTGCACGATGCTGAACTACAAGAACAAGCAGTGCATGAAGCAACAGTCTACCTCAGCGCTCTCAAGAGCGAATTGCATGCTGCATTGGCGGCAGAACTGGGTGTGAAGATCACCTACTCCGTGGTCGCGAGTGAGGATGTGGCGGACGCACTGATCAGGACGGCGGAGCTTGGCGATGACGCGGGCACCTTCCAAGCGTGTGATCTGCTCGCCCTGGCGACGCATGGGCGCAGTGGCCTGGAGCACTGGATGCTGGGCAGCGTTATGAAACGCGTGCTTGATGGCACGAAGCTGCCACTGCTCATCGTACGCCCACAGGAGCAGCATGCACGGGCCACACTCGAGCCGAAGGAGAAGGCCGCAGTAGGGAGTTAAGGTATAGGACGTATTGTGCCTTCCGATGGGAAAGGTGAACCATGACCATCGAACTGCACAAAATGAAAGAACGCCTGGAGGCCAAGCTGGCGGAACTCCAATGCCGTTTTCTCCATGGCCTTTGTTGCAAGCGAATTGCACGAACGCACCGTTCACTTGCTCTTGCAGGCTGGAAGGCAAGGAGACTCATGGCCAATCGTCCTGTAGGCTCTCCCTCGTCGTGATCTGAAAGACCGGGTGACGCGGTGCCTCACGCTCAAAAGTCTCCAGGGGCGAGTCCGTCGTGACGTCAAAGTAGGGTCGAACCGCAGCGACTTTCACGAGATACTGTTTGAGCACAAGAGCCGCCTCCTTGGCTTCCAGTTCGGTTACGGAGATCGCCTCAGAACGGCGACCATGGGTGAGCGTTGCCCTCTCTGCTGCACGGAGGTTGCGTACCCACTGCACCACGCCGTAAGGCGCTACCAGCCAGCGGTGACTATTTTGCTCGATCAGTATGACAGGGACGGTATGAGGTTGACCACTCTTCCGACCGCGCACGGTGAGCAGCGACGTCGTCCCCATGTTGACGCCAGCACGCAGAAGCATCATGAGCAGTGAGTCGCGCATGCGGGTAGCGACATTGACGTGATATGTTTTAGCCATGAATGTGTCCCTCCCTGCTTTCTTCTCACATCTGCCTGGTTTGAAAGTGATGACGGCGATGCTCAACCATCCAGAGGTACGCGGCCAGCCCGGAGATCACCAGACCAAGCCCAAAGTACAGGCTCTCAATCCAGGATACCCCTTGTTTGAGCATCACGACCTCCACGACGATATATCCGGCCAGGATCAGTCCTGCCGAAACACTCGCCAGCACACCTATTTCGCGGCCTGTGAAGATCGATGCCGCAGCCAGGAGCGAACTCCCTCCGACGCCAATCGCCAGGATGAGCGCGGGCATAGTGTAATCGCTGAAAGGGGTGTTGCGTAGCCATTCCAGCGGGAACTGACCTCTCCCTCCCGCTTCTATCAGGACGCCATTCTGGTAGGTGCCTGCCAGCAGGACAATGCCACCCCCGATTGCCGACAGCGCGATCAACGCCTCCAGCATCCCGATTGCGATACGCACAAGTGTGTGTTTCATCATCCTGCTCCTCACTCTCTACCCAGCCTGTAGAGTTTCCAGCCAACGGCGATAAACCAGATCGGGAGGAGAAGACCGTAGACTGCGTAGCCGAGGCCTATAATGGGCCGAAGGGGCTCACACACGATGCCCAGGACGCCAGTGACGATGCCCAGATAGGCGACGCCCTTGTGGAAGACGCCTTTCAACATGACGAGAGAGATGATCAGAATGCCGATAGCAGTCAAGATACCAGCGGCAGCCACTCCGTTCGCCACGGCGATCAGACCCTCAGAAGCAGTTGCCAGGGCGATGCGTTGTGCAGCGGTGGTGGCTGCCACGTATTGATCGCTCAGGTAGAGCAGGCCGCCGTTGAGTGATTGCGGGCTGCTGTTGTAGGCCAGAGCGGCAACCTCGGAGGCGATACCGAGGAGAGCACCTAGGGCCGCGTAGCTCTTGTTCAGGTGTTTGAGTGCCGCGTAGAGAGCCAGGAAGACGACCATGGCCGGGACACTGAGCCCTACGAACGAGACGAGTTCGGTGAGGTAGACGAACTTGTGTGAGGCGATGTATTGGAGGGTTGCGGCCCCGCCCGAGATGGGAGGCTGCGACGTGGTGAAGATAAGCACAAGTGGGACGATTACCAGAACAACAAAGAGAGCTGCTGAAACGCTCCCAGCCTGATAGAGACCTCTCCATGAGGGGTCTGGAGAAGCTTCAGCCTCTCCCGATGATCTTGCTACATGCAATGGTTCCATGTCTTTTCTCTCCTTCTCATAAGGATGTCAAATGTGAGCATGAGCTTCCTGTCAACCACTGCAAACATGTTGGCAAGAGGCCAACATACACACGCATTTCAGGGCGGTTCACTATTTCCCTTCGGGGAGAACATACCTCATAAACCTCACACTTGCCTCACGTTTATCAGCTCGGGAATCTCACTCGCATCACAATCCGCGCCTCCCATCGGGCAACGTCTGGAGGGGCGATGCTGGTCGTCGCTCGCGACCAGACACGGGTGAGCTTCGAGTGATTGGCTGATTGTTACACCAGGTATTCGCTTATTTGAAAGTGACAGGAATTGAGAGCGCAATGTGATGAGCAAGCGTTCAAACGTGATGGCGTTGTGAGACTCCTGCTGTAGACTCCACTATAGAGGAGGAGTTGCATGGAGTGGTGATACCTCCTCCAAGCAATTGACATCTCGCCTCCGGCGATTTCGCCTGGTTTCGTTGTCAGATTACCGAGATCGCATACAACCAATCTGGGATGTGACGAGGTGATGGGGCATGCAGCGTTCAGAACTTACTCACGCCGCGTCTCATCCTCTCGGAAAAGGAGGAAGAACGATGAACAAGATTCTAGTGACGTATGCCACCCGCGCGGGTTCGACCTTCGAGGTGGCCGTGCTCGTGGCCGAGGTCCTGCGCGCCGCGGGGGCAACCGTGGACGTCAAGTATGTCAGGGCAGTGCATGAGCTGGAGGGCTATGATGCCGTCGTCATCGGCAGCGCCATTCGCATGGGGCAGTGGCTGCCCGAGGCAGTGGAGTTTGTCAAGGCGCACCGCGAGACCTTGAGCCACATCCCGACTGCTTACTTTCTCGTGAGCGGCTTTCTGCGAGCGGATACCCCTGAGATGAGGCAGAGGGCGCTGGCCTATCTCGATCCCGTGCGCAAGGTTCTCGAACCGGCCAGCATCGGCCTGTTCGCAGGCAAAATGGATTACAGCACGATGGACTGGATCGACCGCAGCATTGCTGAGGCAGTGAGCTCTTCCCAAGGGGACTGGCGCAATTGGGAGGCCATTCGCAACTGGGCACACGACCTCTCGCGCCTGATGGTCCCTCAGTCGAATGGAGCATCGTGATGAAACCTGCAAAAGCTGGCATCTGGCTTTCAGCGCTGATCGCAGTGCTGGTCCTGGTCGCCGCCGCCGCTGGCGTCTTCTCCCAGACGCCGGGAGCCCATGTCAGTTTCGTGACCGTGCGCGGGGAGCACGCCATCTATCAAGGCAGCGGCCTCTACCGCTACGACCCGGCCTCGGTGGCCCGTGAGGGCGTTGTCTGGGATGTGATCGACCTGATTCTTGCCCTGCCACTCTTTGCCGTCGCCATCGTGCTGAGCCTGCGCGGCTCGTTGCGCGGGCGGTTGGGGCTTTGCGGCATGCTGTTCTACTTCGTCTACAAGTACCTGATGTACGCCGTGATGGTCGCCTTCAATCCCCTGTTCCTGGTGTATGTGGCCATCTTTGCGCTTTACGCTCGTGATGAGCGCCGCGCTCATCGTGCTGTGGTTGGGGCGCATCATTCCCTACACGCTCGCAGGCCGCTTCCCCGACGAATTCGCTGGCATGTCGACGCTGGTGACGCAGGCATTTGATCTGGGCATGGTAGTTCCCCTGCTGCTCGCGACGGCGATCCTGCTCTGGCGGCATTCCGCGTGGGGATACTTCATTGCCGGAATAAGCCTTACGTTCGGGTTCATCATGAGTATCACCCTGCCGGCGTGGATTGCTGTCCCGTTGATCCAGGCGGGGCAGCTGAATCTCATCGAAGCCGCTCCTTTCACGCTGCTGTGCCTGGTAGGGCTGAATGTGGCCGGGCGGTTTTTCTGGTGTGTGCAGGAGGAACAAGCGCCCGCGCGTGGCGAAATGGCACCCGTATGACGGACGTGGCGACATGTGGACGGCATAGACCTGCCAAGGAGCCGGGTCTTTCCTCCTGCAAAACAGGGAGCTACAGGTTCGCCGGACTCACATTGACGTTCTGGGCCGCATTCGTCCCAGTCCAGATCATGTAGGCGCCATCGAAGAGCGTCGGACCATAGGGAGTGGTTTGCGCCGTGGTGACACGATTGTGAAGGACCGGGTCGCCTTCGAAGACGCCCAGGTTGATAAGCGCATCACTGGCCGTGCTCCAGGCAACCCTGGCGTACGGCTGTGGCACACCCGCTGGAGCGACGCCAACGGAGGGCATGAGCTTGCAGCAGTTCTATCATCACGATAGGAGAACATAGAGGAGGCCCAGCCTCTGCCAGGAGACCATGCTGACCTGGCATATCCTGGTTGACGTCTACCAGGCTCTTTGGATACCTGCTGGCAAGAGCGGGCAGGCAATTCTTGAGGGTTTCATTGAGTCTCATCTTCTTCCTCCTCTCTTGTCCGCTTAATACTCACCGTTCCTCGCGTTACGATCAGTGGACGATATTCGCTTGTTCCGTCCCATTCCAACCTACTACGTGCGTTCCGTCCGTCCTGCCTTCTCCAGATCCTTGTTCTCTGCATGACGAGAAGCATGCTCGTTGTCAACGGCCTATGCTGGCATTCTAAGGATAGCATCTATGGCTCAAGATGTTATCACAGGACAGGCAGGCGGCATCACGCATGCATCACAAAGATGTGACCTGCTACTGTGAGCTATCTGTGACAAAAACGCCCGTTATCTAAAGTTCAGCCCCAAAATGAGCAGGAAGGACATCAAAGATATGTCTTCGATGTCCCTTCTGCATGCAATATCGTCAAGCTTCATATACACCTCCCAGGTTTCTTCCCGGCACCGCCTCGCAATTTGCTGAGCAATCTCTCGCTCCAGTGCTTCGTTCCGTTTTCCTTTCCAGATGGTATCAGCGAAGGCGACCAGCGTATGTGGTTGACCCGCTTTTATGGAAGCCCTAAATGTTAGGGTTAACATATCGATTGCTCATAAGCAACCGGACTGATATAGCCGAGTGAGGAATGTCGCCGCACTCGGTTGTAGAAGCACTCCACAAACTCGAAGATGGTTTGCCTGGCCTGCCCTCGTGTCTGGAAAGAAGCACGCTCCACACATTCGCCCTTGAGCGTTGCGAAAAATGATTCAGTGACGGCATTGTCGTAACAGTTGCCTGTGCGGCTCATGCTCGTGGTGACACCGACATCTGCCAGCAAGGATCGATAGGCATCGCTGGTATACTGCGATCCCCGATCAGAATGGAACAGCAATCCGGCTCTTGGATGTCGACCAAGCAGAGCCATGCGGAAAGCCGCCTCAATGAGCGTTTCGTCTTGGGAAGAGCCCATTGCCCATCCTATCACGCGCCGCGAGAACAAATCAAGCACAGCCGCAAGATAGAGCCATCCTTCATAGGTCCACACAGCTGTGATGTCCCCAGTCCACTTCTGGTTAGGGTGAGTGGCAGTGAAATCCTGATTGAGCAAGTTGGGAGCGATCCGCGCTCCAGGCTCACTGCTGGTCGTTCTCGTTCGATGAACACGACGGCGAGCACACAGCCCTTGCTCTCGCATCAGTCGAGCTACGCGTTTGCGCGAGCAGCTGATGCCCTGGGCCCGCAATTCGGCATGAATACGAGGACTTCCATAGACTTGCCGATTGGCATGGTAGGCTTCTTGAATGTGATCGGCCAGCTGGCCATCTTCTCGGCAGTGCTGACTCATCGGCCGCTTCCTCCAGGCATAGTATCCGCTCAGCGACACTCCAAGCGTGTCACAGAGCACGCTCACAGGATATTCCGCTCGATTGTCTTCAACGACTTGGTACCTCACAACTGGCCGTGCGAGAAGATGGAAACTGTTTTTTTAAAATGTCGCGTTCCTGTCGCATTCGCTCTAGTTCTCGTTTGAGTCGGCGATTTTCTTCCTCCAACGCGGTCTGGTGCCCACTGCCTGGAAAGGCTTCAGAGCCGTGCTCGGCCAATTCCTTGCGCCACTGATGGATGGACGTGTCGGAAATGCCCAGCTCCCGTGCCACGTGCGTGATCGGCTTTCCGCTGGTCTGGGCGAGCCGCACGGCCTCCCGCTTAAACTCTTGCGTATAGGTCTTTTGCACTTTGTGCATGATCCCTGTCCTCCCTTTGGGAATAGTATACTCTCAGCTTTCACTACTCCACAAAAGCGGGGGAAGCTCAGTTTACCATATGCTTCCTTGAGTTGTGCTTTCAGCTTGCGATTTTCCTCTTCCAGGGCTTGAATGTGTCGATCACGGGCTGCGAGCAACACCTCTTTTGTCTTGTCTGTACGAGCCTGGTGAAGCATGCGTTCAGCCCGTTGCTGCTCTAGGCACTCCTGGCCTTGCTGGCTTCGCAGCGCTTCAATACGCTCTCGCACGTCGGTATGTGCATACAGATAACTCTTCGTCACATGCGCTGCCTTCGCGACGCTGTTAAAATTCACCACTGCTTGCTCTCGTAGGAGTCGGTCGATGGCCTGGTGGACACGCTGCTGGGTTTCTGCCGCTTTGCGCTGCGCATGTGCGAGGAGCCCACGTGTGTTTGGCTGAACCGATGCCTCATTCCTCATGCCTGCTTTGCCCTTTCTTCCGGCGTGTATTCACGTAAAGCTTTGCCAGCCGGATGATGCAGATCACCTGTCCGCAGGATCTGAATCACTGGAAGCAGTCTGCCCAGTTTCTGGGAGTTCCGCTCAACCCAAATCTCACTCCCTGCTCTCTTCCCCAGTTCGATCAACTCGCGCATTTCCCGCTCTTCTCGCTCAAATTGCGGAAGAAAATCAGGGGCCGTGCAAAAATGGTGGCAGGTGTAACAAGGAGTTTCTTGTGTGGGACACGTGGCCTTCTTTGGTTTGAAGCAGTACCCATTGGGAAGACGAACCGCGTCGAGGTTGTGCCGAATGTGCTCCCATTCGATCTCCTGCTCCTTGACGAATTGTTCAGGATCGACGGACTTGGGAACGCCCGCTGGATCGATGCGTACCGCGCCTTTGGCAAACGCCTCTTCCCAGGCCCGCCGCATGGTGGGGTCAAGCAGCTTGGCGTATACCATCGTCATCTGGGGTGAAAGGTGGGCCATCCATTTCTGCACATAGAACAGACTCATCCCATTGTTGATTAATTCAACAGCTTTGGTATGACGAAACGCATGTGCTTTGAGGCGAAAGGGCTTCCCTGTTTCATCGACTAACCCGGCTCTCTTGCTGAAGGAAGTCAGCGAGTACCGAAAAGCCTCCGCATTCACCGGCAGCCCTCTTCGATCTTTCATGGGTGATGGAAAAAGATACTTGTGAGGATTCCATTCGGCGGGAACGTGCTCCTCAACGGAGTTCCGTTGGGTGGTCACCAGTGCTGCGATCTCATCAGAGATCGGCACTTTGTGATGGAGCACGTTGGTTTTGCGGATGTCACCGCAGAGCCACCAACCACTCGGAGAATGCTCCAGACAAGTATCGTAGCGTAAATTCAGCACATCCGAGATGCGCCAGCCCGACGCCCGCAACAGGATGAGGATGGGCAAGTGCTCTGCCGGAAAGAGATGGATCTGCTGATCCATTTGGTGCAAAACGCATTCCGGGATGTACTTCACCGTTTCTCCACTGTAGTAATTGGGCTTTCTGCCCACATCATCGGGCCAGATGAGTTTCCCAACCGGCTGACGAGGTGCTTCAAACGCTGATCGTTGTTGGAGGTATTCCAGGAATTGTTTGAGGGTCGAGAGCGTATATATCATCTCCTGCTCGCTCCAGTTTTTCCCATAATCGGTTCTCAAGTAGATCAGGTAGGCTTCGATGTCCGCTCGATCGAGCCGCTGAAAATGGACAGCGCCAGGGTGCCGCGAAACAAAAAAGGCAAGGAAGATCTCAAGATGACGGATCTTGTTTCTGCAATGATCAACGGAGTATTTCAGGAGGATCACCTGAATATGCCTTTTCACGACCGGACGAAAGGTTGGTGGAATATACGTGAAATTCAGGAATTGATGTTTAGACTACTAGCAACCGACCGACGCTCTCGGAGTCGTCGGAAGGGACAAGGTATGACACGAATTTCTTGGCCATCATGCCCGTTTGCGGTGCGTTTTGGGCACCGGTTTGGGTTTTCTGATCACCTCAAAGCGCGAGGGCCTCGTCCGAGGCGTCCCTTTCCGCCAGCCTGGCGATTTTCCGCGCGGTTTGGGCACACGCGCAGGTGTGCCAAGCTGCTGCAAAATCGCTGGCATGACACGACGTACTTGTCGAGGGGTGACGACGTGACGACGCCGTTCCCAAGGCCGGTACAGGGCGAGCCCAAGGCCGCAAGCCAGCACCAGTTGGTTCATGGCCGTGGCTACCACCATGCTCCAGCGCTCGAACTGTTCTGCGGTACGCACATGCACTTTCGTCCACAGCAAATCCTGTTTGAGAAAACGATAGCTGTGCTCATGGGAAAAGCGCCGTCGGTAGGTCACGGCTACCTCCGCAAGCGGCAGCTCGTCCTGTCCAACCCAGACAAACCAGCTTTCGCGCGGATCGCGTTTGCTGCCACTTGCCCGCTCTCGCAGGACCCGAAAGACCGTCACCTCCACCTCTCGTGCCTGGCGAAAGTGCAGGTGGTGCCAGGCCTGCACCTGAATTGGCTTGCCGCGCCAATCGGTGCCACTCCAGGTCGCATCTGGCTCGCCCCAGGTCTCGGGACGACTTCCCTGAAACACCTCCCCATCTTTGCGGGGAGCGCCTCGTTTCCCAGGTGGGTGAGGTGGAGCGGGCCGATAGAGCTTGCGATTGCGCTTCAGGCGCATCAGAGCAGGCATCTGCAAGCGGTGACAGGCACTCACAAACGGTCCTGTCACGTACCAGCGATCCGCAAGCAGGCGTGCCGACTCCGGCAACAAAGGGCGCAACGACTCCAATTGTTGCATGGCTACCGAGACCGCCGTCTCAGCGCTTGTGATGCGGCGTTGCGAGAGAACGGCTCCCCAACTACTGGGGTGTTCTGGCAAGAGCATCACGGTCGAGAACTGCCAGCCCACACTCACCGGCTTGGTGGCATGCGGCAGATTGGGCAGATAGATCATCCCCCGATCCGGGCTGGTTTCGGCTTCCGGGCGGGCAATGCTGGTACTATCAATGCTCACCCACACTGGCCCTTCATGTTGCTCAAGCAGGGCCTGAGTCCAGACGCTCGTCCAGCCGGTCGCATCGACCTTCCCATCTTCCAGCGTCTCATAGACACTAGCCCAGGTGCGCCGGAAGAAAGGCGACAACGACAACTCAGGAAGCGAGCGGGCACACGACTCACTGCTCAACGCATCGGTCAGCTCAAAGAAGGCATCGCGACTCTGTTGGCAGCATTGGTAGATCTGCTGACGAATCTGTTTCAATGTGTTAAGGTTCAAATCGTAAGTGTCCTTTGCTTGATTTTCTTTGATGCAAAGAACCTTACTTCATTGGGCAGTTTCTGGCAATCCAGGGCTGCCTTTTGCTTTGAATAGTCTAAACGTCAATCAGGAAGAAAGCATTTCTACATGGAGAATAGCGGGCTCCCGGAATGCGGCGGACATCCCAGATGTCTTTGGCAAACTCTGCTTCCACTGGATCGGGGAGAGGAAGCGGAGAAAAGGAATCACGTGATGCTGCCATTACCGTCCCTCCTGGCGGGGCTGGTTCAAGCGAAGCCGTTCCTGCGTCTGCTCCCATGCTTCTCGTAACTCCTCGTCGCTGGGATGCACATAGAGTTGGTACGTCGAGGAAATATGAGCATGTCCAGCTCGTTCTCGGAGCAGTTCTGGGCGCCATCCGTGTTTGGCCAGGCTGGTTAAAGAACTGTGTCGAAACAGGTGGGCATGGGCGTCAATTCCCGTTTTCTTTTGTAAGCGCTGAAACAAGTCATTGACATCGGCGTACTCCAGGGGCTGGCCTGAACGTTTTCCATGCAGTTTAATAAACACGTGATTGGTCTGCACTTCCTCCGTGTGAGCGATCACGAGGTAATCCAGAACCTGATTGATCAAGTCGCGTGAAACATCCACTCTTCGACAACTCGCAGGCGTTTTGATTTCTGCCCCATTAGCGAGCTGGCCCCGGTCGCGGACAGCAATCTGACAGCGCTCAATGTCGAGATCTTCAATCCAGAGGGCCAGGCACTCTCCAATCCGAAGAGAGCTTTCGTACAAAAGCCGCAAGAGCAACTTGTCACGGAGGTTCTCACAGGCGCTGATGAGGGTTTCAATTTGCATGGTGGTAAGCGTCTTCGGCTTTTGCTGCCTTGGCACCTGCTGTTTGAGCAGATTCTTCTCAACGAGTTGACTTTTGGTGATATGGTGCAGGAAACGTTTGTACGAACGCGTCCTTGCGGGCAAATAGCTGCGCGTTTGCTCATTGAGATCTGCCGCGAGTTCATCTCGCCGCCACAGATAGTCGTAGAAACCAGCCACTGCCGTAATGCACAGGTTAATGGTGGTATTTGTTCGAGCCTGCGTCACTGGTTGAACAGGCAGCACTTTCAGGGAACGGTAGGGATTTTTGAGCCAGAGGACAAAACCCGCCAGGTTATCGAGGGTCACACAAGCATAGTCAATATGCTCTTGAGCAAGGTACGTAAAGTACAGTGAGAGGCTGTGAGCATATGCGCGGAGCGTATTGCGTGCACGACCGATGGCGTGAAGATATTTGAGATAACGCACGACTGGAATGATGAGATTACCGTCCTCATCGACAATTACATATCGGATTTCGTGGTTAGCAGTGAGAATTTCTTGGACATGCATGGGTATTTTCCCTTTCCAACTTCATCATCAACCTCCTCAACGTTCCATGTCACGAACGTTGAAGACTATCTTACAGGACTTGCGTTACTCCGTCAACATCCAGTGAAAAAGGAAGTATTCTTTCTCATTAAAGACTATGAAAACATTGCTATTCTCCCCTTTAGATAACGATCGCTTCTGCGAAGGTGCTGTGATGAGACGAGCTTATTGATATACTGAGATGTTTTCGTGATCTTCAGAGGCTGCTCTGTGATGGGAATGTGTGACCAGGCTGGTACAGTAGACATATACACAGAGCGTGTAGAGATCGTTGCATGAGCATAGAAAATGTGTCTTTTGTAGAACGTGCTGCTGCTTAGTAGCACAGCGTTGGACGGCAGGTGAAGCGATTGCGGATATCTGGAATGATAGACCGAAGGCTGATCACGACGGCACCGAATAAGGTGGAAGCTCTAACAACTTCCCCACATGAGGAACAGGAGGCACCATCATGTTGATACGACATAAAAATGATCCCGGCATTCCCTCTCGCCATGCGCCTACGCGCGTTCCTGGAGATACTGAGAAGAGAGTACATACAGGGCAACCGGTTCT
>WNGM01008069.1_pt1 | contig 17875 bp, 19 predicted proteins | sample 5400571 | NCBI WGS metagenome assembly WNGM01 (sample SAMN13153378, study PRJNA577476) | soil metagenome | isolation source: 100 cm soil or saprolite under Garry oak tree replicate 2 | place: USA:California | collected 2016-06-15 | reverse complement strand
CTGAAGCCTTTGCTGACGCGCTCATTCTCCTCTTGGATCAGCTCCAGCTCGAGCAGGTGATCGTCTTGGGTATTTCTGCTGGTGGTCGCACTGCCCTCCAACTCGCAGGTCGGGCGCCTTCGCGCGTGAGCAAGCTCATCTTACAAAACGCCGTCACGGGTGGGAAATTTCCCGCTCTCCTGACACGGATGATGGCCCATCTCCTGTTCAACCCCTGGGTGGAACGCTGGACCTGGACAGCATTTCGGTGGCTGGTCAAAGTGGCACCGCTCTCTGCGCTCAAGGGAATGATGAGGAGTCTGACGACCCTGGTGTCAATCCCAACTTTATTCTATTGAAAATCACACCATTCTCCTGGTGGGGCCACAGATGAGAGATCTGACCCACCAGGAGAATTATGAGAAAACCGATCAGTTGAAAGTTGGGATTGACAGACAAGGCAACCAAACTAGAACGACACTGGGAGTGCCTCCAATCCACGAAGGAGGAACGTGCCACGCCAACGAAGTTGATCTGGTGGAAGACTCAGACGCACATTGGGCATTCGCTGAATCAGCGTGCTTATGGCGATTTGCCCTTCGAGTCGGGCCAGTGAAGCACCAAGACAGAAATGCGCACCGTGGCCGAACGCCAAATGTTTGTTGTTCTTGCGGGTGATGTCCAGTGAATCAGGATGGTCAAAAGCGTTGGCGTCACGATTTGCCGACCCTATCACTGCCATGACCAGTTCACCACGTGGAATAGGGGTTTGCGCAATCGTGATCTCTTCGCGAGTATATCGTTCGGTTGCCATTTCAACTGGACACACAAAGCGTACCAGTTCTTCAATCGCCGTCTTGATGAGGGAAGGCTCACTTCGCAGCGCGGCCTTCTGGTCAGGATGTTCCAGTAGGGCGAGTGTGCCGCTGCCAATCAGGTTCACCGTTGTTTCGTGACCCGCCACCAGCAGAAGAATGATCATGGCCAGAATTTCATCTTCACTCAATTGATCGCTTCCGTCTTTGGCTTGAACCAGTGCCGTGACCAGATCGTCTTTGGGGTGTGCATGTCGCTCCTTGATGAGCTTCTTCAAGTATCCCATAAAGCTCATGATGGAGGGAATGAGTACCAGGAGATTTCGGGTGGTTCCCGCTGAAATCAAGGTCTTGCTCCAACGATGAAACTTCTGATTGTCTTGGGCAGGCACCCCCAAAATGCGCCCGATCATGGTGAGCGGCAGTGGCAGTGCGAAATCAGCAATGACATCCATGCCGCCGCCCAGCGCTGCTCTCTCCAGTAATTCATTGGTCAACGCCTGGATCTGGCCCCGCATCTGCTCGATCAGACGTGGCGTGAATGCTTTGTGGACGAGTGCTCGCAGTCTGGTATGGTTTGGACTGTCCAGGTCAAGCATATTGTGCTCAAGCGGCTTGAACATGGGCGGAATCCAGGGCAACTTTTTCAATTGCTCAGGTGTCATAGCATTGCGGCGGTCCTTTGCAAAACGTTCGTCTTTCAAGACAGTGAGGACATCGTCATAGCGTGTAATGAGCCAGGCGTGCTGTTTGGTAGGGAGCTTCACCAGGAAAACAGGGGAAGCGGCGCGGAGTTGTGCGTAAAATGGAAACGGATTGGCTTTGAACGTGGCGTCGGTCACGTCAACTGGCACTCTTGATTTCACGGGTGTAGTTGCTATGTCAGGGCGTTTCTTCGTCATAATGTATCACTCCCTCGTCCGTCCAAAATCATATGTTCTCACCATTCTCCTGGTGTGTCAGCTCTCTTTTTTCCTTCCCATTGCCCAGACACCTTGATGCCGATAGGTCTGGATCATCCAGAAAGCAAAGCCCAGTTCAATGAACCCGACTCCCCCTCGAAACAGGCTATACCAGACAGGAGAGGGATTGGGGAAAACGCCAAGGAGCTGCAACCCTTCAACTGGGATCTGAATAACTGAGGAAGTCCAGGCAATGAGAATCAACCAGAAGAGCCAACGCCAATGGCGAACGACCCCAAAGCTGAGCAGGGTGATCAGCACGAGAACACCGACCAGGAACAGCGTCACTGGAACAGGATAGCGGTCAGCCGGAGAGGATGTGAGCGAGAGCGATTGGGCATAGATCGCTGGATCAGCGAGATACACCACAAGCAGGCTGAGGGCAGCGAGGATGAAAAAGGCGATCACGGCCCTCTCCAGGCGTATTCCCGTAGAATGACGAGTCGATTTCTTCATTCGTGTGTCGTCTCCTTTCCCGGTTGCAAGCCGTCAAACAGCAGGGAGGTCAGGACTTCTGGCAGTTCTTCCCAACGCTGGGCAATCACCTCGTCGCCGAGCAATTGGAGCGTGAGCAGTCCCAAAAGCAGGCCAGCGATAGCACGAGCCGTGAGAGACACATCGAGGCTTTGTACCTGTCCTGCTCCACGCTGTGTCCGCAAGGAGTGTTCGGCGACGGTGAAGGTGGGTACCAGCACCTGCTGGTAATACAATGCGCGTAATTCCTCATTGACGAGCATTTCCGGCAGGACCGCCTGGAAGACCTCCGCATTGGGCCACAACAGGGCCATGCGCTGGCGCAGGTACGTGGTGAAAAAGGCGCGCAGATCCTGCTCGCGCTCCGGCGTGAGTTGCTGCTCGCGTTCCGTTGACTCATTGAGGCGATGGAGAATCCCTAACAACACCTCCGTTTTACTGGCAAAGTAGGTGTAGATGGTGCCATCGGCGATGCCGGCCACGCGGGCGATCTCTTTGACCGTGGCGCGATGAAAGCCTTTTTCGGCAAACACCTGGGTGGCGGCATCCAGGATCTGCTTGCGCCGGGCAGCCGCCACCAGTTCTTGAATGGGATCAGGTGTCTTGTCCATAGTTGTATGCTCCTTTTGGAATACCTGGCCGCGACGCGCGTCTGAGAAAGCTCTTACGGATGTTTTTCAATCGTTCTTTTCATCGCATCAAGAGTGTTTTGAGCATCTCGTGCAATCTTCCTTTTTGCGATGAGAGTGAATAGTTTTGACTTGAGAGACTTCGTTGAATAATAATGACTGAATTCCACTTTTGTCTCATGCGAAGCCACAGGCGTCAATCTTGCTTCAACCAGATAATCTGGGAGCATTTTGGTAGATAATCTGGGAGCATTTTGGTAATCCCCATGGTATCTTCGGGTAAAGCCGTGACGATCCTTTCCATGGGAACCACTTCGAGATCTTTCTCCACACACGTATTTTTCCCATCTGTGAGGTAGCACCGATAGGCGACCCCATTGCCTCTCTGACGTTTCCCTGAAATGAGGTCGACCCTCTTGACCCTCGGATGGTAGACAGCGATGTTCGTCAAGTCCTGATTAAATTCCCAGACGACCTGGAGAGGTGCATGAATCACCACCTCTTGTCTTGATTGAAAAGGAGGAAATTCCATGTGCTGTTCCTTTCTCGAAGCGTGATGCCACGCACAGGCGCGTTGCTGGCCAGATCCTTCAGAGGCAGAGCCTCTCTTGTCTTGCGTTGTTGTGATCGAATAGACAATCACATAGTTGAATGTTCATTCATTACAATGATAACCAATTCAAGCAGATGTGTCAAGTCTGGGGAATAAGATGGGGATTCATCATCGATGGGAGCTACCTGTTGTGGCAACCTGAGAAAATCAGGGGCGGCATTGCACCACTTTCATTTTGAATTCTAGTTATATGGTACGTCGTATCTTTTCGTCAAAAAAACACTGACAGGCCTATGCTTCCAGCAGGGCGATCCCCATGCCCTCGATGTCCAACTCGACGAGGCCCGCAACCTGAACGCGCAGCTGCTCACCACAGCGGCCCAACTCGGGGTCATAACATTTTTTCGTACCATTTTCCCCGCTAAGACTTCCCAGGGCTGAGATAAGCTCGAACATTCCCCGTTAAGCCGAAAACATAGCCTTCCAGTCCCATCAGAGGCGGTTTCATTGACAGCACCCACATACTCATGATACAAGAATGTCAATCATGAGTATGTGGAGAAGAACGTGCCTTTCACTTCAAGAACCCCGACCTATTTGACCCCCGAGCAGCGTCACGCATTGACCCAGATCCCGGCTGAACTCTCCGATCGAGAGATTGCTCGCTACTATACCTTCACGCAAAAGGATCTGGACTTGATTAACCAGCGGAGGCGGCATCATAACCGTCTTGGCTTCGCGGTGCAGCTCGCAGTGTTACGTTTCCCCGGACGCCCCTTGAAGGATGTAGCGGGCATTCCAAGCCGCGTGCTGATAGCGATTGCTGATCAAGTGCAGGTGCCAGCTTCCGCTTTTGCCCACTATGGTGATCGTGACAATACCGTGTATGAGCACCTGGATGAGATCCGCCAGAAATATAAGTTCCGTGAGTGTGGGTGGCGAGAGTACTTGTGGCTCGCCCGTGAATTGCTTCCCCTGGCGATGGAAAGCGACCGTCCTGTCCCGTTGATCGAGCAGGCCCTGGAGCTGCTGCGCACGGAGGGCATTATTGCCCCAGGGCTGATACATCTAGAGCGGTTGGTCTGGATCGTGCTCAAGGCTGCTGAGAAGCGGCTGTTTCGCCTGCTTATAGCCGACCTCACCCTGGAACACCGCACACGGCTGGATGGGTTGTTGTATGCAGACGCCGGACGACGAGGAACGACACGTTTAAGTTGGCTGCGGGAGCCTCCCGGAGTGACTTCGGCGAAAAGCGTCAAGCAGATCGTGGAACGCTTACTGTTTCTGCGCGGATTGGAACTGCCAGCGGTGCCGCCCGCTCTGCATCAGAACAGAGTTTTGCAGTTAGCGCGCAAGTGTAGCAAATATCAGACTCAGCCGCTGCTGAAATTTAAAACAGAACGACGGCATGCGCTGTTGGTGGCTCACCTTTTTGAGTTGTCGCAGGATTTGACCGATCAAGCGCTTGATCAATTCGATAAGCTGCTGGGAGAGCTGATGCGCAAGGGAGAACGACGGCAGGAGAAGCATTTCCGCCTCAATACACGCACGCTGAATAGCCATCTGACAGTGTTGACGAAGGCCGCGGAAGCCTTTTTATTGGCCAGGACGGAAGGGGACGATCCTGTCACGGCGGTTCTCGCGAAGGTTTCAGAAACGCAGCTTCAGGCTACCGTGGATTCCGCTAAGCGCCTGCTCCGACCGGAAAACCTGGATGCGTTGGATCTCATCGAGTCCCGCTACACCCCGATGCGGCAAAGTCTGCTCTCCCTCTATCAGGCACTCGACTTCCAGCCGGTGCGTCGGAGCGAGCCCGCGCTCCAGGCACTGGAATATGTCTCGCAGTTAGCAGAGCGCCGCAAGCGTGTCACTGCCCGCGAACAGAACGTGGAGAAGGTCAAGATGACCGCGCCTCTAGGACACCTCACTGAGCGGTGGCGCAAGCATGCGCTCACAGGCGACGAGATCGCTCCCAACTACTATGAGGCGGCAGCCTTTGACGCACTCAAAGGGCGCGTGCGATCAGGAGATATCGCCGTGGGTGGGAGCCGACGCTATCGGGCCTTCGAGGGCTACCTCTTGCCCCAAGAACACTTTACACAACTCGTTCAGAAGAACCAGACCAGACTGGCGGTGACCGAGGAAGCGGAAACGTATCTGGCAGCGAAGCAGCAAGAGATCGCTGAGAAGCTGGTGGCTCTCCAGGAGAGTATCGGAAAGGTTGAGGGGAGTCTGTGTCTGGATGAAAAGGGTCAGCTGCACCTGCCGCCGCTGGAAAAGGAGATCCCAGCAGAGTTAGAACGCCTGAGACCACGCGTCTATGACATGCTGCCTCAGATCACGCTTCCCGATCTGCTGCTGGAGTTGGACAATTGGACGGGGTTTCTGCGGCCCTTGACCCACCTGACCAGCGGTGATGCCCCGGTGGGCGACGAGAAACTGGTCCTTGTTGCCACTCTGATGGGCATGGGCATGAACCTGGGGCTCACCAAGATGGAACAGTCGTGTCCCTATACCTATCGCCAACTTTCCTGGTCGGTGGATTGGCATATCCGTGAGGAGACGTTGCTCGCATCTCTGGCCTGTTTGGATAACTTTGTCCTCTCTGCACCGCTCTCGCGGGCCTGGGGGGATGGAACCACCTCATCCTCTGATGGCATGCGCATGTCCGTGGGGGTGAAAGCGGCCAATGCCGAGCACAATGCCAAATATTTTGGCGTTGGGCGAGGAACCAACATCTATGTCCACGCAGCTGACATCTGGATGCCTTTTGGCAAGCCACAGGTCATTGGGACGAACGAGGAGGCGCTGTATGTGATCGACGCACTGTGCCATCATGAGAGCGACTTGCATATTCGCGAGCATTACACCGATACTGGGGGCAGTACGGTTATGTAGACACTTCTTGAGGTATGTCATACAGAGTAGCATGATATTTCAAAGAAGTCAATCGGCGTTGCATAACTCGTCAGATTGTGAGTTATGCAACACTTTTTGTGTCAGAACGGCTGCCCCTTCTTCAAGATGAGCCAAGGTGAGCCTCTCAGTGGTCCCAAGGTAGCTGATGAAGAGCTTGTTCCGGTGTTTTCGGTAGGCATACCAATAGCCCTTTCCTCGCTTCTTCTGATCTTTGCGGGCCGTAAAGAACCCCTGCTTGCCTGCAAAATGAAACGAGGTTAGCGTCTCCAGCCAGGCAAACCACTCTGGGGAATCATATTGGAGGTGGTCCATGGATGTCGCTCTCCCCTCCTCATTGTTCGCATCCAGCAGCAGATAGCGATCTTCGGTCGCTTTGATATATTCGATCCGTGTGTACAGACGTGGCTGTGGCATCGGTCCGTCCTCTCTGTTGCATAACTCGATGCGTCATGAGTTATGCAACATCCTTCAGCGTCACCTACGAGGGGTACGTCGCATCCCCTCCTGCTGTTGCATAACTCTTTATCAATGGAGTTATGCAACAGCAGAGAGAAGACTTCAATCAGTTGCTCTCGGCCCATCAAGTGGCTCGCCCAAATTGATCAGCAATTGCTCAATCCGCCGAATGGTACAGTGATGCCGCTCGACCTCGCGTTGCCAACCACGATCCTGAGCATCCTCGATGAGTTCCTGTTCAATACACAAACGACGACGCAAGCGCGGTGCGTACGCCGGAGTCGTCACAAATTTGGCGCACGTGAGGTAGAGGTCACACTCACAGGGACCTTCTTGTGGAAGGCGCAAGCACCTGCCGAGCTCTAGCTCGGTCTTGAGCCAATTTGACTTGAGCCAGTCTACTGATGCGGCTGGTAATTCCCCAGATTGGAGGGTCTCGGCAAAGGGCCCTGCAAGGGTCGCACCAGGGCCCAGGACCGCCTGGTAATCCTTGAGGACCTCCCGGTCACTGATCTGGGCATAGACCAGGGTCATGGAAACACTGGTATGGCCTAAGACTTTCATGATCGTATGTAACTTTGCTCCTCGCTCGGCAAGTTGTGTACCCACGGTGTGGCGAAGCCGATGGGCATGGATGGTATGTTTTCCTTGCCCATCGAGGAGCCCTGCCGCTTCACACGCGTGTTGTAAGGCTTGCTCAAACAGGTAGTAGTAAGAGTAGAGCCTCCCCAGATGCAAAAACAGATAGCGGGTTTCCACTCCTGTCTGCGTATCGCGCAGCCCTCGATCCTCTGTACAACGGAGCGCCTGGATCTCGCGGATCGCAGTGGCAGCCTCTTCGTGCAGAGGAATCATGCGCTCCCGCTTGGTTTTTCCCGCCGGGATGCGCAGTCGCGGAGTTCCATCTGGATACGAATCCAGACAATCAATAGACAATCGACGAATTTCGTCACGTCGTGCTCCACTCCAGCGCGCAATGAGGAGCGCTGTCCGCTGATAGGGACAAGGCAGGGCGCGAATAGCCGTCATGAGTCGTGCCAGCTCATCTTCTGGAACGTAGCGTGGGACACGCTCTGGCAATTTGGGTAAATCCCCAACACCGAGCAGGGGGCGGCCAGGCACATCCTCCCACTCCCAACTCGCCGTATCACGGAAAAAGACAGATAAAGCACAGAGGTTTCCTCGCTTGGTGAGCGTACTGAGAGGCTGTCCCGAATGCATTCCTTTCCGGGAAGAGAGCCATTCAGCGAACTCCAAAAGATGGTCTCGTGTGACCTCCGCGAATGTTTCGATGTGAGGGTACGCCTGGCTCAACCACTGCATGAAGCGGCGGAAGGACACCTCTAGTCGCGTAATGGTCCCTGGACGGCTGGTCAGGCTGCGCGCAGTGAGGTAGCGGGCGATCATGGCGAGCATACGCGGATGTCCAGGAGAAGGCGCTGCGTACTTTGGCATGATCTTCCACGGTTCTGTTGCTGCTTGTCCGCGATGGTAGAGGACAACTTTCAAACGATGGATGGCGGTAAGATAACTCTTGCGCGCTCGTCGCTGGTACTCCTCAGCAGATCCATGAAAGTACGCAATATCAGCACGTTCTCCCAAGGCACGACAGGCCTCGGCCAGCTCATCACAGGCTGTTTCCGTAATAGCCTCGACTTGCCAGATTCCTGTATGGAGAAAAATGCGGCTTACCACCCAGTGCAAATCCTGGGAAGAAGAAAGTCGGTTGTACCCCAGCCCTACCGCTTCCTCGATGAGTTGCTCCATATCTGAGGAACGGTTGGCAAATGGGAGCATCTCCCAGAGATGAATGTTGGAGATCCCGATGAGCCAATCCCAATCAAAGGTGGCATAGCCACGTAAAGCCAGAAAAAACAGATAGGGGCGGGCGCGATACGACACGCGTCCAATCAGTTCCGAACGTGGGTGGCGACGCAATCTCCCGACCCGTTCGGACAGAGGAGCCGCAAACCAGGTGGAGAGATCAGGGTACGCTTCGACAAAAGCGCGTCGGAGTTGCAGGTAGTAGTTTTGGGACCCCAAACTCCCGTGATAGGCAAGAACAAAGGCGGCATATTCTTCCTCGCTGGCATGACGTGGTGTGAGAAACGCATCTGTAGGCTTGTGGGCAGGAGTAGTCATGACTGTCCCTCCTGTCCGAGCGCTCGACGATATTCAGCTACGACCATCGGATCGGAGACCTGGGTGTAGAGCCTCGTTGATTCCGGCGAAGCATGGCCTAAGCGCTTCTGCAGTGCCAGCTCGCGCATACCTCCCTCCCACATTCGAGTCGCATGCGTGTGGCGCAAGGCATGAGGGGTCATCCAGGGATCACGGATACTCAGCCGCTCGCAGTGTCGTTCAAACAATTTCACCAGCGCATGATACCCCAGGGGTTCGTGTCGCCGTTGCCCTCGACCACCGACGAGAAAAACGTGGGAACTGTCGGTGTCGGAGGGTCGTTCTTGCATCACGTAGGTGCTGACGGTCAGCAATGCCTCTGGTTCATACAGATCCACGACTCGCTCGCGTCGGGATTTAGTGCGCACTCCCTTTGGATGATCATCGCGATAGCGAATGATCACTCGCCTGCGTCCATATTGAATATCCTCCAGGTGCAGGTTGAGCACTTCACCAGGGCGAAGTCCGCCCTGCAGCATTAACAAAATCATCGCCTTATCCCGGAGAGTTCGCAGCGAGCCGAGGAGCTGCTGGATATGCTCCTCGCTCATGGGTCGAGGAACTCGCTGAACCGTCTTGACACGTACCACGCGGCGAATGGGCCGTTGCCGAGAAGCGTGACCCATAAAAGGTCGATGGTGCTCAGAAACTCGCGCAGTGGCCGGATCGTTCACCTTTTGGATGGGATTCTCTGAGCCGATCAATTGTCCAGAAAGGATGAGGTATTCATAAAAGGAGGACACAGCAGCAAGGATACGATTAATGCTGGCAGCAGAGAGATGGGTAGTGGACCTCCCCGCTTCAGTCGTGCAAAGAACGATGCTCAGTCGGCTCCCTTGCCTCCGGCTTGGAATAGCTCGTAGGTAAGCGAGCAAGTCCAATGCATGCATTGGAGTGAATTCGAGGTAGGTGAGTCGTTGTTCCTTCAAAAAGGACATGAAGTGGAGCAGATCGTAGGCGTAGGCAGCCTGCGTATTTGGTGAGAAACCGCGGGCATGGAGATGGCTCATGAAGCCGGAAACAATGGGTATGAGCTGGTTATCGTCGTCTAAGAGTTCAAAGGAAAAATCGGGCTCATTCGTGAGCTGGATACGCTGGACTCGCATGGTGTACTTGCTCCTTCTGTAACTCCGAAACACCTGTTCTTAGTACGAACAAATGCTCGACAGGGTGTCAAGTGTCTACATAAGTACCGAGCAGGTGTTTGCCCTGGCAACGTTGCTTGGTTTCCGCTTTGCCCCACGCATCGGTGACGCCCTCTCGAAGAAACTGTATCTGCTCGATGCTGTGGGAACGTCTGAACCGCTCAAAACACTGCTCTTCGATCAGGTCAACAAGAAGCTTATCATTGAGCAATGGGATGAAATGCGGCGCGTCGCTTCATCCATTCGTCACGGGACCGTGTCCGCCTCGCTGCTGATGCGCAAACTGGCAGCCTACCCGCGCCAAAATCAGGTGGCGAGAGCGCTCACCGAGTTCGGCAAGCTCGAACGGACCTCCTTCTTGCTGGACTATTTTCGCGATGCCGCGTTCCGCCGCCGCATTCTGATTGGTCTTAACAAAGGGGAAGCGTTGCACTCGCTCGCCCGCCAGCTCTTCTTTGGTCGTCTAGGGGAGCTACGTGATCGCGCTCTAGAAGATCAGATTCATCGGGCAATTTGCTTGCATTTGCTGATGGCAGCCATTGCAGCCTGGAATACTATTTATCTGACCGAGGCGTTCGCGACGCTGCGTAGGCAGGGCGAAGAGATCTCAGAGACAACCGTCGCACATATCGCGCCACTGGGCTGGGAGCACATCAACCTCATTGGCAAGTATCAGTTCGCACCGCAACCGGGGCGCTCGTTGGAGAATCTCCGGCCTTTGCGCGTGAATGTGACAAAAGAGGGAGAAGAGGCGACCCAGGAGGCTGCAAGCTAAAACCTCGAAATTGGTACCACAATTGTTCGCTGTCTGTGGAAAATGAGCATGCAAGAAACAGGCGGGAATCGATATTCTCACCTGATTCTTCAGGGGGTCAACCCAGGTGGCCTATGAGTCAGCCGCTGGCCACCACCACCCCTGGAAAAAGCGCAGGAGCACCTCCTCCGGCGCGAGCATGCTCACGAGGCCGAACGCCCAGGCCGCGTACAGCAGAGCCCCGTGGGTCAGAGGCACGAAGCTGGGTGCCCCAGTCGTGTCTCTGGTGGGGAAGTAGATCGCGATGTCATCGGGAGCAATCTCGCGCCCAGCGAGGAGGCAGGACGCCTGGTAATCAGCCAACAGGGCATCGAAGGCAGAGATGGCATCCCGTTCGTTCCCTGGTCCCTGAACTTGGAGGACCACGGTGATGCTCTTCACCTCGCATCGCGAGCAGTTCCGCCTTGCGCCACAGGCCTTGACTCATTTCCGGCCCCGGTGCCACGAGGACCTTTGCTTCCACCATTCGCACCAGTGCTATAACCTGGTCAAGAGGTGCGCAGGGATGGATCGGACAGACGATCCCAGCGGCTTGCCCGCCCCAGAGAAGCAGATGGGTTTCAAACACGTCAGGCAGCAGCAAGGCGATCACGTCCTGCGTGCCGATCAAGAGGTCAGCCAGGAGATTGGCGGTCTGGTGCAGCTTGCTCAGCAAGACACGTGAGCAGGGAGTCAGGTTATTCTAGCCGCCTTCTGTGCAGCAAGAACGCAACGAGTGGAATGGATGGTAAAAGAAAGCAGGCGTCCATCAAGAAGGTGAGGAGAAGCCTGGTTGACCTGTTCACAGAGGAATGCCAGGTCGCGATTGAGAGCGCGATCGTTGAAGGGAGCCAGTTCCACCTGGATCGTCGTGGCATCACGTGTAATAGTACCAGAAAGTTGGAAGAACGGAAGTAAGCGCCGCCAGGTGGCATGAGCGTAGGAAGCGGGAAAGTACTGGTCCCGTACCCACATCGCCAGGTTCGCGAGAGCCAAGGTACACACGGTCATCACCTGATCTTTGCGATGATCAAGTTCATACATGGTTCGCTCTTTTGCTTTCAGATCTTCGAGTGCTCGTAACACCTCGCGCTGTTCTTTGCAATAGCGCTCCTGTTTGCGGAACTCCTGGTTGCACTGTTCATAGGCCCGCCATTCTTTTACCCGTATCTGCTCCAGTTCGGCATCAATGACGGCTTTGCGCTCCTTGATCTCCCGTCGCAGCATGTAATCAGCCACTTCTTGTCGTTCCAGGGCACTCTGGTACAAACCCAGTTCCCGGTAGAGTTCATTGCTACGACTCTTGTAATCTTTGCGCAACCGCTCCCGTCGTTTGCTGGCTTGCGCTTCTCGTTTACCAGCACTCTGCGCCCATTGCTGCAAGCGGCTCTGGCGTTGCTGCAAGTGAGTTCGTCGCTTCGCCACTTCCGAGTTTTCCACCGCAGCCTTGGCGAAACCGTGATTGGTGTCCAATCCGAGAGGCAGTAAATAATCTTTGATCACATTTTCTTGCGCTGGCCACCGATGGATGTAGGTCTGAGCCAGCTCGATCGGCTCGATGGCCTGGGCCGTGGTCACAATGGGAATCAGCTTGGCCGTCGTCTCTTTGGCGGGAGCGGCAGTGGCTTGCCAGCCCTCTTCCCACCAGCGCGGATCGTTTCGTTTTCGGTCTGCGTCCCAGCGCTGCGGCAGGTCTACGTCCTCTGGATCAGGCTGAACGGGAACTGACCGACGGAGGTCGCGGATCAGTGCGACCTGCAAGCAAAGCTGCTCACCTGGGTGGTCAGAACGCGGCAAGGCGATACGGGCAGGAGCAACTTCTCGGATGATCTTTCCTTTGCTGTCAGTACTCAAGGGCACAAAGGCTCCCACGTCACAGAATGAGGTAAGATCCCGATACTGATTGGTCTGTAAAATGGTGACCACCGTTCGTCCCTCAGCGTGCAGGTTGGCCAGGAATTCGGTGGCCATGCCTTCTCGATCTACGATAATTCGCTTGACCTGGGCGCTCTCCTTGTTATGTTCATAGCGTGCGATAATCGAGGGTAATCCCACCATCAAATGCTGGTCTCCACGGTGGGTGGTCACTAGCAATGGGTGTCCCTGCTCATCGTGCAACAGCACCAGAGCACGGCAGCCCAAGATCGTGCCCAGGCGTCCGATCAGCCCTCTGGGAATGAGCACTTCACTGTAGACGGGTTTGCGGTGTCCATCCACATAACAGGTCAAGGACTGAGGTCTCTCAGGATCTTCAGCTTCTGGATGCCAGAGATCGGTTGTCCACCGCGCCAGGGAATCCGTCAAGCTTTCTGCCCCACCTGCGTAAGCCACTTGCGACAAAAAGGCTTCGGTGTAATGATAGCCATAGGCTCGCTTACGTCCAGAAAGCCTCGCCAAACTCTTGCCAGTGTAGCTGCGCAGATCCCAAGTGCGATGCAGTCCTACCGCTCCCAGAAACAGCAATGTCAGCAAGAGTCGTCTTCGGACCACCGCTGAACTGCCTGCCAATGGGAGGCGAGTAGAGATGGTTTCTCTCGGCAGAGCCTTCTCTAATTGCGTCAACAGTCCTGTCTCGGTAGCCGCAGCCAACAGCAGCAAGCCTCCTGCGCCTTCGCTGTATCCTGGTTCAACTGAGACACTTTTGGGCTTTTTTTTCTCGCGGGACCGGTTTGTAGGTCAGTCCCAGGCTCGCTCGGACCCGGTTAAGTTGACTGATGCTCACCGTCAGAGAGAAACGCTCCTGGATGGCGCAGCGCAGCACTGAACTGGGCAAGTCGGAGTTTGTCTGACAGCGCTCTGTCAAGAACGTAAGGACGTCTCCTCGCAGTTTCATTGCGTGACCATGCCGCCCATCAACGAACGCTTTTTCCTCGTCGCTCTGCACTCGCTTGAGCAGCCGATAGACCGTCGTTCGATGCATCGGGACTGCGCTGCAAATTCTAGCAACCGAGGCTGTTGCTCCCTGCTCTACCTGCCGGACAATCTCACGTCTGGCAGCCTTGCGCTGCTCTGGGGTCACGGATGCTTGCATCACTCTCACACCTTGTCTCTCCTCCCACAAGATGAGGAGAGCTTGGGAAGACAGCATGGCAGGCTGTCTTCCCAAGCTCTCCTCATAGGGAACCTGTGGGGTGGTTCATTCCGCCGCGCCGCATCGCGCGAATGAGGGTGGGGTGTGACGCACCCCATGAACGCTCCCTTCCAGCCTGAAACGTCTCCGGGAGAGATCCGTCAATTCAGCCGCCGCACCAGCCAGACCGCCGCGAAGAGCGCCAGCACCGAGAAACCCATATAGATGCCCGTCTCGATCCACTGGAACGTCCAGAAGCGGTCCCCAGGCTGATAGCTAATATAGTTGGCCTGCACGCCGTTGGCTTGAAGACATTGTGTGGTAGTCATTTCCCCGGTGCAGCCTTCCCTTAAGTCGGAACTCCTGTTCCCTTGAGCATCGATATAGCCTGAGGCAAACCGCCAGGCCTGGTTGCTCAGGGCAGGCGGCTCCTGTTGGTCAATCGGCCAGGTTATGGTAACAGGCGTCTCAAAGTTGGGGCGCCACAACAACTCGACCGGCGCGCGAATCGCCACAAACAGCGCAATTGTGAGAAAGATCGCTGAGGCCGTCCGGCGCGTCAGCGCCCCCGCAAAAATGCCCAGCGCCAGCGCCAGCAAAGCGGAGGCCACCCAGACCGGCCCCGACGTATCGTAAATTCTGCTGATAAACGAGCCGTGAATCTGCGCCCAGGGGCTCTGCCACCAGTACAGCAACGCCAGCAGCGCTCCCGATACCAGAAGCACTACGCCCAACAACAGCGCCAGCTTCACCGTCAGCCAGCGCATGCGCGTGATGCTCTGCGTCCAGATGAGTAGATGTGTGCGTTGCTCCACTTCCCGCGCCACCAGCGGTGCGCCTACCAGCGCTCCTAGCAGCAGCGGCAGTGGCAGCAGCAAAGTGGTACCACCAAGCAGAAAGCTATATTGGTTGTCGAACACCTGCATTCGCCCTAGGCATGGGCTTTCCCTTGAGACCAGATTCAGGCAGTTGCTCAACCTAAGCTGCTGAAAACTGTTCGCCATTTCCAGCCCGGTAATCAGCAGAAACACACTGATCACAGCCAGCACCACCAGCAGAATCAGGCCCTCGGCGCGATGCTGCCGCCAGACAACCCAGGTCATTTGAACACCTCTCTTCTATCTTGCTCGCGCGCCGATGGCGGCGCTTGCAATCGATCACCTGCCTGCTGGCTCAGATACGCCAGCACAATATCCTCCATCGACACCTCCTGCACTTCCCAGGATGGGTTGAAGAGCGGGCCGTTAGCGCGCACCAGCAGCGTCGTCTGCCGCTCAGTATGGCTCGCCTCGATCACCGTATGCACGCGCACCAGCAGCGTCGTCTGCCGCTCAGTATGGCTCGCCTCGATCACCGTATGCACGCTGGCAAGCGCGCCCACATCCTGGCGCGGCCCGATCAGCCGCTTGTGCGTCTTCGCAATCTCCTGCATATCGCTCGCAAGCTGGACATGCGACGCCGAGAGAATGATGAGATAGTCGCAGACGCGCTCCAGATCGCCGATGATATGCGACGAGAGCAGCACCGTCAGCCCACTCTCGGCCACTGCGTCCAGCAGCGTGCGCAAGAACTCACGGCGCGCCAGCGGGTCCAGACTTGCCAGCGGCTCATCCAGCAGCAGCAGATCAGGCCGTTTCGCCAGCGCCAGCACCAGCGCCACCTGCGCCTGCTGTCCACCGGAAAGTTTGCCCGCGCGCCGCTCCAGTGGAATGCCCAGCTTTTGCATACGCGCTCGCGCCAGTCCGTCATCCCAGCGGGGATTCAGCTTGCGCCCCAGCGTCAGCAATTCCGCGACTGTGAACCCCTTGTACAGCGGCGTATCCTGCGCCACAAAGCCTATGTGCGGCAGTGCCTCAGTGGGCTGCCTGAGCGGCGAGCAGCCAAAAACCTGCACGTTGCCCGCCGTTGGCTCCAGCAGGCCAACTGATAGATGCAGCAGCGTCGTCTTGCCCGCGCCGTTCGGCCCGACGAGCGCCGCCACACGCCCGGCAGGCAGGGCCAGCGTGCAATCTTGCAGCGCCCAGGTGCGCCCATAGCGTTTACTCAATCTTGTCGTCTCCAGCGCGTTGCTCATGCGGTTTCCTCGTTTTCTCTCTGGGTGTCTTGAAACGTGGACATGAAGAGCGCCAGCACGCTCTCACCATCCAGCCCGGCCTCGTAGGCGCTGTGCAGCCAGCGCACCAGGCTGTGCCGCAGCGCCGCATGGCTGGCAAGCGACATGCTCGCCAGCGTGCGCTGCACAAACGTTCCCCGGCCTGGTCGGCTCGCAACCAGCCCCTCGCGCTCCAACTCGCGGTAGGCTTTCAGCACTGTGTTGGGGTTGATGGTGATCTGCGCCACCACCTCGCGCACCGTGGGCAGTTGGTCCCCGACCTCCAACAAGCCCAGGCGCAGCGCCTGCTTCACCTGCTGCACAATCTGAAGATACGCCGCCACGCCGGAATGGGTATCCAGATGAAATTCAATCATCGTGCTTTCTCCACGCAGCTAAATAGCTATCTCACTAAAATGCTATTAAGATAGTACAATCATACATGGCAATAGCTGACTTGTCAAGAGGATGAGTCGAGAAAAGAGGAAGCCTCTTGCCGTGTCACCTGCTCGGAGAGATGACCCGAGTACGGCGTCTGAGGGAAGGAATCAGCCATCCTCACCGAGTCTCAGTTCAGATGGTCAACCGTGCAAAGTGGAGTGAACCCCTGATTCAGTCTGACATGAAACAGCTTTCTGAGCAAGGTGGATGTCGTCTGTCCAAGAAATGATGGGAAAGCCAACCAAGAATCTCCTCGCCTTCTTGATGGACACTTGCTTGCTTTCATCAACTGTTCCACTGGTTGCATTCTTTTTGCGTAGAATGCGGCCAGAATAACCTGACTCCCTGCTGTTCCCACAGCGCACGGACCTGCTCATCTTCCTGCTGCTGCAAGGCTTCGCCCAGCGGCTGCATCAAGTTGAGGGCCTGGCGCGCTGACATCTGTAAGGGAAGCAGCCGACTGAAGGTTTCAGCAGCTTCTTCCAGCGTCAAAGACGCGCACAGATAGCTCACTGCTTGCTGAACTCCCGCACTCGTCCGTTGCCCTTGCAGTCCCCAAAGCACGTCCGCAGGCGCTTCTCCATGGGTGCAGGCTTGCTGGGGACTGGCATCTGCTTCTCCTGCTCCCCTCGCTGGACTCTCTGCTCGGTCTTCTGCCACTACACAGCGGTAGTAGGCCCGCCTGAAGGTAACCTTACCCAACAGGGTCAACACCTGTTTGGGTCGGTACCCCTCCAGTTGCTGGGGGTGACCGCAGCTTCCCATCCGTTGGCTGGGTGCTCGCTCCTCTGGGGCTGGCTCACTCAAGATGCTCTCCATCCACCCGCGCCCAACGACAAAGATCGTTTCCAGCACCTGCTGCTCCAGTCCTTTCAGGTCTCCTGCCTCAATGGTCTGGAGACTTTCTAGCAACTTGCGCACTCCCGCTTCTGCTTGCTGGATGAGTACTGTTTTCACTCCTTGGCTCGTTTCCATGTTCAGGGGTCTCCTCTCTGCTGTTCACCTTACTCGGTTTTGCAGATGAGGATACTCCTGCTCTGTTCGTTTGCCTACAACTTTTTCATACACCCATGCTTGACCGACATCTCGGCAATGCGCACCGTCTTGCCAATGGGACCAAACACGTCCAGTTGCCTCAGTTGGACGCCCAGCGCGGCCAAACTCGCACATCCGCTAAACTGGTTCGTTGGCTTCGTGGTAGACTCGTTCATGATGATGATCCTCCTATCTCAGATTTCATACTCTTCGATAGGTATGCTTCATCATCGTTCTTTTGGCAAGTCCTTTCTTCTCGGCAGCATGCTGCCACTCGTTTGGACCAAATTTAGGTATTTAGATGGCATTGCCCGCTAGCCCTTCTGAATAG